>Ga0074044_10002597_pt1 | contig 15733 bp, 13 predicted proteins | sample BogForMeECP23OM1_FD_94443 | JGI IMG/M metagenome (GOLD analysis project Ga0074044, IMG submission 94443) | Bog forest soil microbial communities from Calvert Island, British Columbia, Canada - Bog Forest MetaG ECP23OM1 | ecosystem: Environmental > Terrestrial > Soil > Wetlands ...
GATCGGGAAATCGCTGCGCATGACCTGGAATGGAATGTAGGCGCGCGTGTTGGTGGAGTTCTCGTCGCCGCGACCGACCCTCTTCAGAGTGCCGATGACTTCGAAGCGATAGTCATTGAGCAGAATGAACGAACCGACGGCGGGGCGTCCCGGAAAAAGGTTGTGCGTCATCTCGTCGCCGAGGACAACGACGTTGCGTTTCTGGGTTTCGTCGAAATCGTTGAGCCAGCGTCCCTGCTTCAGCGGGATAAAGCGGATTCCGTTGTACTGCGGTTCGGTGCCGGTGAGTTGGCCGCTGGCGCTGGCGAACTCGCTGATGGCATGGACGTCACCGGTGGCGAGGACGGGAGTGATGGCGCGTATGTGCGGCGATTCCTTGCGGATGTCGAGGTAGTCCTGATAAGTGAGCCGGTACTGGCGGGCGGAATTCATGCTGCCCTGAACCGCGGGGGCGCGGCCGGGGAAGAGCATCATGATGTTTTCGCCGAACTCCGAGAGGTTCCGCTGGTTGCCGGTTCGGAAGCCCTCGCCGAGTCCGACCAGCAGCAGCAGCGAACCTACTCCCCAGGCGATGCCGAACATGGTGAGGAACGAACGCAGTTTGTGCGCCCAGAGGGTGCGAAAAATCTGCGCGAAAACGTCAATCACCATCTGCATGGGTGGATATCGCCTCAACTACATCTGTCGTTATTAGGATAGCAAGCGGACGGGGGCGGGTACACCGCCAACCCAACTACGCTTCCCAAAACCAGCCCTTAGCAGGCTAGCTGGTCGCGGGTTAATTTCACGCCGGTCAGGTTGCCGAGGATGGTCACCGCAACCTGCTCGGTGCGGAAGAATTCCTCGGCGGTTTGCTGAAGGTCGTTTACGGTGACAGCCTCGATGCGTTGGATGAGTTCGTCGAGGCCGTAGAAGCGGTCGTAATACATTTCCTGGCGGGCCAGGTTCGACATGCGTGCAGTCGAGGATTCGAGCGAGAGCATGAGGCTGCCTTTGAGTTGGTCCTGGGAGCGGCGCAGTTCTTCTTCGGGTACGGGCGTGGTTTTCAGGTTGTGGAATTCCTCGACGACACACTCCACAACTTTAATGGCCGACTCGCGCGAAGTACCCGCGTAAACGCACATGGAACCGGTGTCGCGGTAGGGGTTCAGGTCGCTGTAGATGGAGTAGGCGAGCCCCTGGCGTTCGCGAATGTTCTGGAACAGGCGCGAGCTCATGCCGCCGCCGAGCAGCGTATTCAGGATGTAAGAGGCATAGCGGCGCTCGTGCGCCATGGGATGCGAGGGTACGCCAATGCAGATCTGGACCTGCTCCAGTGATTTCTTGTTGCGCAGGTTGATGCGTGAAAAAGTCTTTGGCGCAGGAGAATGCAAGCCGTTTTTCGCCGGCTTCACGTGCTCAAAGTGTTTCGCGACGAGTTCGACAAAGTGCTTGTGGTCGAGGTTACCGGCAGCGCTGACGATGAGATTGCCGGGAGCGAAGTGGTGACCGTAGAAGCGGGAGACCACGGGGCGCTCGAATCTCTTGACCGTGTCGCGCGTGCCCAGGATCGGCAACCCGAGGGCATGATCCTTCCAGAAACTTTGAGTAAAGATTTCGTGGACCAGGTAATCGGGATTATCCTGATCCATTTTTATTTCTTCGAGAATGACGCCGCGCTCGCGAGCGATGTCCCCGGCATCGAAGACGGGATGCAGGACGAGATCGGTGAGCACATCCATAGCGAGCGGCAGGTGCTCATCGAGAACTTTAATATTGAAGCAGATACATTCCTTCGCGGTGAACGCGTCCATATTGCCGCCGATGGAATCGACCTGGCGGGCGATGGCTTCGGCGGAGCGCGTCTCCGTTCCCTTGAACACCATGTGCTCGATGAAGTGGGAAATGCCATTGAATTCCGACTCTTCGTCGCGCGAACCCGACTTAAGCCAGATGCCGATCGCGACTGAGCGGATGTGGGGCATCTGCTCGGTGATGACGGTCAGGCCGTTCGGCAGAACCTGACGACGAATGCTGCGGGATTCTTTTACCATTCAGTTTCTTCTTAGTTCCCCAGCCCCTACGAGGGCGTTTGCTGCCGCTCAAATTATTGTCCCACAATCTGAGGCAAGGCGACGGAGACTGAAGTTTAGCCTTGTTTTTGTTTAACTTACGGCGATTACTCCGCCTGCGGTAGCCCTATGGAAATAGGGACTCTTCGCCCGCAGCCGGCAGCGTATGCGCGTTTTCACTTTTCGATTAGCTACTTATCGTTATACTCTGCCTGCAAAGAGTGCGCGATCCAAGCGATTCTACGAGGAGCCGCAAATGGCCGATGAGAAAATCCGCGTCCACTTTGACGACTATCTGAGCAAAGCTGAAGTGGTGATCTACTCCGTCCTTGCCGCGTTGCTTTTTATAACGGCGCTCTTAACCATTGCAAACGCCGGCAAAATGCTCTGGGAAGGACTGGGGCACTGGACGATTGCCACCCAGACCCTGCTGGTGTTGGACCAATTGCTGGTAGTGCTGATGCTGGTGGAGATTCTGCATACCGTGCGCATCTCCATCCGCTCACATTTCCTGGTTACCGAACCGTTCCTGGTCGTGGGGTTGATTGCCTCGATTCGGCGCGTCCTTGTGATTACCTTGGAGGCCGCCACCCTCACAAAAGGCGGAACCTGGTCGACCGAGGGTGCCAGCATATTTCGAGCCAGCATGACCGAGCTTGGCTTGTTGGGGCTGCTCATCCTCATCTTGGTATTTTCCATTACGCTTTTGCGCCGGTTCGCTCCCGCCCCGGAAAAAATGGAAAGTTAAGGACCACCTCGGTTAACCTTTTTGCAGCGGGAACCAGCACACAGAGTCCGCAACCAAATGCAAAGCCAGCCAGCCAATTCGCTCTTAGGACTTACCTTGCAGGAACTCACGGATCTCGCGATTGGGTCGGGGCAGCCTGCGTACCGAGGCCAGCAACTGTTTGATGCGGTCTATCGGCAAAAGATAGACCGGCTGGATCAGGTCTCGACGTTGCCGCTCGAATATCGCGCACGTCTGGCGGAACAAGGCTGGAGAGTGGGGTTCCCGTTGATTGCCCGCAGGTTTGTTTCGAGCGACGGAACGATACGATATCTCGTGGAACTCTCTGACGGCGAGACGGTGGAAACGGTCTGGATGCCAGAAGGCGATGGCGGCGAGATCGGCGACGGTAGCGAAGCGGGCGACGAAATTGAGGGCGGGAGCGCTTCGGAAAGTGTGGTGGCGGGGCTTCGCCCCGCAGGACGGGGCAGAGCCCCGTCACCACATGTGAGTTGGGGGCGGGCTACGGTTTGCGTATCGAGCCAGGTGGGATGCGCGGTGAATTGCAAGTTCTGTTTCACGGCGTTGCTTGGGGTCAAGCGCAATCTGGTAGCGGGAGAAATTGTTGGGCAGATCGCGGCGGTGCTCGGGATCAGGGAGTTGAGCCGCCGCTGCAGCGCGTCAACATCGTGTTCATGGGCATGGGCGAGCCTTTCTTGAATTACGACAACTTCATGAAGTCGGTGCGACTGCTGGTGGAAGGAGTGGGGATTCCCGAATCGCGGATGACCGTGTCCACGGCGGGAATCGTGCCGCGGATCCGTGATTTCGGGCAGGAACCGGTGCGGCCGAAGCTGGCGATCTCGCTGAATGGATCGAACGACGCGTTGCGCAGCGAAGTGATGCCGCTGAACCGGAAGTGGAACCTGGCGGAACTGATGCAGGCGGCGCGGGAGTTTCCGCTGCGGACGCGAGAGAAAATGACGTTTGAGTATGTGCTGATCGAGGGTGTGAATGACGCTCCGGAGCAGGCACGCGAGGTGGCGGAATTGGTGCGGGGGATGCGGGCGAGGATCAATCTGATCGCGCTGAACCCAGGCACGGAATTGCCCTATCGGACCCCTGAGCAGGAACGGGTGGTAGCGTTCCGGCAGATTCTGATAGATGCGGGAATTCCGGCATTTGTGCGGCGTCCGCGAGGGCGCGACATTTTTGCCGCGTGCGGCCAGTTGAAGAGGACGGTGGAAGTGTGAAACGGCCAGGTTTCAAAGTTTCAGAGGTTCAACGTTAACCCCCAACGACACGCGCCTTTTCCTTGAAACTCTGAAACCTTGAAACCTGCAGTTTACGAACTGCCGCGGGCCGCGGCTCGATTGGTCACCGCGGGCGAGGAACCGGCGACAGAATTTGCCGATACTTGCAGTTCCATTCGAAAAGCGGGGTGACCGGGAGTGGAAAGCTGCAAAAGACGGCCGCCATGTTCTTCGACGATGCGGCGACAGGCACTCAGCGAAAGGGTAGCAGGCTTGTTCCCGCCTTCGGAGTTCAACGCCGACTGGAACGAGAGCGACTGCAAAGCAGGATCGCCAGAAGGATCGTAAGACAAGAAATCAACCAGCACCAGGTTGCCTTCGCTGTGCGTGCGAACGCACAGGGTGGATTGCGCGTCCCGATTGAGTTGGGCGCCGATTTGTCCCGCCAGGTGCAGGCAGACGTGGAGAATCTGGTTGGAATCGGCGAGCACGAGCGGAAGTGCAGGAGCGAGATCGAGGCGCATTGAACCGGCTCCCGCCTCCAGTTGGGGAGCAAGCAGGCGCATGGCCGTCTGCAGCACGGAGTTGACGTCAACTGCGGTTAGGTTGGCAGGAGATGGACGGGCAAAAGTAAGCAGGCTCGCCACCAGCGAGGTGGTGCGGCGGACCTGCTCGCCGATCAGTTCGGCCTGGTGTTGTTCCTGGGGAGCCAGGGTGGAGGCGCTCAGCAGGTCGGAGTATCCCAGCATGGCCGTGAGCGGATTGTTGAGTTCGTGGGCGGCTCCACCCACTAACTGGCCGAGCGAGGCCAGCTTTTCGGATTGAATGAGTTTTTCCTGCAAGGCCTTGAGGTCGTTCAACGAGCGGCGCGATCTTTCCAGAAACAGCGAAAGCTCGTTTCGGAGCAGCCGTTGCCGCCAGAAAATCACGATGCCCATCACGATCATGGTCAAAAGACTCACGTTGATGCGGAAGGCCTTGACCGGCTGCGGAAGAGTCGGGTTCAGTTCGGCGTGCAGGGCAGCCCAGATAAGGCTGAAAAGAGCCAACATGCTGAGGCGTGTGATCCAGACGCCGAGCACCGGCCGCGACGGCTTGGAGTCAGAAAGATCGAGGCGGAGCGCGAGCAGGGGAGCCGCCGCCATCCATGCCATGGCAACGACCAGCGGAATATCGTAGATGCTGCCGCTGTAATAAGTGTTACGACCAATGGCCCAGTTGGCCACATAGGAACTGGAGGCGTAGAGCGCGCTGGCGCCGAACAACTGCCCGTAAACGTGTCGCCAGCCGCCATGAGCAGTGTAGGCGAGAACAGCGAGTGCGACTACGAACGCGACGTTTTCGGTCATAAACGCGTTCTTTAGATTGGCGTCGTAAATCGCTTCATCGACCTGCACGGTTTGCCATGGGATGACGGTGTACACATAAACGAAGACCCACCAGATGAGCAGGAGGGTGAAGTCAAGCATGCGGACGCGTTCATCCCGCTCTTCTTCACGGAGATGAGGAAGCACGGCAAGAGCCGCGATCATCGGCACCAGATGCAGGAAAAGAACGATATCGCCCAGGAAGGGGTCGGGCACCTCCTGACGCTTGATCACCTCAAAAAAAATCCACGATATTCCATGGTAAGTGAGCCAGAGGATCATGCCCGCGCTCATCAGTATCCAGAAAAGCCGGATGTGGAGAGTGGGACAGCGCGTGCGCTCGGTATTGAGCAGGAAGACGACAGTGGCAACCAGCAGGAGCGCGCCTTGGATGAGGTCGTTGGCAGCGGTGAGGGCGTAGCCTCTTGGCATCAGCACCGCCGCCGCCGTCTGGGCGAGAACGAGCGCGATCAATATAGAGACCCAGAGTTTAGTGCGTGCGCCCACAGGCAGACTACTCCGAACTCAATTCTAGAGATTGATGTGGGATTGAGACCGTTACTTCAGTAACCCCTGCTATGAAAGATACCGCAGAAGCGGGGAATTGCGGAAGGAATAAGAAGCTCATGGAGTTTAACTGAGATTGCCTTTAGAATTAAGCGTTTAGAAGTAGACTTGCCGACGAGAGTCCCTTGCCCTGGATGATCCCTCGAAACCGTGATCTCTGGCGCTTCCGGGCGCCGCTCAGTGCGGGCGAAATCCGGCGCACCGAGCGCTGGCTGGCGACGGCGCGGGTGGCGCTGACGATTGCGGCGATATTTACTCTCTGGTTGGAGCCGGTGCGCGGGCTTGCCTATTCCCGCTGGCTGTACTGGCTGCTGACCGTGTACCTCGTGCATGCGGTGGTGGTGATGTTGCTGGTGCGCTTCCGTCCGCAATCCACCAACGCTTTTCGTCTAGTGGTTCACGCGGTGGACATTCTCTGGCCGGTGCTGATTTCCTTGTTCGCCACGGCGCAGCGCGGGCCATTCTTTCTCTTCTTCGTGTTTGTGATGGCGGCGGCGGCCTATCGCTGGGGTTTGTGGGAGACGGTGGGTACGGCGGCCATTGCGGCGGCACTGCTCGAGGTGCAGGCATTCGCCGTGCGCGCCGGACTGGAACCAGCGGCTGATCGGTGGCTGCGTTTCGCACATCTGCCGCGCCTCGGTGTGAGCGTGCGGGAACTGGATCCGCAACAGCTGTTCATGAGTTCGGTGTACTTGATTGTGCTCGGATTCTTGCTGGGCTACATGTCGGAAAACCAGAAAAAGGTGCGGGCGGAGCGCGCCGTGATCATGCGCGTTCTCAGTTCGACGCGGGTGGAGGCGGGGCTGACCGGGAGCATGCAGCAGATTCTTGGGGAGGTGACGACCATCTACGGCGCGTGCCGGGTGCTGAGCGCCTCGCAGGAGAGTAACAGTTACCGGGTATTTCTGGCCGAGGTAAGCCGTGGGGCCGAGGGTAGCGGAGCGCTGCACTGGCGCGAGGCTTTGCCGGAAAGCGAAAAGGTGTATCTGTTCGACTCGCCGGCGGATGCGGCTTACGCGTCGCGCAATGCCAGCGGTTTTTCCACGGTGCTGCTGGATGCGGACGGCGTGCGGCTGCGCGACGCCAGCACGGGATTTCTGGATGCGCTGGCACGAGTGGAAAAGTTTGACACGATGATTTCGGTGGCCTTGCTGTTCGGGAAAGAATGGTCGGGACGCGTATTCCTGTTCGATCCCGAGATGGTGGGGAACCCGGAAGAAGAATTGCGCTTCCTGCAGGAGTTCGCGCAGCAAGTGGGGCCGGCGATCTACAACGTGTACCTGGTGCGGCGGCTGCGGGAACGGGCGGGGGCGCTGGAGCGTGGGCGCTTCGCGCGCGAACTTCATGATGGGGCGATTCAATCGCTGATCGCGGTGGAAATGCAGTTGGACGTGCTGCGGCGCCAGTCGGGAACGCAGGCGCCGGTGGTGAACGCGGAGCTGGGCCGGATCCAGAAGTTACTGCGCGAAGAAGTTCTGAAGTTGCGCGAACTGATGCAGACCATGAAGTCGTTCGAGGTGAATGCCGACCGGCTCCTCGGTTTCATATCCGACACGGTGGAGCGCTTCCGGCGGGAGACCGGAATCGCCGCCGAGTTTGTCAGCGAACTGGAGCGGGTGGATTTGCCGCAGAAAGTATGCCGCGAACTGGCGCGCATTGTGCAGGAGAGTCTGGTGAACGTCCGCAAGCACAGTGGCGCGCACCATGTGCTGGTACGATTGGCGCAGCGGGCGGGGCACCTGCAATTGACGGTCGAGGACGATGGCAAAGGGTTTTCATTTTCCGGCAGGCTGTCGGATGCAGAACTGGAGGCGACCGGGAAAGGGCCGGCGGTGATCCGCGAAAGAGTACGCCTGCTGGCGGGCGAACTCGCGATAGAATCGACTCCGGGACACGGGGCCCGGCTGGAAGTACGGATTTCGCCGGCGAGAAAGGCCGATCATGGATAGGCCAACGATGGATAAACGCATTCATCCCATACGCATTGTGATTGCCGACGATCACCCCATTTTCCGCGACGGGCTGCGGCGCCTGCTGGAATCGGAAGGCGATATGAAGGTGGTGGGCGAAGCCTGCGACGGCAATGAGGCAGTCAAACTGGCGCGGGAGATCAAGCCCGACATTCTTCTACTCGACCTGGCCATGCCGCACCACACCGGCCTCGAAGCTCTGCGCGACCTGAACACCAGCGCGGGCGGAGCGGCGGCGGTGCGCATCATCCTGCTCACGGCGGCGGTGGAAAAGAAGCAGGTGGTGGAAGCTTTGCAGTTGGGGGCACGCGGGGTGGTACTGAAGGATTCCGCCACCCAACTGCTGCTCAAGAGTATTCATGCGGTGATGGCCGGGGAGTACTGGGTGGGGCGGGACAGTGTTTCGAATCTGGTGCAGTACCTGCGCAACCTCATGCAGAGTACGCACGAGGAATCGAAACAGAAGACTTTCGGGCTGACGCCGCGGGAACTGGAGATTGTGGCGGCGGTGGTTGCGGGCTATGCCAACCGGGAAATCGCCGAGTACTTCAAGATCAGCGAGGATACGGTGAAGCACCACCTCAGCAATATCTTCGACAAACTGGGGGTGTCCACCCGTCTGGAACTGGCGTTATTCGCGGTAAACCAGGGGCTCCCGTTGAAAACGATTGTCTAGCCCGGCGAACCGCGGAGAAATCGACCTCAAACCCCAAGAGGTGCGGCTGATTTCGAGGAATTTACGGTATCGCTAAGGCGATCCGCTTATACATAGCCCGCTGGGGGCTTGGCGGCTTAAAGAAATTCGCCCTCAGATAGCACCTTAGTGCCATTCCAGGCACTGGTGGGCTATTGGGTATAGTGTCAATTGCGAATAATTTACAATTCATACGACGGCGAACTCCTGTCCCAAGGAATGTGTGAATTTAGGGCGTGTCGTCGATTGGGAGATGAACAGTGATCAAAGCAATCCGCCAACTTTGGAATGATGAAAGTGGTCAAGACGTTGCCGAATACGCGGTGATGCTCGCGGTAATCCTGGTGATCGTGATTGGTACGGTGCGCCTGATCGGCACCAACGCCAACAACGTTTTTTCGCAAGTCGGAAGCGCCATGGCGCAATAGCTGCACGACCAAGCCCCGCTGCATCTGGCAGGGGGCTGCCCCCGATTTCCCCGCTTGCTCTCCCCGCTTGACTTCCGGACGCGTGAACCCGCGAAGTGATCAAGGCTGACGAACTCCTGGCTTAGCTCTCGTCCCTCAGCTAGGGCGCCGCTTGCGGCGATGCCATCCAAGAAAAGCCAAAAGCCTTCTTACCGCCCTGATGGAGCTGGAGCTGCCGCCGTTTTCTCCGGGACCGGGACCGGGGCCGTTTTTTCCGGAGCGGCTGCGCTGCCGAGCCGGGTGAGGAACGGGAAGAAGGGCGTGACCTCGAAAGGCATCTTCTCGGCTGCGGTAGTGATGGCCACCGGCTTGGTCTTGATCAATTCCAGTTGATTGTTCCACGGGTCAACCTTGACTCGCCCACCGAGGGGAAGGGCGGCGACCTGGTCGGCCTTTTTCGGGTCGAATTGCGGCGAGGCGGTCATCAACGACGACATCCTGGTGGCGTCGCCATTCAACAGGCTGTCGCCCAGATGTCCCCGGATCAGGTTCTTGAGCGCTGGAGCACGGGCTTGGACAGCTTTCAGGAACAAGCCGGCGTTGCTGAGCTTGTCCTTGTAAGGAGAGTTGTTGAGCAGTTCGATGGCTTTCTTGTCGGCGGCTTCTTCTTCACCTCTATCGCGAGCGAAATCCATGCGCTCGAAGGTGCGCTCATCGGGAAAGAACATGCGGTCATTGAAGGCGAGCTTGGTATTGAGATGATGGCCAAGCACGATGTGCGCCAGTTCGTGGGTCAGAATCATGGCCAGTGCTGCTTCGTCGGGCAGCACGTCAATCATGCCGCGGCTTACAACGATGGTGTGGCCAATGGTAAAGGACTCGAGCGGCGTGGTCAGCAGCACCCGGCATTTGATCTCGGGTTGAATGTCGAGGTTATTGGTGACCATCATGTTGTTGACGACGGTCTGTAGCACCTTGTCGATTTCGCCTTCGGGCGCCAGCAAGCCGATCTGCTGCAGGCGGTCAATCACGTTGAGTTCCGCCTGGCGTTCCCATTGGCGCTGCGCCTCGATGGGGGTAGCATCCTGCGCTTTCTGACTCTGGTCCTGGACGGATTGCAGAGGATCGACGGTGATCTCGGTGAACTCGGAGTTGCGGCGGAGATCCTTGAGGTTGTAACCCCAGAGCCTGGTTTGCGCCTTGTAATTGAGCGTCTGACCAATACGGGCCTTGAGGTCGGACTCCTCGGAATAAATCAAGGAAGGCAGCCAGACGCCGCCGGGACGGAGGTTCTGCCGCCAACTGTCAAAGTGCAGGTAATAACTGTTGCGATGCGATTGCGTATAAGTGCCGTTGAAGCGGACGATGTTGTAGTCCTGGTCCTCGATCCAGATACGGCCGAGGAAGCGGCCACCGGGTGCGTCTTTCTTGGGTGCGACGTCGATGACAACGCAGCGAATCTCGCCGAGGAATTCGCGGCGGACGAATGTGAAGTCGTAATTCCGGCGCTGGAAATCCTCATCGAGGACCACCATTTGAGCAAACCCCAGGGGCAGGAACCTCATGGAATAAACGTTCTTCAGCTTGCCCAGCATGCGCTTGCCGAGGCCGGCAGTGGTGGGCGAGGTGAAAGCGCGGTCGTCGGTACCCTCGCTCATATCCAATCGGCCCAGGAAGTACACGTCGCTGACCGGAACGGGAGCATCCAGGTCCTTGTCCTGCTTCAGATTCTGGATGTAGGTTTCCACCAGGGGATGCAGTTGCTTCATCTGGGCCATGAAGAAGTGTTCGCGCTCAATCGCTCGATCGATAACCTGATCGAAGCTGGCGGCGGAGGCGCTCGCCTTTTGAGCGGTGGCGTCACGAGTCTGGAGCTGAGGTCCCGGCGGACCCTGGGAGAACATGAACGTGGCGCAGCAGACCAAGGAGAGCGTGAGAACTGCGAATGGGGAGCGCAACATTTTTGTTTGTTTCATCTATATCTATGATGCAAGTTGAAACTCGATGTGCAATACCGCCTCGGAATCGGTGGGGTGACCATCTCGCAGAGCGGGCTTGAACTGAATCTTTTCCGCGGCGCGAACCGCGGATTCATCCAGCCCATGGCCGAGACCGTGCATCACCTTCACAATGCGAATCTGCCCTTCTGCTGAAAAGACAACATCCAGCAGAACCTCGCCCTCAATCTTAAGCTTCCGCCCCTCATCAGTGTAAACGGGACGGGGCTTGTAGGTGATCTCAGCCGGCAAGGTTTTGACGACGGGATCTGCCAACTTCGCCTTGGGCTGAGGAGTGGGCACAACATCGGCGTCTCCAAAGCCGCTCGGACGAATTGTACCGCGCGAGGAGGAAATCGTGCCGGTAGCGATGCCGCTGCCAAAACCGGTGCTCGCGACCACCCCGCGAACGCCGTGCGATCCGCCAGTGCCGTTGCCATAGCCTGCGCCGGAGGGCATATCATACGCGCCCGCCTGTGCGATCGTGACGGGACGGCTGTGATTGTCCGCCGCAGGTACGCCGTTGGGATCTCCGAAGCCTCCTGTTTGCACCTTCTGCGGCGCGGCCGCCAGGGTTGGCGTGGCCGAGCTTCCCGTGGAAAACACATTCGTCTTGACCGGCGGCCGGGGAATCAGTGGCGTCGAGTCCGGCAGCAGTTCTTTCTTCGCCGCCAGCGTTACCTTGGGCGCTTGCTCCTCGGGCACGGGCATTTTTTTCCTGACCAATTCCTGCGGAACGCGCAGGGCTTCGGGTCGCGGCGTCACCGGCTCGACGATCTTGGGCGCAGGAACCGGAAAATGCCTGACCGGCTGCGGCGTGTGCGGAACCGGCGGTGGAGTGTTAACCAGGCTGATGAAGTGGTAGTCATGCACCGGCAACACCAGCACTTCGGGGTGCGCGATAGCCGCAATCACGAAGAACGTCACCACCAGCGACTGCATGCCATAGCCGAGAACGAACCTGCCCCAGCGAGTACGAGGCTCAGGTAGAAGGCCTAGGGTCAATTGTGAAGCCTGGGAATCCATGTCCGGCACCTCATGTAGCGACCCGCTTAGCGCTTGCCAAAAGAAGTGGCCAATCCGGCGGACCGGCACTCTAGAGACTGCGGGATGCGGTCGAAAAACGACACTTCGGTCTCTGAAAAGCACGCCGAAGGCCATTTTCAACAGCAGCTCTGCATGGTTAAGATGCTGCTAAACGGCTACTTACATAGGGAGTAGCCTATTTTAGCAGACCGAAACGCGGCAGCTGCAAGATTTTTCCTATTCAGGGAAGAGAAAAATTTGTGGGAACCCGGAAGATTTTGCTCAGAAGCCCCTGAGGGCCAGACCCGTCCCTACTCCTCGTCTTCGGCTTCGTCGATCTTGATGCGCAGGGACTTGAGAAACTTCAGATCCTGATCGCTGATCTTGAGCTCCGCATTGGTGCTGAGGGTGGAGACCAGCGAAGTCTTGTCGGTGGCGTTTTCGCCTTGCTTGCTGACGCCGATGGTGGCTTCGAGGACGAGGAAAATATCGTAGCCGCCTTCCTTGATGCGGGCAATGACCTCGGCGATCTGCTCCGAATCGGACAGCGACCCGTTGATCGCTTCTCCAAGTTCTTTCATGAGCTGCTTCAGTTGCTGATCCACGAGTCCCCCTGGAATCGGGCGCCGCTGACGGTGGACATCACAAGCGGCCGTGATGTCATCCATCGTCATTGTACCCTCGGCCGCTGCTAAAATCGACCGAAGGTGCCCAACTGTGGTGGCGGACTAATGACCGACGGCCAATGGGTGAATAAAATCAAGCAGATTCTTCGTGCGGTTGCCCAGTTGCTGGAGAGCAGCCGAACCGGCCGGGCGGTGCTGGCGGGGATCCGGGCGACTGCACAGTCCTTCGGGCGGGTGCTGCACCAACTCTGGCTGGAAGTGACGGGATTCATGTTTCTGGCGATGGCCGGGATCGGAGCCCTGGCTGGCATGCGCGAGTACGGCAGGTACCAGTCTGGCCATGCGACTGGGCCGGGGCGTTTGGCACTCGCGATATGCTTCACGGTTTCGTTCGCATGGTTCGGGATCAGTTCGTTCTGGCGGGTAAAAAGAAGAGCTAAAAGCTAAGAGCCAAAAGCAACCGAAGGGCAGGAACACATGACGGATCTTAAAACGGCCGATTCCGCCAACCAGCGCGGAGCTAGCCCCCCAAGCGAAGAGACGTCTTCTCGCATCCCGGTACAAGCCCTTTACACGTCCGCCGATCTTGCCGATTGGGATTATGACCGCGATGTGGGGTATCCCGGAGAGTTTCCCTACACCCGCGGCGTACAAGCCACGATGTACCGCGGCCGCCTCTGGACGATGCGCCAGTACGCCGGCATGGGCGATGCCGAGGAGTCGAACAAACGCTACAAGTACCTGCTCGCCAACGGCACGACGGGCCTGTCCGTGGCTTTCGATTTGCCCACGCAAATCGGGCTCGATTCCGACCATCCGCTGGCCGTGGGGGAAGTTGGTAAAGTCGGCGTGGCGATCGATTCGATTGAAGACATGCAGCGCCTCTTCGATGGCATTGACCTGACCACGATTTCCACCTCGATGACCATCAATGCGACGGCCTCGATTCTGCTCGCGCTATATGTGGCCGTAGCGCGGCGGCAGGGTATGGATATTCGTAAGCTGTCAGGGACCGTGCAGAACGATGTGCTCAAGGAGTACATCGCGCGCGGAACCTATATCTATCCGCCGCAGCAGGCGATGCGCATCATCACCGACGTTTTTGCCTGGTCGAACCAGAACGTGCCGGAGTGGAACACCATCTCGATCTCCGGCTATCACATGCGCGAGGCGGGATCGACCGCGGTGCAGGAAGTCGCCTTCACGCTCGGCAACGGCGTTGCTTATGTGGAAGCGGCCATCCGGGCGGGCCTGGACGTTGATAAATTTGCGCCGCGGCTCTCCTTCTTTTTTAATGCCCACAGTAATTTCCTGGAAGAAGTCGCGAAGTTTCGCGCCGCGCGCCGTATGTGGGCGAAGATCATGCGCGACCGCTTTCAGGCGAAAAATCCGAAATCGTGGATGCTGCGTTTCCACACCCAGACGGCCGGTTCCACGCTAACCGCGCAGCAACCAGAAAACAACATTGTGCGGACGGCGATCCAGGCCATGGCGGCGGTGCTCGGCGGCACACAATCTCTGCACACGAATTCGTTCGACGAAGCGCTGGCCTTGCCGACCGAGGCGTCGGCCCGAATCGCGCTGCGCACGCAGCAGGTGATCGCGTTTGAGTCGGGCGCGCCGCAAACGGTAGATCCGCTCGCGGGGTCGTACTACGTCGAATCGTTGACCAGCGAAATCGAGAAGCGAGCCGACGATTATCTGGAGAAAATCGAGGCCATGGGCGGCATGCTCAAAGCGATCGAACGCGGATATGTGCAGCAGGAGATCCAGAACGCGGCCTACGAATATCAGCAGGCGGTCGATCGGCAAGAAGCGGTCGTGGTCGGCGTGAACCGGTTCCAGATCGAACAAGAACACGCCGTGCCGATCCAGCGGATTGATCCAGCTCTGGAACCGAGGCAAGTGGAGCGCCTGCGGGCCCTGCGCGCGAAGCGCAATCCCGCAACCTGGCAAGCCGCGATCCGGGCAGTCGAAGACACGGCGCGCTCGGGAGACAATCTAATGCCCCGCATACTAGCGGCCGTCGAGGCGGACGCCACCGTAGGCGAAATCTCGGATGCGATGCGCAGGGTATACGGGGAGTACAAGGAAGCGGTGGTGATCTGAGCCGCTTTTAGATGGTGGAAGAGCAGCCCTTCAGGGCCGCGTAACGCGTGTGAAATGGTGGGGCTTAAGCCCCTGTGGTCGTTCGCCGCCGTTTCAGTTTACCGGTTTGTAGTCGCAGGCGGTGCGGCAAGCCTCACAGTACATCAACCCGTCGGTGCACAAGCGTACGTCGAGCTGGGACTGGCAGTACACGCAGTATTTGTCGCACAAGCAACTCGCTTCAGGGCGCTCGCAATTGGCGCAGACGACGCGGCTTAAGCCTGGTCTGGAGGACATGCTTAGAGTTTAGTGCGCGACCAGCAGATCAGGAACATAACGGAAGTCACCGAAAGGCAGGTGGCAGGTGTCAGGTCTTAGGAAGAGCATCCCCCTCCTTTTTCGACCTTGTCTTTTGATTTTGGTTTTCCTAAGACCTAAGACCTGACACCTGGGACCTGAGCAATTTGCGCCCTTCCAACCCGAATGTTAAGTTAGTCAGTTCCAGATTCCAGCAGTTCGTCCGACCGAGGTTCTTCTTGTCCGTCGTTGACGCGACTCCCGTTGTCCGCAAGACCGCATTGAACGCCGTCCATCGCCAGATGGGCGCGAAGATGGTGGAGTTTAACGGCTGGGATATGCCGGTCGAATATCCGACGTCAATCGGGGGCGGCATTATTGCCGAGCACATGGCGGTGCGCACGGGTGTCGGCATCTTTGACGTCAGCCACATGGGCGATATCCGGCTGGCCGGACGCGAAGCGCTGGCCGCGGTGCAGCATATCTCGATGAATGACGCCTCGCGCCTGGCGCTCGGCCAGGCGCAGTATTCGGCGCTGCTTTATCCGCAAGGTACCTTTGTAGACGACGTGATCGTCCACCGTCTGGGCGAGGACGAGTACCTGCTCGTAATCAATGCGGGCACGCGGGAGAAGGATTTCAACTGGGTGCGCGACAACACCC
>Ga0074044_10002598_pt1 | contig 15732 bp, 20 predicted proteins | sample BogForMeECP23OM1_FD_94443 | JGI IMG/M metagenome (GOLD analysis project Ga0074044, IMG submission 94443) | Bog forest soil microbial communities from Calvert Island, British Columbia, Canada - Bog Forest MetaG ECP23OM1 | ecosystem: Environmental > Terrestrial > Soil > Wetlands ...
AGCGACCTCAGTGGTGCCGCCGCCGATGTCGATGATCATGTTCCCGGCTGCGTCCTGGACGGGTAAACCGACGCCGATCGCAGCCGCCATCGGTTCTTCGATTAAATAAACTTCTCGCGCGCCAGCATGAGCTGCGGATTCTTTAACGGCACGTTTTTCAACCTCCGTAATTCCGGACGGTACAGCGATCACAACTCGAGGACGCACCCATTTTCGATTGTGCACTTTCGTGATGAAATGCCGAAGCATCGACTCGGTCATTTCAAAGTCGGCAATAACGCCATCTTTGAGCGGTCTGACTGCCACAATATTGCCAGGTGTCCGCCCGAGCATCCGCTTAGCTTCGTCACCAACTGCGAGGACCTGGCTTGTACCGGACCGTACCGCAACCACCGATGGCTCACGCAGGACGATCCCTTGGCCTTTAACGTATACGAGAGTGTTGGCTGTACCTAGGTCGATGCCGATGTCGTTTGAGAATATTCCGAGGAGGCCGTTAAACATCAAAATCTTGCCTTTGTCTTGCTTGGGTTTTGATTCTGTCCTTGGCTTCTCGGGTGACCTCACCTACGAGGTCATTATCCTCAGGTTCTTCGGTGACTCATTTGGGTATCTATGTTTTCGGTCACCATGAAATTTCCGTTTTGAACGTGAAAGATTTCTTGGGAGGAAACCTTGGTTTCGTGCTCCGCAATCGTCTTGTGCAACAAGATCATCGCTCTATAACACTCGTATAAGTTGTCGAGGATAGGAACGTACTTCTGGTCAAAGGCTAGCCGCTTAGTTCCAGTATAAACGAAATCTCGGAATTGAAAGATGCCTAGCCAGAGCCTAGCTACCCAGGGCTCAGTCGTGCCGAAATCTAAAACCTTGTGTATATGAAACGGCATAGGAAAGCTTCGTATTTCTTGGGTTTGGTAAGGTCTAATTTGAATGTTGTACGGAAAACACTTTATGGCAGGCAAAGGCTATATACAAATCGAGGGTGCTGTTGCTCTTTTACCATAATCTCAGTTCACCGATTGAGGATTCTAAACCGGTCCTGCTGGAAAGAATATTGGTTCTCCGAATATCCAGAGAATCAGCAAGACTAGAAGTATAATTAACGCGAGGTTGCGCCGTGCGATGTCCTCTTTCCAATGAAAGAACATGGCTGCTCCGACTTTTCAGCAGGTCTACGGTGATCTTGGAAAGGGATTTATCGAGGTACATCATATCGATCCGGTTCATCGAGGTTCTTGTAAACCAACCCGTGTACCGACCTCATCCCCTTTGTTCAAATTGTCACTCGATGATTCACCAGTTCGCGGAGTTCACGCCAGCCCAACTTCGAAACGTTATTGATCAGCAACGAGCACTGATTCCCGCAAAAGCACACAATTTCATCCAGACGGCAGTCGGATTCTAACGGCGTCACATGATCGCACGGTTCGCATTTGGGATTCGCGGACCGGAAAGCCTCTCCTCGATCCGATAAAACTCCCGGAGAAGGATAGCTCTGCATGCTTCGCCCTGGACGAAACTTTCTTCGTCACGGAATCCGTGGGCGGCGGGACCGGCAATGGCGAGGTTCAACTCTGGGATACCGAGACGGGCCGGGAGCTTTGCGAGCCTATTGTGCGAGACATGGATCAGGATGTTAGTGTTCATTCTTACACGAGCTCAGACGGACGTCGCCTGTTCGCAGGACTTTCCGGCGGGCACAAACAACTCAGCTACATCTCGTTCGACATACCGCCGTCCGACCAGCCAATGCCCGCCTGGCTGGCTGATCTAGCCGAAGCGCTCGGCGGCTTTCGTCTAACGGGCGGCAATACTCTCGAATTACTAAGGGTCGATCAGCAAAACAGCATCCTGCACAGCGCTGCATCGCAGAAACATGATGGCGCCCGATTATAGAGCGATTTTCTTTTTTGGGAACTGCCCAGGTCTGCACTACAACACCTTTTGAAAAACAGCCCCTCATTTTCAGGCACTTACGATATCAAACCAATCAAAAAATTCCTGTTTTAGACCCCGAATCGGCTAAGTTGGGATAGTCTGAAAGAGTTGAGAGGTAAATACGCGGTCAAGTTGTTTTTTGGGGCACTGACCGATCCGGAAACAGTCGGCCGGATTCGCACCGCGCTGCGTCAAGGCGAGTCCTGCAGCGAAGAACTCGTCCTGTACCATAAGGACAGGCATCCTTACTGGATACATCTAACCTATAGTCCGATACTCGTCTCCGACGGCTTTGTTCGTGCTGTTGTCGTGATCGGACGGAAACTCCCTGAGAAACCCTTACCCTAGCCTGCAATGAGCTCGTCGCTTCGGTTTTGGCGTGATTTTTGCGGGCTAGTCGTACGTCACGAGAGTTGCCTTCATCACGAAGGTATTGTACGCGCCGAACATCGACATGATGAAGTAGAGCGTTTTACCGTTGTCTTTTAAAAAGGAAGGAGTCAGAAAGGCTCCGTAAAGCTGGGGATATTGAGCCGCTCTTGCTACCACAACCGGTCTACTCCACTGTCCCCACGGGCACTCAGCTTCGCGGAGTTCGATCGATGCTGTTTTCTCGTTTAAATATGTGTACATCCATCGTCGAATCCCCGGATTCCAAAGAATCGATCCCTCGCCGACCGGAGCTGGGATGATTTCGATAGCGTCCCTCGGATTGGCTGTCCAGCCATGATCACGACTGAAGTATTCCCAGGCATCGATATTCAGAATATCCTCTTTTCTGACCCGGGCTAGTCGAACACTGCCGAATCTCCCGCACGGAGTGCCCATGGCGTAGATATACGCGCGTTGTTCGTTGCCTCGGCCCGGTTCACTGGTCAACGCCAGCATATTGAAATTCGAATCTCGTTCTCCGAAATTCAGGTCACTCTGTTTCCAAGTTTTGCCCAGGTCGTCGGAGTAAACAAACTTCGAGTAATTACAATTCCAAACACCTCCAACCGCGCTAAAACCATGGACCGACATGTAGTGGAGATAAATCCGGTCCCCGACGCTCACCATCGCTGTCGGAATCTTTGTCTGTTCACCATCCTCTCCCGTGAATGCCTGCTGGTGGGCACCCTCCACAACCGCGATTGCTTTACCATCCGGCCCTCGAAGCCAATCCTCCAGGACCACCCTATCTGCGGGGTCGTGATCGGTCGTGGATGCAAACACATTTGAGCGCCAATTTGGCCCGCCAATTCCTCGGCAAATATCGCCGTCGTATCCAAATGTGTCCCCGAACGCAAAGAAGATCCTATGCCCGATTTCGGTCATCGTACCAAGGTCGGTGCCGCAAACATCAAGTGACTTCATTTCTGTTGGCGAATCGTTTCCGGTCAACGCCCTGACATTCTCGACTTGGATTTCTTTGATCTTCGGCTCTAGCGGTTGAGCGTAATCAAGCCGAGAAATTTCGTCAGCTGATGTGGTTCCAGATTCAATAGTTAGGCTGAGTGCCATGGTCAATATACTCAAAGTTAGTTTTTCCATGTTTGATTGGCGCGGTTGGTCATGCAGCGAATCGCCGCGAAAGCCGGTCGGCATCCGATAAACTTAGCGGTATACTGCGCGCTGTCGAAAGCACGTTCCGGATCCGCTCCAAGCTCCCATCAGTATTGACCCGTCCCTCGTTTCATTCACGGAGCCCGATTCATCGGCGTTTTTCTCTGCGGTCCTGGCTGGCCTACATGCCGGATGCCGAAAACTTTTTGGCATTGTGTTGGCGGGCGCGACTGATTAAGCCCGCCTGAGTTATAGCCGTTTTTTCACCCCCTATAAGAAAATCCTGATCCTCGTTCACCTGAACGAGCCGCAAGCCATGAAAACCCTTCTGCCGATTGCCGTCGTGCCTCTTGCACTCCTCACCCCATTCGTGAGTATCACTCGGGCCGCAGACACTTACGAGGCTGACTGTTTTAAACCGTATGCCCCCGATACCAAAACGCTCCACTATCCCGCGAAAAAACCTCCCTATAGGGTCGCTTTAGCGAACGGATTCGTTGGGAACACCTGGCGGATCGAGATGATCAAGTGCCTCCAGGCGTACGCGGAGGACCCGGAGATCAAGCCTTTCATCAAAGAATTGAAGATTGTAAGTACGGGGACTGATGTCGCTGCCCAAATCGGGGCGATCGATAATTTTATCAACGCCGGTTATGATGTCATTCTGATCAACGCAGTCAGCTCGACAGGCCTGAAACCCATCGTCGAACGGGCCAAGCGAGCAGGGGTCTTGTTGATTTCCTACGACAATACGATAGACAGCGACCAAGTCATCGCGGTGAACGAAGATCAGCACGAGATCGGAAACCTAATGGCAAAGTGGCTCCTAAAAGAAATGGGGACGAAGGGGAACGTGATCGAGGTACGGGGCGTGGCAGGCAATCCGGTGGACCTGGAACGACACAAGGGTTTGCACGAGTTGCTGGATAAAGAGAAAGATATCAAGGTCGTGGAGGTGGTCGGAAACTGGGATGATGGCACGGCGCAAAAGGCGGTTGCCGATGCAATTGCGGTCAACGGGAAGTTTGACGGTATGTCTTGTCAGGGTGGTACCACCGGTGCGGTGCGTGCGTTGATTGATGGTAAAAATCCGTTCATTCCGGTCGCCGGCGAAGCGGAAAACGGATTCCGCAAATTGATTGCTGAGCACGCGAAGGAGGGACTAAAAGGCTGGTCATACGGCCAATCTCCCGCGCTCGTGGCCATTTCACTTAAAGCGGCGATCGCTGCCCTGCAAGGCAACAAGTTGCCGCAATATATCTCGGCACCGATTCCGTATGTCGACTATACCAATATGAAACCGGGTGTGGATTATTTCCCGGACCTCTCAGATGACTTTTTCGTCGCCAGCGGGTTCCCGCAGTGCGGTATCACGCTTGATGCCGGCAAGCTCATGAACGCGGCCAAGACGAGCGATTAATGCCGCAATTTCGGAATCGGCTTCCGAAGGCCTAAGTCGCAGCAATCTTCCTAATTGATGTCTGACCCGATAAGTCATCCCGTTCTCAAACTAGAAGGGATCACGAAACGGTATGGTGGCGTCACGGCCCTCGCGAACGTTGATTTTGCATGCTCGCTCGGCACCATTCACGCTGTCGTTGGTGAGAATGGCGCCGGCAAAAGCTCGTTGATGAAGATTATTGCCGGGGTAATCCGGCCCGACGAGGGCCGGATTTACCTGGACGAGACTCTGGTTCACTTCGCTTCACCAGCAGACGCTGCCCGGCATGGGATCGCCTGTATTTTTCAGGAGCTTTCGCTGCTGCCTGATCTTTCGGTATCGGACAACATCTCGATCGCCAGTCCGCCGAAGCGTTTTGGGCTAATAGATCGACGCCGACAGCGGAAATGTGCCAGGGATATTTTGCGCGAAATCGGTTGCGCGGACATCCATCCGTCGGAGCGCGTCAAGGATCTCCCTCTGTCGCGCCAACAAATGGTGGAGATTGCCAAGGCATTAGTTCGGCAACCTCGTCTCATGATCATGGATGAGGCTACGTCCGCATTGACTGCCAAGGACGTGGAACAGCTTTACAAAGTCATCCGTCAACTCCGGGATCGAGGACTCGCGATTCTTTATATCTCTCATCGGATGCATGAGATCGCGGCGCTCGCTGATATTTGTTCGGTATTCAGAAACGGTCGGCATATCGACACCTTTCCAACTGCGTCACGAACCACGGCGGAAATCGTCCCTCTGATGATTGGACGCGATGTGAGCCGGGCCTATCCGCCAAAACCGACATCTAATGGAACTGCCAGAAGCATTCCGGGAAGAATCAATGTCGAGTCGCGTTCGCCGGTCTCCGCTCTCGAGGTCATCAGCTTGAGTTGGGAACATGTTCTCAATGGAATCTCGTTCGCTGTCGCGAAAGGCGAAATCGTTGGGCTGGGCGGTCTGGATGGTCAAGGACAAAGCGAATTGCTATTGGCGCTCTTCGGCGTACTTCGCGGGATCGATGGCAAAGTTTTGATCAACGGCATGCAGTCGTCGATTCATCACCCCAGGCAGGCAAAAGCGTCCAACGTCCGTATGGCTTTGATTCCGGAAGACCGCAAAACTCAAGGGCTACTTCTGCCCATGTCGATCCGTGACAATCTGGTGCTTGCGGCGGCGTCGGATTTAAGCAACCACGGGGTGATCGATTCGGCGAAGGAACGGACCGCGATCGACGAGGCGGTGGAAAAGCTGCAAATCAGAGTGTACGACCTCGATGCGCCAGTGCGCACCCTGTCTGGGGGGAATCAGCAGAAGGTCGTGATCGGGAAGTGGCTGATGAAAGAGCCACGGATCCTGCTTTTGAACGATCCGACGCGCGGCATCGATGTCGGAACAAAACAGGAAATGTATCGCCTGATGCGCGAACTTGCGCAGGCAGGGATCGCGATCTTGTTCTATTCGACAGATTACGAAGAGCTCATCGGGATGTGTGACCGTGTTGTGGTTTGTTATGGAGGCAAACTGATCCGTGAACTTAAGGGCACAGAACTGAACGATCATAATCTCATTACCGCTGCACTCAATCTCAGTGAAGAGTCTGTTAGATCGGGGTCTGCGGGTGCCATTGGTGAGACGGGAGGCGGTAGTCAGTCGAAATGGCAAACCTTTCGCCGATTGTGGCGATGGAACGTCGGCCCGTTCACAGCCTTCCTTGTGTTCGCGATTATGTTCCTGCTATTTTCCGCTAAGCAACAAAATGGACTTTCGGTCAACGTTTTGACCTCGTTATCGAACAAAGGTGTTGTTCTTGCCTTGGTCGCGATGGCCCAGACCTTAGTCGTTTTGACGGGCGGTTTTGACCTTTCTGCAGGCATGATTTTGACAATGGCGTCCTGCTTAGCTTCGGTATTGGTTAACGGTCCTCCTGGTCAGATCGCTCTGGGCGTGGTAGCGGTGTTGGCGAGCGGATTGGCGGCTGGGGCAATCAACGCGGCGATCGTTGTCCTCGGTCGCATCCAACCGATCATTGCCACGTTGGCGACCGGTGCGATTTATTTCGGGATCGCCCTCTTGCTACGCCCAAGTCCGGGCGGCGAGGTGAGCGAAGATCTTAGCAACGCTTTAACTTACGATCTGGGCGGGATACCCACCACCTTCTTGCTCCTGGTCGGCATCTTGGTTTTTGTTTGGTGGCCGTTTCGCAATTCGGTGGTAGGTCGCAATTGTTACGCAGTGGGATCAGCCGAAGGTGCTGCCTATATGTCGGGTTTGGCGATCGGTCGCTCCAGATTTGCGGCATACTCTCTGGGCGGATTGCTGGCGGCTGCCGGTGGTTTGGCACTTTCGCTTATCTCGTTGTCCGGAGAAGCGAGTGCCAGCCAAGGCGGATTCTATACACTGAACTCCATTGCTGCTGTTGCGATCGGCGGCACTTCACTATTTGGCGGCTCCGGAGGCATGATCGGGTCTATTCTCGGCGCGTTCATACTTCGGACGATTAGCGACCTATTATTTGTCTTTAACGCCCCGGCGCTGTGGCAACCTCTCTTTCAAGGGTTCATCTTGCTCGGCGCGGTCTGTTTGGGTGGATTACGCGTTCTTCGCGGGAAGAATCAGATGGACGTCTTTTTATGAAGCGAATTCTCGCCAAGACAAGTCAGCCGATCCTCATAGCGTGTGCCTGTATCATCGTGATTTTGGTAATTGGCGCGGCGATTAACCCCAACTTCCTCTCGCCTAATTACCTCCTGCTGCAACTCGAGGTGGCGTCGTTCCTGGGAATCGTGGCCGCCGGAGCGATGTTGGTGATCTTGCTCGGACACATTGACCTCTCGATTCCCTGGACGATCACTCTGGGCGGCATGATGTCGACAGCCGTCGCCCACGCACCGCAGACCGCGGGGTTACTTACTTTGCCGGTCGGACTTGGATGCGGAATTCTCGTAGGCCTGATTAACGGGGTTGGCGTCGCCTGGTTGCGGGTACCGTCGATGATTTTTACTTTGGGTATGAACGCCGTTCTTCAGGGCTTGGTCGTCCTTTATACCGGCGGTTCCGCACCGGCAAGTCACGCAACAAAACTAATGTCGATCATGGCCGTTGAGAGGACGTTTGGCATTCCTAATTCCTTGTTCGTGTGGGGCTCCGTGTCGTTGCTCATCGCTTTTCTTCTGCGAGCGACCCAATTCGGTCGCTATATCTATGCCGTCGGCAATCGCGAACGCGCAGCTTATCTCTCCGGGGTTCCGACGCGGTTGGTGATCGTAGCCTGTTTTGTGGTAAGCGGTCTTACGGCTGCGTTGGGAGGGATCATGCTCACGGGGTATTCGAGCAAAGCCTACCAGGGGATGGGCGACGCCTATCTGTTGCCATCTATCGCTGCAATCGTCTTGGGCGGAACAAGCGTATTGGGAGGCAGCGGGAGTTACATGGGAACAGTCGTCGGCGTCCTTCTCATCGTGCTGCTGCAGAGTATGTTGTCAGTGCTCCAAATGCCGGAAGCCGGACGACAGATCATTTACGGAGGGGTCCTTCTCAGCATGCTCTTACTGTATGGCCGCGGCGCGCGCCTCTCGGAATAGGATCACTTGGCTGCGGCGAACTCGCGCGGCAGGCTTTCAAATCGATCGAGTCTCGCACGGAGGCCACGGAGCCACGGAGGACTCTTTAGTCGCTAACCAATGTCTTGATACCGGTTTTTAGCCGTGCTTCACCGTGAACACCGTGGCCTCCGTGCGAGCTTTTCTCCTGTTGGCTTCTTTCGCAGATGTGACCTTACGCTTACTGCAACAGCAACACGATCAGCACGCCGCAAATCGTCAGAAGCGAATTGGCGACAGCGAAACAAACGGTGAAGCCGAGGGCTGGCACGCGACTATTGGCCGCATCCTGAATTACCGACAACGCGACGGTTGAAAGCACGCGCGCCGGCGCAAGCGCCTAGCAAAACACCCGGATGCATCCTAAAAAGATACTTGCCCATCAGCAGCGCAAACAACATCGGCATAATCGTTACAATCACGCCCGCCACGAAGAGGATGACTCCGGAATAACGGAGCCCCTGAACGAACTGCGGACCGGCCTGAATAGCTACCACCGCCGCAAACATGCTCAGGCCCACATTGTTGAACACCCAGAGACCGGCCTCGGGAATGTTTCCAAAATTCGGGTGCACAGATCGCAGCCAGCCAAATATCAGGCCGGCCAAAAGTGTTCCTCCACTAGTGCTCAAACTTACCGGAATTCCGCCCACGCGAATGCTCAGCGATCCGACGATTGCCCCGAAAAAAATCCCAATTCCAATGAGAGTCACATCACTCGCGTTGCTCGGACGGATTGGATAACCGATAAACTTAGCGACGCGTTCCACGTCCCGTTGCGACGCCTCGCGCCTGCCCCGCGAGCGGCAGGTCCCCGACGCGCGCCCTGATGCGTTAGCGCTTCAGTCAGCGCTTCAGTCAACTCGCAGGTGATCTGCCCAGGCCTCGGGCGAATAGGTATAAGCCGCCAGCTGCCGTTCACTCAAGTCAAATAAAAGATCGAACTTTGCCGTATGGAGATCGACCGGTTCAAGGCTGCCAGTGCCGGTGGGTGTGTCAGGGGAGCTTTACACGGTCGGCAAAGTCCGCCAGACTTTCGAGGAAGTTTCCGCTTACGCGCAAAACATCTCCCCTGGAAATTCTTGTCCCTGTGTTGAACGGTAGTTCATGGCCGCCGCGTATTAATGCCCGCACGAACACACCGCGTGACCGCTGTTCATGACGCATTTCTGCAAACTCGCCCAGCGTGTTCCCGACGACTTCCTTCCGGTTCAAGGGTTTCGCTGGGATAATCGAGCAGAGGCGGATCAGATACTTCAACCCCAAACTGACTCGCATCGGCGATCAAAGTCTCGGTGCGTGAGGCGATCGCCAGAATGTCGTTCTGCCGGATCTTAGTCTTCGGAGTACTCTCGACGATCTTATTATTTTGCCGCAGCCGTTCGATGAAGAGCCGCTCGTTCGGAAACCGCGATTCGAACTCCGCCACCGTGATATCCGTAAACGCCGGATTCGTCACTCGATAGGCGCGCACGCTGATCGCACTATAAGCAGAATGCACTAAAGGATCCGGTTCGTTTCCGCCCATCGCCGTTTCCAAAGCCCTGCATTCGACTGCGAGGTCCACGCCGAGAATCTTTGGTCCAAGCAATGCCAGGAAAGCCGAAACGCCGGCGGTGCCAAAAATGTAGGTGATAGCAAAACGCGATCGACATGGCATTGATCTCCTCCTGGCGTATGGCCGCCGATCCGCCCAACTGGCGGATCGCGTCCGTCGCGACGCCGAGTACTGAGGAAACCGTGCAAGCGCCGCCGAATACTCCCGCGCCGTAACCAACTCCCAAACCAAAAAGGCGAGCGGTAAGAAATGCGGTCGCGAGGCATACAAGGCAGACGAGCGTTGCAAAAAGTGCCTGTCCAAGTCCTTCGCTTTTCAGACCGCGAAAAAATTGCGGTCCCACTCCGTACCCGACCGCAAAAAGGAAGAATAGAAAAAAGACCGACTTGATCGCTGGCGAGATCGGTATGTCGGCTTGCCCGATGAGTAAGCCCGTCAACAACACGCCTGTTACCGAGCCGATGTAGGCCGCAGGTCGGTCTGGACGTTGTCGTTGGTGATCGAGAAAATCTGTTGTTCAACGCGGTCCAATAGAGCGTCAACCTCCTCATGGTGATCGTAGCAGTCGCTCACCACGCGGTTGGAGGTCATGATCATTTGAAGCAGGAGGTACTTCTCGCGGATGATATCGATGTAGTAGTCCGCGTTGGCGGCGGAAGGGACGAAGGAGAAGAGATCACTGAGATATGCGGGACCGCCGATTGCGTCGAGTTGAGCACGATCTTTCAGGTAATGAAATCGATAGGCTTTGTTCGAGTCCACCAGTTCGGCCACAAGATTGAAGAGAATTTGGTGTGCCGGCGCGTAGAAAGCCTCCGGGCGCAATTTGATTTGGCACAGATCCAGAACGTCTCGCGGAGAAAGTAAGAGTGAACAAAGAACCCCCTTCTCTCCGTCTTCAGAGAAGGGCAACGATCGACCCTCGGCACGGGCAGTAGACTTTGGCTGCTGGAGAGGAGGAGAATCGAAGAGGTCCATTTTCATTTGTCAGCGAAATGGAATGATAACTGTTGGCAACCCTATATCATATATACTATATCGGCATAAACATAGCAAGATGGAACATTTACATTTCATTTGCTCTGGCTGGATTTCGTCACGAGAATTCCATAGCGTAAAAGTAATTCTGACCCGTTCTGCCCAGGTGGAAGACCGAGGCGACATTCGGGTGACGAACGCTCGCCGCCGCGCGGGCTTTTGAGGAGGCATTTTTAGAGAAGCAAGGCTATTTATGGGGCGGGCCGCCTGCGAGTGATGATCAACGCAGTGTAAATGTAGTAGACGATACCTTGCGACAGCTTTGCGGGGTATTTGCGCTTAGCGAGGATAGACATCCCGCAGATTTAGTAGTAGCGCGAGATGAGAGGTTCTGGTGCAAACTTGAAAAGCTGGCCTTGTGGCGGTAACGGCCAGCGATGACGGACCCCCTCGGCACAGGAGTTGAAACGCTTAAACCTTCCGCTGAAAGAAATGCGGTTACCTCTTTAAGGGCCGGCACTTGACCAGGAAATCATCGTGCACTGCGTACGATGGTATCTCACCTTCAAGCTCAGCTCCCGTGACCTGGTCCAAATGATGGCCGAGCGGGACATCACCTTAACCCACACGACCATCTTACGGTGGGTGCAGCGTTACGTGCCGGAGTTTGAGAAGCGCTGGAGCCGGTACGCGCGGCCGGCCGTCGGGCGCAGCCACGGCGCGCAAGAGCGCGCCGTCCTACTTCGGTGATCTTCATGCCGGTAATCTCCTGCTCGGCAGCAACAATGAACTCGTGGCGATCAGCAGACTGGATAAGCGCTTTCTACCATGTGCAGGTCGATATAAATTTGAGAGCCAGGAATTTAGAACAAGGCCAATCCCATCGGACACGATTAAAGGACCAATCCAACTAAGTAACGCCTGACAGGACCCAGAGGTCCCGGTATCACATTGCAGCAAAAACGTGAAATCCTTCAAGGGGAATATCTCGTTAGGATCAAACTCTGGAGCGTGGGTTGAATGTGGTCGACCGGTGCCGTACCTGGCACAGCATCAGCGTGGCGATCAAGCGTAGGATCAACGTGAGTCAACATTTCCACTCCTTCTGGGGAGCTTGGCGCACGATCGCAGGCTACGAGGCGATCCATATGATCCGAGAAGGCCATGCGTGCTGGAGTGCGGCTGGTGCGAAGGTTGGTTTGCTATATCGCTTTATTGTTAACATGTTTGGAATGGAAGTCTGATTCATTGGAGTTATCGCACCCACCTCCCGTTCGATTCCAAAGTTGCAACATTACCGCGGATAGTGTCCTGAATGTGGCGGCTCGTTCGTCGTTTTATTGAAGCGAATCAAAAACCATCACGAGAAAGACAAATGAATTACCCGTACGACAGTTTTCATTTACAAGACGAACGGGCCAAGAAGAACCTAGCGCAGATTTTCCAGACAGAGACCAAGGGACCTACCGATGGTCTACCTCTGCGTGAATGTCGTTCGGTGTCTGGGGTTTGGCGTTCGGCCAAAGATGCCCAGACCAAGAGCGCAGGTGTTTCACACAAGGAAAAAGAAACCGCCTGGGCTGGAAGGGATGTGAGCGCTTTTAGTATCGTCCTTATGCTCCTGCTTCTCGGCATGTTTGCAGCCGCCCACACTGATCGCCCAGTGTTCTGGCTATTAGTCGGACCCGCTCCGTTGGCCGTCGGGTTCACTCTAATAACGTTTCTCCGGCAAGGATTCGGGCGACAAATCTGTTCGAAAGAGCAAAGACGTACCGGAATCGCACCTGACAATTAGAGAATTGACGCGCTATGGATGTTCCACGGCCAAGCAGCTATTGCTCTGAGGTAAAGATTTTGTGATTTATTGGGGTTAGTGCCTTGAGCGAGATGACGCCTTTACCGCTGCGTCCCGTTCAGGATGGAGCCGCAGAAAGGCATCCGTGGCGTCACGGGCGCGTCGTTGAAGCTCTGCCGAGCTGGGTGGATTCGGTAACGCGAAGCAATCCTCTTGACATGGTACCATATGGTACCTTATATAAACCCAGGTGGTACCGTATAGTACCGTCGCTGATTCCGATTGTAAAGGAGGAGAAGCTATGTCTGATCAAATGGTTCTCGTAACTGGAGCGGCCGGTGGCAGGCAAGGCAAGACCGGTAGGCACGTAACGGCAATGCTGCTCGAGCGTGGGATTCGTGTCCGCGCCTTCGTGCACCGTATCGACGACCGGTCGGAGCATCTGCGCGCCCTCGGTGCCGAGGTGATCGAAGGCGATTTCCTCGATATCCTGTCCGTCCAACGGGCCGTGCGGGATGTATCGAGTATTTACTTTGCCTATCCAGTACAAGATGGGTTGCTCGATGCGACTGCGATCATCGCCATCGCCGCACATGATGCTGGGATTACGCGCCTCATCAATCTTGTGATGTTGCGATCGGCTCCGGATGCCCCAACCCCCAGGATGCGACAGAATTACCTGTCCGAGCAGGTCTTTAATTGGGCTGCGATCGGGGCGGCGCATGCCAGGGCTACGGTGTTTTACGAGAACCTCCGCGCCCTTGTTACCACCAGCCTCGCCGCGCAAGGAACGATCCGGCTTCCATGGGGTAGCGACAAGACGGTGGTCCCGCTCGTCGCGGCCCGAGGACGTGGCACGTGCCGCTGCTGGCCTTCTGACAAGTTCTGAAGTGGCAGCCGGCGCGACCTACCCTCTAATCGGTGCGGTCTACACGCTGAAAGACATTATCGAAACCTTCGGTCGCGTTCTTGGCAAGGATGTGCGCTACCAAGAGGTCTCGGACGATGAATGGTGGAGTGAGACCCTCGCGCGCGGCGTCAATCAGCACGCTGTCGAACATCTTTCGCAGCTCTGGCGGTCGTTTCGGGCGGCCAGCCTACGTCCGGATTTTGCTGGCTTCGAAGTCACGGATACAATCGAAAAGCTTGGCGGCGCGAAGCCGAAGACTCTCGAAGAGTTCGTGCGCGAAGAACAATCCGCTTTGACGGCAGAACCGAGACGGAGGCCCGTTTAAGAAGAAGTCTTAAAAGCAGGATATGTCTCTAATTCGGAAAAATGGACAATACACAATGAGCAACACTGCTTTCTGGCCAAGGCCTTGGGAGGTGCGAACCACCCGCACCCTCGGGTCAACAACACCGACAAGGACGCCGCCTACCCGAAGCACGGAAGTTTGTAAGACCCGAAGACAAAGGCGCGAAATGGGCAAGCCCCTTCAGGAATTGCTGAAGCCTTTGAACTCTCCGGCGCTGACACGCGACGGGAAGATTTCGGTCGTCTTCACTGCCTCCGGGCCACTCGTCTATCGATGCACCTATTAACCAACCTTAACCAACCTTAATCCATCCCCTGTTGCCATGGCTTCGACTACTCAACCAGCTGCAACTTCCTTTGCCCAGGCACTTCGCGCTTCAGGCCCAACACCAAAATACACCGAGAAAGCTTATGCTTTACGGTCAGTTCGTTGGCAACTGGGAAGCGAATGCAGGGTGGCACTTGCCCGACGGAACGATTTGTCAGCACTGGCAAGTGCACTTCGATTGGGTACTGGAGGGTTGCGCGATCCAAGACGTTTGGATCACGCCGCCTCGGCACGGCCCGCACTCCACAGAACAATCGGAGCCATGGGGTGAATTCGGCAACCAGTACGGTACCACCGTTCGCGTCTACGATCCGAAGATTGATGCCTGGCACGTCACTTACATTGATCCTTCCTATATCTGGGGAGAACCGAATGGCGATATCGACTGGAGCGGCGCGAACTCGGCAACACCCCAGGACAGAGGAGGGGTAGGAATGGCGAAAGTTCGTTCTTTCGTTGACGACCCGAACAAGATCACCGGAGGGTAAAAAGCCGCGTGGGTCCAATGCTTGGTTTCAAGCGCTTCTTCAACGCCCGGCGAGTTCTGAGCGGCGTTGAACTGGTTCACAAGATCATCAAAGGCCAGTTTGGTCTGCCGGATAGTTTCGGCACGGACCCATTCCAGGCGTTTCAGCAGAATTAACTTGAACCATCCTTCAGATCCGAAAGATGTTTTCTGCTCATTGTTTCTGGGATGACCAAGTCTGCCGATCTGCAACGTCTTGCCTCGTTAAGTGACTGCGTCTTCGCGGTTGCGATGACCCTGCTCGCGTTTAGCGTCCGCATTCCTGATCAGGGCGTAGATCCTGCGAAGCTCCCAGGAGAACTCACCCGAATGTGGAATGAGTCCTTTAGATTAGTGTTGAGCTTTGCGATCGCAGCAATGTTCTGGGTCGGGCATTTTCGCCTGCTGCGTTCGCTTAGTCGTGCGACTGTTGGTCTGATTTACCTGAACCTTTTTCAGCTATTTTGGATCGCGGTACTCCCGATTTCGACGAGCCTCTGGATCCGAATCGAAGCGAGAGAAACAACAATCGTTATGGAAGCGAATTTGACGCTAATCGCGTTGTCCGCGCTTCTGATGTGGGTTTATGCGTCCCGAACCGGACTCATAGAACCCGGCACCCTTACTGCGGTTGAATTTATCGTGCCAGTTTTTCCGCTATTGATTTTCGCTATTTCTCTACTCGTCACCTTTTGGAATCCAGCTGTTGGCGGTCACCTCTTATGGGGCGCGTTTGCGACGCCTTTTCTCATCCACCTCGCTCGAACCGCTCGCCCTGCGGCGAAAA
>Ga0074044_10002599_pt1 | contig 15732 bp, 11 predicted proteins | sample BogForMeECP23OM1_FD_94443 | JGI IMG/M metagenome (GOLD analysis project Ga0074044, IMG submission 94443) | Bog forest soil microbial communities from Calvert Island, British Columbia, Canada - Bog Forest MetaG ECP23OM1 | ecosystem: Environmental > Terrestrial > Soil > Wetlands ...
CAGCCTAATCCGAGGCAGCAGCCCAATATCCCGCAGCCTCCACCCACGCATCCAGAGTTTTAGATCGTCAACCGCTTGACGGTAATCTCTTGCGGGATTGCAAAGCGCAGGCGTTGTAGCTCTACATGAGAGTCCAACAGCCGTAGGAGAAGCTTCGACGCTAGGGCAGCGGGTCGAACACCACGATCGGTTGGTAGGTGCGCGGCACCAGGGCTTCGGCGATGGCGATCAGTTTGTTCTCCTGGCTGAAGACGCGGAGCTTGGGTGAGCTTGTGGTATCAGCATCGAGTTGCGTGGTTGCGCCAGGCGGAAGTTCCACGCGGCCGGGTTGGAGCTGCGCGAGCATGATGGTGAACTTGCCACCGTGGCGCACACGTTTTTCGAGCACGGGGAGGACATGTGTGCTGGGGAAATTCGGCAAGAGTCCTTCGAGAGGGATGAGGCGGCTCTCGAGTTTGCCTGCGCGGGCATCCTCGGCAAGTTCATTAATGGGGATGGCCTGTTCCAGGGAAAACTCGCCCACGGCGGTACGCGTGATTTCGGCAAGGTGCGCGCCGCAGCCGAGTTTCTGACCCATGTCGTGAGCCAGCGAGCGGATGTAGGTGCCGGAAGAGCATTCGATGGAAAAGCGAGCGATACTGCCCGCGATATCCTTCAAGCGGTATTCAAAAAGCTCCACCGAAGCGGGCTTGAGTTCCACGGGCTGATTCTTGCGGGCCAGTTCATAAGCGGGGCGCCCATGCACTTTCTTTGCAGAAAAAATGGGGGGCATCTGCTGAAACCGGCCGAGGGATTCCGCAGCCAGGCGTTCCAGGACCTCGCGATCGAGCACTGGCGCGCTATCGGGGCCTTGCGCCACACCCTCTGAATCAAAAGTGTTCGTGGCAAAGCCAAAGCGGAAGCCCGCTTCATATCGTTTGCGGCGTCCGGAGTAAAAGCGGACCAGACGGGTGGCTTTGCCAAGCAGCAGAACAAGCACCCCCGTCGCCAAGGGATCCAGGGTGCCCAAGTGCCCGATCTGCCGGAAGCCGACCATGTGGCGCACGGCATCGACAATGTCGTGGGAGGTCTTGCCCTGCGGCTTGTTGATGACGAGCGCTCCGTCAAAGGGAGCGGGTTTGGGTTGGCGTGGCATGGCGGAAGAGTGGTGAGGCTTTTGTTATTGGTCTTTTGTTCCTAGCCTATTGAACCTGGCAAAGTGGCTACAAGTTGGTTTCAGGATTGGGGGGCTTCTTGCTTTTTACCACCTTTAAGAGGCGCTCGATGCGCTCCACGTACTCCTGCGAAAAATCCAGGACGAAGTGGAGTTCCGGAACACGGCGCAACTGCAGCCGCTCGACCAGTTCATGGCGAATGTAACCCATTGCGTGATCGAGCGCCTTGACCGCGTCAGTCTGTTCCTTGGGGTTTTCGCTACGCACGCTGACAAACACGCGAGCATGTTTCATGTCGGGCTGCACACGCACTTCGCTGACGGACACACTCAGCTCCAGCCGCGGGTCCTTTAACTCGCCGGCGAGCATGGCGTTGATTTCGTGGGCGATTTCCTCGCCCACGCGTTCGTGACGATGATGGTCAGGGCTCATTTCCGTAACATGCCTGGCACGGAGTCTTGCAACTTCGGCGATCCTGGCTCCCCGCTAAGTTACTTCGCAAACGGATTCCCGTGGCACGAATTCGCTTGTCCCGAGTCACAATATATCAACCGAATGGCCGACCACCAGGGGTCCCAGTTGCCGGTCCGCTTCGGCCAAGACTTTTTGCAAAACCTCTTCGACGTGCCGCTCTTCATTGGATAGCGTGACCACGCCGACAACCGAGCGCTGCCAGGTATCCATGAAATCGAGTTCCGCCACGGCCACATTAAAGTGGGCTTGCAGGCGGTCCTTCAAACTGCGCAAAACCTGCCGCTTGTCTTTCAAGGATTGGGCTTCGGCGATGTGCAACTCCAACGTGAGCAATCCAACCGGCATACGCGGCTCCGAGCCTGCTTCCTGCAAGCACTTTTTGTTTTAAGAAGAGAGGCTTCTCCTCTTATACGCTTATCCCTGTTCTGATGATCACCCGGGCGCGGGGTTTGCCCCGGGAATCCCCCAGTTTCGATTTGCCAGCCCTACTTGCGGCCGGAGGGCCCGCCGCTCTGGCCAGCGGCTTCTGCAGCACTGATCTTCTGGACGTTGAAACACTCTAGGATGTCGCCGACCTTGACGTCGTTGAAATTGGCGATACCGAGACCGCATTCGTAGCCGGCGCGCACTTCGTTGGCGTCATCCTTGAAGCGCTTCAGGGAGTTGAGCTTCGAGCTATAAATGACCGTGCCATCCCGCACCACGCGGACTTGCGCGTCGCGTTTCATGATGCCATCGAGCACATAGCAGCCCGCCACGGTTCCGGAGCCCTTGATGCGGAAGGTGTTGCGCACTTCCGCGCGGCCCAGGTAGGACTCCTGAATGACGGGTTCGAGGAGACCTTCCATGGCCTTTTTAATTTCGTCGGAGACTTCATAAATGATGTTGTGCGTGCGGATGTCCACTTTTTCCTGCTGGGCCAGATCCGATGCCTTGCGGTCTGGGCGCACGCCGAAGGCAATGATGATGGCCCCCGACGCGGACGCCAGGAGCACATCGTTTTCCGTAACCGCGCCGACTCCCTCGCTGATGATCTTCAGCTTCACGCGATCATCGGAGAGCTTCGGCAACATTTCGGCGAGCACTTCCGCGGAACCCTGCACGTCGGCCTTGATGACGATGGGAAGTTCCTTGATCTCGCCGGCCTTCAACTGTTCGTGCAACTGATCCAGCGTGATCCTGCCGCCGGCACTCGCGCGCAACGCCGCATCTCTCTGCTTCGATTGGCGGTAGTCGACAACGTGACGCGCCTTCGCCTCGTCGGTTACCTGGAAGTGATCGCCGGCTTCCGGAACGCCTTGCAAGCCGAGCACTTCGACCGGCGTGGAGGGCGGAGCAGTCTTCACCGGGCGGCCGCGCTCATCAAACATGGCGCGCACTTTGCCGAAGACCGAGCCAACAATGAAAAAGTCGCTGGTGTTCAAGGTGCCGTTTTGCACGAGAACGGTGGCCACCGGGCCGCGGCCCTTGTCCACGCGGGATTCCAGCACGGTCCCGTTCGCCGGTGCGTCCGGATTGGCCTTCAACTCGCGCAGATCGGCAACGAGCAGAATGATCTCCAGAAGTTTTTCGAGGTTTTGGCGTTTTTTCGCGGAGACTTCGACGAATTCGGTGTCGCCACCCCACTCCGAGGGCATTAAGCCGAGATCGGATAGCTGGCGCTTCACGCGCTCCGGTTGCGCTTCGGGCTTATCAATTTTATTGACCGCGACAATGATGGGCACACCCGCGGCTTTAGCGTGATCAATGGCTTCGCGGGTCTGCGGCATGACGCCGTCATCCGCAGCTACGACGAGGACTACGATGTCCGTCACCTTTGCGCCGCGCGCGCGCATGCGGGTGAACGCTTCGTGGCCCGGTGTATCCACGAACACCACGGCCTTGCCTTGCACCTGTACTTTGTATGCGCCGATGTGTTGCGTGATGCCGCCCGCTTCACCACCGGCAACGTCCGCTTCGCGGATGGCGTCGAGCAAACTGGTTTTGCCGTGGTCCACGTGGCCCATGACCGTAACGACGGGCGGACGCGGCCTGAGGTTTTCCTTGGTCTCTTCCTTGGCGACTTCCAGCACCATCTCTTCTTCGAAGGAGACGACGCTGACCACACCATTGAAGGATTGCGCGAGGTCCGTGGCGGTTTGCACATCAAGAGCCTGGTTGATGCTGGCGAAGACGCCGCGATCGAGCAGGGTCTTCAGCAAATCTTTCGCGCGAATGTCGAGCTTTTCCGCGAGTTCGCGGATGGTGATGCCTTCGGTCAGGGTAACTTCGCGCGGCGCGCGGGGTTCCGGGGGAGCAATTGTGGCCGCGGCAACACCTCGGCCGCCCGCACCCTGGCGTTGCCGGGTTGGATGGAGTTTGCGCTCGCCCTCCATCTCCCGCTTGTCCACCATGGGACGCTGGCGCTGCGTGGGCTTGCGCGCATAGAGAGGTTTGCCGGGTTCCGCCTTGACCGGCATCTTTTCTGGAAATGGCGGCAACATCGAAGGGCGGCCGGGAGCGCGTGGGCCGGGGCGCGAACCTGTTGGCATGGCGCCGGGCCTTTGACCAAAGGAACGGCCTGACCCTGCGGGTCCACCTGCACCACTACCAGAACGCTGCGGATACGGCCGCCCGCCTTGCCCAGACTGTTGCGGGCGCATGGGTTGGCCAGGCCGTGGTCCGCTGGGACGCTGACCGCTGCCGGGCGTTGTGCCAGGAAGTGGTCCGCGATTGCCAGTGGGCATCGGTGGCCGGGAAGGAACTTGAGTTCGCGCAGCCGCACCAGGCGCCGCAGCTGCAGGACGGGCAGAGGCAGGTTGCGTGCCGGGAGCCGCAGGGCGACCCGCTGGAGGAACTACGCCAAGCGCCGGACGTGTTGCCACGGGTTGGGCCGCAGGAGCACCCGGCTTGGGATGCGCAGGAGCGTGCTTGGGGGCCGCAGCAGGCGGTGCCGGAGCGGCCGATGGCGGCGCAGGCTTCGCTGCTGCTGGAGAAGATGGCACTGTCGCAGGTGCTGCGGGGGCCGCTGGACGCGCAATGGGAGCGGCGGGAGAGGGCGCGGCACTGGGTACGGCTGGAATTGTTTTTGGCGCGGCAGGAGCCGCCGCGGGATGGACGGCGGGCGGATGCGCTGCCGGCGGATGGACCGCAGGAGCGTGTGCGGCTGGGGCGGCAGTGACAGGTACTCCAGGTTTCGCAGGAGCCGCAACCGATGGATGCTGGCCGGGCCGCCTAAGAGCGGCCTTGGCCGCTGCTTCTTTCGCGGCGCGTTCCGCATCGGCGGCTGCTTCCGCGTCCGCGACACCCTTCAAGTGGTGGCGAACTTTTTCGGCTACATCGACGGGGATCGAACTGGAGTGGGTTTTCTTTTCGGTTACGCCAAATCCCGAAAGTAGGTCAATGATGGCCTTAGCCTTGACCTCGAGTTCGCGGGCGAGTTCATTGATGCGGACTTGGGATGCGTCACTCATGCTTCGTTAGGAACTTTTCTCTTCCTGCTGTTCCGCTGGAGCTTGCGCTTCCGCGGAAGCAGCGGCCGCGGAGGTAGCCTCGGCGGCAGGTTCTTCGGCATCGGATTTCGTTTCGGCGGGGGCGCCCGGCGCAGGAGTTTCGGGCGCAGGGGTTTCAGCGCTGGCCTCGCCGGGTTCGCTGGAGGCTTCGCTTGCGGCTTCCGCATGTTCGGCCGGTGCAGCTTCGGCGCCTCCCGAAGGGGCTTCCGTGGTTGCCGCAGCGCCAGTGTCGCCGCTTTCGTAGAAGCGGTTCACCGCCTGATAAATTTTGTCCACCATTTTTTCGCCGATGCCCGGAATTTCCATGAGCTGCTCGGGGGTCATGCTGGCGAGTTTTTCCATGGAAGTGATGCCGGCGGCCTCGATTTTTTCGATGGTTTTGGGCCCGACACCGGCGAGCACGGTGAGCGGGGTCGTCACGGTGGTCAGCGCGGTCATCTGCTCTTCGATTTCGCGGCGCTTCTCTTCTTCGCTCTTGATATCAATGTCCCAGCCAATGAGCTTGCTGGCGAGGCGGACGTTCTGGCCCTTTTTGCCGATGGCCAGGGAGAGTTGTGAATCTTCCACGATGACTTCGAGTTTCTTGGTTTCCGGATCAACAATCTGAACGCGCGTGACTTTTGCCGGGCTGAGAGCTTTCTGTGCGAAAGCAACGGTTTCTTCGCTGTAGGGAATGATGTCGATTTTTTCGCCGCGCAACTCACGGATGATGGATTGCACGCGCATGCCCTTCATGCCCACGCAAGCGCCGACGGGGTCAACGTCTTTGTCGCGGCTGGCGACGGCGACTTTGGTGCGCTCGCCCGCTTCGCGCGCCGCGGCCCTGATCTGCACCGTGCCGTCGTAAATTTCCGGAACTTCCATTTCAAACAGCCGCTGCACCAGAGCCGCATCCGCGCGCGAAACGATCACTTGCGGGCCTTTTGCCGCGCGATCCACCGTGCGGATCACCACGCGGAGGCGTTCGCCAATGTTGTAGGTTTCCAGCTTGGACTGCTCACGCTTCGGCAAACGCGCTTCCGTCCGTCCCATGTCCACGATGAGGTCCGGACCTTCGGCGCGCTTGACGATGACGGTGACCAGTTCACCGGCGCGCGTGTGATACTCGTTGTAAATGGTGTCGCGTTCCGCTTCGCGCACTTTTTGCAGGATCACCTGCTTGGCGGTTTGCGCCGCGATGCGCCCGAGCACGTCAGTGGGCTTGTTGGTGGTGATTTCGTTGCCGACTTCGGCGTTGGGATTCTTTTTCCTGGCATCCGCAAGGCTGATTTCGCGCTTGGGATCGGCTACTTCCTCGACCACGGTGAGCACGGAAAACACGTCCACCTGCCCGGTTTCCGCGTTGAATTTTCCGCGCAGGTCCTCATCCGACTTGTAGAACTTGCGAGCCGCAACGACCATGGCGTCTTCGATGGCGGAAATCACCACCTCGGGCTCGATATGCTTTTCCCGGCTGAGCATCTCAATTTGTTGGTAGAGCAGATTCGCCATTTCGCTTTCCTAGAATTCGATTACCAGATTGGCCTTTCGAATCATCTCCAAGGGTATTTCCACGACTCGTGCTTCCTTGCCTTTCAACTGCATGCGGACTTTGCCATCCGCGAATCCCTGCAAGCGCCCTTCAAAGAACTTGGCCTCGCCGATCGCTTCGCTGGTCAAAACTTTGGCCAGGCGGCCGCTGAAGCGCTCGAAATCTCCGGCCTTTTTCAGCGCGCGGTCCATTCCTGGCGAGCTGATTTCCAGAATGTAGCCCGGGCCGGGAACCAGTTCCTCCACGTCCAGGATCACGCTCAATTGCTGGCTCACGCGTTCGCAATCCGCGTGACTAATCTTGGCAAAGGGGTCCGGTGGCGTTCCACCGTCGGTACCATCCGCCGGCTTCGGCACGGGCACGCGATCGATATACACCCGCAGGAAGCGCTGCTTACCGATCTTCCACTCGACATCCACGACTTCCAAGCCCTCCGAACGCGCAACGCGCTCGGCAGCTTCGCGGACCTTTTCCAAATTCACGCGGAGACTCCCCGACCTAAGCCGGTTAAAAGCTCGTTCCTACCGGCGGCAACAAAAAAGTGGGCTTGCGCCCACTCTATGGTGCGACCCGTTTCAGAGCGAAGAGTCAGTATATTCCGGCAGCACGGTAAAAGCAAGGTACCGAAGGGGCGTAGAACGGGGAGCCGTGCGGGGATGCCGGGTTACGATGCAGGCATCTGCATGGGACATTTTACCAGGTGTGATCGGTACAGTTCGCTGAAATTGCAGGGACAACCTGTTTCACTCAGGATTCCCTCCTGTCTTGGCGCCAATCTCTCACTTCCATCGTAATTGGCATACTTCTTGAGACCAGTTCGCGAGTGTCTGGTGCTAGAATGTCCTTTGGAAGAAGGGAGCGGTTTTCCATGCCCGCCCAGGTTCCGTTCTCGGTTACGCTGCTTCGCTTCGCAACGTTTGGATTGATATCTGCTCTTCTGTTGTTTCCCGTCTGGTGCCAAAGGGGTCCTACGCAGCCTACCGGCCCCTCTCCCGCTGCTGCTGCCGCTGCCGCTGCGAACAACCCTGCGTTTGATCTTGAGATTTCCGTGCGTGACGAGCACGGAAACCCTCTTGACACCCAGGCTACGGTTCGTCTCTCTTCACCGGTTTTGAGCTATAGCAACATCGCGATCACGCAAAGCTCATCCGCAGCACATTTTTCCAGCCTTCAGCCCGGCCAGTACGACGTGGAAGTAACTTGCCCAGGATACCGCAAGGCCACAGAGCAACTCGACCTGGAGTTTAGCCACGAGAGCCTGCCAATCTACATCTACCTCGTCCCGGAATCGGACTCGAATGACAAATCAGCCGCCCCCGGCGCCTTCGTTCTGCCGCAACAACTTCGAGCCGATATGCAGAGAGGCATGGGAGCCTTAAACAAGAATCAGTACGAGGCCGCCCGGAAAATCTTTGCCAAGGTTTTGCAAAAGGCCCCAGGCAATCCGGACGTCTACTATTTTCTGGGCGTTGCAGAACTGGGGCTGAAACATATCGAGGTGGCCAGCGAGGATTTCCGGCACGCCTTGTCCCTGGATCCCAACCACGAACTAGCCCTGGTTTCTCTCGGTTATCTGCAACTGCAGAGCGGCGCAACCGCTGACGCGATCGTCTCCCTGGAAAAAGCCGCGTCCCTGAGTCACGCGAATTGGCGCACGTACTTCGAGCTAGCCACTGCTTACATCAAAGCCAATCGCTGGAGCGATGCCGAATCGGCGGCTGCTCGTGCAACTCAACTCGCAAAGGAAAAGGGCGCGAGCTCGAAGTATTTGCTCGCGCAGATCCAATATACCGAGGGCAAGCGTGATGCTGCGAAGAGCACGTTGGAATCTATTCTGAAGGCCACCCCCGCGGATCCAGTCATACCCGAGGCCAAGAGATCGCTGGCGATCATTGAAAACGAGAGCCCCGCGAATAGTTCGCCCTCCAACGGAAGCCTGCCTCTTCCCGCCGCGCCGAGCTTCAGTTTCGTGAAGGTCGTCGAGCGTCCCTGGGCGCCACCGGATACCGATAGCGCGATATACGACGTTACGCCCAATGCGAATTGCAAGACCGATGTGATACTGGATGCCGCGCTGCACCGGATGAACTCGGATTTGCTCAATTTTGAAAAGTTCACCGCAACGGAGCATATCGAGCGCCAGGAAATCGATCGCTACGGCTGGCCCGGGCCAATGAATGCGCACGATTTCCCGTATACCGTTTTCATCCATCCTCTTGGGAAGACCTCGTTCTACGTGGAAGAGTTTCGCACTGGCGAGGATGACAAGCCCAGTTCTTCCGGGTCCATCATTTCAACCAACCTCAACAGCATGGGTGTGAATGTCCTGCAACCCTTTTATCGCCAGCGCTTCGATTACTCATGCGAAGGACTCGCAAACGTGCGCGGACAGGCCGCCTGGCAAATCCACTTCATGGAAAAGCAGGACGTCAAGGGAGAGGGAGTCCGCCGATGGCAACTGAATGCCGACACGTACGAAGTGCCGGTCAAGGGCCGTATCTGGATCTCCAGCATTAACTTTGCTGTTCTGCGCGTGGAAACCGATCTGAGGAATCCCGTCAAAGGGCTTGAGCTTACCAAGGACCATCTCCTGGTCGACTATGGCCCGGTCAATTTTTCTGGGGGGAAGGAACAACTGTGGCTCCCGTGGAGTGCCGACAGTTACATGGAACGCCATGGCAAGCGGTATCATCACCGGCACTTCTTGAGCGACTATCTACTCTTCGATGTGGACACCAAGCAAAAGTTGGGCAAACCGAGCGAAGTCCCTGCGCCGGCCGCCGGATCATCCCCTTAGCTGGGTTTTCTCAAGGGCCACATTTTTACTATTACTCGAGCACAGCCAAACCTTGATATCGCTGGGCAATTCTCGCCGGGTCGCGGGAGGGTTTCGCCATTCAAAATTCTGCGCGATGTATCAGCTGAGATCCTTCGGGGCGCAAACAACGCGCCACTCAGGATGACAGCGTGTTGTTATCCGTGGGCGATGGACAAGACATGGTCTCGTGAGAAATTCGGGTTAGGTCCATTCAGCCGAAGATTGCGAAAACAGAAAAGGGTTGCAGACCTTACGGTTGCAACCCTTTTCGTGCGTTCAAACGTTTGTGGGCGCGAATTACGGCTTGGCCGCTGGAGCGGGCTTCGGCGCGGCCGCCGGTTTGGATGCTGGTGCCGCTGCGCCACTCGCCTTGATCGGATAGGCCTGGTCGTAGAGCTTGATGATGTCCTGGGTGATGTCGATATTGGAAGAGGCATAGAGAATGGGAGAATTCTGCGCGGAGGAATCGAACACGGCCACGTAACCATTCTCGCGGGAATAACGGTCGAGAACGTCCATCATCTTGCGGCCGATGCGGTCCACGACGTCGGCCTGGGCAGCGTTGACGTCTTCCTGGAGCTCGTTGTTCTTGCGCTCGAGTTGTGCCGCCAATCTTTGCCCTTGCGTTTGAGCCTTGGCCTTTTGCTCGTCGCTCCAGGTGGTCTGGTTGGCGGCGAGTTGCTGGCGCAGATCGTTGACCTGCTTGTTGAGGTTCTCGAGTTCGTTCTGCCGCGGAGCAAACTGCGACTGTAATTCCGCCGAAGCCTGCTTGCCCTCCGCGGTGGACACGATCGCCTGCCGCACACTGATCACGGCTACTTTAGCGCCGCTGGCGGCGCCCGCCATGGTGGTACCCTGCGCCCAGACAGCCGCCGTTCCCAGCAGGCATGCCACACTGAGCACAGCCATACGAATCATGATTCTGGAATTCACTGTATTCTCCTTGTTAATCTCCGGGCCGCTCATCCAATTCCGCGGTTGGGCGGCGTGGAATGTCAACCCTTTGCGTTCTGAACCGATCTCCGGCCGAAAACCTTCTTAAACCCAACGGAGCGAAAACAAATTGGCTGTCTGCGAGGCCTACCGGAATTTCGTGTGCCCTGCCGGCTCCCGGAGAGTTCAGGGGAGCGCCGACCACGGCAATACAAACATAAGAGTATAGCGGAGTTGCCGAGACACCCGCAATCACAATGCCCTGCAATTCTCCTCCCGCGACCTTACCGGTGCGACTCCCGGACCCGACGGCCATTTATTTGGGCAGCGCAAGCAGCAGCACGCGATTATTATTCTGGTCCGCAATCACGGCGGTGTTGAACCAGTTATCCACGGCCACGGCGAACTGGGACTGGCTGGTGATGCCCAGGGTCTGAGTAGTCTTGAGGTGTTGCGAATCCACGATCGAACTCGTATTGGAGGTTGAATTAATGGTCAACAAAGTTCCCGTCTGGTAGTTGAAACCCAGCGAATAGGGATTGATGCCCACCTTGTAGGTGATCGTGGAACCGGAAGTGGGATCAAAACTATAAATGGCATTCTGCTGCGTGGATGCGGCATAAAACACCACGTCACTGGGCGTGGAGCTGAACGCTGGCGACGGATCGAAGACCAAGCCGGTGAGGCTGGCCGTCAAAGAGGACACGGAAGCGGTAGTGCTGCGAACAGGTGGGACAGAGGAGAGACTCACCACGTCCAATCCTGCGGCGGCCGAGGATGTGCCAGAGTTCTGCAAGTTTGACACTACCGCCAGCGCACCGTCGGGGTCGACGGCCACGGCTGTTGGAGGCCCGCTTAATGCGATGGTGGTGGCCACAGGTACGGTGGTGGTGACGGCACCCGGCAAAATAACGGTGAGATCAATGGAAGAGAGCGTGTTGGAACCGGAGTTGGCCACCAGGGCTAGGGCGCGGTCCTGATCGAAGGCCACACCGAGCGGAGCGAGGCCCACGGCGACGGTACTGCTGGTGGTAGAGGTCGTCCCGGAGGTGGTCGTAAACGAGAGCACCTGGGCGGTATCGGCCGTGTATTTATTATTGTAGTCAATGACGGATGCGGTCCCGGTGGGTGTATCGCCATTGTTCGCCACCACCGCGTAGCCCAGCCGCGGCAGCACACCAACGCCAATGGGATTGTTTCCGACCTTGACGGTGGTGAGCACCGCCCCGTAGGGCGCTAGCGATTTATCCGCTTTGGTGAAGCCAGCAGGGTTGATGTTGATGATCGTTACGCTGTTACAGGCATAGTTGGTGACGAAGGCGACGTGCAGGGAATCGTCAATGGCCACGCCCTCTGGTCCTTGCGGAAATGTCACTGTGGGAGCGCACACGGGGCTCATATCGAGGACGCCGACAGCGTGGAGATCAAGGGAGTTGGATACGACGGGGCTGTTCGCCACGAGCACCTGAACATCGAGGGCGTAGTCATGGGCCACTGTGAGGAGCGAGGCGTCAACGGTGACATCGACCTCGTTATCGGTAGCGCCTGCTAAAACGGTCACACCCGTCGAGCTGCCATCCAGCCGCACAACAGGCCCGCCCGTGCCGGAGAGAAAGCCTTGCCCAAGAATGCGCAAAGTGGCTGTCTGCCCGAGTAACACGGCCTGCGGCATACAGGGATTGTTGGGGTCCGTGGGATTGCAGGTAGTGGCGGCTGGGCTGCCAAGCGGCGGCTGCCCACTGGGGACGGCCGCGCTTGCGCTGGTAACCTGCAGCGAATCCACGTGGAGTTTCTTGAATTGGCCACTGGGATCCAGGTTCAGATAACTGAGGGTGTTGCTCCCGGCATTTCCGACCAGAACAAATTTGGACCTGGGATCGTAAATCATCGGGCCATTGACCGTAACGGCGGTCGATTGCCCCGCCGGCGTGTACGTGCCAGAGCCGACTTGTCCCGTGGGAAGTGCCGCGATGATGCGATAGGGAGTCGAGTAGCCACCACCGGCGGTGGTAGTGCCCGGGTTAATCAGAGAAATGGCATTGCCCGGGAAACTTGGACCAACAGCGTTGGCACTCGGATCGTAGGCGACCAGTACATCCGTAAACGGATCGAAGGAAACCCAGCGGAATCCGATTTCCGGAGCGCCACTGGGACTCGGCGTACAAGTTTTGCAACTTCCGGCCGTCAATGTAAGTGAAGTGACGGTCTGGTCCAAAGTGCTGATGAAGCCAATCTGCCCGAAACTGGCGTTATAGTCCGCAAAGGCAAACATTCGCGTAGTGGGATTGATGGCGGCGCCCGTCGCTGTGGCCGTGGTATTGAAGGAATAGTAGGGCGTCCCATATTGGACCGTTCCCTCGCTGCTGGAAGTGTTTGTTTCGACTTCCGTACCTGTCGGGCTGCCCGGTTGCGAATACTGGAAGGTGTAGGGATCAAGGATGCTGCCGGGGATCACTTGATAAGTGCCATTCAAATCCGCTGGCAATAATCCGGAGATGATTACCGTTCCGCCAAGAGCAGGGTTAATACCATGAGGCGTCAGCGTAACGATGGTGACGATGCCGTTGGTACGCACTGCGCCGCTGGTGCTTCCTGACGCGGCAGGCGCAATCTTTGCGGAGATACCCTGCTGCAACAAATCCACTACCGAGGTTGATCCCTGGCCGCCGGGCGTCACGTAAGCCAAGGGCGCGCCGGGTTGCATCACTACTTGTGGTGTGGCTCCCGTGACCATAGAAACGGGCGCGATCACGCACGGGGGTATCTGGGCGGTAGAGTTGGCAAAGCAGGTATGTTTGTCAGACCCGTCCAAATTGGGGTTCACATCCACAATGAACCCAATATTGGCGAAGAGATTCGTGCTGGAATAGGCCAGAGCGGCCAGGTGCGTTTCGGGGTCCACTCCAACTGAATAAGGAGTGGGCACGCCCGAGCCTGAAGCGAGGATCAGGGACTGCAGGTCCACAGGAATAGAACCGATCTGGGCGATAGCCGTGCGCGAAATGGCATAAAGATAGAGCTTGCTGTCGCCGCTGCTGACCACAACACCCAAGTCCTGACCGCTGTGGCCTGGGATAATAAGCTGGTTATCGAGAGCCACGCCGGTAGGTCCGCTGCCGGTGGTCATCACCAGGCTCGGACCGAGGACCGGGGCGGATCCGGTCAAGTCAATCACCTGGATCGTGTTGGTTCCCTGCTCCGTCAGCACCGCGAAACCATTTGCGGAATCCAGGGCAAAGCTGCTGGGAGCTGGATTGCCAGCGCCCAGAGATATGCACGGGGGATAAGTGGACTGAGGAGCTGGAGCACCAGGACAAAGAACATTCGAGGGATTCGGATTGAAATTCGCGAACAGTGGCTGCACGGCCACGCTGGTGGTCGCGGAAGGGAAGAGCGGCTGCGCTCCCTGCGGCGCGTTGCTCTGGATAGTTACTTCATACAACCCCGGAGTTTGCAAACTGGTTCCCTGCTGCGTACCCACGAATTGCCGAGGTCCCGAAGGGGGGACGACGGTATCCAAAGCCCCATCCAGGTACAAATTGACGATGGGCGTGTTGGTGCCCCCGAGATACCCTCCATCAACGGCAATGGTGTTATCACCGTTCTGCGGAAAGCTGTCAGGAGTGGCGGAAACCACGGTCGGGCTGGTGTAAGCGAGGGTCAGCGGGCAGGAGATGTTGCTGGTTGCGGTTGAACCATCGGAATTGGGCACGTTGGTGCATGGTGGCGTGGCCGTCTGATTGCCCGGAATGGCGTCAATTTCAATGTGCGCGGTTCCCGCAATGGCCAATTGATCCTGGGTCAATTCGATGCGCGTCATGAGGGACGCATCGCAAGTAACGACTGGCGTCACGTTGGCGAGGCTTGGCGTGCAGTAGGCCGCGGAGATGGGAATCGTGTAGGTGTTGGCCAATTCGATCGGGGGACCCTTGGTCGCCCCGGGCGGGATGAAATAAATATTCGTGGTGTTGAGGAGGTTTTTGGAGTTGAGGTAGATGTTTTGGGAAAGGCTGCCGGCGGCAATCGTGGAAGGAAAAAGGCCGGTGAAGTTAATGGAGTTATTGGTGGCGCTCACCAGGGTGATCGCCGCAACCGCATACTGCGTGGGATCCGTGTTGGACCACACGACCACATAGACGGTGGTCGCACTCGTCGATGCGCTACCGGAGGGAGTAGTGTCCGTGGGGAGAGTTGAGGGAGCGGTAAAGATGCCATTGACGTCGATTGATCCGCAGGTTGGACTGCACGTCGCCGCCGCCGGATTATACGTTTGATTGGTCGTGATGGTGGAACTGGTGTTGGGCTGCGTCACCAGCCACTGCAAATTGAGTCCTGGCGAATTCTGCAAGCTTGCCTGGAAGGTCGTAGTCTGTGCCGGGGTAATTCCAACGGGGACGGTCACCGATAAGGGCTTAATGGAAACGCGGATTCCCGAATCCAGGTTGATTGTCGCGGTGGCGGTTTTCTTGGTGTCCGCGTCCGCGGTAGCGGTAAAGGTCAGGGTAGGTGCAGGACTGGGGAAGTTGGCCAGGGAAGGTGCAGTAAAGGTGAGAACGTTTGATCCGTTGGTAGTTGTGATCACCCAGGAGCCGATGGTGCCGCCATTAAGCTTCATCCCGGTGGTGCAAGTTCCCGTGACGGCTTTCGGGGTCGGGGTCGTGGCTGTTGGCAGGGGAGTATAGGAATAGGTGCACGGCCAGTTCGTCACGGTGGTGGTGGTGCTACCTGCCACGGTTGCCGTGAAAGTCGCCACCTGCCCGGCAATCACGACGTCCGCGCTGGGACTGACAGTGACCGTGATTACGTTCGCGACTCCGCTGCTGCACGCCGCAACCAGCAAGGCGGCGCACGCGAATGTCAATATCATTACTGCGCAACTTCTGAACTTACGCCACTCCATAACGGACTTCTCCCCTATAACGGTGCGGCGGGGATCCCCCGCACACGCTGTAACTGAATCTCGATTGGTGAATCTCATCATCTTGTCTTCTTCTTCCGGCGTGCCGCATATCTTGCCGAGGTCTCATTCCAAACGGGTTCCTGTTCGCGGCATTCTCTATTTTGCTTCCCTGGATGTTCCACCCTCTCGCAATAAACTCCATCTCCGGCTCACTGCTAAAACGTCCGGCTTACCGTGAACCGGAAAGTGTTCGAGGACTCAAAGTAATTCAATCGTCCCGGATTAATGATATAGGGCGAAATCGGCGTCAGAATAATTGGATCGCAACTGTGCGGGTGCAACGGATCGAGCAGCCCCAAAGCCCGGCATTGCAAGTACAGGTTGTCCATGTTGATCTGGTCGAAAGGCGCGACGATGGTCTGGTGGACGCG
>Ga0074044_10002601_pt1 | contig 15721 bp, 8 predicted proteins | sample BogForMeECP23OM1_FD_94443 | JGI IMG/M metagenome (GOLD analysis project Ga0074044, IMG submission 94443) | Bog forest soil microbial communities from Calvert Island, British Columbia, Canada - Bog Forest MetaG ECP23OM1 | ecosystem: Environmental > Terrestrial > Soil > Wetlands ...
CGGGGGCTGTTCGAGGCGAGGCGATTGGGAATCGTCTGGGTTTTTCATGAAGAGATTATAGCGGCGGGTTCATCACTTGACAATACTTTTGGGATAATTGGAGATTCTTTCACAGGCTCTGAGACGAGCGTCGGCGGACGTCGCGAGGGAGACATTCCGCTCCACGTGCTCCCCATCGTGCGCCGAAAAAAGGACCGGCACCAATAAATCGAGTCCTCAGTTGTCCAGTTCGCTGGACAGCCACCGGGCCGATGCTTGGCCTGGAGGGATGGAAACCCATGACGAGTTGAAAGACCGGGTCCGATGCGAGCAGTGGCTCGCCGCCCGACTCGGCCTGGCCACGGAACGCCTAGCAGGGGCTCAGCGGGAGCGGATCTGGGCCATCGTCGAAGCCCATCAGTCGGGGCTGTCCATCCGCCAGATCGCGTCCGCGACCGGCCTGAGCCCAAGCCGAGTCCACCAACCCCTCGGCTCGGACGAGGCCCGCGAGATCCCCCGGTGGCTCAACCAGCAGCGGGGGCGAGATCACGCCGACCACCCACGTCTGGAGGCGGCCCCCATCCAGGTCCATGCCAACCTTCAGGCCCGCCTCGCGGGGGAGTTGGATGCCCTCCGTCGGTGCCGAGAGTGGCTGGAACGGCTGGGCCGCGGGGAGATGGTCGTGGTCAATCTTCGGCCCGAGACCGATTCGGAGACGGAATACGTCTCCTTCGACTGCCCCCGTGTGCTTCGGGTGCTGGCCCGCATTATCGCCGACCTCGACGAGCTGGCCGGTTTCCCGCCGCTCGCCGACGCGAAGGAAGCCAAAGGCGAGGACGCCGAGGCCCGGCGCATCCGCCACCGTAGGCTGTTGGTGAAGCCCGACCCGACGCCGAAACGGCTGACCATGCGGGAAGAGCGGGCAGCCCTCCGCGCAACGCTGTATCTTCCGCCGTCCGAAAAGGGTTGAACGAGCCCGGTCTGGCCCCTCTCATCGGGATGTTTCGGCCGACGCCACCCGACTGCGTGGTCTGCGCAGGAAGACGCACTGGCTTCGAGGTAACGCCCATCAGGCCGACGATCGCCATCCAAGATCAGCTTTCGGAGAGGCGGCTTCGGTCAAATGCCAGCCGCTTTGGCCTCGCCGCTCGACCTGCTGGCCGAAGGGCTTGCTGTTTCATCAAGTCGGGGTGACAGGACGTCTATTGAACTTCTTTCTGACTCGTTTGGTGGGTGGACGAAGACGTTAATCGCAATAGCACAAGCGCTTGGGTCTTGAGGGCCCCAGAATAGCGTTTGAAAGTGATCTGGGTCAATCGGGGAATGGCTTCGGTCGATCAGACCGAAGCGCGCAACACTCAGGCCCCTGGAGGTTATCCTCTTTGCAGCACGCGGTGACCGAGGTCGGGCGACGCGGCTGATTTGACGATGAAAAAATGCTGGCGCGCTCTCGCGAGGCTGCCAATGCGCGACAAAAAGCAGATATTTGAAATCGTTGGTGAAGCAGTAAGAAGATGCTCGGGCAGGACAAGGAAGCACCATAACAGTTGCAGTGACGGCGGTCTGGTTGCCGTTCCTGCTGGGAATGTCGCTCCGGGTAAAGTCCCCTGGTTCCTCGCGTCGTTGTTCGGCGCGGCATCGACCGGCCCGGCCACTCCTGTGCTGGTCAGGACGTGGGGTTGGCGGAGCCGAAGAACCGGTTGAACGCCTGGTTTACCTTGTCGGACGCGTCAGGGTCAGCCTCCGTGAACAGGGTGTAGGCGAAGTCGATGAAGCAGGGCGCCGCCTTGATCAGCAACCCGAGCTGGTCCGCGTAGCTGAAGCCCGCTTGGTCGGCGACCATGGAGGCGTTGATGAGCGCCGAGAAGAACCCGCCGTGGAAGGTCGCGCTGGGGATCCAGCCGAGCGGGATGTTGAACACCGCTCCCTGGTCCCAGAACCAGTTCGGCGCTTGCTTCAGATTGACGGGGGTGATGAAGTCGAAGATTGTGCCGGCGTCACTCCAGTTCAGGCCGCCGCGTGTCGGCGGTACAACGATGTCGTTGACCAACCCGAGCCAGTTGTCGGCCGTGTTGGCCGCGGCAAACATACCGCTCTCCTCCGCCTTCACGATGTCATACTTGTTCACGAACGTCAGCACCTGGAGGTAGTTGCTGCCACCGAAAACGTTTAGCGTTGCCCATACTCCCGCGCTGAGGATCACCCCGAAGGCGGCGCCCCAGGCGGCGCCAAGGCCGAGCGACTTCCATATTTGCTCGGCGCTCCCCGCGCCGCCGGCGAACCCGACGGCGAGCCCCGTTGCCTCGCCCGTGAGGACGCCCTGTGTCGCGCCGGTCAGCACGAAACTATACCAGTGCGCCTCCCCCAGGGCGCCGCCAATCACGACGCCCAAGGCCGTGCCGGTGAACGCGGCCACGCCGCCGAGCAGGCCGCCCAAGAGCGCGCCCGCCAGGATGTTACCCCCCGCCCTCTGCGCCGCCAGCTCGCCGGCCAGGGCGCCGCCGAAGGCCCCGATCGCGGTGGCCGCGATGTATCCCGCGGTCATCACGCTGTCCATCGTAGCGAGCGAGATGATGCCTACCCCGCACAGGATCCCCACCCCTGCGTACACCACCGAGACCGTGGCAGCGGCGGCGACCACGGCCAGACCGATCATGCCGAGCACTTCCCAGAAGCCCGCCCCGGTCGGGTCGGCCAGGGCGACCGGATTGCCCAGGCAATAGACGTACGGGTTCCACGCGCCGAGCGCGTAGGCGCTACTGACGATCGGGTCGGGGCTGATGAATTGGCCGAGCCGCGGGTCATACCAGCGGAAGCCGATGCGCACCAGTCCAGTAGGGTCGTCGCCCCCTAAGAGCGCCGTCAGGAGGGCGACCGCGCCGGTCGGGGCGGCGCCACCGGGCCGCACGGTGCCGAACGGCGTCCGGCGAAGCCGACCGGCGAGCGTGCCGTCCGGCGCGGTGATCAGGTCCTGCGCGCCCAGCAGGTTCGGGTGCAGGAACCAGACCGCACCGTCCACCTCGGCCCCCACGCGCAGGCCGCAGAACCGGAGCCATAGCGCCGGCTTCCCGTTGTGGATCTCGAGGTCGTCGAGCGGTGAGAGGTAGGTCTGGACGCCCCCCTGCGCGCTCGCAGCGAGGCGGCCGCGGTAGTTGTAGGTGTGCGTGACGACCGAGTTGTCCGCCCGGGTCAGGCGCGCCAGGCGGTCCTCGGCGTCGAAGGCGAGCTTGCCGTACGGGGCGGCCGCGAGCCGTCCCGCCGCGTCCCAGGCCAGCGCTCGGCCGCCGACCGAGGCGAGTTGATGCGTGCCCGGTGCATAGGCCAAAGCGCCGGCCTCGGTCGTCGATGTCAGGCGGTAGAGATCGTCGAAGCTCCATGCGTGTAACTCCGCGGCGCGGTAGGTCGCGCCGGCCAGGCGCCGCAGCGGGTCGTAGGCGAACTGGACCGGGTCGTCGTCCGCAGTCGCGCTGGCAATCGAGCCGAGCAGCCCGTTGTCGCGGGTACCGGTGACGTCGCGGAGCACCTGGCCGTGGGCATCGAGCACCCGGATGCGGGCGATCGGGCCACCGGCCGGTTCGAAGTCGAGCTCGGTGACCGCGCCGTTGGCGTAGACTAGCCGGGCCGACCGGCCGTACAGGTCGTAGGTGGCGGCGGTGACGACGCCCGAGGCCGACTGGACCTGGCCGTCGGGGCCGATGGTAATGTCGATCCGTCGTCGCGCCGCGCCCGGCGCCGTCGCCGGCAGCACTAATGAGGCGACCCGGCCCAGGTTGTCGTAGGTCGTCTCCAGCGCGTAGCTCGTCGCGGCGCCCCGTGGCGAGCAGACGGTGCCGGTGATCTGCCCCCGGGCGTCGTAGGAGAGGGTCGTCGTGCCGAGCTCGTCGGCCACCTGCCAGAGACGGCCGGTGCGATTTGCCAGCCCATCCGGCGGCGGCGGAGCGCCGGTGTCGAGATACGAATAGCGTACGCGCGGCACGGCCTCGTTGTCGTGTGTGATGGCGATGAGGCGGTTGAGCGCATCGACGTCCGTGCGCACCTTCTGCCCCGTCGCCAAGACGCGCAGGCGCTCGTTGCCCATCGCGTCAAGCAGGTAGATCGTCTGGCCCGTGTCCGGGCTCCGATGGGCGATGCGCCGGCCGAGCAGGTCGTGGCGGAACGTGACGCAGGGCCCGCCCGGCAGCGTCACTTGCGCGAGCGCACCGAGCGGGTGGTAGGCGTAGGTCTGCTCGACCCAGCGGCCGGCGGCGTTGCGCGCGACGGAGACGAGCTGCCCTGCCGCGTCGAAGATGTGCCGCTCGACGTCGGCCGGCGCGCCGGCGCCGCGCTGCTCGCTGATGGTCAGCGTGGCACCGTCTCGCCGGATGCGCACGGTGAAGCCGCGAGGGTCGGACTGCACGGCGAGCCGCCCGAGCGCATCGTAGGCTTGCGTCCTCGCGGGCGTGCCCGGCGGCGGGGCCTGCCAGGCGTCGCCAGCGACGACGTAGGGCAGGTAGGATGCGACCCGGAGTCCCCGCGCGTTGGACCGCGTGGCGCCGGTGATCACGAAATGGCCGGCCTGGGCGGCCGGCCGGCCCTCGCCGAGCACGTTCCCGGAGGCATCGAACCAGGTGATCCCCCGGTCGTCCGCGGGGCCGCTCGGCACCGGGCGTCGGTACGCATCGACGCGCGACACTGTGCCCGGGGTGTAGGCGAAGGTCGCCGTCGGCCGGCCCGCCGGGTCGCCGGGCGCAAACGTCTCGGTCACCCGCCCCAGAGCATCGAACGCGTCGCGAGAGACGTTGCCGTTAACATCGGTGACGGATTGCGTCTGCGTGGTACGGGGGTCGATGGTGGCATGGGACACGTTGCCAAGCGCGTCGGTGATCCGGACGATGCGCTGGCCTGCCCGGTCCAGCTGGAGGCGTGTTTCCGCCCCGAGCGGCCCGCGCGAGACCAGGACGGGCCCGTCCGGGCTCGTAGTGCGCGCGTGGCTGCGGCGCGTGATCCACCAACCGGTCGGGTCCCCCGGCAGGCGATGGTAGCCGTAGGGTGTGAGGTCGGGAGGCTGCTGGCCCCAGATCGCCTGCACAAGGTCGTCGGTCAGCGCCAGGTCCTCGATGCGCGTGACGAAGCCTTGCGTCGCCTGGCCCTCCGGCAGGCCGACGTGTGCCGGCCCGTCATAGAACGTGACGTTGGAGGCAATGATCGCACCATCAGGCCCGGTCTGGACCATGCGCGCGAGCAGGTGCAGGTTGGTCCCGCCGGTCGCAAAGGTGAATCGCGTCGTGACGTCCTGGTCCGGCGTCGCAGCGCCGGCGCGGGTTGCCCGCGTGCGCTGGAGCGTAATGTCGCCGTCCGGCGTGACCTCGAGGAACTCGGTCTGCCGAGCGGAGATCGGCCTCGGCTGGCGCTCCCAGCGATCCTCGGTGGTGCTCGCGAGAAAGGGGACGGACACCTGCGCGCCGTCGCCGGTCCCCGAAGGGACCAGGTTAGTGCTGTAGGTGTGGCGCACGACCGAATAGGGCCGATCCGCGTCCGGGCTGACGTCGAGCCCCCAGACGGTGGTCGAAAGCACGCGGCGGCGTAGTGCGCCGAGGCGCAGCGCCTCGTCGCCTGTTAGCGGGCGCGCCGGGTCGGCGGGATCGAGGCCGAGGTGGAAGACCGTCTCCGTCCGAAGGGTTGGCGCGGTGACGTCGCCAAGCGAGTCGGTCTCCACCCGCCCGAAGCCGAGGAAGGCGCGCGCGTCGGGGTCGAACCGCGCCTCGTGGTACCTGTAGACGGTGCTCTTGACGACCCCCGAGGCGGCGTCCGCCACATCGACGCGCGCGATGCACTGCATCGGAAACGGATGATAGGTGCGCCAGGGCGTGCCGGCCGCGGCGTCGTCGCACGCGAAGGCGGTGCTGCTACGGTACGTGAGCGTTGTCGTCAGCCCGTGGCCATTGTCGATCCCGGTCAGCAGGTAAGGCTTGCGGCCGCCGGTGAGGTCGAGGAACGCCTGTCGGACGCCGCCGGGCCGGGTCGCCGGCAGGTCGAACAGTATGCCGGGGGTCCCGTTGCCGAGCAGGTCGGCGAAGCGGTAGGTGCCGGGCCGGGCGGGCGGCGTGTTCGCGACCGTCACCGGTGCCGCGAGCCGGTCCGCACCCACGTTGCGCCAGAACGTGACCGAGCTGGGGCCGACGTAGACGAGGTCGGCGCAGCCGTCGCCGTCGATATCGACCAGCGCGAGGCGCATCGGCATGTGGTCGCGCGGCAGGGCGGGCGCGGGGGTCATCCGCACCGGGTCGCCCCAGCCCCCGTCGGCGCGGCCGGGCCAGTAGGTCACGCCGCCCCCGTCGACCCGCACGATGTCAGTGAGGCCGTCGCCGTTCATGTCGGCCAGGTAGGTGCGCGGGTCCGCGAGATGAACCGGCGGTCGTAGCGCCGACGGCAACAGGCGCGGGGACTCGATGAAGCCCCCGTCCTGGTTGCGCAGCCATTCCAGCCAGGTGCGGCCGGTATCCACCAGCACGTCAGTGACCGCATCCTGGTTGAGGTCGAGCAGGCGCACGGAGGGATCGGCCGGCGCGACGCGCGGGGCGTGGGCGAAGCGCCTCATCGGCCCGAAGTGCGTGGGCCCGGACCCGCCCGGCGGCGCCTCCAGCGGGTAGTAGCCGGAGAGCGGCCGGTCCAGGACCAAGAGGTCCGCGCTGCCGTCGCCGTCCATGTCGGCGAAGGCGACTCCCCGCGCCGACAGCCGCACCGGCGCGGGGAGCTGCGACAGCGGGCGCGGCGGGCCGAAGTGCAGGTCGCCCAGGTTCGGGTGCATTACGGGCCGGCCGGCGCCCAGCACGAGCAGGTCCGGCAGGCCGTCGCCGTCGAGGTCCACAAGGTCGTTATCTGGATTGCTCATCGGCGCGAGGAAACCCTCGACGGGGCGGAGTACGGGTGGCCCGATCGTGGAGTAGGTAAAGCCCCTGACCGGGGCCTCGATCGCGGTGCCGTCGGCGGCGTGGCCGCGCTCGTGCAGGCGCGCGAGCAGCGAGCGCCCGGCGCCGCCCCCGTCGTCATAGTCGAACGACCAGCTTCGCACCAGGCTCGCCGCCTCCGTCGTCACGTGCAGCTCGATCCGGCTGCACCGCCGCGCAGTGACGACCAGCGGGCCGTAGCGCCCGTCCGACACCCGGTCCGGCCGCGGCTCGTAGATGAAGTCGAGCCGGTAGGTCCCCCAGGCGACGCCCTGCGGGAGGCGCGCGTTGCCGTCGGCGAGCCAGGAGTGGGTAATCGCGTTGCCGAGGCTGTCGGCGGTCCGCTCGATCAGCCAGGCGACGGCGCCCCCATCGTCGGCCGTGATCCGGCCGGCAGGCGTGGCGCCCAGCGTGTGGGTCGTGTCCGCGCGGTCGGTGATGGTCCAGGCCGCGCCTGCGCGGCGGATGAGCTGGCGCACGGTTTCGACGGCGGGGCGGTAGCGCCCGTCCGCCATGGCGACCAGGTCGCCGACGCCGACCAGCGTGTAGGCGCCGACCGCCTCGCCCCGGAACCGCCGCGGGGCGGGGTCGAGCTTGCGGGTGATGGTCAGCAGCCCGAGCGTCCAGCCCATGCCGAACGGCCCGTCGCCCGCGCCGCTGTGGTAGCGCAGCGTGATCGTCGGCTTGATCCCGTTGCGGCCCGTCGGCAGCACGAGGCCAAGGGTGGCGCTGGCCGTGCCGGTGTTGAGGTCGACGTCGAAGCTGCTGCCGGTCCCGCTCACCGCCCCGCCGCCGGTGGGGAGGTTGAGGATCTGGTCGCTCGTCCCACCTGGCTTGCTCATGGCAGCCTCAACTGCGTGGGGTGAAGCTGTAGTCGAACACCAGTACGAGGTTGATTAGCGCCGAGAGATCAAGCTGGCCGTTCTTGGTGAAGCCCGGGTTGTTCGTGGCCGAGGCGGTGAAGACCCAGTCGCCCAGGGCCGACCCGCCAGTGAGCCCCGCCCACGGGCTCCCCGCGCCCTGCGAGGTGATGATGCCGGCGGCATCCGCCTTGCCCGCAGCCGCCGCCTTGCCTGGCGGCGCCAGGGCGATGGTCAGCCCGGTCGGTGCGGTGCCCGGCCGCATCGCCGCCAGGAGGCTGATGGCGGTCACGGTAGGCTTGGTCTCGTTAGTCCGGAAGTCCGCGGCCGAGAGCGTCAGGGTCATATTGCCCGTCGCGGCGAAGGCGTAGTACAGGTCCGGGTAGAGCCAGCGCAACGGCAGGGCCCGTTGGCGCTTCGTGAAGCCCGGCCGCCCCGCGATCTCCTTCCGCACCGCGGCGGCCAGCGCCGGATCGAATCGCGCCTCGTACAAGAACGTGAGGACGACGTCGGTAAGCGCGCCGTAATCGATGTCGTTGACCGCCTTCGGCAGGTCGAGCCGCCAGGTGCTGGCGACCCCGGCGCCCTCAAAGATGCCGCTCATCTCGCCGCCGGACGCCCCCGCGGGGCCATCGACCGCGGGGTCGTAGTCGGAGATCACCAGCGTCTCGGCGCTCTGGATGCGCTGCTTGGTGGCCTGGTTGCCGGCGATCGCGTCGCTCGGCAGGCGATAGGCCGAGATCCCCCCGTTGGTGAGAGTGCCGGAAACGCCGGTGGGGGGCACGATCCCCTGGAGCGCGACCGACACGCGCCGGATTCGGCTGCCGTAGGTGCCGGGATAGGCCGTGTCGAAGTCGTCGAACGTGGTCTCGAACGTCATCGACCCCGTCTTGCGCAGTTGCGTCTCGAAAGCATAGCCGTAGCGTTCCGCCAGGCTGATCGTCGTCTTCAACAGCTGCCGCTTGGACCGCGTGTTGACGAGCATGTCATCCGTGAACGACTGGATGTCGGCCATCAGCGCGTCGGCCGCCAGCAGACCTTTGAAAACCCCGGGATAGAAGGTCTTGATGATGGCGACGTTGCGATCGTTCTCGAAGTTGTAGGCCCGCTGCATCAGCCGCGCGGTGCGCAGCGCCATGTCCAGGTGGCGCAGGTAGAGGCGCTCCATGGCGACGCCCATGGCAGTCCAGACGCCGGGGGTGAAGGTGGCCTCGTCGAAGACCTCGAGTGTCTGCTGAGCCTGCCTGTGGCGAAGGTTCGCCAAGGCCACGTCGGCGCCGGCCGCGCTCGCGCGGGCATTGGCCGCGGTCAACTCCGCTTGGGCCTGCAACGCCGCCCCTTTCATCTGGGCGGTGGTGCGGATCATCTGATCGACCTGGTACTCCTGGCTCAGCCGGTTGGCCGCGAGCTGATACGCCGCGCTGTACGTGACCCTTTCCTGCATGAAATACGGGTTCCAGATGGAAGTCCGGGACCAACCGGCATCGAGTATCAAGCCGACGATATCGTTCAGCCGGTCCGGATCGCCACTGTCGCCGCCGCTGACCTGCTGGCCCATAGCGGCGAGCGTAATCTCAAAGCTGTTCGTGTCCTCGTATTCCGTACTGTTCTGCGCCGCATCCTCCGCGCGCTTGTTCGCCAGGTCCAGTCCCTTCTGGTAGGCCTCCACCTCCGCCTGGGCGGCCTGGAGATGAGCCGTCGCCGCGTCGACCTCGGATTGCGACGCGGCCACCTGGTTGTCGAGCTCTTTCCGGGTCAGCGTCGCCTGGTCGGCGCGGTCCCAGAAGTTGATCACGGACTGCTCGGCGTTCTGCGCGAGCTGGGCGAAGTTGATCGCCACCTGCTGGAGGTAGCGGAAGGTCCAGATCGGCACTGAGGGCGCCCAGTGCCCGAAGAAGTCCAGCCCCGCATTGATCTGGGCGATACGCTTTTTCGCCTGGAGAAGGACGACGGTGAGCGCGGCGGCGTCGGCGCTGGGGCCGGACGGCCCCTGGGCGACCACGCCGTCGAGGAGGGGGATGAGCGCCTTCGCCGTCGCGGCCGCGGTCGCGAGCCCGGGGAGCGTCCAGAGCGGCGTGTTCGGCACGGTGCCGTTCGCGTTGAGCACCTTCTCGTAGATAGGCAGCGCGGCCTGGGTGTCGTCGGCGCGATAGAGGCTGTCGCCCCACTCGATATAGAGCTGGCCGAGCCGCTGCCAGATGTACTGACCCTCGATGGCCTTGTTGATGTACTCGTAGCCGGCGGCGGTGAGGTAGTTCTGCTCGGCGTGGGCCCAGTCGCCCAGCGCTTGGTAGCACTCGGCCAGCCCGAGCGGGATCGTGTAGAAGTAATCGTGCGGGAGGGTGAGCGCCCGGTCCACGACCGTCACCGGCTGCATGAGCCGGTCAGGGAGGGTCGCGGCCGCGGCGTGCGCGGCGTAGATGGTGCCCTTGACAGCCTGGGTCTCGACGCCCCCGGCCGCCGCCCAGGCGAAGGTCCGCAAGGTCGGCGCCTGCGCCGGCCCAACCAGCACTCCGACTTGCCGTTGCGGCGCCAGCGCGGTCGGCAGGTCGACTGGATGCAAGAGGCCGAACCGGGCCTCGACCGTGAAAGGAAGGGGCCGGATGGCGCCGTGCGTTGGCCCCAGGGCGACGGCGGGCACCGCCGCCGGATGGAAGGCGCCGGCGACCGTGGCGTCGAGCCCACGCGCGCGGGCCAGCAGCGCATCGCCCGCCTCCTTGTTCCCCGAGCGTGTCAGGATGTCGGCCAAGCCTGCATCCGCCGCGGCCGCGGCGGAATTGGCCCCGAGCACGGCCTCGGCGCGGAGGCCCGCCCCGTCGAACTTCGCGGGCGTTCCCAGTTTCGCGGTTTCGACGGCCGCCGGCGGGCGGACCGGGCTCACTGGGCCCGGCACGGGCGCCACGTTCAGCCATTGCGTGGCCGCCCCGAGCAACGGGTCGAGCAGTGCGGGATCGCGGGGGAATTCGAACCAGGGTCGGCCGATCGTGTCCGGCCGCCAAAGTGGATCAAGATGGGTAAAGATCAGCGATTCCGCCTGGCGATAGCTGTCGATCGCGTCGCCGTACTGGCGCCTCGTGTACGCGGTGCCAGCGTTGCGTATCAACTGATCGACCTGGTCCAGCAGCGCAATATCCGCGCTCGACTGGTCGCTGACAGTCAGCGCCAGCCAGGGCCGGTCAATGTAGCTGTATAGCGCGATCGTCTGAGTAAGTGTGGCCAAGACCGGCCCTCCCTACCTCCCAGCGCCGCCTTAGGCGCGGGTGGAACGCGCGCCCGCGTACGTCCCGAGGCGATCGCTTCGGCCTAGAATGTCGCTCTCCCCGCCCCATGGCCTCGCCTTCCCACGGAGAGGATGCTCGGCTCCGCTCCGCCGATCGGGACCAATACCCGTCTGCTACAGTCGAGATCCTTACCTAGCCTCCACCATCTTGGCGTCGATTGCGGCTAAGACGGCGTGGTCCGCGGACTGGACCGGCGCCGCCTCGAAGATCTCCACGACGTTTCGATAGGAGTAGTAGTTCTCGGCGAACTTGACCGCGGCCATGGCCTCGCCTCCTGATGCCGGCGTAAGGTTAAGGGTACCCGTTCACACTCCGGTCGACAATTGGCTCGGACTCGTTTCACTCCATTGGGATCGTCTAATCCGGCAGGGAGCAAAGCGTTCCCCGGGGACAGAGCCCTTTTATAAGGGTCGCGGCAAGCGTTGTATATCCGGTTTTCTAGACAATCTCTGTCGGAAAGCCTCCCATGTGTCATGTGGGGGAACTACCTATAGGACAAGCGTATACTCCCACGAACGACAGTCGCGTTGCGCGCGTCGGTGCGACACACCGAAGCGCGTTCGGGATACGGGCAGGAGGGATCTACCTCCTTGCCGGCAGCAAGGTGACACTTTGACAAAGCTGTATCCGCAAACCAAGTCATGAAAATAGGTTGTGAATCTTTAACCGGCAATCATGATGACCCGGGTCAGTCGGGGCGAGAGGATTTAAACCTCCGACTTCAGGGTTCCGAATCAAGGGTTTTGCGACCGTTTTACCGAGTTCCGCCAGATGGTTCGAGTAACGTCTCGACTGCGTCATCCGCCACGGATCACGCACCCCGGCTCCCAACCCCTGAAACGGATCGGAGGGGCGATCTCCCTGGTTTTCTCGGGCGAGAGCCCCTTCCGGGCCCCAAACGGTGCGGGTAGCCTGGCAGTCGGAAAGCCCAGTGGCTGCGTGTTCCGATCCCCGGGGACGCACGCTTTCGAGGGTGAGAGATGCCGTATCAATACGTGAGAGAACCGCTCACCGCCCAAGAGTCTGATCGTCTGTCCAACGCCTGCGAGACGCCCACCGAACGGCTCGTCGTCTGGACTCTGCTCGACACCGGGCTCCGCGTCGGCGAGCTTTGCGACCACACCCGGAAGAACGTCCTCAGGCAGCAGCGCCAGCTCCGGTTCAAGGGCAAGGGCGGCCCTCACGGTAAGAAGACCAAGGTCCGCGTGGTGCCGATGTCCAGCCGTGTGCGGGCGCTCCTGGAGCACCACTTCGCGCTGGGGAAGGCGTTCCCTGTCAAGACGCGGCGCGCCCAGGACATCGTCAAGGCGGTAGCCAACCGAGCGGGGATCACCGAGGACGTGAGCCCGCACGTGCTGCGGCACACATTCGCCACGATGGCCTTGCAGAAGGGGATCAGCCTGCCGGCGGTGCAGAAAATCCTGGGCCACGACAGCCTCCAGACGACGGCCATCTACCTCAACTTCACTGACGTTCACATCCAGGACGAGTTCGAGCGGAAATGGTGAGAACGGCCCATCCGCGGGCTGTCCAGCAAACTGGACGGCTTTCGTTGTTTTCTGCTCCGTTGCTACTGGAACCCGTGGTCACGACGACGACCGCGGCGTTCGTGGCGACCGGGAATCCGGAAGGTCTCAATCAAGATCCACGGCGTGGCCGGGTTGCTCGCCGGGCCGGCCGGGATAAGGGCTGGCCCCTTTGTGGATGGAGTACCAGATGATCCGGTTCAGCCAGTACGGGTCGGGGGCGTCGATGTGGCTCCAGTCTAGCTCGCGCGTCTTCTCGAGCCAGAACCGGTCATCCCGGTTCATGGCCGTTCCGGCGGGGTTCCGCTCGTCGAGCCGGATGTTGCTGGGCACGGCGCGGTAGGGAGTCAGGTCGAGGGTTTCTTTCCACTGAGGGCTTGCCGTCACGGCCTCGACCACGCGGCCGAGCGCCAGGTCGTTGTCGGCCATCATCGCCCTGGGCGTGGGATACTTGGGATCGACTCCCTCGGAATGGTCGCAGGGGAGGCTGAGGATCGTCAGGTCGGGAATGGTGTCGCGGCGGCTGAATTCCTGGTACTCGCGAATGAAGACATCGGAGCGATGCTGGTCGCTCTGCAGCAGCGGCCAGTAGTGGACCTCGCGATTGATGTACGGCCTGAGCGAGACGACCGTCGTGTCGGCCGTCATCTTGAACCGGTGAGTCCCGTGCTTGCGATCTTCCCAGACCTCGAACCAATCTTTGGGCATGGGATCGAACCGGGCCAGCTCGTTGTCGCAGAACTCGCCGTAGACGCGGATCGACTTGCCCTTCGCGGCCGCGGCGTCCCAGAGAGGTGCGACTACCGAGGTTGGTCGAGCAGTAGCGGCAGATAATCGCGCGTGACGTCGGACAGCAGGTCGCGAGCCATGCGGTTCGGGTCATTGAAGAAGTCGATTCCGACCTGAGTATCGACCAGGTGGGTGGCCAGCAGGTCGAGCGCCCTGGGCTCATCGCCGAGGCCCTCTGCGTAGATGAGCCGCTTGCCCTCGCCGGCTTGTCCCAGGAGCCGCGCGAAGTACTGGACGGCCAGGTTGTCCTTGCGCGGCAACTGCCGGCCGATGACCAGCACGGTCAGCTCGCTCCATTCCTGGGGTGTGAGCTGCCCTTTCCACTCGCACACCTGGCGGTGCAGCGAATCGAGCGCGGCACGGGCCCCGGCAGAGGCGTTGGCCATGAGCAGCGGGGTCATCTTACGGGTGAAGTTCATGCGCTCGGCCGGCGAGCATTGCCGCTTGTCGAGGACGGAATCGACGAACTGGGCGCACGCGGCGATGATCGTCTTCTGCCGCGCGCGTTGCTCGGCGTCGAGCCCGGCCCCGTCGATCCGCTCTCCGGCGGCCGGGAACAGGCCGCGGTAATCGCGCAACTCGTTCAGGAAGTCCTCGCCGAGCGGAGTCTCGCCCGCGTGGGCGGTGAGCGCGACGTCGAGCGCCAGGGGAATATGATCAAACGTCTTGAGCGTATGGTAGACCTCGGGAATGACCCTGGTTTGGGTCCGTTTCTCGCCCTTCCTGAGCACCAGGTCATCACCGACCACGATCAACACCGGGCCGCTTTTCGCGAGCGTCTGCTGCTTGGCCAGAGTGTAGAACATCCGCGACGCGTTGTTCAGGTTCGAGAGCGGATCGGCCGTCTGCTCGGCCTTGCCCGTCGGGTCGGGAACCTGGGTTACTGCCGGAGAACGCATGCCGATGATCAAGGCCAGGACGGCCAGTCCACCGCAAACACGATTCCACAGACAGGGGCATGGGGACGGCATCGGCATCAGAGGCTCCTTTCGCTCGCGACCTGCCATCCCGCCAGCCCGAAGTTCACGGAGTTCGAGTCTGCGCGAGGGCGGAACATCGAGATGGTATGGATTATCCATCCCACGACATTTTCAGACCGCGAGGAGGTTGGGGGTGATTCTTCCAGGAAACGGAGCCGATCGCCACTGGGGATGCCGCGCCAGAACCTCGGCCTCGTGCGCGAGCAGCCAGCGCTTGCGGTCGAGTCCGCCGCCATAGCCTCCCAGTCCACCATCGGCGCCGATCACGCGATGACAGGGCACGATGATCGAGATCGGGTTCCGGCCGTTCGCTCCGCCGACGGCCCGGCTCAATCCCGGCTGGCCGATCCGCCGGGCAAGTTCGGCGTAAGAGATGGCACAACCGTAGGGAATGTTGCACAATTCCTGCCAGACCCGTTTCTGAAACGGGGTGCCCGCGAGCGTCATATCGAGGTCGAAGCTCTCGGTTTCGCCCTCGAAGTAGGCGGTTAGCTGCGTGCAGGCCGCGCGGAAGGGCGCATCGTCCTGTTTCCAGTCGCTGGTGACTTCGGGCGCCGAGCCGTCCGCAAGCCTGGTCATGAACAGACCTGTGAGGGATTGTCCGTCGCAGGTCAGCAACAACTTACCGAGCGGGCTGGAGAACTGGCGATAGAACACGGTCTTGTCCATGGATGGAAGGCTCCGGGAAGGGACACGGATCGTTCCAGAGATAGAGCGCCGCATAGGATCTCCAGGGGCGCCAGGATTCGGCGAGCCTGGAAAGTTCACGAGGCGATTTCAACCCGGTTGCCTTGAGCAGCCCCAGGTCGGCTGCCGGGAAGGCATCGGGCCATCGCAAAGCGCGCATTGCGATGTAATGGGCCGTCCAGTCGCCAATTCCGGGAAGCTCCAGGAGACGCGCGATCGTGAGTTCGGGATCCGCGCCGGGCACGAGGTCGATTCGCCGATCGACGACAGCTCGTGCCAGCGCGCCGATGGCCCGCGCTCGAGGTGCGGCGATGCCCAGAGTCACGAGCTCGGCGGCTTCGGCTTCCGCCAGTCGCTCGGGGCGGGGGCTGAGTCGGTTCAGCATCGGGAACGGGGTCTCGATCGGTTCACCGCAGGCGGCGGCGAGCCGGCCGGCCAAGGTGGTCGCGCCCGGCACGGAGATTCGCTGGCCCAGGATGGCCCGCACCGCAATCTCGAATCCGTCGACGGACCCCGGCACGCGCAGCCCCGGCAACTGGCTTGCGGCCCTGGCCAGCCTGGGGTCGGCGATCAGATGGGCCGCGATCACGTCGGGCCGGGCGTCCAGGTCGAAGAGGCACCGCAGCCGGGGAAGCAGCGTGGGCAAGACCGCCGCGAGCGAGGTCGAGATCTCGACCGACAGGGCATTGCGTC
>Ga0074044_10002603_pt1 | contig 15718 bp, 10 predicted proteins | sample BogForMeECP23OM1_FD_94443 | JGI IMG/M metagenome (GOLD analysis project Ga0074044, IMG submission 94443) | Bog forest soil microbial communities from Calvert Island, British Columbia, Canada - Bog Forest MetaG ECP23OM1 | ecosystem: Environmental > Terrestrial > Soil > Wetlands ...
AGGCTGTTTTTCATTTAGTAAAGGACTTCGTCCCCTTCCCTGACTTCCTCATGGGTCCAACCCGGCATAAGATTCGCCACGCATTGGGTTTTGTCAACCCGGGCAATCTGGACTTTGCCGATCAGCTTGCCGTCGCGGCCGACGAGGATCGCGGTATTGAAGCGCCGAACCCGGCCCCCCTCCTCGACGAGCTCGGCATAGCCGAGATAGAAGCCGATACCGAGGTGCCGCGCCTCCTCGAAAAGCGGCCGGGTCGCCGCATTGGGCATCTCGCGCTCGAAGAAGGCGTCGATCTCGGCCTGGTCGGTCATGTACCAGCGCGGGAAGAAGGTGGTGAGCGCCATCTCCGGATAGACGACGAGCTCGCAGCCGCGCGCATGCGCCTTGCGCAAGAGCTCGATGAGGCGCCGCACGACGAGCTGGCGGCTGTCGTTGCGCTGGATGGGCCCCAGTTGCGCAGCGCCGATCATGAGCTTGCGTGCCACGTCAGCACCTCCATTTGAACAAGAATTCTCACCACGGAGACACGGAGAGCACGGAGAAGAGCTCTCGTCGTTGCGAGGAGGCGAAGCCGACGAAGCAACCCAGAATCGTGTGCCGCCATCTGGATTGCTTCGCCTTCGGCTCGCAATGACGAAAGGGGTGTCCTCCGTGCCACCGTGGTGCACTCTATCTAAACGTCCCGCTCGCCGGATCGAAGCGCGTGACGGGCCGCCCAAGCGGGCGCGCCGCGGGCGAGATGTCGCACTTGAGAAAGCGGCCCTTGCCGCGGGTGCCCACGAACTCGCCGCCCTCCGCGACCGGCTCGCCCCTCACCAAGGTGACGACCGGCCAGCCTTTGACCTTGAATCCCTCATAGGGCGTGTAGTCCATCGCATCGTGCAGCATCGCCTGGCTGATCGTCACCTCGCGGTCGGGATCCCAGATCGCGAGGTCCGCATCGGAGCCGACCGCGATGGTGCCCTTCTGCGGGTAGAGCCCGTAAAGCTTCGCCGCATTGGTGGCCGCGAGGGCCACGAACCGGGTGAGCTCGATGCGGCCCTTGCCGACTCCTTCCGAGAAGAGGAGGGGCAGGCGCACCTCGAGGCCGGGAACGCCATTCGCCACCTTCTTGAAGGGCGCGTTCCGGCCATACTTCATCTTGCCCTCGGGACCGGCGTAGCGGTAGGCCGCATGGTCGGAGGAGAAGACCTGAAACACGCCGGTCGTAATCCCGCGCCATACCTCCTCCTGGTTCGCCTTGTCGCGCGGCGGCGGGCTGCACATGTACTTGGCACCCTCGAAGCCGGGCCGGTCGAGGTCGTCCTCGGTCAAGAAGAGGTACTGGGGGCAGGTCTCGCCGTAGATCTTGAGGCCGCGCCCCTGCGCCGAGCGGATCTGCTCGATCGCCTCCGCGGCGGAGACGTGCACGATGAGGATCGGCACGTCCACCAGCTCGGCCATGCTGATCGCGCGGTGGGTCGCCTCGCGCTCCGCCGTCTTGACGTGGGCGATGGCGTGGAACTTGGGTGCTGTATGGCCGGCCGCGAGCAGCTTCTCGCTGAGCCAGGCGATGATATCGTGGTTCTCCGCATGCACCATGACGAGCGCCCCCTCGCGCCGCGCCAGCGAGAGCACCTCGAGCGCCTGCCGGTCATCGAGCTTGAGTGCCTCGTAGGTCATGTAGATCTTGAATGAGGTGTAGCCGTCGCGGATCAGCGCAGGCAGCTCCTGGCCGAGCACCTCGGCACTCGGATCGGAGATGATGAGGTGGAAGGCGTAATCGACGGCAGCCTTGGGCTCCGCCGCGGCGTGGTAATCCTTCACGACCTGGCGGATCGACATGCCGCGATGCTGGGCGGCGAAGGGAATGATGGTGGTGGTCCCGCCGCAGGCGGCCGAGCGCGTGCCGGTGAAGAAATCGTCCGCCGTCATGACGCCGAGGGAGGACTTCTGCTCGATATGGCAGTGGCTGTCGATGCCGCCGGGAAGTACGAGCTTGCCCTCGGCGTCGATCTCGCGATGGCCCCGGGCAAGTGCCGCGCCGATTGCAACAATGCGCCCATCCTTGATGCCGATGTCGGCGCGCACGACGTCCGCCGCGGTTGCTACCGTACCCCCTCTCACGACGAGCTCGAATTCGGCCATCGTCCTTTCCTCTCTCGCCAGGCATTCGCTTGATCTTGCGGATCGGGAGCGTGCGCTCCGCGCTCGCCTTCCCTCATCCCGCGGCCTTCCTCCTTGCGGCGCGCGAGCCCAAGAGAAGCCCAAGGCGGCGCCGACCGCAACACCCCTTTTTGAGACCGCCCTCTGGATGACCCGCCGGGCGCGCAAGTGAAAAATCGCTGCCGGTCGGCGCAGCCGTTGTGGCGCGCGACTGAGCTCGCGCGCCGGCACCCGGCCCCCGCCCCGGACAACGCCCTGACCCGCTCCGCGACTGCGCTGATTCTGATATGGGACTCAGCAGCTTATCCTAGGCCGAGTGGGGCGGTCCCGAGGCCCCCGGCGGGCGAATGGCAGGGCGGGGCCCCGAGGCTTGATTTGAGCGCCGCCTGATGCTCCTCTTTGCCGTCTCTCAGCTGAGCTCCGATGCGGGATTGCCGGCGCATCGCGAAGCGGAGGGCGCACGCGCTCAGCAGCCAGCGGCCGACCCGCGCGCCGCGCACGAGGAGAACGAGCATGTTCGAGACCGCCGAGCTGGGACATCGGCTTTCCAAGGAGGAATACAGGAAGATCGAGCCCGGCTTGCGCGCTGATTTGCTCGCGGCGCAGTTCGACCTCATGAAAAACGGCAGCTTCCCCGTGATCATGCTGATCTCGGGGGTGCGGGGTGCGGGCAAGGGCGAGACGGTCAACCTTCTCAACGAGTGGATGGACCCGCGCCACATCCACGCTTTTGCCTTCGACAATCCTTCCGACGAGGAGATCGAGCGGCCGCGGATGTGGCGTTATTGGCGCGCGCTCCCGCCCAAGGGCAGGATCGGCATCCTGTTCGGCTCGTGGTACACGGCGCCGATCATCGACCGCGTATTGGGTCGGACCAGGAAAAGCGACCTGGTCCGCTCGATCGAGGAGATCAACGAATTCGAAAAGATGCTTGCCGACGAGGGTGCGCTTATTCTCAAATTCTGGTTCCACCTCGGCAAGAAGCAGCAGCGCAAGCGTCTGAAGGCGCTGCATGATGATCCCAAGACGCGCTGGCGCATCACTCAACGCGACTGGGATTTCTTCAAGAAGTACGACCGCTTTTACCGCACCAGCGAGGACACGCTGCGCCAAACCTCGACCGGCTGGGCGCCGTGGATCATCGTCGAGGGCCAGAACCCGGAATATCGCTCGGTCACCGTGGGCCGCACATTGCTCGAAGCGATGCGCAAGCGCCTCGACGGCAAGGCCGCTAAAAGCCCGCGTTCGAGCGATGCACCGCCCCTGCCGAAGCCCGTGGACAAGCTGCACATTCTCGACACGCTCGATCTCTCGCTCGCGCTGTCGAGGCGGGAATACGGCGTCGAGATGGCGAAGCTGCAGGCGAAGCTCGCGCTGACCACGCGCGATCCGAAGTTCGCCCGGCATAATGTGGTCTGCGTCTTCGAAGGGATGGATGCAGCCGGCAAGGGCGGCGCGATCCGGCGCCTCACTGCAGCACTCGATGCGCGCCTATACCGCAACATTCCGGTTGCATCGCCAAGCGACGAGGAGCTCGCCCAACCCTATCTCTGGCGCTTTTGGCGGCAGATTCCGCGCAAGGGCCAATTTACCATCTACGATCGGAGCTGGTACGGCCGCGTGCTGGTGGAACGCATCGAGAAGCTCTGCTCCGAAGCCGACTGGATGCGGGCCTACGCGGAGATCAACGAGTTCGAAGAGCAACTGACGCAGAGCGGTACCGTGGTCTTCAAGTTCTGGCTGCAGATCTCCAAGGACGAGCAGCTCGTGCGCTTCAGGGAGCGCGGGAAGACTCGTTTCAAGCTTTTCAAGATTACCGCCGAGGATTGGCGCAACCGGAAGAAGTGGAGCGACTACCAGACCGCGGCGGCGGACATGATCGAGCGCACCAGTACGGCACACGCGCCCTGGACGCTCATCGAGGGCAACGACAAATACCACGCCCGCGTCAAGGTGGTGCGCACGGTAGTCACCGGTCTCGCCAAACGCCTGAAGGCGGACGGATAACCCTCCAAGCCGAATAGGCCCGACGGCGGACGGGGCTCGCCTCGCGCGCGTCGCGCGAGCAGCCGCCCTGGCCCGCCTGAGTGCTGCCGACGTCCGCGGCCTACGAGCCCTTCAACATCCAATGGTCCTGCTACGCCTCGAAAGGCTTCGGGTGCCGCCTGGGCGGTCGCAGGAGATAGAGCAAGGCTCCGCAAAGAGGGACGAAGCAATTGAGATAGAGGAGCGGCAGCAGATAGAGGTTCTTGGCGGCGACGCTCTGGTTGCTGATCGAGGTCGACTCCAACAGCATGACGCACGTCACCGCGACAATGACTCGCATGGTCTGGCCCTGACGATTGAAGTCGCCCGAGAGCAGCGCCGCCAGCCCGATGAGCGCGAAGGTAAAGGCGTACCATGGACTCGCGAGACGCTGGTTCGCCTCGACGAAAAACCGCGCGGCGTTGAGGCGGTCGTCCGGGTCGCTCAGGTTGGGATGCAAGAGCTCATCGAGGAAGCGCTCGTCGGCGCGCCGCCAGCGAGGCTGCATGCCGCTCGAGAGCCAACTGAGATCGACGCTGTATTTGTCGAAGTAAAGCAGCGCCAGCCGGCCGTCCGTGCGCTCGATTGCCTGGCGATTGCCATTGAAGAGAACAACGCGCGGGCCCGCGGGCGACGGCACGATGGCGCCGCGCTCGGCAACGTAGCTGACGGGCCTGGAGGGGATACGCACGTCGTGCACGAGGATGCCGAGGAGCTCGCCGCTGGGCTCGCGCTGGCGGACATATACCGTGAGACCCTCGCTCAAGGTGTTGAACTTGCCCTCTTGGAGGAGGATCGCGGAAAGATCGTTTCTGATCCCAAACTCGATGTCCTTGAAGCTGCGATAGGCGGCCGGCATGAAGTACAGGTTGAGAGTATAGCCGCCCAGCATGACGATCGCGGCCATGACGAGTGCCGGCAGCGCGAGCGAGACCTGGCTCACGCCGACCGAGCGCAGCACCACAAGCTCGCGGTCCATCCACAGCTTGTTGTAGGTGAAAAGCACCGAGGAGAAAAGCCCCACGGGCAGCACGATCGAGAGGAAGCCCGGCAGCAGCAGCAAGGTGAGATAAAGGAAGGTGCCGAGCGAGATGCCGTGCTTGACGATGAGCTCGATGTAGCGCAGCGACTGGGTGAGCCAGATGGCGCAGGTCAGGCAGAAGCTGACGAACAGCATCGCCATCACGAGCTGCTTGAAGATGTATTTGCTGTAGCTCTTCATCACCCGCTTTATAGCGCGTTCCCATCGTCTTTGGGTAGCGCGAAGGGAGAGGCCCGCCTCGGACGTGCCGTGCTTGCCGAGCGCCAACAATGCTCTCAAGAGGCCGCTTCGCGTCCCCGCCGCCGGCTCGTCGTCCCGCTTCAGCCGAGCCGGGCCGCCGCGACGAGGGTGTCCCGGATGGTGCCTTCCGGCGAGACGCCCAGCACATGATGGCTGTGCCAGAGCGCGTAGAACAAAAGGCTCCAGGCGGCTTGGGCGTTTCTCTCCGGCTCCGCGAACACCCCCTTGACCGCCTCGGGACCGGCGATCTCGGCAACGCCGGGCTCGCTCGCGACGAGTGCCGCGGTATCGGCTTTCTTGGCTGCGATCCATTGGCCAACCGGCGGATTGAACCCCGTCTTGCGCGCATAGGGCTCGGCCGACGCGACGTTCTTGGCCAGCCAATCGCGCAGCAGCCGCTTGCCGAACTTGCCCCTCACCTTGAGCGCATCCGGCAGACGCATCGCGAATTCGGCGACGACGGGATCGAGATAAGGCGTGCGGCCTTCGACGCTATGTGCCATGAGGCAGCGGTCGAGCTTGACGAGCAGATCGTTGGGCAGCCATTCGGCGCAGTCCACCGCCTGCAGCGCCTGTAGCCGCGTACGCTCGGCGAGCGCCTCGCGCGCTTCGGCTTGGCCCAGGCCGTCGCGCCATCCCTCGAGGGCCGCGCCAAGATTCGCCAAGCCGTCGAACTCGCCGCGCCTGCGGGCCTTCCCCGCAAGCAGCCCCCAAAGCCAGCGCGCGCGGCGATAGCGGGCATAGCCGCCGAAGATCTCGTCGGCCCCCTCCCCGCTGAGCACCACCTTGAGGCTGCCCTTGGCCGCCTCGCCGAGGGCGTAGGTGGGGAGCGTGGCGCCGTCGGTCGTCGGGTCATCGACCGCCGCGGCCACGCGCGGGGCGTGGCTCCAAAAATAAGACTCGGTCAGTTCCACGACATGATGCTCCGCACCCACGGCGCGCGCGACCCGCTCGGCGATCGCCCGCTCGTCCGCACCCTTGCTGCCGGGGAAGCCGACCGTGAAGGCGACGACCGGGCCGGCCGAAAGACGGGTCATCATCGCGATCAATGCAGAAGAGTCGATCCCGCTGGAGAGGAAGAGCCCGTACGGAACGTCGGAGCGAAGGTGGAGAGCGACACTCTCGGAGAGGATAGCGTCGAGCTGCCGCTCTGCCTCGTCATAGCCCATCTCGACGGGTGCGCCGGAAGGGATCGCGTTCCGCCGGCGCCTCTCGGCGATGCGTCCCCCCTTGATGACGAGGGTCTCGCCGGGAAGCACGCGGTGGATGTCGGTGAAGATCGTCTCGGAGCCGGTGGTGAACTTGAGCTGGAGCAGCTCGGCGCGCCGTTGCGGCCTGATCGCGCGCCCGGCGAGCCCGGCGGCGATCAACGCCTGCGGCTCCGAGGCGAAGGCGAAGCCCGCGGCATCCTCCACATAGTAAAGGGGCTTGATGCCGAAGGGGTCGCGGGCGAGGACGAGGTGCGACGCCTCGGGGTCGTAGATGGCGATGCCGTACATGCCGCGCAGATCGTCGACAAAGTCGAGACCCTTGCGACAATAGAGCTGAAGCGGGGACTCGCAATCCGAGCCGGTGCGGAACTCGCCCTTGCCGAGTGCCGCGCGCAGCTCGAGGTCGTTGTAGATCTCGCCGTTCGCGACGAGGACGGCACCCCGGGGCCCGAAGAGCGGCTGATCCCCGGTCACGAGATCGATGATGGCGAGCCGCGTGCAGACGAGACCGACGGCGCCGTCGCTATGGAAGCCGGTTCCGTCCGGGCCGCGATGGTGGATGGCCGCTGCGAGGCGATCGAGCGTTGCCCGATCCGCAGCGCGAGCGCCGCCCATCATCACTCCGGCGATTCCGCACATGGAGCTATTCTCTCGTCCCCTCGGGCCCCGCCCGCGCGCCCGCGAGCATGAAGGCGGATCCGAGCCAAAGCATCGTCAGCCACCACACGTGCCAAAGATTATAGCTGAGTGCGGCATAGACGAACGCGACGACGGTGAAAGCGAGTTGAAACGCTCTTTCGGCGGCATCGCCCGGGGAGCCGGCAATGGCGCGGAAGAGGGCGAAGATGAAGCAGACGCCGAGCAGCACGCCCGGGATGCCGAGGTCGAGCCGCAGCTGAAGAGCCGCATCGTGGGGATGGAGCGGCAGGAGCTCCGCATTCCTAAGGAAAAGATCGTGCCCGCCCGGCATCCACCGCGAGCTGTCGAGGCCCCAGCCGAGAATCGGCCGCTCGTCGATCCGCTCGATGACGAAACCCCAGATGGCGAGCCGATGCGTCAAGGACGATTGCTTCTCCACTTTGACCGGCAGCGCCTGCGGCAGCCACCACAGGACCTGCGGGCGGAGAAAGAGCGGGGCGGCCACTATCCAGAGGATGAGGGTCGCGGCAACCGCCGAGACGGCAACCCGCGGCGCAAGGCGAGCGGCGAGGCAGACGACGACACCCACGGCGAAGGCAACCTTCGAGGTCATGCTCTCGCTCTGCAGCACGATCGCGAAGGCGACGCCTGCGAGGGCGATTGCTGCCGGAGCCCCGTAACGGCGCCAGGCGAAGCGGACGGACGGCCAGCTCAGGAGCACGACCAGCGTCATTGCCGGATCGAAGCCGACCGGGAAGATAAAGTGGCGCTGGTGACCGAGCACGGGAGCGAGAAGCGGGAGATCGCGCACATAGTCGATCAGGCGCGCGCGGGTGAGCAACATGATCTCCAGGAGTGCCAAGCCGATGATGAAGCCCAGCACGAGGCCCTTTTCGGAAACCTCCCGCTCCTCGGGTGCCAATCCGCGCGCGGCGTCCACGAGGACGAGCCCGGCCACGAAGGTGCCCAAGAGCTGTGCGGCGAGCCGGAGCACGCCGAGCGGCTCGAGGGACCAGCCCGCGCTGGCGGTGCCGTAGAGCAGCAGCAGCAGGCAAAGTGCGGCGAGCCAACGGGACAGGAGCGACCAGCGCCAGCTTCCGCACGCGAGCGCCGCGAGTGCCGCGGCGACCATCACCGGTGTCACGCTCGGCCAGGAGAAAACCTCAAGCGGAAGCGCCAGCAACCCTGCCGCGCCCAGGATATGGCCTATGTGCAGGCCTCTCGGCCGTGTCATGAAGCGCAATTGGAAAGTGTCCTCCCGCGGTGAGCGGCGGCGAGATGCCCCGCTGTTCCGGCTCCGACGGTTCGTTCCAAGCCCTCGCTCCGGAACACGCCCATGTCCGCTTTAACAAGATGCAGGGATAGATTTTCCGTGGCTTGTGATCAAGCGGGCCCAAGTTCGACGGTCCGATTGAAGCCCGTTAGTCAAACCAGATCGACCCGTGGCGATCAAGATATATTCGCGCGCGAGCTCGCCGGGAGGGGCACAGCTGCGCTCGGATTCCGCCTCGGCGCTCGTCCGGCTCAATACGCGAGCTCGATGAGCGCTCACGGATAGTGCGTGAGCAGCTCGCAGCCGTTGGGCGTCACGACGACGCTTTCGCTGCAGCACATGCCGAGATCCGGCATTGTCGAGCGCGCCCGAGGCGGCCCCGGGATCGGCTTGGGCGGCCTTCAATACCGCGCGGCCGATCCGCGGGGCGGGGCGGAATGAGTACCTGCCTCAGGAGGCGGGCAGCACCCGCGGATATGAAATATGGTTGGGTGCAGCGATTTCGCGGTTCGCCTCCGGCACAGCACGAAGTTGTGAAAACCGGTCACCGTCGACCACCCAATTGATATGAATCAATGTGGCGCGCGCGCAAAAAAAGCAATGCTTCGCAGCGACCGGAGCAACAATAGGCGGGAGAGTGCGGGCCATGGGGCGGATCTTTGCCGTCCGGGCGCTTCGCGAGAGCGAGCTTCCCCAAGCCTTCCCTCTCGTGCACGCCCTCGTTCCGCGACTGAAGCTCGAGGGCTGGGTGCGCTACGCGCGAGCGCTGGGCGGGGTCGGCGGCGCTCGGGGGGGCGTCATGTCCGCGTTCGACGAGCAGGGCTATATTTGCGGGCTGTTCTGCTACAGGATGGAAACGGGGCTCGAGCACGGGCCTAAGCTCTTGATCGAACACGCCTGCGCCCTCGACATCGTCGATCGCCAGGGGGCGATCGATGCCTTGCTCGGCGTGGTCGACGACTTGGCGCGCGCCCTTTTCTGCGCTCAAATCGACGTCCATCTCGACCAAGCGCAGGTGGTCCTGAGCGCGCCGCACGGACCGTTCATCTCGGCATTGCGGGCGCGGGGCGCCATAATCAACGGAATACGCCTGAGCAAGCCGGTCAAGAACGCCATGTCCTGAACCCTGGGCGCATCCCGCTCAGCAGGCCGCATGGGCGTTGTGGCAAGGGTGGAACGGGCCAGCGTTGCGAAGGATTATGAACCTTATGAGCCTGGAGAGCGTTGTCATCACAAGAGGCGGGGGTGCGCCGGCCCAGAGGAGCCTGCCGAGCTCGCTCGGGCTAGGCGGCTTCGGCGCCGGGTCGAGGGCCGCCCGGGCGAGGCCGGCCGCGGTCAGGGCTACCACCTTCGGGACTGTTCATGGCATGATGGCTCGAACAGGGGAAACTGGCCGGCGGCGGTTGCTGAGGCCAGGTTGGTACGGGCGGAACTTCGGGACGGACCCGACGCTCGCATCGCACGATGCTCTTTTGGCTTACCTGCGTATCCAGCTGGTGAGCCGTCCGGACGGACGATTGGAAAACTGATGGCAGGCCGCCATGGGGGATAGTGACGCGACGGCACCGGACTCCGCGCCGAGGCCTGATAATGGCTCGCCGCGCCCGGAATTCCGCTATCGCCGCCTCTTCGAGGCGGCGCCCGATGGAATATTGATCCTCGATGCGACGAGCGGGCGGATTTTGGAGGTCAACCCCTTCTTGGCGGAGCTGCTCGGTCACGCGAGCGATTGGTTTCCCGGGAAATACCTGTGGGATATCGGCATACTCGGAGACCCGGAGCAAGGCCGGATCGCGTTCGAGGAGCTGAGAGAGAAGGGATACGTGCGCCTGGAAGATCTGCCGCTCAGAGCGAAGGACGGACGGAGAATAGAAATCGAGTTTATCGCAAACTCCTATCAGGAGAACGGCGCCAAGGCCATCCAGTGCAATATCCGCGACATCACCGAGCGCAAGCTTGCCGAGCGCCGGATTGCGCGGCTCGCCTGGACCGACCCGCTCACGCGCCTGCCGAACCGAAGGACCTTCGACGAGCGCCTAGGAGAGGCCTTCTCCTCGGCGCGGCGCGGCGCGCGCGGCTTCGCCGTTCTCTATCTCGACGTCGATCGCTTCAAGGACATCAACGATACGCTCGGCCATCAGAAAGGCGACCTGCTGCTCAAAGAGGTGGCGGCGCGGCTTAAGGCGAGCATGCGCGAGACCGATCTCGTGGCGCGTTTCGGCGGCGACGAGTTTTCCATCCTGCAGACAAACGTCACCGACCCCGCGGATGCAGGTGCCTTGGCCGAGAAGATCAAAGCGTCGTTGGCAGCACCCTATAGGATCGACGGGAACGACGTCCGCATCACGGTCAGCATCGGAATAGCCCTCTATTCGAACAACATCGCGAGACCGGAAACGATGGTCAGCCAAGCCGATCTCGCGCTCTACCGCGCAAAGGACGAGGGACGGAATCGATACTGCTTCCATACGAGCGAGCTCGATCACGAGGTGGGCGACCGCGTCGCCCTCGGCAATGAGCTGCGCACGGCACTCCAGCGCGGCGAATTCGAGCTCTACTACCAGCCGCAGGTCGAGCTCACTTCCGGACACATCACCAGGCTCGAGGCGTTGGTCCGGTGGTTCAACCCCCGGCGCGGCCCGGTGCCGCCGCTCGTCTTCATCCCGGTCGCGGAGAAGACGGGAAGCATCATGCCGATCGGGCGCTACGTCATCAAGCAGATCTGCCGACAGCTCAAGCAATGGGGCGAGGAGGGCCTGTCGCCGCCCACCGTCTCCATCAATCTCTCCGCGGGCCAGTTCAAGCTCGCACAGGATGTCGAGCACGATATCGCGGAGAGCATCGAGGCCTACGGCATCGTCCCCGAGAGTGTGGAGATCGAGCTTACCGAGGCCGTCCTGCAGGAGGCCACGCGCGAGCATAGGGACGTGCTCGATCGCCTGCGCCGGCTCGGCGTGCGCCTGGCCATTGACGATTTCGGCACGGGGTATTCCTCGCTCGAATATCTCAAAGCCCTCCCGGTGAGCCGCCTCAAGATCGCCCAGCAGTTCATGATCGATGCGCCCCAGGACCTGGGCCACGCCGCGATCATTCGCGCCACCATCAGCCTCGCTCGCGACTTCGGACTCGATGTCATCGCGGAAGGGGTGGAGACCCGAGACCAGGTAAGCTTTCTTCTCGCCTTCGGCTGCACCACGGCCCAGGGCTATTATTTCAGCAGGCCGGTGGCCGCCGCGCGCGCGGGCGAGCTCTTGCGTCAGGGCAGCATAATACCTGCCCTTGGGCCCTCCTGAGGGCCACCCGCGGCCGCGAAATCGGCATCGAGGTCAATAGCTTGTGCCCGCGCGCCGCCCCGCGGGGGGCCGCGCGGCAGCGCTTGCCGCACCCTCGCGTCATGCTCGCGCTTCAGGTGCCCTCCGCAAACCGCGCGTCTCCTCGGCCGGTTGATCTCGAAAGTCACATCGCTCATTGGCTATACTGCGACGCCAACGGGCAGCCAATTCGACGGAGACGGATATGCGGCGCATCGCATTGGGCCTCCTCCTGGCCCTGCTTTTGTTCGGCGAGGCCGAGGCGCAATCGCAACAGCCTCAGGCGGACTGGATCGCCGACAAGAGCGGCTGCCGCCTGTGGGATCCCTACCCGCAGCCCGATGAAAGCATCAGCTGGAGCGGGGCCTGCAAGGACGGCTACGCCAACGGCAACGGCGTGGCCCAATGGTTCGAAGGGGGCCAGCCCAGCGACCGCTACGAGGGCGCGTACGCGAATGGGCACAGCAACGGCTACGGCGTCTATTCATGGGCGAACGGCGAGCGCTATGAGGGCGAGTTCAAGGCAGGCGTCATAAGCGGACGCGGGGCCAGGACGAAGACCAACGGCGAGCGCTACGAAGGCGAGTTCCGCGACGGCATCGAGAACGGCCGCGGCACCTACGTCTTCGCCAACGGCGACCGCTACGAAGGCGACTTCCGGGCCGGGCGCCAGAACGGTCACGGCGTCTCGCTCTCCGCGGCGGGCCTCAGTTACGACGGCGAGTGGCAAGACGGGCGGCCCCAGGGCCGCGGCACGCTCAGCTGGCCGAACGGCGACCGCTACGAGGGCAGCTTCAAGGCCGGCAAGCGCGACGGACACGGTGTCTTCACATGGAAAGCAGGCGGCAGCTACGACGGCGAGTGGAAGGACGACGCGCGCAACGGCCATGGCGTCCTGAGCTGGGCCGGCGGTAGCTACGACGGCGAGTGGAAGGACGACCGGCCGGACGGCCAGGGCACGCGCAAGGACTCCGACGGCGGCGTCTTCGCCGGCAACTGGGTGCGGGGCTGCTTCAAGCAAGGCGACCGCCGCGCCGCCCTCGACGTGGCCCTCTCGAGCTGCCCGTAGCCTCGCGCGAGCGTGCGAAATCACCGGCGCCGAGATACCCCCCACCCTGCCCTCAAGCTAGTTCATGCACACATCTCCCGATGCTTGCAAAAGCATCGGGGGTCCTTCGTGACGCGACCCTTCGGGTCGCTCCTCAGGATGAGGAGATTTGTGTGTGGCAGTAAGACTTTACCTCATCCTGAGGAGCGCGCGGAGCGCGCGTCTCGAAGGACCCATCTGAGCCGGTCCGAGGCGCCCGCACATAGCGCATGAACCTGATTTCCGTTGCTCCGCGGATTTGTGTGCATCCCCTAGAGCCCTCAAGGGGGAGGGTTGCGCTGGGGTGCGTTAGGCCTCGTCCTCGCCCACATAGCGGCGGAAGTAACGCCTGCCCAGGCTGGTGAGGATTTCGTAGCCGATGGTACCCGCCTCCTCCGCGAGCGCATCGACCGGATGGTGCTCTCCGATCAGCTCGACGAGACTGCCCGGTGCCAATGCATCGGCCGGCAGCGCGCTCGCGTCGAATGTCACGGTGTCCATCGACACCCCACCCACGAGCGGCAGCGCCATGTCGCCGAAGTGCGCCACCGCGCGGTTGCTCAGACTGCGCAGGTAACCGTCGGCATAGCCGACGGACACGGTGGCGATGCGCCGGGCCGAGGGGGCGTGCCAGCGCGCGCCATAGCCCACGCTCGCGCCGGCCGGGACGGTGCGCACCTGGATCACCTTGCCCTCGAGACGCACCACCTGTCGCATCGGGTTCGCCCGGCCGGCAAGCGGGGCGATGCCGTAAAGTGCGGCACCCGGACGAGCGAGATCGAAGTGGTAATCGGGCCCGAGGAAGATCCCCGAGGAATTGGCGAAGCTTGCCGCGGCGGGGGGTAGGGCCTGACGCACCTCGCGGAAGCGGGCAAGCTGCCGCGCGTTCATGGGATGATCCTCCATTTCGGCGCAGGCGAGGTGGCTCATCAGATAGCGGAGCTCGAGCCCGTCGAGCCGCGCTCGGTCGTCGATCACCGCCTTGAGCTCGTCCGAGGAGAGACCGAGCCGGGACATCCCGGTATCGACCTGGAGGATCGCCGGGAGCGGCCGGCCGCGGGCGCGCGCAAGGGCGCTCCAGCCGTCGACCTGGACGAGGCTGTTGAGCACGGGGACGAGACGGTGTGCCAAGAGCTCCGCCTCCGCACCCGCGGGTGGGCCATGCAGCACGTAAAGCTCGGCCCTCTCCGGGAGATACGGACGCAGTGCCAACGCCTCGTCCAGATGGGCCACGAAGAAATGGACGCAGCCTTGAGCGGCCAGCGCAGGGGCCACGCGCGCCGCCCCCAGCCCGTAGGCATCCGCCTTGACCACGGCAGCGCAGCTCGCTTTTCCGAGCCGGCCCTGCAAGAGGCGATAATTGGCGCGGATGGCGGCGAGGTCGATGGTGAGGAAGGCACCTGCGTGCTCTGGACGCTGCGATGGCATCTTGCCGGATGGGCCCATGGTGCTTGCGCTCGCTCTCAACAGACCCCGTCTTCCCTCAAGTTGGCAATGCCATTCGCGACAAGAACATCGCTGCGGAAAGGACTTTACTCGCATAGGGAGGCAGGCGTCCCCCTCTTGATGAGGAGGGCCGCAGCGCCTTCGCCCGCGGCGGGCGCCCGGCCGCTAGCGGTTAGGCCATTGGTGCGGCGCACAACCTTGGCTATAATGGCACTAAAGCAACACAGGGAGCCCATCATGCTGACTCGACGCACGCTTCTGGCCTCGGCCGCCGCTGCGGCGGTGCCGTTGGCCGCCCCCGCCATCTTCACCGGCGCCCGCGCCGAGACGCCGCGGAACATCGTGGCGATGGCGAAGCAGATCGACGACATCGTCGGCGCCTTCGACCCCGCGGAATCCTACGAGTTCTCCAACAACGAGGGCTGCGGCAACCTCTACCGCAAGCTGGTGATTCCCGATCCCGCGGGCGGCGACAAGCTGGTCGGCGACCTCGCCGAGAAGTGGGAGGTGTCCAAGGACGGCGCCGTCTTCACCTTCCACCTCAAGCACGGCGTGCTGTTCGAGACCGGCAAGCCGCTCACCGCCGAGGACGCCGCCTTCAGCCTCCAGCGCGTGGTCAAGTTGAACAAGACGCCCGGCTTCATCATCACCCAGTTCGGCCTCACCGCCGACAACGTCGAGCAGATGGTGCGCGCCACGGACGACTATACGCTCGAGCTCAAGCTGCCGATCGTGCAGGCGACGAGCTTCGTGCTCTATTGCCTGTCGGCGAGTTGCGGCTGCATCGTCGACAAGGCGACCGTGCTCGCCAACCAGGCGAGCGGCGACCTCGGCAACGCCTGGCTCAAGATGCACAGCGCCGGCGCCGGTCCCTATCGCCTGGTGGAGTGGAAGGCAAGCGACCACATCATCCTCGAGACCAACACCCACGCCGCGACGAAGCCGCGCATTCCGCGGGTGGTGATCCGCCACGTGGCCGACCCCTCGGCCCAGCTGCTCTCGCTGCAGAAGGGCGACGTGGATATCGCGCGTGACCTCGTCTCCGACCAGCTCAAGCTGGTGCTCAACAAGCCGGACTACACCCTGGCGCGGCGGGCGCAGCTCACCTCGATGTATATCGGGATGAACAGCGGCGTACCCGAGCTCCAGAAGGTCGAGGCGCGCCAGGCGATCAAGACGGCGATCGACTACGAGGCGATCGCCAAGAACATCACGCCCAATCTCTGGAGCGTCTGGCAATCCTTCCTGCCCAAGGGCATCCCCGGCGCGGTCGCCGACAATCCCTTCAAGAAGGACGTG
>Ga0074044_10002604_pt1 | contig 15717 bp, 12 predicted proteins | sample BogForMeECP23OM1_FD_94443 | JGI IMG/M metagenome (GOLD analysis project Ga0074044, IMG submission 94443) | Bog forest soil microbial communities from Calvert Island, British Columbia, Canada - Bog Forest MetaG ECP23OM1 | ecosystem: Environmental > Terrestrial > Soil > Wetlands ...
ATTAATCTTGGAAATAAACAGGTTCTGCGCGTTTGTGCCGCCCAGTTGAGTCTGCAACGGCGGAATGTAAGGGGACGAGGAGCCACTGAGCGGGAAGTCCGGCGAAGTGGTCGAGCCCGCGACATAGATATTGCTGGCGCTATCGACCGCGATTTTTACCAGACTCTCGCCGCCTCCACCAAGGTAGGTTGAATAGCTCAAGACCGGGTCGATGACGAGCTCGCCGCTGTGGTCGTACTCTCCAATGGCGAACCCGATTTTGTTATCCGCAAGTTGGCGGAAACTTCCTGCAACCGTTTTTTCCTCAGTGCCGCGCACGTTGCCGGATGCATTGGCGCGCGCGCCAGGTTGATAGACGCGAGGCGCGTGGAAGCGGATGTCTCCGTTGGCGGTAGAGAGGACGAGGTCGCCCGAGTTCTCGGAATCGATGTGAACCTCTGCGCCCGCGAAACTCAATGCGATCTGATTGGGATCGCTGCCCGGAGCGACGCGAAAGTCGTATTCGAGTTGTCCCTGATCGCCGTAGTAAACCAGATCGACGCCGGGATACACCGCCTGATACTGCACGCGGCCAAATTGCGGAATGTTCTGCCGCCACTTGGAACGATCATTGCCAATGAAGTAGTTGCTCTTGCCCGGCAGTGGCGACGCGCCGGAAACTTGAGCGAACGGGTTTGCTCCTTCCAGCTTCATGCGGATGACCGAGGCAGGCTTCGGACTGGGAACGGAAGTAGCCGTCCGCGGGGCTGGAACTGGCTGCTGCAATTTCAGCACCGCTTCGTCGGCGGTTAGAAACAGGCCGTAGCCGGCACCGCGCGCCATAAATTTTACCTGCGGAGCCGTCTGTCCCTGGTTCGGCTCGAAGAACATTGGCAGCGACAGCGAGTGCGCCGCGGGCTTCAGCTGTGACTGCGAAGCGGACGTGCTCTGGGCGGCGGCTTTGGCGGCATGGGCCGAATTTCCAACCGAGGTTCCAAGGTAAAGGATGACGCCCGAGGCGCCGAAGACGGCTGCCGCCAGGAGCGCGGCCTTCATCCCATTGGCTGTCTTCTGTCCTGTCTTTGTCACTGTCGTTCCTGAGCTTTTTTCTGTAACTGAACGTCTCACCGAACCTCCTGCGGACACTGGGTAATTCCGATTCACGACGCTACTCCGGGTTCCAATTTCACGGGGTGAGAACGAGCCTGGCACGCAAACAGACCTGCCACTCGACGCCCTTAGGAAGCGGATGCCTACCGGTCACCAGAATACTGGGATTGAGCCAAGCAAATACTTTTACATCCAAGAGATACGCTGTCAAGCGGAGACAGCATGAGCCGCATAGTGAGAAGGCGAAAGAGGGGGAAATGGTTGTAAGGCGGGTGTCCTGTCTCAGGTATCAGGAAGAACCGAGATGCGGAAAATCTCCAATTCAAGCCGATTTTGGGAAGGGCACGACTTCAGTCGTGCCGCTACGGGCGAGAATGCGTCCGCGCCTCAGCGCCTGAGGTGGCTAATTCCGGCCGTGACGAGTTCTCCACAGCATTCGGAACATTGTTCGTCTCAGACCCGAAACCTCACATCCTACTTCTTCAGTTGCTCGATCTCCCTCTTCAGTCGAGAGAACCGGCGGACGATGGTCGTCAGATAGGTAATGTGAATAACCCAGGTGACAGCGTAAGCAGCGAAAAGATATCCGTTTCTCATCGGGCGCCCCCTCGGGGATTCATCAGCGATTCCAGCGCATGGGCGTGGTCAACATCGCGCTGCAGTTTTTCCAGCCGGTAGCGCGACCAGCAAACCAGAAACGCAAAGCAGGAAAACGCCAGCCAGTTAATAAGCAGTACGTGCAACATACGCGGATCGATCGATCCGCCTCCGCCCATGACCGGCTGCGGATGCTGGGTGCGGAAGAACCAAATCGAAAAGTACACAAACGGCACGCACAGTGCGCCCAGAACGGCGAGAGCAGCCGCCAACAACGGCGTTTCCCCGCTGGACGAAAAGCGGCGCAGAAAAAGATAGCTAACGTAGATCAGCCACAGCACCAGGGTCGAAGTCAGGCGCATGTCCCAAGTCCACCAGATGCCCCAGACCGGGCGCGCCCAGATCGGGCCGGTGACCAGATTGACGGTCAAGAAAACGACGCCGACCTCGGCCGTGACCAGCGCAACGATATCGGCAGCCGGGTTGCGCTTGATCAGATAGAAGATCGATGCGCCGAAGTTGATGAAGAACAGCATGAATCCAATGATCGCCGACGGTACGTGGTAGTAGAAAATCCGCTGCACGTCACCCATGGTCCGTTCAGTGGGAGCAACCACCAGCGCCTGGTAAAGCGCATAGATCAGCAGAATCGCTGTCAGGACGCCGAGGACAGGGAAGAGTTTTTTCATTTTGGGTAGGGCACGGCTTTAGCCGTGCCATTAAGCCAGTAAAATTCGAGGGGTTTAGCCCCTGAGGGCACACCTCGAAACCGCCGATGATTCCGGTCCATCATTCATTCTGCATTCAGGACGGTCTCAAACAACAGCAGGCACACCGTAGTAAACACCAGATCGTACGTCGCAAGCAACACGATCCAGAAACGAGCGCCTTCGCCATTGAGTATAGCGGTTGTGGCCTGCACCATGGCGAGCAGAGCCGGGATCGAAATCGGAAACAGCAGCAGCGGCAGCATGATCTCGCGGCTGCGGGTCCGCAGCGACATGGCGGCAAAGAAAGTTCCGTTGACCACCAGCGCCCACGTCCCGAGCGCCGCCACCAGCAGCAGAGGCCACGCCGGACCCAGCGCTCGCAGCCGGTAAAACATGATGAACAGCGGAGTCATGAGCGCTTCCAGCACGCTCACAAAAATAAAATTGCCCATCACCTTGGCCACGAACAGCGAATTGGCCGGAGCCGGAGACACGCGGTAAGCGTCGAGCACCTGGTTGCGAATCTCCCGCGCCCAGGTCTGATTGAGCGCCACCACCGCCGCGAACAGGAACGCGACCCACACCAGCCCGCCGGCGATCTGGCGCGATTCTTCGGCGCTGGGATCGAACGAAAAACTGAACACTACCACCACCAGCAGAGAAAAAAACAGCATGGAGTTGATGGCGTCCTTCGATCGCCACTCCAGCCGCAGGTCCTTGAGCAGCGTGACGCGGGTGATGCCGGTGGGCGCACTCGCAGTGGGCGGCGGAATCATGGCGCGCTCTCCCCGGGGCTTGTGTGGTGACGGGGCTCCGCCCCGTCCGCCCGCCGTTTCAGCTCTCGCGTACGCTCCACAATTTTGCCAAACTCCATCCAGACGAACTCGTCGGCCGCGCCCTCAAGCAACGCGGCCTGGTGCGTGACGATGAAGATGGTCTTGCCCTGGTCGCGGAGGCCGGTCAGTAGGTGGACCATATCGGTAGCGGAATGGAGATCCACATTCGAGAAGGGTTCGTCAAGCAAAAGGATTTTGGGGTCATTCAGCAGCGCCCGGGCCAACGACATGCGCTGCCGCATACCCTGCGAATACTGGCCGACGGGGCGAACGAGTTCGGGATCGAGACCAACGGCGCGGATCGCCTCGGAGCAGCGCGTGCCGCTGCTGATGCCGTAAAGCCGCGCAAAGTATTCCAGGTTCTCCATGCCGCTCATCTCGTCATACAGCAGAGACGGATGCGCCATGTAGCCCACCTGGTCGCAAATGTCGTGAAACTTCTTCGCCCCGAGAATTGTGACCTCGCCGCTTGACGGCTGATTGAGACCGGCCAGGGTGCGCAGCAGCGTAGTTTTGCCGGCGCCGTTGTCACCGAGAATGGCGTAGAGTTTGCCACCGGCGAATTCCGCGGTGACGCCACGCAGCGCGGCAAAACGTCCAAACTGCTTGATCAGGTTAGTGACGGTGATGACGGGCGCGGTTTCAGTCAATGGGTTGAAAGTTAATTCGACATCCCGCTCGAACTGGAACCCTGGTTCTGCGACATGCTCTTGCCGGGTTCTGCGGCCGGCGCGGCTCCCGGAGCCGGCGCATACTTCGAAGCGCATTTGGCCTGTAGTCCCTTGGCATGGAAAACGCCATCCCGTCCGAAGCTGCCATCGGCCAAAGCTTGCGAGTCGTCCTTGAAAGTGTCGGGCGGAGCTTCGGTCCCCGTATACGACACGGGCAGCGTCAGATCGTTTTCCTTCAACATGAAATCGACACGGGTTCCGGAGCGCTTGATCGAGCCTGGCACCACGTTCCCCGCCACGCGCAGGCGCTTGGCGTACGCTTCATTCCCCATCCCGTTCAATTCCTTGATGGTGACGTAGTAGCTCTTGCTGTCCTGCACGCCAGTGTAGGCGAGGTAGCCGAGCGAGCACAGAATCAAGACGGTGACACTGCCAAACTTCAGATACTTGCTGGTTTCACTGGACATTCAGAACCCCACCCATGCTTTCAAAACTGTACGCGTCGGCTGGATGCGGGTCAAGATGCACAGGGCGGGAGCCTGCCCTGAGCTTGTCGAAGGGGCGCCCGCGCCACACGGTCATCTTCTGCATTTACAATTCTTCTATGATCCATCCCTGGCACGACGTCACTCCTGGCAGCGGACTGCCGCAGGAGTTCAACACCATTATCGAGATTCCCTTCGGCTCCAGCGTGAAATACGAACTGGACAAGACCAGCGGCCTCATCAAACTCGACCGCATTTTGTACTCGGCGGTTTACTATCCCGCGAACTACGGTTTCATCCCGCAAACTCTGGCCGAAGACGACGACCCCATCGATGTGCTGGTGCTCTGCCAGGAGCCGGTCGTGCCGCTCACCATTATCCACGCGCGCGCCATCGGGCTGATGACCATGATCGACGGCGGCAAGAAGGATCACAAGATCATCGCCATCGCCACCGAAGACCCGGAGTTCAACGCTTATCGTGAAGCGGCCGAGATGCCTCCGCACCGCTTGCTCATGCTGCGCCGCTTTTTTCAGGATTACAAACAACTGGAGGGCAAGTCGGTCGAAGTCGATGAAATTCAGCCGGCAACCGAGGCCTATCCCATTATCGAGGATGCCTTGCACCGCTACAGCGAGCAGCGACGCAAGGGTTTTGGCGGCGCCAAAGCGTAGTCTGGGATCCGGTTAGCCTGATAACCGGCCTGTTTTCAGAACGATGCAGTCGCAAAAATAAAGTCGATAGACTTACTTGACATTACTCCGAAACTATTCTATATTCTGAATCGTTCCCTCCTGGCCCGTACCGCTATTCGCCTGGCGGTACGGGCCGACTCTTTTGGCTTACATGCCTTCCTTCTCTTTTTCCTTTTCTCGCTCGTAGGGCTTTTGCATGTAGCGGCGGGATTCCTCGAGAGCGCCCTGCGTATTGTCGTTGGTTTGGATCGCCTGGCGGTATTCATTGATGGCGCGTTCGCGCTGGCCGGTCACGTCGAAAATCTTCCCCAGTTGCAAGTGGCTCCAAACTTCCGTCCAGCGCGGTTCGCCATCACCATTCAGCGCTTCGCGGTAGGCATTGGCCGACGCCTGGTAATTCTTCTGCATGAAAAAGACTTCGGCGATGCGGTAGTGCGCCAGCGAACTGTTCTTGCTGACTTCGAGCGCCTTGTTGAACTCGCCCAGAGCTCCGGCCAGATCGCCTTGCTGGATCAAGCCCTGTCCCCGCAGAATGGAGGCGCGCAGCTTGACGTCTTTCGAGTTGGTCAGCACGCGGTTATCGGGATCGACCGCAATCCGTCGCGGCCGTCCAAAGGTTTCCACCGAGAACGGGGAGTCGGTGCCCACCACCTCAATGCGTTTCTCTTCCGTTCTTCCGTCCGTATCGATTTTCAACTCTACCGGCATGCGGAACAGATCGAGATCCTGGTTGATGGAGCCAACCACGCGGAAGCCTTTGTTGCTGCCCAGCCGATAGCAGGTGTACTTCACCTTGAATTCGGGGGCGCTGGTCGAATCCATCCACTGCGAGTAGAACCAGGTGAGCTTTTCGCCGTAGACTTTCTCGCTGACTTCGCGAAAATTGTCGGTGCTCGCGGATTTGCCCGCATACTTGGCAGCGAAGTCGCGCATGATCTCCAGGTATTTTTTCTCGCCCACAACCCAGCGCAGCATGTGCAGGATCATGGCGCCCTTGTCGGTGACCAGCGACTGAAATTCGGGAGAAAAATAATCCAGCTTGGCGGCGCTCGAAAGCGGCACGCTGTCATAGGCCAGCGCGCCCACCGACATGTCCTTCACCATCTCCTCGAGCCCGGCTTGGCCGGCCGCGCTTTCCACGTACCGAGCTTCGGAGTAGCGGGCGAAGCCGTCGGTGATCCACCAGTCGTCTTTCGATGCCGGACTCACCGACACGCCCCACCACTGGTGGGCAATGGTGTTCGCCAGCAGCCGGTAGTTGACTTTCTCGGTGATCGCGCGGCTCGAGAGCGCGGCGATTTCCGGCGCATAGGCCGTAGGCACCGTGTCATCGGGAATCTCAACCACCTTCAGAGTCGTCGACGGTGCCACTCCATACTGAGTGACAAAGTAAGTGAATGCCTTGACCGCCGTGGAGGCATATTCGGTGCCCAGATCCTGCTTGTTAGGCTTGAAGAACACATGCAGGTCGAGGCCGGCATCGTCGCTCTTGAATTCCTGGAAAGTACCCGCAATGATCGTGCCGGGAAAGCTCGCCTTGCCCCAGGTGAAGGTGAAGGTCTTTGAGTTCGCCAGGTCGCCAACGGGCTTTTTCGCAGGCGTGCCCGCGGAGGACGATTCCTTGCCGCTCCCAATCACCACCATGTGCGCCGGGACGGTAACGCTGATCGTCGAAGTGAAGCGGTTGACACCGTAGCCGGTGACCGGGAACCACAGTCCGGAGTAAAACAGGTAGCTGGTATCGGGACCCACGTAGGCGAGCTTCAGTCCTTCAACCGGGCTCTCGTCGGCGCTTTCGAGCGTGCCTTCATATTCGAAGGTGAAGGTAGTGCTCGTGCCTTTTGCGATGTCGCTGTTCAGCGAGAAACGCACCGTCGAATCCTGCGTGTTGCGCTCGGGAGTCAGCGGCTTGTTGCTCGCATCGGTGAGCTTGGTGATGCGCAAGGCGTTGTTTAACTGAAACGTGGCCACGTTGAGGTTGTCGAGGGCCGTGACTTTGACCACGGCACGAGCCGTGAGCTTGTGCGTCTGCGGCAGAAGTTCGACGTCGATCTGGTAATCGTCGGCACGCAGGCGATTCTTCTCGGCCGCGCGCGCCGGCCGGTTCGCAGCTACGACCAGCAACAAACCAACAGAGAGGAGAGCCGGGAACCAGAGCGCCCGGCGCGCTGGTCGATGGTGATAGAGCTTCAAGTAGGGTCTCCTGGCAGGGCTACAAGTCCTAAGATGTTAATTTTTACGCAAAAGATGCTGTAGGACAAGGGTTAGCGTAATTTGTGTTAGCGAAATTTGGTTGGGCTCGAATTTGGCGCAACCCTTCCACGAAACGGAAAAAGGGCAGCTCGACTAGTCAACTTTTTGCCGCACGCCCGCGCAGCGATGCTTCCCGGCCCGGGAAAGCACCCCTAATCTCGTTAGAAACAAGCTTCCCAAATTGCCACAGAGTTGGAGCCGTGCTTGCAAACTACAGTTGACATCCCGAAACGCCCGGCCAGCAAGCGCTCCGCCTCCCTCTGCAGCGGGTTTCGTGACCACCAGCCCACAGGAGATAGTACGTGTCAACTGTCCGCTTGTTCCTCGTCATGCTCCTAGTCGTTCTCCTGGTCCTTGCTCCTGCCTTCGCCGAAAGCCATCGCTCTGAAGACGTGCCGGGCGAGCCGGGCGGCGAGATCAACTCCACCAGCGGCAACTCCGCGTCCCCCTACGCGCCCGCCTTTGTCGCGCCGGTCGCGCTTCCGGACGCGCCCACACGGCAACCAGTCAGAGTCAAAGTTATCGACAAAAAGTTCATCGTCGCCATGGCCGCGCTGGGCGGCGCTGAGAGTCTCCGTCTTACCACGCACCAGCTTGTGCTGGTCCACGAGTACGACGCCGGCGCTCCGTGGGTCCGAAGCGTCCCTGCAAATCGGCGCCTGGTTTCCGAGTATGGAGGAATCTACGCGGCGGAACTGCTCGTGGTTTACGAACTCAAGAAGCCCCACTCCTGGCTTCCCGGCGACAAAATCATCCGGAAATTCTGGTGGGCGTATCCCGCAGCCATGGCGCCCGTCCACATCATGAACGGAGTGCGCAGCATTCGAACCCAAGCTTCGTCACTAGGCCCCGCGTCCGAGTGCCAATAGCGCGGCTGCGGGTGCCCCATCCTAACGTCGCGCCTTTTGCGACGTTAGGGTAGGATTCTACGGTCCCGTCGAGCTAGGGATTTGGCATCGATCTCCTGTAAATCGATCTCCTGCAGAATGATCTCCGCCGCCGCTTCCGCAGGATGCTGTCCACCGCGACCTAGCTGCAGTCGCGCCTTCACCGCCGCCAGACGCTCAATCATGCGCGTCCGCGGCTCGCCGTCGGGGATAATTCTGTTCATTTCCGCGACAATGTTTTCTGCCGTGAACTTTTGCTGCACCAACTCGGGGACGACCTCCTCCTCGGCAATCAGGTTGACCATCGCAAAGTAGGGAACCTTCACCCGCGGCTTGCCCAGCGCGTAGGTCAGCCGGGATACCCGGTACACCATGACAAACGGAGTGCCTATGATCGCGGCTTCGACGGTAGCCGTGCCACTCGCTACGATCCCGGCGCGCGAGTGGAAGAGAGATGCACGAGCGTCCCTGGTCAACGCAATGAACGGCCCAATCTTGCGTTTTGCCGTGTGGCCGCGAAAAAAAACCCGGTCGTGTACCCACTGCAAATCCAGCGTCGAAGCCACAGGCAGCACAAACTGAAAGCCCTTGCCCAGCAGTCGTACCGCGTCGATCATCGCAGGCAGGTTCAGCCGGAACTCCTTGCGTCGGCTGCCCGGCAGAACCGCAATCCAAGTCTTCTCCGGATCCAGCCCGTATCGAATCGCAAACTGCTCGCGCGGTATGTCCGGCGCTGGCAGATCAGCCAGAGGATGCCCCACAAACGTTGCGTCCACTCCCCGATCGCGATAGAACTTTTCTTCGAAGGGAAAAATGACCAGCGCCTTGTTGACATATTTGCGCAGAAGTTTGACCCGCCCCTGCCGCCACGCCCAGAACTGCGGGCAGACGTAATAAACGACAGGAATGCCGCGCTTGCGCATCTGTCGCGCCACGCGCCAGTTGAAAGCGGGAGCGTCGATAACGATGGCAAGCGCCGGACGCTTTTCGTCGGCCGCGTGAATTAGTTGCTTATAAAGTCCGAGAATCTTAGGCAGATGGTTGACGATTTCAGTGATGCCGACAACCGCGAGGTCCTTCGCGTCGACGATGATGTCGCACCCCGCCGAGCGCATGCGCTCCCCGCCCGCCCCAAAAAACTCGAACTGCGTAGGGGCGGACGCATTCGTCCGCCCAGCCTGCGTAGGGGCAGACGCCCCCGTCTGCCCGGCGGAGCGAAGCTCCGCCCCCCGCAGCGCTTCCATCAACTGCGCCCCATACATTTCTCCCGAGGCCTCCCCGGCGGAAATCAGAATCTGCACGCTGCCATTGTATGGGAGCCTCCAGCCGAGGACGTCGAATCCGGCGCGGAAGGCGCCCATGCGGTTGACGGAGTGATCGCGCGAGAGGATAATTTGGCAACTGCCCACCCTGTTCGGGAGCAACCCGCTCCCGCTGGAGAACAACTCAACTTCCGTTTCAATTAAGGAGAAGTGCCATGAAGTTCCCCCTCAGGGTTTTGTTCCTTCTCACCGCCGTCCTGGCTTCAACCTGCGCTCTAGCCCAGTACGGCACCACGCCGATCAAGCACGTGGTTGTCATCTTCCAGGAGAACCGCACGCCCGACAATCTGTTTCAGCCATTGTGCAAGGCGAACGGCGGCGTCCCCGGTTGCGGAACCCGCTCCGACCAGTACAACATCGCATCGACCTACGTGGATTCCAAGGGCAAGACGGAATCGCTAAGGCCGGTAGGACTCGCCACCAACTTTGACTTGGACCACAGCCATGGCGGCCCGAAACTCGACAACACTATCAGCGGGTTTAATTTTGAGTACGCCAACCAGGGAATTGCCGGAAAACCGGGGGTGAATGTTCCCGCACTTTGTGGCGCGAACGTCTTCGGTTGCACGGTCCCCGACAATGACTATTCTCAGTTCATGTATGTGTACAACACGCCGGTCACGAACAGCGATGGCAGCAAGGGCCACATTCTCGATCCGTATATCACGCTCGCCACGACCTACGGATGGGCCAATCAGATGTTTCAGACCAACCAGGGCCCGAGCTATCCCGCGCATCAGTTTATTTTCGGCGCGACCTCGGCGCCCAATGCCGCGAACGACCCGCTCGGCGTTTTTGTCTCAGAAAATGCAGACACTAACTATGGCTGTGCGACGGCACAGCAGGTGCAAGTGATCCGGCCGAACGGTAATAGTCAGCCTCCTTATGGCACCGAAACTCCTGGTGACACCGTGCCGGAATGTTTCACGCGCCATGCCATGGACTACCTGTTTAGCCTCACCAATCCCCCAACCACCTGGACCTACTACGCGCAAGGCCAGAGCAGCCTTTGGGTAGCGCCGAACTCGCTCGCGAACATCTGTACTCCTTCGGACGGCCAATGCACGGGACCTGATTGGACCAAAGGCGGCTCCAACGGTTACGTCGACACCACACCGCCGGACGTCTTGAACGACATCGGCAACTGCGCGCTCGCGCAAGTCAGTTGGGTGACCCCGGCTGGCCAGTATTCGGACCATCCCATCAACAGCGGCCAGGGCCCGTCGTGGGTTGCGGCCATCGTCAACGCCATCGGCAATAGCGTGAATTGCGATGGCGACACGGGCTATTGGAAGAACACCGTCATCTTCATTACCTGGGACGACTGGGGAGGCTGGTATGACCACATGCCGCCTGTGTTCCAGAACGGCGCAAACCAGGACGACTATCAATTGGGCTTCCGCGTACCTTTGTTGGTGGTCTCGGCCTACTCCACCAAGGTCGGCTACATCAGCAACCTGCAATACGATTTCGGCAGCATTCTCAAGGGAATCGAAGGTATTTTTGGTCTCGGCAGTCTAGGTTTTGCCGATCAGCGAGCCACCAACGATCTCCACGATTTCTTCAACTTCAAACAGACGCCAACGGCCTACACGTCGATTCGAGCGCCCCTGGATGCAGGCTTCTTCATCAAGAATGACGAGGTGCAGGTAGATCCGCCGGACAGCGATTAGGCTGCGAATTCTTTTGTCATACTCGGGTGCAAATAAGCTGTCATCCTGAGCGAAGCGAAGGACCTATGTATTTGCTTGCACTGCGAAGGTCATTGCCTAGTCGTCCGCGTTCGCGGGCGTGGGCGTCCGCGCCACACTGATCTCCTGATCTTTATATTGCAGTTGATACAGCTTGTAGTAAATGCCGCGCTGGGCCAGCAGTTGCTGATGCGAGCCCATTTCGCGAACCTGGCCCTTGTGCATCACGATGATCTTATCGGCGCGCTGGATGGTCGAGAGCCGGTGCGCGATGATCAACGCCGTTCGCCCTTCCACCATGCGATTGAGCGCGTCGCGCACCCGGAACTCGGTTTCCGTATCCACACTTGATGTTGCCTCATCCAGAATCAGAATCTTGGGATTGTGCGCCAGCGCTCGCGCGAAACTGATCAACTGCTTCTGTCCGGTCGAAAGCGTCGAGCCGCGTTCGCGCACTTCTTCCTTAAACCCTCCAGGCAAGGTTCGGATGAAGTCGGCGAGGTTTACGTCCTCCGCCGCTTGTTCCACGTCTGCGTCCTGAATGCGCGCTGTGCCCAGGCGGATGTTGCCCTCGACCGTGCCGCTGAATAGAAACGGATCCTGCAGGACAACGCCGAAGCGCCCACGCAAGTCGCCGAGGTTCATCTCTTTGATATCGACGCCGTCGATCCGCACTGCTCCGCGCTGCACGTCGTAGAAGCGCATTAGCAGCGAGATCAGCGTGGTTTTGCCCGCGCCGGTGTGACCGACCACGGCGATGGTCTCGCCCGGTTCAATGGCAAAGCAAACATCGCGCAAAACCCAATCAGGCTCATTGGCTTGCGTACGGACAGGTGCCCCCACCTGCCCAAGCCGACTCGAAGAGTCGGCAGCTTTCTCTGCTGCAGACTTATTCCCGTACGCGAACCACACATGATCAAACTCAATGCGTCCGGGCCCCTGCGGCTTTTTCGCGACCGCCGGCGAGGTGATTTCAATCTTCGTGTCCAGCAGCTTAAACACACGTTCGCCCGCCGCCATCGCCGACTGTAGGATGTTGTACTTCTCGCTCAAATCCTGAATGGGACGGAAAAACCGCTGCGCGTACTGCATGAACGCGACCAGCACGCCAATCGTCGTCACTCCCCGAATCACATCTCCGCCGCCAAACCAGATAATGCTGGCGATGGCGACCGACGACAAAATTTCGACGACCGGATAATACACGGCGTACGCCATGATCGCGTCTTTATACGCCTCCATGTGCGAAGCGTTGATGTCAGAAAATTTATGGAAGGCGCGCTTTTCGCGATTGAAAAGTTGCAACACCAGCATCCCCGAAACCGCTTCCTGCAAGTAAGAATTGATGCGCGCGATGGCAGTGCGAATACGCCGGTAGGAATCGCGCACCGCGTCGCGAAAGACTCTAGTCGCGTACACGATGATCGGAAGCGCCGCGAAGGTGATCAGCGCCAGCTTCCAGTTCGTGTGCATCATGATGCCGATAATGCCGGCCAGCACGAACACATCTTCAAAAATAGAAACCACGCCCGACGTAAACATTTCATTGAGCGCGTCGACATCGGTAGTCACGCGCGTCACCAGTCGGCCCACCGGGTTCTTATCGAAAAACGCGACGTGCATGTGTTGCAAATGACGAAAAATCTGCTTGCGCAGATCGAACATCACTTTCTGACCGGTCCACTGCATCAGGTAAGTCTGAACAAACTCCAGCGCGAAAGTCAGACCAAGAATCCCGACGTAGAGTCCGCCAATCTCCGCAATGCCAGTCAGCGGAGTGCTGCTCAGCCGGTCGCCAATCCAGGAATGGGAAGAAGAGTGGGCGTCGGGCGACTTCGCCAGATACTTGTCGATGGCGATCATGGTAAGAAACGGACCCAGTACATCTAGGCCCGACTTCAGGATGATCGCCGCCACCGCCACCACCACGTGCCACTTGTACGGACGCAGATAAGTCAGCAGCCGCCGCATCAACCGGCCGTCGTACGCTTTGCCTAATACTTCTTCTTCCTGATTTGTGGCCATCGATAGCGCGAGGAGTTTTCGCCCTCTGTAAAGATTATCCCAAATCGTGGGTGCCCCATCCTCACCGTCGCGTTTTTTGCGACGTTAGAGCCTGCCCTGAGCGCAGCCGAAGGGGTGGGATCCCACGGCAGCGTCGATCTGGGGACTTTAGACTCCGTTTCGCGCCAGCGATCACCGATCCTAGCCGCGCCCCAGCAGGCGGCGCCAGGCGACTTGCAAAAACGCAGGGTCGCGCAAACGTCGCAACAAGAAGTACTCGTTCACAGGCCGGTCATCCTGTAGCGCCGGAGCGTCGGGAGCCTGCTGAATCAGGGCATCGAGCAATACTTCACGGCTAAGTACGATTTCAAATTGCTCCTGCGGATTAGAGGCAGGCCCCCATTCCATCAGGTCCCGAGCCGCATCGGGAGGAAGCTTCTCAGCAAGTTCGGCGGCGGAAAGGCGACGAATGGGACTCATGCTAGCCAGAAAATGAAATCCCCAGCCCTCCACCGAACGGAAGACTCGAACATAGGGGAAAGATTCCTTGAGAGCGCGTGCGACCGATGCGATCACGGTAGAATCCCCGAGCGGGAGCCACTGCTGCAGAATCCCGTCCGGGCGCAGGTGTTGTCTGACAGTGCTGTAGAACTCCTTCGAGTAGAGCAGACTCGACCCTGCCGCTTCCACCGGAGGCGGCGGGTCGATCGTGATTACGTCGTACTGCGCGGACGAGCGCTCCAGGTAGAAACGTCCGTCATCGATCACAACGTGAGATAACGGAGACATCATCAGGGCCGCCGCATTGGGATGAAAGAATGTCACCAGGTCAGGCACGCTGGGCACCAACTCGACCGCGGTAGAGTCAATTCCCCAAGACAGCATGGCCAGGTGAGTCGTGCCCATGCCAAAACAAATGACCAGCCCGCGTTCGGGCGGGTGCGGCAGAAACGCGTTGGGCATATGCACCATCATCTTGGTAATGGGCGTCAGGTTAGTGATTCCCACACCATTGACCAGGAGCCGCTTGCCCACTCTACTGGAGCCGGTAGCCACGGTGGTGGCGGTACTGTCACGCCGAATCTCGCGCGGTTCATACTGCTGTTCAAAACCGTGAGTCGAGAAAGCCAACGCTACCGATCCCAGGGCCAGGATGCAAGAACTCAGCCCAGAAGGAGAAGCGACCAGGTTGCGAAAAGACAAAATGAAGCGGGGCCGGTACTTGATCCCAACCGCGAACCAAGGCAGAGCGAACGCGCACAGAGCGAGCCGTTCCCCGGCAAACGGCAATAAAACAAAACCCGAGACCAGCGGTCCCAGGACGCACCCCACGATGTTGATGGCATAGGCCGTGCCCGCGCGGTCAGGGTCGCCGCGCGAGAAGCGATCGAGAAGCGCTGGCGTGATGAATCCCACTAAGCACGAAAACGGCCCGATGCCCAAGACAACCCGCACAATCGAGGAAACCCGCAGTCTGGGATCGGCGCTCAGGAAAGCCACCAGTACCGAAACCCCGACCACAATCCAGAGCAGTCCGCTCTCCAGAATATCGTCGCGATGCAGGCGCCGGTAAAGCCACGAACCGAGATCCATGGCAATCAGGTACAGTCCGAGAATGGCGGCGAAGGCATAGACCACGGTGCTCAAAAAAGGCGTGTAGAGGCGCACCCAGACTACTTCCACGCCCATGCTAGTCAGACCCGTGCCGCACAACAGCCAGAGCAAAGCCTTGTCGGAAAAAAACTCGGACGCGGAGAATTTTGCAGCCCCGCAGGTTTCGTTCGATGATGCTGCGACTGGCAATGGTTTCCGGAAGAGGCTCAGTGAAAAAGCGCTCACGGCCAGCAGCACATTCAGGGCTGCACTTACGTGCAGTGTGCGCTGGAATCCAAAAAGTTCAATCAGGAACAGCGGAATCATGGCTCCAGCCGCTGCGCCCAGCACGTTGGCCACATAAAGATAGCTGAACGAGCGCGCTCCTTTTGGATTGCGATCCTGCCGGATCGCTTCCATCGCCAAGGGAAAAGTCGCTCCCATGCAAATGCACCACGGCACCAGTGTGAGCGCCAGCCAGATTCCCGACGGCAAGTAATAAGCAGAAGATGTAAGCGACATCTCGCGAACCATTTTCAGAAGCAGCTCGCGGCCCCATACCAGTTCGTGAGGGACGGCGATCGCAGAAACCCCGATCAATAATTCCATCAGTGCGTAGAGTCTCAGCGCCGGAAATCGGCCCTGCGCGCCGTATCTCCGCACCACCATCCCAGATCCCCACGAGCCAAGTCCGAGTCCGATCATAAAAGCCGACAACACCAGCGAGACCATGGCAGTGGTAACTCCGAACTGCGCCATGGCGATCCGGAGCCAGATGATTTCATAGAGAATGCTGCAAAACCCGGAAACCAGAAAGAAACAGAAGTACCATTGCACGCGTTGATCTCCTGAAATTCGATCTCCTGAAATTCGACCTCCTGAAA
>Ga0074044_10002605_pt1 | contig 15717 bp, 10 predicted proteins | sample BogForMeECP23OM1_FD_94443 | JGI IMG/M metagenome (GOLD analysis project Ga0074044, IMG submission 94443) | Bog forest soil microbial communities from Calvert Island, British Columbia, Canada - Bog Forest MetaG ECP23OM1 | ecosystem: Environmental > Terrestrial > Soil > Wetlands ...
CCGTTCCAGTCACCTTCTCGTCCTTGAGAGTCTCCATGTATTCGACGAGCTCCTCGTTGATGGCGTCGATATCGGCCTGGCTGAGGTTCGAAGACCCAGGAGCACTCGCGGTTCCCGGGGCGCTCGCGGTACCAGTACCAGGGGTCAGATAGTAGACAGTCGCCGCCGGTGCGCTTGCGGTCGTGACTGTGCTGGGGGCACTGGCGGCCGTCGTGTTGACCGTGTTGACGTAGTAGGTTGGGGCTGACGCGGTGACCGGAGCGGCGTAGGAAGTCGCCGTGGCTGTGGAAATAGCCCCGACCAGAACAGGGGCTGAGGCGAAGGGGACAATCGGCGCCGCCCCATAGTAAGGGTACATCACCGGGACCGGCGCGAGATAGACTCCGCTTTGCTTATGATGATCGGGGAACGGATACCCGCACACAACAGTCGGCAAGGTCAAGCCCAACGCCAGCGCAAGGACGAATGGTGAAACCGTCCGAGATCGAATCACGGGAACCATGGATTGCTACCTCCGGAGAACTGGTTCGACGACTCCCTCTCTCGACCACGATCATCTCGTCGCGACACCTCTCCTGCAACCAGCTTCCTCATGCGGCGAACCAGCGGCGGTTCCCACCTCACGGAGTCACAAGCGCTCCATCGCGAGTCGCGAAGCTCGGAATTCATGCATAGTGATTATACCAGACAAATGACATTGCAAACCGAGATTCCAGAAGTCCTTTGCTCGGTGCCATAGTGCTCGTTCCCTCGAACCATGACGGCTTCAATTCTTTTCGTGGAATTCTCTTCTTTGCGCGAGTGCTGGGTGGTATATTAGGGCGATTAGGCAATCTAAGCAATTCTTCTATCCGGATCTTTCGACTTACGAGGCTGCCATGAAGACGAGCCGCGCACCATGGATAGCGTTACGAGGGGTTTGGATTCTTATCGCATTCGTCTTCAATACGACCGCCAGCGCCGGGCCAGCCAAGTACACCGGCGAGACTCGTTCGATCCGGGTCACCTACACCTTCGCCGAGATTCCCTCATTCGGCATGACGCCCGATCAGCTCCAGGCCCTCGGCAGGATTCAAAACCCCACCAAGGACCAGGAGATCTATATTCGCGCGCTGATCAAGGATGCCAGCACGGCCCTCTACGAATTGAGCGACCGGCGAGCCAGGATCGACCCGTTCGATTATGTCGATAACATCAAAAATGCCGACCTGGTCATCTCGTTGACTGGCGACCCCGGCCGGGGGGGATGGGCCACGCCGGGCGGGATCGAGGGGCGGCCAGGGCAGGTTGGTCTCTATTACAAGGTGCTCGAAAAATCACCTCAAGAGCAAGCTGCGCTGACGGTTGCCCACGAGCTCAGCCATTACGTCTACGCCCTGCCGGACGAATATCAAGACGGTGAACCGCAAGGGCTTTGCCCGCTCAGCAATCCAACCGGGCCGGGCTGCCTGATGGACAACTACTTCCTCCGCCGCGGCGATTACGGCCGGTACTGCGACACTGATCACAATGCGATCGCCCCGAATCCCAACACGCTGGCTCACGAGCACACCCAGCAGCAATCGTGCAAGTTCTGGGTGGATCGCTTTTTCCAGTTGCGTCCCCCCGCCTCCACCGATTCCTCGGAGGAAGTGAAGGCCGACACGGCGTCGATCAGTTCGGAGCAGCCGTTCACGGGACGGTTCCGCTCGTTGGTGAATTCCGCGACGACGGTCGCCCGCGCGGAGATCAAGAGACTGAACATCGGTATCAACCGGAGGACGGTCGACCCGGATGAAAACGATCGCGACCGGGTCAAGAACATCGCGCGGAGATTCCTGGATGCTCAGCTCAAAGTCTTCGGCAGCGATCCAGACTTCGTCAAGCCGACGTCGAGCCAAAAAAGTAGCGCCCTCGATATCATTGCGCGGAATGCGTTCATTGATCCGGTCGGCGGATTGATCGAGGCGACGACGGTGCTTGGCCAGGACGTCATTAACAAGCTGAAGGTCAAGGCGCGCGAGTTGGCCTCCGAAGAGTCGGCAAAGATCCCGGGGAGCAGTAGCCTGATCCAGAACCTGCTTTCCTCCGATCGATCCAGCCGCGACCGCCTGAAGAAGTTTCAGCCGACTATCGACCGAATCAAGAAAACCCTGCTCGCTTTCCTGAAAGGACCTGGGGGGGGTTTCCAGGTCGCCTCGGCCCCCGGGCCGAATGCGCTCGGCCCCCAGGAAGTCAGGCTCGTCGAAAAAATCGCACGCGAGGCGGTGCTGGGCACCGCCGACGCTTCCAGCTTTGCGACGTTGAGCGAGGCCGCCAAGCTGCATATTCGCTTATCGCTGGTCACGGCCCAGAACCTGATTGACGTGTCGAGCGACCTCGACGTCCCCGGCGTTGAAAACCGGAACCAGGAGCTGAAGCAGTACAGCGAGCAACTGAGCAAGTATGCGTTGCCCGGCAGGACCTTTGCCGGCTTCGGCCGCCGCCGCACCCTGATCCTGGCACCGCCACCTTTGTACCCCAATAAGGATATCGTGCGAATTGACGCGGGCGACAGCATGCCCTATGAGCGGATCCGCCTGCTCGCCATCAGCCAGCTCACGAAGCTGATCGAACGCGAGCGAATCGAGGAGATCGAGCAGCGTCTGCCCGACGTCCTGGGCAAGCTCAGCAGCGGCGAACGGTTCCGCGTCTTCAACAAGATGGTCAATGCGACCACCGAGTACGTCCGCCGCAACCGGGCCGAAAACATCATCCTGATCTCGCCTCCCGGCGGCCTTCCCACGGAGCTCAGCGACGAGCTCGAGGGCCTTCGCGCGCGGATCCAGAGGAATGGCGACGTCCGGCTCGACGTGATCGAGATGTTCGACGGCGACATCCCGCTCCGGCTTCGGGACGAGGTTTACCAGTCGGGAGGGACCGTCCAGTTCACGGCCGACATCGATGAGCTGGGGGCCATCGCCCAGCGGCTGAAGAATGACATCTCCGCCGGCTCGTGGGTCACCTATCCCGAGCTGGGCACGATCGACCTGAACCTGGCCTCGGCGATCAATCCCGGCCGGGCGGGCAGGACTGAAGTGCTCGCCCCCAACTACTGGCGAGACATTGTCACTCGCTTTGCCGGAGAACCCGACAAGCCGAGAGATGGTCTCTTGAGCGAATTCAAAATGGAGATCAACGACGAGTTGCTGGGGACCTTCGACTTCATTTCCGAGAATCTCCTGAAAAAGGAGGCCAAGCCTTCCGACTTCGAGAACGTGAAGAGTTTCTATTCCGCGCTCTACAAGCTGATGAGTCAGCTTGAAACGACGCGTTCGGTTCTGAAGGACTTACGCCTGGGGAACCCCGCGGAGCCCACGGAGAGGGCTCTGAAGGAAGTGCGAGCAGCAAAAGAGACGATTCACTCGATATTCTGGAAGTCGGGCCAGGAGGAGGCATTTCTGGCCAGAACCGACGACGCTTTGGACGGTCAGTTGCGGGACACGGTCCGGGAGAGAGCCAGGAAGCTCGAGATATGGGCGAAGCAGAACGAGGAAGGGTCTCACAAGTTGGATGAGCTGATCAAAGGACAAGACGAGAAGCCACAGGTGGAGAAGCCGCAGGACACGAAGCCGCAGGACACGAAGCAACCAGACATAATGCAATCAGACAATTTGGTTTTCCTTAAATACTTCGCCAGCAAATCTAGATGGAGCTCACTCAGGCTTTATTCTCGCGCCGCCTCTCTGTATATGGCGATGGCGGAATACGACCGAGAGACCCGCGATTTGCAGCGAAATCTCGATCAACAGATCGCTTACGTGCGCACCGCCGCGAAGGTATTGAAGACAAAGCAGCTCCAGGAGAGGATGCTAGACGAGGAGTTGAAAAGACGCCAAACTCTCCATGAACTCGCGGGTCTCATTCTGTATTTTCGTGCACTTCTATCTGCCATCGCCAGTTCAGGGGGCGTCGGGGAGCCGGGCACCGGCGCAGAGGTTCTATATGCCACCGCCAGTTCAGGGGGCGTCGGGGCGCCGGGCACCGGCGCAGAGGTTGTCAAGGATCAACCAGGCGCTGCCCACAATCCAGCAGCGAAAACTGATACTCAGAAGGCGGCCAATCCACCAGGCACTGCCCCGCCCCCAGCAGCGAAAGGTGATCCTCAGCAGAGGGCTGAGAGCGTCAACAAGGCACCAACGAGTCCGCGTTTCCCAATTCAGGATCAGTCGTTCTCGGAACCGAAGCTATCAACCATGCTTAGGGACATGAAAAACCGAATAGAAGCGTTGAATCATGAAATCTTGATTCGAGAAGCGAAAATCGAAGAAATTCGCAAATCTCTCTCACAAACTTCCGTGGCACGGGTATTCGACGTCCAGGTGAGTCCCAACGATCTCGTTTCGGCAGCCGAAAACCTTGTCCACTTCATTCAGCTCATCTTGGACATACACAAGAATGATGACAGTGAGACATTCACGGACCACTTGTACTACGATCACGAGTTGATCACTGCGGTCGATTCGCTGGAGCGGGCCGCCGAGAACAAGCCCGACCCGCATAGATTCGCCGTGGCCGTTCAGAGCCTCCAAGCTTTAATTCAAAACATTCAAAGTGTTAAGCGAAGGGACGGAGACCCGCCTCTCGACAAAGATCTGTTCGGGATAGAGGCAAATCGCATTCGCAAGCGATCGGATGATCTTGGGACGAGATCAAAAGACTTACTCAGGGTTCCATCGCCACGGAGTTTGAGCATAAGCCCCTCGGCGGGTAGTAGGACCACGCCGCTGGAGAATCCGATAAGCACACTCGTGAACTTGTACTCTTCTCAGGGAAAGACTTTGCTGTCAACGTACTCAAAGTTTGGCGGTGGTGGGTATGCATTCATTAATGGAGAATATATTTTTACGCCAGTGAGTCCACTTTCAATTCCTAATATAGTAATTGAACCCCTGGGACGAAAGCGGACGAACGACTTGTATGATCTGTTCGGGCAGATTGAAACCTCGAACAAGTGCGTGCGGCGGTATGTGTCGAGCCTTCGAGCGTCCAGAGAGGCTGTTCAACTCGACCTTGGCGATCGCTTTATTAGTCCGCTGAGATACAATCTCAGTCCGAAGGTGCTCATATTCCTGAACGAGACTACTGTCCTCCAGGATCGCAACACGAAGGAGGTCAACGACCTGCTTACAGATTGGATCGAGCAGTGGGTGTACGAGATCTATCCGCTCACACTCCACAACATCCACGAGGAGCTTCGCGATCTGGACCAGAAGCTGAGCAAGCTTGCCCAGACAGATGTTTTTCAACGTCCTGTCTTCGAACGGCTCAAAGACGCTCGTCAACTTGCCGTCGTCAAAGTTCCGCCGAGTGGAAACGGCAAGATGGTCGAGGTCGAATTCAAGCCCTTCCAGGCCGAAGAGGGAGCGGACTACGAGCTGGTTCTCGGGCTTTCGAGGCCTCTGAACGACTTCGAAAAGCTCAGGAGCAATGTGGAGGAAAACCCCGAGATTCACCTCTATGTCGACGACAAGCTCGTGGAGCGACCGTACCTCAGGCTCGAGCCCGATCTCTCCAGCGACACCATGCTCGTCTTTCGGATTCCCAAGCCAAACCTGCGCGCGGGGCTGCTGGGCCAGGGCTTGTACACGCCCAAGCTCCTGATCAAGCGCGACTATCTCCCCCTCGTGGGGGGTGATGGCAAGATCAGCTACACGTTCACGGTGGGCACGCGCCGGCCCAACGTTCAGATCATCGCATCGCTGCGGCAGCCCCAGCCCAAGGAAGCGGGCCGCGATCCCGCCAAGGACCCCGAGTTCGCGTTCCGCGGCGTGATCGCGGCCAACCAGTTCGACGCCATCGTCGAGGCCGAGGTCTTCGCCGGCGCTCCCGTACTCAACGCCAATGTTTCCAGCATCCTTCAGCGCGTCGACAACACCAATCTCGCTATCGATACGCCCAACTATGAGCTCAGGGACGACGGCATCTATCCGGACCTCCTCAAGGACGACGGCATCTACACGGCCCGGATCACCCTCCAGCCAGCCGCCCGGCGCAAGGCTGCCGAGTACCGTGTCTTCGTCGAAGCGAAATCCAACAAGGATGTAAAGTTCTATCCGCTGGCCGACCCCGTGATCAACGCCGGGGCAGAGGCAGACAAGTCCACCAAGCAGAAGGAACCGCCCCCGGTCCCTCCTTTCCAGCGCTCGACCTCATTGAACTTCCACGCGGCCCAGGAGAGCTAGCACGCAGGAGACGGCGTACCGCGCCCCCGGCTCTGCGCTCCTTCACGATCACTTCGAGAACAGGCCGCCAAGCCAGCTCTTCCTCTCGGGCTGGCTGCCTGATGGCAGCGGCGGTAACTGAGAGCTGGAGTTGTTGTTACCTTGCCCTGCCCAGGACGGGCCGTAGCCTTGAGGCGTGGGCGCCACGGGGGGCGGCCCCTGCGGTCGATAAGGCGGGTAGTAACCCTCGCGTGGACCTTGAGGAGGATACTGCGGGTAGCCCGGACCTGGGCCATACTCCTGGCCCGGCGGCGGCCCATAGCCGTACCCGTAGCCGTACCCTGGCGGCGGGCCACCGGGCGGGACGGCCATGTAACCCATCATGCCAGGAGCCGGGCCGTAGCCGTAGCCGGCCGGTGCATAGGCCAGGGCGCCTGCTGGGGCGTTACCCATGGGCGCCATGGCCATCGGGGCCTGCATCATCTGGGGCGCTTGGCCCATCTGGATACGCGGGTTCTTGCGCTGGGCGAGATGCTCGCCAAGAGCACCGAGCAATCGGTTCACAAGCGAGGGATTCGTCAGGACCGCCGCTAGCAAGGCCGGTGACTGAGCGACTTGCGCTGGCTGCGGGGCGTAAGCGACCTGAGCCGGTTGCGGTGCTGCCGCCACCGGCTGGGGCGCGTATGCCATCTGGACAGGCTGCGGGGCCATGGCCATCGGTTGAGGTTGGGAGGCCATGGCCATCGGTTGAGGTTGGGGGGCCATGGCCATCGGTTGAGGTTGGGGGGCCATGGCCATCGGTTGAGGTTGGGGGGCCATGGCCACCGGCTGGGGCTGCGGCGCATTCGCCATGAAAAGCTGTGGCGCGTTTGCGGTGGGCTGCGGGGCATTGGCGGTCATCATGTAAGAGATCGTCGGAGCGGCGGGAGGAGCCGCGGCGAAGATGATATTCGGTTGCGGAGTCGGGCCCACGACGACCGTAGGCGCCTGGGGCTGGATGACCATGGGCACGGAGGGAGGCGAAACGACCAGAGGGGTCGATACCTGGCCCGTGTAGACAGGCGGCTGCTGGACTTGCTGATACTGGACCGGTGGTGCCCAGGGCGGCGGAAGCTGAGTCGGCGGGACGGAGGGCGGGACCTTCTGCGGCGGCGGGGGGTACGGACGATTCCCCTGCTCCGACGGATAGGTATTCTGATCCGAACCGTAGGCTCCCTGCCAGCTCGTCTTTTCGACCTCCTGATCCCGCTGCGTAGCTGCCGACCTGGCCTCCGGTAAGATCCTCTCGGGTAGTGGGGGCGATCCGAATTGCGTCTGGGCGGGATCCGAGGCCGGCGCGGACGCGGTTGCCGTTTTCGTCTTCAGCGCGCCGATCGAGTCGAGCCAAAGGACCGCTTCACGAACCGTCCGGAACCCCGAATGACTTGCCACGAGCTGGACGTTGCGCGGCCCTGGGCGGTACAGAATCAATGTGGGATGCGTGGTCACTCGCATCTTCTTCAATGCGTCGGCGAATTCCTCCGTGGGCATCTCGCTGAACATCATGTCGAGCTCGCTGGATGCTTGATCCACGACCATCTTGAAAGTCGCGGCGAAGGACTTCGAGGCCGGTTCCTCCCCAGAACTCGTGACGACGACGAGGAGCTTGCCGGTCTGCCTGCAGGTTTGAAGAGATTGCTGCAAGGGCTGCCAGTTACTCCGCAAAGGGACGTTTTCCTGGGCGCGGGCGGATTCGGTTCGCCCTCCAAGCGCCAGTCCGACCAGGAGCGCGAGCAGAAGCCGTGCTGGGCGTGCCGCAGAGTCTTGTTGAAGCCTACACATGTGAACTACCTTCCCTGGTCGGGTGGCCTGGATCAGTCACCGCTTGGGGAGATCGGTGGAAGAATCAGCGAATCCGTGCGTTTCTTGGTCGCAGACCGAAAGCCCTCGGCCATCAAATTGAATTGCTCCGCAAGGCGGGCTCGCTGAACATGATTCAGCGGCGCGTTTTGCCCTTCCGGCCGGCTCAAGTCGAGCCCCTCCTCCTGCATCACCCGCATCAGACCGATGGCCAAGGGATTGAAGACGCGTTCCATCCACAGCGATCGACGGCTTGGAGAGTTGGTGATGATCATCTCCAGTCGCTGGGACAACTCGCGGAACATGCTGGCGTAGTCCTCGTAGAGGTCCATCCGGTGGGCGATCTCCTCGAAGATGACGACCAGTTGGTCGATCGTCTCGGGCTTGGCATGGACCAGGTTGAGCGCTCGTCTGGCGACCTGATCCAGCGAATCTGGTTCGACCGCCCCTACCTCAACTGCCGCGGGAGTCCCGCCCACCGAAGCCAGTGCCCCAACCGTAATTGAAACCTCATCCGGCTCTGAAGTCTGGCTACCGGTGGCGACAATCAAGGCGAAACGGTAGACGCCCGGAGCGACCGGAACGAACGAGAAGAACGGCCCTTCTTCGAGTTGAAATCGGGTCTTCGGACCGCCGACTTGTACCCAGCGATAGCCGACCAGGCCCTTGGGATGGCTGCGCATGCCGTTCAGCGTGACCTGTCGCCCTACCACGGCGACCTGGTCATCCCCCGCATCGGCAATCGGTGTAAGCGGCCTCGGATTACCCGCCTCGGTGGCCGCGGGAACTGCCAGTCGCGCCGCGTCAATCCCCCGTTCATTCGCGACGATGAGCTCGAATTCGAGGGGTTGGCCTCCGCCTGGCAGGACGACCGAGACATCGGATTGTCCAGCGCCGGGCGGCAGGATGTTAGGGCCCGTAAGCTGCCGCCATTGATAAGTCAAAGCACCGCCGGTCGACTCTCGCCCCTTCAAAAGAACAGAAGCCCCTGGAAGAACCTTTCCCTCAAGATGAGCGATGGCTTTCGGGAAGGATGTAGTGCTCGGAGTTAGCTCCTTTTCATGGCTGGCGCGGAACACCGCCGACTCTCGAGGGGAAGGTCGGTCCGGCGGAATGGCGACATCACCGAGCTGAGTATCAGGACCAGGCCCACGGTCCCGGGCAAGGAATGTCGCTCCCCAGGCGGCCAACCCGAGACATGCGACCGCCAGGATGCTGACAACGCAGACGGAGCGTAGAATCCCTGGACGGTGCGCGAGTTTCAGGACATTCGCCATTACGGGGCCCTTCCATGGACCTGAGTACGTTCCGTATGTCGATACGGTCCCTCAAGGCTTTTATCGGAACCCACGGGAGAATTCTTGAGCGGAACATGAATGTCAGCAACACCTTGGCCGAGTTCAGTTAACCTTGCAGTCTTGGGACAATAAGCTTGTATTGTGCCCACGGCGACAAGTGGTGTCGGGGTCAACTGGTGTCGGGGTGGTGTCGCGGTGGGATTACCCCACGAACGGAAACCGCCTCTGACCCCACGAAGGTGCCTCGGGCGGAGCTTGTGACGCCCCAGGATCACAGCCTCTGCCTGCGTGCTGGGGCGTCGACGACTCCTCGCCGGCCACGCTGTCCGCGCCGAACGCTCACGCAACTTGCGCCAGTCACGGAGCTCTGGGCCCAGGAAGAAACCAGAAAGATTGGTATGCTATTTCCGAAGCTCAGTGGAAACTCACGGTGCCCAAAATGACCATGGAATCAATCCCACCAGATCGAGAGCAGGCCGTTGTCTTGACGGCCCGTCCCGAGTGCCCGATCGATCTCTTCCTGGTTCTGATAAACGACGACCTCTCCCGCCCAGTCCTCGTCTTGGGCGATCCGGGCTAGCTCCTCTGCCTGCGGACGGGTGGCGGTGAGGATGTAGAGCGTGTCGGCGTTCCAGAAATTGTCCGGCAGGTCGCGGAGCTTGATCAAGCCCGACATCAGGAGGAAACTCGGCTCCGCATAGTCGGCAACGCCAGGCCGATCAAGCAGCACGGCCTGCCACAACTCGCGATGTTTTATGAGGCTGGCATGGACGCGCTCTCCATCCAGCGCATTCCAGCAGCTCCGGCGCAGCAGTTCTAGCTGGATTTCTTGAACCGAGGCGTCTCGAAGAGAGGGAGATTCGTTCACGGGTTAACCTCCTCGAGGGACGATGATACGTTCATCGACTATGGCGAGGAGGTAAGGCCGGAGTCAAGAATCGCTTCTTTCCCGCGGGCACGAAAACGCCGGCTCGATCGAACCAGGAATCCGGTGGATTCCCGGGTCCGACCAGGGAGGCTCTTTTCTCGTTCAGAAAGCCGCCAGCGGCGTCAGTGCGACGCGTGCAAGTAGCGCGGGAACCGGGCGGACGCGACATGCCGGACGTGGCCCGCGGGCTTAGAATGGTGCGCCGGCGATTCAAGGTGTCACCCGAGGGCGTCGAAGTGCTGGATTCGATACTGAGCGAGGCCGTATGACCGGCGGCAACTTATCCAGATCAGCCATCATCTCCGCGGACGGCAAGTACCGTTATCACCTTTATCGGAAGGTTGCTGATGGCGGCCGTATCGCCACGTTCATCATGCTCAATCCCTCCACGGCGGACGGTGAGGTCGATGATCCGACCATCCGCAAGTGCCTGGGCTTCTGCCAGTACTGGAAATGCGGCGAGCTGCACGTTGTCAACCTGTTCGCTGTCAGGGCCACGGACCCGTCCGACATGCGGAATGCGGACGACCCGGTCGGGCCTGACAACGCCGATTGTGTCCGGCATGCCGTCGACATGGCCGTCAACCAGGTCAATCCCGACCTCCGCGGCCTCGTGGTCTGCGCCTGGGGCACGCACGGCTCCTACATGGATCAGGATGAGACCGTTCTCGGCTGGATCGAGAGCTTGTGCAAGCCCCAGGCGCTGGGCCTGACGCGGGACGGGCATCCCAGGCATCCGCTTTACGTGCCGTACACTGTCGGGCTCGTCCCGTTCACCGGGACCGAGAAGGGGACGCCAATCAGGGGGAGGGAGTCGTTTTCCTGACTGTTGGAGCGACTCTCGCTATCCTCAGCCCGTAGGATGAGCCCAACACATACTCCCGTCCCCTTATCTCCCGCCGTCGTCGGAAAGGGCAGGCAATGCGTGGTTGACCCGGCACGTTCGGTTGGTTAACTTGTGAGAAATCTTCAAGGAGTTTCCCCATGACGACCGCGCGTGCGCATCTGGTTGATATTTCGGTCACCCGCTGGTATCACTGCGTGCTGCGTTGCGTGCGGCGGGCCGACCTGCTCGGCGAGGGAAAGTTCGACCGCAAAGCCTGGATCGAAAGACGCCTTGAGGAGCTTGCTCAAATCTTCTCGGTGACCGTCGCGGCGTTTGCGGTCCTGGACGACCGGTTGCACGTACTGGTCCGCCTGGACCCGGATGTGGCCAAGAAGTGGTCGAATGACGACGTTGTGCGGCGCTGGGCACGCCTCACCCCGCCGCGTAACAAGTCTCGCCAGCCGACCCCGGTCACCGACGCCTGGGTCAAATCGCAGCGGAGGGACTCCAGGGGGGTCGCTACCGCTCGCGAGCGGTTGCAAAGCCTCAGTTGGTTCATGAAGTGTCTGAAAGAGCCGCTCTCACGGCTGGCCAACCGGGAAGAGCAGACCCGCGGCACGTTCTTCGAGGGCCGCTTCAAGAGCGTGGCGATCCTCGATGAAGAAGCACTTATTGTCACATGCGCTTACATCGATATACTTCCGGTGGCCACCGGGATTGCCAGGAGTGCCCAGGCCGGAAAGCATACCTCGATCCGGCAGCGGGTCGAGCACGTCAAGGCACAGGGAGGAGCCAGCGATCTGAACGCCGCCCGGCGCGGCAGGGTCTCGGGCTCGAAGCCGGCAGCGGGCTGGGAGGAGGGGCTCTGGCTCTGTCCCATCGAGGATCGACGGAGCCTGGGTTCCTCGCGAGAAGGGATGGTCGAAGGATTCTCGCTGGGCAACTACCTTCTCTTGCTGGAGTACACCGGGCGGTTGTTCCGCGAAGGAGAAGCCGTGGTCTCCGCCGAGCTGGCCAGGACCCTGGAACGCCTGGGAAGCAACGCGGAGAACTGGCAGGCACGATTGGAGAAGCTGGCCGAAGGCCGGTTGCTGGGCCATTACTTCGCCGCCAGCCGAGCCCGGCTGAAAGAAGTCGCCGAGCAACTGGGCGTGCACCACCTGGCGAACCTGGGCGGCTGCAAGGTGCGATGAAGACGTCCTGAACGTCGGGTCCTGATCTCGTTTCCATTCCACTCGGGTTTCACCGCCGCGCCGGACGAACCGAACCGATGCGACGCCTCGTCGATATGTCGGGAACCCAGCCGCGGCGACTATCAGGGCGATCGGCTTGCCACACTTTCCAGGATCCTCTGCTCCCGGGCTCGGAGCAGGTCTCCATAGATCCTTTTCCGCCCTGCTTTCCGCCCTTTTCCGCCACGATGCGATGCCGCCAATCCCGTCCCCAACAGGGAACGGCCGTGCGGGCCCCGCGGCCCTGCCTCGCGAGCACAACCGGGATTGACCTGGGGCTGGCTTCTCCGTAAGGTACGGCGAGTTTCCGGGTTGCCCGGTCGCTTGCCGGTCTGGCGGAACGGATCGCAAGGCGGACCAAGGCCAAGCGAAACGATCAGCCCACGCCAGGGAAGGGGACGACTGGCCATGCGGCGCGGGGCCTCGATCGCGGTCAGGTGCCTGTCATTGAGCCTGCTTGCGGCCAGTGCCGGATGCAGTTGGCATGGCGCGCGCCGGGGACATCCTCATGACCCTCCAACCGCCGAGCAGGCAGCTCGCACCCAGCAGATCAGCGAGCGGGCCCAGGCGGCCATCGATCGGGGCGATGTGGAACAGGCGAAGATGGAGTTGCTGCAACTGGCCGCTCAGATCCCCGGTTCCGCCGAAGCCCATCAACGGCTGGGAAAGGTCCTCCAGCTCCAGGGACGGCTGAACGAGGCCGAAACCTGCTTCCGACGGGCCCTGCAGCTCGATCCGGATTATGTCGGGGCCCTGATCGGGCTGGGCACCATCGAAGCCGCCAAGGGAGATCCTCAGTCAGCCCTCAAGCGATTTCAGTCGGCCGTCGAGGTCGAGCCTCACGACGCCGAGGCCCATTTCGCCTGTGCCCAGCAGCTCGAGGCGATGGGCCGCACCGATGAAGCCCTTGCCGCCTACTTCCGGACCCTCGAGTTCAATCCGTTGCACCCCGAGGTCAGCCAGCGCATCGGCGCCATCCAGCTCGCGCGGAACCAGCCGGATCAGGCACTCGCGCGGCTCGACCAGGCCGTGGACCTGGCTCCCGAGAACGGCGAAGTGCGCCTGCTCCGCGGCCGTGCGCATCTGATGCTGCGGCATCCTACCCAGGCGATCGCCGACTTGCTGATGGCTGCCAGGAACCTGCCCAAGCGAGCCGACGTTTACTACTTTCTTGCGCTGGCGCTGGATGCCGCCCACCAGCCGGCTGACGCTCTCAAGGCCGCGGAGCAAGCACTTCGCCTGGCCCCGGATTATGCCGACGCCCGCGACCTCTCGAAGCGCTTACGTCGGTGAACGGCCACGCCGACGCTCTCAACCCTGGATTGACAGAGCCTCGGTCACGTTGACCTTGAAGCCGGGAAGCAGCCGCGATGTCGCATCCGCTCCCCTGGGATACTCGCCATGGACGGTGTAGGTCGATCCCTCGAGCACCAGCACCGTGATCTGCTCGAGCTGGGGGTCGACGATCCAGTATTCAGGGATTCCGGCCTGAGCGTACTCTTGCCGCTTGATCTCCAGATCGCGCGGGCGACCCTGGTCGCTGACAACCTCGATCACGAGATCAGCTCCGAGTGAGAACTGTTCACCCATGCGCGACAGATGCTCCCGTTTGACGAAAATGACGTCGGGCTCGCGGTATTTCCCCTCCCAGAGCTTGACCTTGTATGCAGCAACTAGAACGCGTCCGAGTCTCGCCGCGGAAACCAATGAATCCAATGCCTTGTACAAGAAGAGGGCGATGAGCTGATGGCTGAGCGTCGGCATTGGCAAGAACTCCACGTAGCCCCGGGAGAACTCCACCAGATGATTGGTATCGAGAGCCAGGTACTCCGCCTCGCTCCAGTCGCCCTGAGGAGGGAAGAGTTGGGCTACATCCCATGTCGGCTCGTGTTCCAGGTCCGGCTTGTCGCTGATCTCGCCCACGGGCTCGCCTCCTGAATCCGCCAGTCCTCACTCGACGCCGATGTCAATGTTAGCCTTGTCAACCACTCGCTCAACCCGCCTCGTGCTCGGCGATCACGGTATTGCGCAGGATGCCAAGACGGTCGATCTCGACCTCCACGACGTCTCCCGGCTTGAGCCAGACGGGGGGCTTGCGCGCCATGCCCACGCCGGGCGGGGTTCCCGTGAAGATCAGGTCTCCCGGCTCGAGCGTGACGATTTGAGACAGGTAGGCGATCAGCTCCTCGACCCCGAAGATGAGCTGGCTGGTGCTGGAGTCTTGCATCGTCTGACCGTTGAGCCGCAGCCGGATGCCAAGATTGTGCGGGTCGGGCACCTCATCGGGCGTGACCAGCTCTGGCCCCGTGGGAGCGAACGTGTCGAATGTCTTGCCGGCCATCCATTGCTTGGCCGGCTTGTTGAGCTGCCAGTCGCGCGCCGACACGTCGTGGCCGATCGTGTAACCGCCAATGTGCTCGCGGGCTTGCTCCCGGGAGATGTGTTTTCCACCCTGGCCGATAACCACGACCAGCTCGGCCTCGTAATCGACCGCGTGGCTCACCCGGGGCAGCACGATCCGGTCGAGATGGCCGATCAATGTGGTCGGATACTTGCTGAAGAGGACCGGCTCGGGCGGGACCGGCACGCCGCTCTCGGCGGCGTGATCGCGGTAATTCAGCCCGATGCAGATGATCTTGCGCGGGTCGGGCACGGGGGGAAGGAGCCGGGTCTTGGCAGGTTCGTAGGTCACGGGCCCGGAGCGCAACGCCGACCATGCCCTGCGGTGGACGTCCGGCCCCCGCGCCAGAAGCTCCCGCAGGCTCGAGGGCATTTCGGAATCCGCGGCATTCACATCGACGTACTGTCCTTCAACCAGGCCGCAGGCCCTTGGCCCCCGGTCGGTAGCAACGCTCACCCAGCGCACGCGATTCCTCCCTCGTCCATTGAAGACTCCAACCTGAGCGGTCCGCCCGCTTTGCCGTAGTGAGTCTCTTTGCCAGTTTACTTCATCACGGCACGGCGATCGACCATGCGCTGGGAAGGAGTCGGGACGGAGCCCCCGCTGTGGTGAACCGCTTTGACCTCGTTCACAGCACGAGTCGAGCGGCGTCGCGGTCGACGTAAAGCGTGGCTCCGGAATACCGGCGCAGCGCCGTGGCCGGGCAGGCTTCGCTCACCGGTCCCCGCAGCGTGGTCAGCCCGGAGAACTGCCACGCTTCGGCCCCTGCGCGATCAGGTCATCACAAGATCGGTGGTGTGAACTGCCGATCCCTTTGAGGCGGCCGGGTCTGTACGCAACTGTTCGCAGAGGCGCTGACACTCGACCAGGTCGCCGAGCATCGCCTCAGCCAGGAAAAACTGCGTCGCGCCATCGCCGGCCCACTGAAGCTGGTCATGGCACCGAGACATGTGGTCGATCAGGTCTTTCATCCACAAAAGGGTATGTCGCCGATTTCTCATGGTGGGGTGA
>Ga0074044_10002606_pt1 | contig 15713 bp, 12 predicted proteins | sample BogForMeECP23OM1_FD_94443 | JGI IMG/M metagenome (GOLD analysis project Ga0074044, IMG submission 94443) | Bog forest soil microbial communities from Calvert Island, British Columbia, Canada - Bog Forest MetaG ECP23OM1 | ecosystem: Environmental > Terrestrial > Soil > Wetlands ...
AGTCGCGGCAATGTATCCGGAGTGGTTCAAGATCGGCAGCGGCGTAACCAATTATCTGGCGGTTCCGGACCTGCCGCTCGACTCAAACGCCGGCGCTTACGATCTGCCGGGCGGCGTTATCATGCGCGGCGATATCGCGGGCATGCAGCCGTTCAAAACCGCGTCGGATCCGGTGTTCCGCGAGTCGGTTACGGAAGATGTAACACACGCTTACTATCAGGGCGCGAAACCGCTTCATCCCTGGGAGGGGGAGACTGAACCCCAGTTCACCGGTTGGGATGGTGAGAAAAAGTACTCGTGGGTAAAGTCTCCGCGTTACAAAGGACAGCCGATGCAAGTCGGCCCGCTGGCGCAGGTGCTGGTGGGATACGCGCAGGGTCACCCCCTGACGAAGAAGTATGCGAATCTGGCGCTGGGCCAGGTTTCTGCGATTGCAAAAGTGAATGCCACGCCGGCTCTTATGCATTCCACGCTGGGACGCCACGCCGCGCGCGCCATTCGCGCCGCCATGCTGGCCGAACTGGCCGACAAGCACTGGCAACTGCTGGTCGACAACATTGCCAAGGGCGATCTCACTGTTCACAACCAGCCGGTGTTCCCGTTTGGCGAAGTCGAAGGAGTGGGAACGCACGAAGCGCCTCGCGGAACGCTGTCGCACTGGATTGTGATCAAGGGCGGAAAGATCGCCAACTATCAGGCGGTCGTGCCTTCAACCTGGAATGCCAGCCCGCGCGACGAATCGGGCGCGCACGGACCGTACGAGGCGTCTCTGTTGCATACGCCGCTGGCTCGCCCGGATGAACCGCTTGAAGTGCTCAGGACGGTGCACTCGTTCGATCCTTGTATGGCATGCGCATGCCACACGTTCGATCCTTCGGGCCGGCAGATTGCCCGTGTGAAGGTGCTGTGAAGAAGAAGGTCACGATCGGCGGCATCGGCAGCGTGTTGCTCGGCGACGATGCCATCGGCCCCTATGTCGTCGGCATGCTCGAATCGGGCTACCGCTTCGACGAGAACGTGACCGTGTCCGACCTGGGCACGCCCGGGTTGGATTTGGTCGCGCACCTCTCCGGCATCGACGCACTCATCCTGATCGATTCGGTCAAGAACGACGCGCCTCCCGGAACCGTGACCCTCTACAGGAAAGAAGACATCCTGCGTCACGGACCCGCGCCGGTGCGCATGGATCCGCATTCGCCCGCTCTTTCCGAATCGTTGCTGATCGCGGAGCTTGCGGGCGAGGGACCACAGGAGATTCTGCTGATCGGCATCACCGGCGAACAGTTTGAAGTAGGAACAGGGCTGAGCGCCGCCGCAGAGCAGGCCTCGACCCAAGCGGTAGCCCAAGTCCTGACGGAATTAGACCGCCTCGGTATCTCCTATTCGAAATTGCGCAAGAACGACTACTCGGCCTGGTGGAAACCGATGGCCGAGGCGCCGCTAGTCAGCGATCACATTGCGATCGCGACGCCAGTCCAGCCCTGAATCTAGGCCGAATGGCCTGCGGTGGCGTGCCGCGCACGCACTTCCCGCTCGGCGACAATCCAGTCCCGGTTCGGGTCGCCCGCTTTGCCATTGCGCTGCAGATAAAGCTCATACGCGCGACGGCGGATTTCCTCATCCAGGTTCGCCTGGGACGTGTTCACTCCGGTCTTGCTGGCGGCAACAACCGTGGCCAGAGCATTTTTGACAATTTCTGGCCCCTGAACCGGCGTGGGCTGCCCAGTGGCGAACTCTGTGGCTGGGGTGGTTTTCTTGCTGCGGATAGGGGTGCTTCCGGTGCTTTTTCGAGGCATTTCCTCACTCCTTACAAATGGGGTGTTCCAGTAATGGTTAACCCGATATCAGCCAATTGAGCACGCTCCGAACACGAGCTATGCCCGCAAAAGATTATGTCTTTACTATAACGCGTATGCCTGTGGAAGAGGACAAAACGGAGAGGAAAAATACTCTTAGGTACAAAGATAAATACTGTTTTGGGCCTGGTTGCCGCCGAGCTTGAGACGGAGAAAAGTACATTGGTAACTTGTCGAAGGGGGCGCAGTGCCCGCAGGATAGAGGAGAAGGAATTCCTAGGCCATATTATGTCATCCACGAATACGCAAGGCGTCGGCGCAAAGACCGCAAAGACCGCCAAGGTGTCGCTCGCAGACTTAGAACACCTGGTTTCCGAGTCGCCAAGCACAGAAAGAGCGTGTGCGAAACTCGCGCAGATTCTCCACGTACGTCGGAGTGAAATTGCACTCATGCGGCTGGAAAAGCGCAGCTTGCGCTTTATCTATCCTGCCGAATTGCGTTCCGCGGGCGAACTGCCGCTCAGCGGTTCCGCGGTGGCTGCGCGCACGGCAGCAACACGCGCTCCGCTGATGTCGAATACATTCATGCGGGTGAAGCACGTCAGCTTGTTTGAAGCCGTCCGGCTGACTGGAGAAGAAGACGACGATAAGAACATGGAGCAGATGCCCATCCAGAAAATCATGTCGGTTCCGGTCATCTCGGCCACTGGAGATGTCCTGGGCGTCGTCCAGGTTTCCCGCAAAGGTCTGGACGCCTCGCTGGCCGGCCCAGACTTTTCCGGAGATGACCTGAAGCTGCTTGAGAAAGCTGCCGGCGTTCTTTCACGTATGCCTTTCATGCAGGAGGGCGCCGCGCTCTAGCCGGCGGACGAGTGGCGGGACTTCGAGGGGCAACCCGCTGCCCAAGCAGAGGGGACAAGGCCCGGAAGTGCGAGTCCCGACAGCCAGATAGCCCCACCACGGAAACTTCAATTCAATCTATTGACACGAAAACGAGTAATCGCGTAGCATATGTACGCTTCGGGATTTGCACTTCCCCGGTCCTGAAACTCGCGGGTTTCAATACAATTGCTTAGGATGACCCCCGTTCCAAGGGGCGTACGCGTGTGCGTATCGCGTAGCCTCGCGTACGGCTAGTTATTTTATTGCAGCGGCGATTGGTGCGGTGCGAGAATTTGGAAGATTGCATCGCGCTCGGTTTTGGTTCCCTGAATTGGAGATTATGAACTCCCCCGATTCCAAGAACCGCAATGGTTGGAGAAGGCTGCGCGAAGTGCTCGCCAAGGTGCTTGGCAGGTTTAGCGCCCGCCGCCAGCCAGCCGATGCAGAGGAGTGGAACGCGGTTCTTAAACGAGTCCGGGAGTTGTCGGAGGCTACGCGCAAACCCCCAATTCCAACGGCGTCTACCAAGGAGTCGGAGAGGGAACCCGGAGCCAAAGCGGGCTGATGAAGCAGGCTGGCCTGGAATGCGCTACATCGTTGGCGTATCGCGATGTCATCAGGCAAGAGAGGGGAGCTTGGAAATGAAACGGAAGCTTGCTCTAGGTTTGCTGCTTATGACGGCGATTGCGGCTGCCCAGCCGTTTCAGCACGTCATCATCATCGTGCAGGAGAACCGCACGCCGGACAACCTGTTCGGCGCATCGGGACTTCCGGGCGCGGATCTGCAAATCAACACTACGAAGGGCGTGGCTGTTACGCTCACGACCGGCCCTCATGATCCTCCGCATGATTATGCTGCCTACTTGAAGCAAGTCGGCGGCAAGCAGCCTGCCGGTGCCTACGATTACGTGACGAGCGGTGTGCAACCCTATTGGGATCTGGCCGCGCAGTACGGATGGGCCAACTACATGTACCAAACCAATCAGGGGGCAAGTTATCCTGCGCATCAGTTCCTGATCTCAGGTACCTCGGCTCCTACCGATACAAGCAATTTGTTTGTGAGGACCGAAGCTCTGGGAAAACCAGGGTGCACTGCGCCCGCGCCTTCGCGGGCGCCGCTCATTGGCCCAAACGGCAATGCCGGGAGTGTCTACCCGTGCTTTGATCGTTCCTCGCTGCTCAACCTGCTCGATGCGGCAGGGCTTTCCTGGCGCTATTACTCGGCAGCTCCTGACTGGAATGCCCCGAATTCTCTGAAGTCCTACTACCAGTCACCGAACCTGGTGACGAAGCCTCCGCAGGTGTTGACCGACATTGCGAACGGGAGTCTGGCGAACGTGGTTTGGGTTACACCGGCCAGCGCCTATTCCGACCATCCGGGAGGCGGCTCGGGCGGGCCGGCGTGGGTTGCGTCTATCGTGAATGCCGTGGGGCAATCCTCATATTGGGAGAACACAGCAATTCTTTTGACCTGGGACGATTGGGGCGGCTGGTACGATCACGTCCCACCGCCCGCCAACAACACCGGGTGGTGCTGGTTCTACTGCTACGGCTTCCGCGTGCCCCTGGTGGTGATTTCGGCACGGACTCCGGCCGGCTACGTTGACAACGGCGCCCATGACTTCGGTTCGATCTTGCGCTTCGTCGAAAACAACTTTTCCCTCGGCCTGATTGGGCCCGGAGGATGGGCTGACAGCTACGCGGACGATCTCTCGGCATTCTTTACAGGGGGGCTAGAGAGCAGAAAGTTTGTGCCCATCAAGGCGCGGAAGCTGACGAAGAAAGAATTAGCGGATCACGGGGAACCGGATACGGACTAAGGATGCGCAGTTTGGCTGTGTGCGATCCTCGACAGCGGCAACTGGGTATTCGGCAGACGACACGTGCATAAATCCTGAAAACGACGGCTCTCGCGGATCACGTTTCCTTGTCAACCGGAAATTAGGACAGCGCTGGAATTCACGGTAGATTCATGATTCCAGCGGGGCGGCGCCTGACCGCAAAGAAAAACGCTGCGCCTCACTCGACTTCGAGCAAAGCGCAGCGTTCAATCAGCCACCAGCCACTAACTACCGACCACTAGCGGCCAACGACGAGCGGCGAAGGACGAACGACGAGTCTTATTCCGCCGAATGCAGCACTCGGAACGTGCTTCCTCCATTCGACCAGACGAGCACGAGCACGTCCTGGCCTTTCGGAATGCTTCCGAGAGCTTGCGCCACATCGGATACGGATTTCACCGGCTTGCGGTCAACTTCCATAATGATGTCGCCGCGGCCGATGCCCGCGTTATCCGCAGGACTCCCTGGCACGACGTCGTTGACGATCGCGCCGTGAACCGAGCTTGACGCCTGCAACTGCTCGCGCATTTCGGGAGTGAGGTCGGCGAGATTCAATCCCCAACGTCCTTTTCCATGCTCGGAGCCTGCGGTTTCGGAACCGTTCTTTCCGCCCAGCTCTTCGAGGGTCACGGCAACGCTGATGGGCTTGTCGTCGCGCATCACTTCCAGATGAATCGTGTCGCCCGGCTGCTTCTGTCCGACGAGCATCTGGAGTTCGCCGGCATCGGTGATCGATTTGCCATCGAGCTCGGTGATTACGTCGCCCGTGCGTAGACCGGCTTTTGCTCCCGGCGCGTCGGCTTGCACGTCGCTGATGAGCGCGCCCGCTGCCTTCGACAAGTGGAAGAACTTGGCGTTGTCGGGAGTCACGTCGGAGATCTGGACTCCGATGAAGCCGTGGGTGATTTTGCCGTAACGGATCAGCTTGTCGACCGTCGGCTCAACGATCTGCGTGGGAATGGCAAATCCCATGCCTGCGAACGAGCCTGAACCTGAAATCAGGAACGTGTTGATGCCGATCAGCTCGCCGTGCGCGTTGACCAGCGCTCCGCCGGAGTTGCCGGGATTGATCGCCGCGTCGGTCTGGATGAACTCGCCCGGTTTGCGGCGGTCACTCGCGTCGGGATTCGGACGGTTGAGCGCGCTGATGATGCCGCGCGTAACCGTGAACTGAAATCCGTAGGGGTTGCCGAAGGCAAGCACGGTTTGTCCGGGATGCAGATTGGCCGAGTTGCCCCAGGGAACGCTGGGAAGATTCGTGCCGTTGACCTTGATGACCGCGAGATCCGTGAGCGGATCGGCGCCGATGAGCTTCGCCGCCAGGACTTCCTTATTGCTCATGGTCACGCGGATGTCGGTTGCGCCGTCGATGACGTGGTTGTTGGTGACGATGTATCCATCGGGCGAGATGATGACGCCGCTGCCCAGGCCGTGCTCAACACGGTTCTGCGGCTGCATCTGAAAGCGGAACTGACGACGTCCGTCTTGCTGGCCTCCGAACGGACTGCCCGGACCGAAGAATTGCTGCATGTCGGGCATGCCGTTTTCGCCCTGAGCCTGCTCTTTGTTCTTGGACGTAACGGTGACGTTGACAACGGCCGGCGTCACACGCGCGGCGAGAGTTTCCATGGCGCGATCGAGCGAGAGCAGGGCCGCGACGCTGTTGTCGTCGAGAGCGGCGGCCGCGGGCGCGGGAGGTGCGAAGGACGGCGATGTCGCCGCCTTGGCCGCCTCCGCGAAGTGAAGCGTTGTGAGGCCGCCGACGGCTGCCACCGCGATCACGGCGACGGCTGCGCGCCGAGCTATGGTTGACTTTAGACGTTGTATCCACATCTTCATTTTCGATTCTCCTTTGAAACTAAATATCTAGTTGATATCCACAAAAATTTTTACGTCGAGTGGGCCGCTGGAGTGCGCGCCTTGCGCTCCCACATCGGGTTGACGAGCATTACGCGCCACACCTGGATGCGCCATACCACGGATGAATCGGATTCGACGAACTGTGTCTCATGCACGAAAACCACGGCCGAGAATGCGGGTTGAAGGTTCTGGCCGGCTTGTACCCCAAAGGACTGATCCGTCTGAAGCAAAGGACCGGCGGCTGCGGCGATGGCAGTGTGGCCGGCCATTTCAATATCCGGAGCGCCGTCGCGCGGACTGGAGGCGCGCGCGACGACGCTCACGGAAGGGTTCGCGGGAACGGTCTTCCGGTTCTTCCGCAGCGACGAGGCTTTCGATTCGGGATTGAACGACGCCGAAGTTACAGCCGCAAGACGAGGCGAAGTTCGGAGATTTGCGCGATGCACTAGCGAGGTCGCGATGATCGGCGGCTGAGCGGCCGCAGTCAAAACCTGATGCACGGCGTCGGAGGGCGGGGCTTGTTCAGCCCCCCCTTGCTCAAACGAGATGACTTGAGGCGTGTGCGGCAGCATTACCAAACAGAGCGCGGCGAACGCGCCAACCAATCCCAAGGCCGGTTTCGAGATGCGGGTTGCGACGGTGCGCTTTGTGTCGAGAATTCGTGCGAGGCGCATCGAAGTCTCGCGAGCGCGGTGGACGATGGCCTGAGTCATCGCCCAACCGCGCCCGGCAAGACTTCTTTCCAGGAGGGACACAAGGCAGCTCGCATAACCGGCGGGGTTGGCAGTTTGCGCAACCACGACGTCGTCGCACGCCATTTCGCGTTCGACGGAAAGACGATTTTCAATCCACCACACGGCGGGATGGAAGAAGAACAGAGCGCGCACACACTTCTGGACGAGATTGGTCCAGTCATCCCAGTGGCGCAGGTGAGCAAACTCATGACGCAGAATGATGCCAAGATCGGACGGCGGCAATTCGCGCAACGCCCAAGGCGGCAACACGATCATCGGCTTCCAGAGGCCGACGGCGGCGGGCACGCGGACGCGGCCGGAAGTGGCGAGAGTTACGGGCCGCGAGACCAACGATTGGGTTGAGTTCAATTCGGCAAGAAGATCGCGTACCGATTCGTCTAGATTGGCAGGGTCAACCGCGTTGCAGGTTTGGCGCAACTCGCGGAGACGCCAGAGTCCGACGGCGAGACGCGCCGTCATCACACACACCGCCAGAATCCAAATCATAAAGAAGAGCATCGCCCAAGGAGCAGGCATACTGATTGCGGTGGCCACGTGAGAGAACAACGCTGATGTCGTTGGGCGCTGAACGAGTCCGCCGAAGGCGGGCAAGCCTGCGACCGCGAGCAATGCTACAAACCAGACGGCAAAACGGGTCCGCGAATTTTGCCGGGGCAAGATTCGGAGAAGCACCCACGCAAACAGCACGATCAGCAGCCCCTCGGGAAGCGAATTAATCCCGTGCTCGATTGTCTTTTGGGCGAAAGCCTGCAGCGAGGGAAACATTATTATGCGTCCCTCCGGTCGAGCATTTTTCGGAGGCGATCGAGTTCTTCCGGTTGGATGCCATGATCTTCCAGGATGTTCAGCACCAGGTCCTCATGGGAATTGCCGAAGAATCTACCTACCAGGTGGCGGATCTCAGTGCGAGTCGCGTCTTGCTGACGGACCACAGGCACATAGACGTGAGCTCGACCGTCCTTTGAATGCTTCAGATAGCCCTTGCGCTCAAGAATGCGAATGGTCGTGAGAATGGAGTTGTAGGCTAGGGCAGGTTTTTCTGTAATGGAATCAAGCACTTGCTGGACCGTGCCCGATCCTTTACCCCAGAGCACCTTCATCACTCTCAGTTCGGCATCCGTTAAGGTTTCGGACTGTTTCGGCGGCACCGCTGCCCTCCTGATGAATTGGACGTTGCACGTCCGAAAAGGTAACTAAACAATTAGTTGCTGGGGAGGCGTTACGGGTTGCCAGTGAGCCTGGACCTTGTTCTCGGTGGGCGATTCGCTGGCTGCAAGCGGTTTTAAACACGGCGGTATACAGGGAGGCGCGGAGGGGAACCCTGGTCGCGGCCGACGTAAGGCCTAGCGCTCGGCCGAGTAACACGCTCGACGCGGCGCCTGCTGTAACGCGCGTCACAGACAGGCTGGACGGGATGCAGCAACATAAAATGTCGGAATCGACGGGCGAACGGCCCAATTTCGATTCCCGGGGGTACATATGAGGACGAGAATTGCGCTCTGCTTGCTGATGGCCCTTTTCCTGTTCGCCGGTGCGGTGAATGCTTTGGCCCAGGAGAAGACCGCCATCACGGTCAAAGGGAGCACACTGAGCAATGGCGTTGTGGTCGTGGATGTGATGAAAGGCACGAAGGGCTATCTCCTGGAGTGCAATCAGGGAGCGCCGGGCTGCACTCAACTGAAGAGCGGCAAATACCAATTGGTTGAACTCCCAGCCAATAGTGGCATGTATGACTGCAAGGACGTGCAGGTTTTCGCCGAGGGCGCGGATACCGAAGATTCGGATAAGAGGCTTGGGGAGTATTGCCTGAACGACAAATAGCAGGCACTGCGCCGGTGGAGGCGCGGTGGCACGCCGAATGAATCAGGCGCTGGCTGGCGTCTTCAGGCGCGTCGGCATTGGTATAGTATTCGCGCATGAAAACATCGCGCGTTCCACTTATTATTATTCTTCTCTCTCTTCTCGGCATGCTCGCGAGCGTGGCGCACGCGGCTTCCTGGCAGTATTTCCGCATCGGCAATAAAGAAGATGTTCAAACGCGGCCCGCTGGCGGCACCGCCATGATGGGCGGCGGCGACGATCTGGACGAAGCGTTTCGCTGGCTCTGCGCGAAAGGAAACGGCGGCGATTTTCTGGTGCTGCGAGCGCGCGGAGACGACGATTACAACTCCTACATCAACGGACTGTGCAAGCTGAATTCGGTGGCCACGCTGATTCTCCCCGACCGGGCGTCGGCGGAAGATCCGGCTGTGGCTGAAATCATCAAGAAGGCAGAGGTTATTTTCATTTCCGGCGGCGATCAGTCCCACTACATCAACGACTGGAAGGGCACGCCGGTACAGGACGCGATCAACGCGCATTTGAACGCGGGCAAGCCGATTGGCGGCACCAGCGCGGGGCTGGCGGTGGAAGGCGAGTTTGTTTACGGCGCGCTCGGAGATAAGCCCGACGACAACGACCTGGCTTCGACCGACGTTCTGCCCAATCCGTATTTCGAGCGCGTGACGCTGGTGCGTGGATTCCTGAAGATTCCTCATCTCGAAAACCTGCTGACCGATTCGCACTTTGCCAAGCGCGACCGGATGGGACGCACGCTCGGCTTCCTGGCGCGCATCATGCAAGAAGGGTGGTCGAAATCTCCGCGCGAAGTTGCGGTCGACGAGAAGTCGGCGGTGCTGGTCGAGCCGGACGGCACGGGGACGGTGGTGGGAAATGGGAAAGGCGCGTACTTTCTTCGGCCGACACGCAAGCCCGATGTCTGCAAGAAAGACCAGCCGCTGACCTTCCGGAAGGTCAGCGTGTATCGCGCGGCTGCGGGAGCGCACTTCGATATGGTGCGGTGGAAGGGAAGCGGCGGGACGGCTTACTTTCTTTCGGTGGAAGACGGGAAGATCGCGAGCACGCAAGCGGACAGGTCGGTTTATTAACGCCAGTCCACAAAGGGCCACGGACGTGACGTTGTTCCTTGCGTAAATGGTAGCCAAGAGGTAGACTGCCGCGTCGTCGTCGGCAATGAAGTTGCGCCGCCATCGAGTTTGGATTGTTATGAAGGGTCCGTTCGATTCCAGCCGCGGCAGCTATTCCTATCAAAGAATTCCTTTTCTGATCGAGGCGGGCAAGCTCGAAGCCGGCCTCTGATACCAGTGCCTCGCAAATAGTCTCGCCCAGTACTAAATCCTGAAAAGACTTCCGGCTTGAGAACCGGAGGCCGCGTCCAGAAAGCCAAGGAGCCTCCCATGAAAACGATTCGGTTGGCAGTGTTCGCAGTCGTAGCAGTTTTGTTGGTTGCACCGTCGCTGAGCGCGCAGACGTCGCAAGGGCGAATCTCAGGGCGGGTTGCGGATCAGACGAGTGCGGTCGTGGCCGGCGCCACGATCACCATCCTGAACACGGAGACTGGAATCAAGCGCGTGCTGACTACCAATGCGACGGGTGAATATTTCGCGCCAAATCTGGACCCTGGGGTGTATTCGATCAAAGTTGAAGCGCCTTCGTTTAAGACTCTGGAGCGGCCCGCGTTCCGGCTGGAAGTAGCGACCGATGTGCGGCAGGACTTTGTGCTGCGCCCCGGGGCAGCCACAGAAACCGTGACGGTTAGCGGTGAGCAGCCGCTGGTGGAGACTCTGAATGACACTTTGGGCGGGACCATCACAAATAAGGCCATCAACGACCTCCCGTTACAGGGAAGGGATTTCCAAAACCTGTTGGAACTTCGGCCCGGTGTACAGCGCGTCCCCGGGGGTGGGTTTCACTCCACGACCTCCAACGGCAACCGGACCGACGACAATAACTACATTGTCGACGGCACCGACGACAACGACTCGTACTACGGGGAAACCGTTCTCAACAACGCCGGAGTTCAGGGAACGCCGGCCAGCCATCTTCCGCTAGACGCCATCCAGGAATTTAACGACCAGGAGAACCAGGGCGCCGATTACGGATGGAAGCCCGGAGCAGTGGTCAACATTGGATTGAAAAGCGGCACCAACCAATTCCACGGAACCACATATTACTTTCACCGCAATAGCGCCTTCGATGCCCGGAATTACTTTGACCCTGCTCCCGATCCGGTGGCAGCGCTTCTGCTCCATCAATTTGGCGCGTCTGTTGGGGGTCCGATCATCCGGGAGAAGCTGTTCTTTTTCGGAACCTATGAAGGGGTTCGTCATCGAGTAGGAAACCCGTTCTATGCGAGCAGCCCGGTGACAGAGACTCTGGTCGGTAAGACTTTGCCTCCAGGTACTTTGCCGGCAGATCTGAGCATTTACGATGCCGAGGCGCAAGCTGGGTGTCCAAATTCGCACAAGTGCAACGCGCTTAGCTACCTGGTGGGGAAGCTCTTCCCGTCTAACCCTGGATTCACGGCCTCGACGACCGACCCCACGCTGATCGACCTCGACTTCACTAATCACAATCGCGAAGATAACGCCCTCTTTAAGATCGATTACCACCCGAACGAAAGAAACACAATCAGCGGAAGGTATGTGTATGGCAACAGCCTGCAGGCCGAGGAAGACACCTTCGCATTGGGGCCGCAATTTCTGTCGCAGGCTAATACGAAGCTGGGCGTGATGGGTGTGAACTGGACCTACGCTCCCAATTCGCGTTGGGTGAACGAGGCGCGCTTCGGCTTTAACCGCGATTGGCAAGAACTTTACACGAAGGACCACACGGTGGATCCCCTCACCGGCTACGGCATCAATACCGGAATCACGGACCCCACGCTTTTTGGTTTCCCGCGAATCAGTATCAGCCCGTTCGACTCTCTGGGAGGCAATTACAATTGGCCGCTGTACACCGCACCGGATACTACCTACCAGTTCATCGACAACGTATCGTACACAAGAGGGCGCCATAACGTGCGGTTTGGCGGCGAGTTCCGGCATGGTGGGTCCGACTATCTGCGCGCCCAGTACGGCAGGGGACGGGTTCGTTTCAGCAGCTTGGAGGACTTTATCAAGGGCAAAGTGCGGCAAAACTCATTCGGTGGCGGCGACCTGCTGGTTGGCGATGCGCACCGCGATATGTCGCTCACCGCAGTTGGCGGATTTGCGCAGGACGACTGGCGGATCAGGCCGCGCCTCACGTTGAATCTTGGTGTACGCTACGACCTTTCCTTCCCCATCCAGGAGCAACATGACCTGATGGCCAATTTTCTTGTCAACAGTGGAATCGTTCAGGTTGGACACGGAATCAACAATGTCTATCCCCTGGAAAAAAACGCGTTTTCGCCCCGACTTGGATTGGCCTGGGACGTCTTCGGAACGGGCAAGACCGTCCTGCGCGCGGGCGGAGCGATCATCTTCGAACAGCCGAGCATTCGCGACTTTATCAACAGTGGCGGGGTTAACCTGAATCCAACCAGCCCCACTTCCGGAACAACCCCGGGGAATGGAACGATCAATACTTTTGTCCTCTCGCTGGATTCTTCACAAATCAACTGGACCGCAAGCGCGCTTGCGGGAGCCTCGCCCAGCGTTCCCATTTTCAACACCGCGCTAGCCGGGAACTGCAACCCAGGCAACCCATGCTCAATCGCCGGTATCGCGCCTAATCTCCGGACGCCGTATGTTGCATCCTGGAATTTTAACGTTCAACACCAACTGACCACTACCACCGTGCTGCAGGTTGGCTACGTATCGAATCACGGAATCAAACTCTACAGCAACCGGGACATCAACCAGGTGAATCCTGCGGTGGACGACGGATCGGAGCAATTTGGGCGGCCATTCACCTATAGCTGTCCGACTCCGATTGGTGGCGGGGCGGGCGGGCCCTGTTATCCATACATAGGTTTTATGCAATACATGGAGAACGCTTCCTCATCGGAATACAACGGGCTGCAAGCCACATTGACCCAGAAGGCATGGAAGGGGCTCAATATTCTGGCAGGCTACACCTGGGCGCACGTGATTGACACGGCAACCAGTAATCTGGCGGGCGTACCCCAGAATAGCCTCGACTACGCGGCGGAGCGAGGCAACGGAGACTATGACATTCGCCATCGCTTCACTCTCTCCCTGGTTTACGATCTGCCGTCGTGGAAGGCCCCGCTACAGATGGGAAAGGGCTGGCAGGTGACCAGTATCCTGAATTTCCAAACCGGAATGCCATATACGTTGTACGACAGCAGCGATGACATCAGTGCAACGGGGGAAGGGGCAGACCGCTGGGACTTTCATGGCAATGCCTCCGACATCCATTGGTCGCCGAGTACGGCGATCCCGTTCTTCGTGGACGGAACTACGAATCCTGCCTGCGTCGCCCAGGCGGCGGACCAAGGGAACCTGGCGTACTACGGGTGCTTCCAGCAGGGCAGTGCAGTGATTACTCCGCCGGCAACCGGGACGTTTGGCAACATGGGCCGCAACATTTTCCGTGGTCCGGCCTTCCACAACTGGGATATGTCGGTGACCAAGCTCTGGAAATTGTCGGAGCACGTCAACCTGCAGATGCGGGGAGAGTTCTTTAACATCCTGAACCACACCAATTTCGCCGGCTTTGCTACCGATCTTTCGGATGCGGTATTCGGTGCGAATGATGTGGGCCTGGCAACCTCAACCCCGGACGTATATGCTTCCAACCCGGTCGTCGGTTCGGGTGGATCGCGCCATATTCAGCTGGGGGCCAAGATTATCTGGTAGAGGATGCAGATCGTCGCCAGATCGCCGGGAGATTCAGGTTGACCTGGCTCAAATGCAGGCAGATATATTACGAAATTCACAGGATTCATTAGGCAAAGTGCGCTGAAATCGCTAGGCTAGAATGCCTAGCGCGGTGAGCGCACACCAAATGGACTTTTCTCCGTCAGCGGAAGCCCGAAGCTATATCCAGCGCCTGTCGGCGTTCATGCAAGAGCACGTCCTGCCGGCGGAGGCTGAGTATTGCTCGCAATTGCAGAATCTTCCCGATTGGCGCGGCTGGAAGCAACCTCCGGTGATGGAGGCTTTGAAGGCCAAGGCCCGGGCGGCTGGCCTGTGGAACCTGTTCCTTCCCGACGGCGAGTATGGCGCGGGCCTGACCAATGTGGAGTACGCGCCGCTGGCGGAGATCACCGGGCGCTCCTCGATTGCTCCCGAGGTTTTCAACTGCAACGCTCCCGATACCGGCAACATGGAAGTGCTGGTGAAGTATGGCTCGGCAGCGCAGAAGGAACGCTGGCTCAAACCGCTGCTGGCCGGCGAGATTCGTTCCGCATTTTGCATGACCGAGCCCGATGTGGCCTCGTCGGATGCTACGAACATGCAAGCTACGGCGCTGATTGAGGGAGACCACGTCGTCCTCAACGGCGTGAAATGGTGGAGCTCCGGAATTGGCCATCCTCATTGCCGGATACTCATTTTCATGGGCATCACCGAACGCGCGGCCTCGAAGTACCAGCGTCATTCCATGGTCCTGGTGCCGCTCGACACGCGCGGCGTGAAGATCGAGCGCATGGTGCCGGTGTTTGGATCCTATGATCCGCCCTTCGGACATGGTGAGGTTAGCTTCACGAATGTACGTGTGCCGCTGGACCACATCATCGCGGGACCGGGCCGCGGTTTCGAAATCGCGCAGGGCCGGCTCGGCCCCGGCCGCATTCATCACTGCATGCGCACGCTGGGAGCGGCCGAACGCGCGCTTGAACTTTTGTGCCGCCGCTCGCTACAGCGCGTGGCCTTCGGCAAACCGCTGGCCGAACTGGGCGGCAACACCGATGTCATTGCCAATGCCCGCATCATGCTGGAGCAGGCTCGTCTTCTTACTCTCAAGGCCGCATGGATGCTCGATGAAGTGGGGAGTAGAGGCGCACGCAGTGAAATCTCCCAGATCAAAGTGGCCGTGCCCAACATCGCGCTGAAGATCATCGACGATGCCATCCAGATGCACGGTGGCGCCGGCGTCTCCCCCGATTTTCCTCTGTCCGAAATGTTTGCCGCGATACGCACTCTGCGCATCGCGGACGGGCCCGACGAAGTCCATCGCGCTCTGATTGCCAAGCTGGAGCTGCAGAAATACAAACCCCGGCGCGTGGACTCGGCCTGATTCAAAGCAGCTCTTAGGTCTCAGCTCTCGTATCGCCTTTGCCAGCCTGCGACAAAAGAAATTCGAGGATATCCTTGTTTGCCGCTTCGGGCTGGTCGGTGAGAAACAAATGACTCGCGTGCTTGAGCAGAATGAGTTTTGCGCCTGGAATCCGCTGCGCGATGAGTTCCCCGTTGCCGGGGGGTATCAGTGCATCCGACTCTCCATGGATGACTAGCGTGGGCGCCGTAATCTGAGCGATTCGGCTGTAGCTCTCCCATGCCAGAATCGCCTGGAGTTGTGCCATATAGCCCTCCACGGAGGGGAGCCAGGGCTGGCGCACGTGGATATCTTCGTCAATTTGTTCTCGCGGCGTGGCGGGATCATAGATGTAGGGAAGGATAGCTTCCCGCGCTTCCTCAGGCGTCATACCGCGCGCCAACAGCAGGTCTGCCACCTTGCGCTCCGCGCGCACCGCCGAAGGTCCGCCGGGTGAGGTGCAGCCCAGTATCAGCGAACGCGTTCGTGCCGGATATTGCAGCGCAAATTCCTGCGCGATCATGCCACCCATCGAA
>Ga0074044_10002607_pt1 | contig 15712 bp, 13 predicted proteins | sample BogForMeECP23OM1_FD_94443 | JGI IMG/M metagenome (GOLD analysis project Ga0074044, IMG submission 94443) | Bog forest soil microbial communities from Calvert Island, British Columbia, Canada - Bog Forest MetaG ECP23OM1 | ecosystem: Environmental > Terrestrial > Soil > Wetlands ...
AACCCCGCCGTATCCGCCTTAGCCGTCGACCACCGCGGATTCAGAACTTTCAGCCATCCCTCTTTCTCGTAAGCCTTGAGCACGCCGAGCGCATCATCCTCATAAGCCAACTGCTCAATCTCGTAGCCGATGCTCGAATTGCGGATGTACTCGATGTAATTATTTTCCTTGCCCGATTCGTACCGCGCCTGCGTTCGCTCCTCGAGCGGCCAATGGAATCGGGTCGTAAAGCGCGTAGCGCGGATCATCCGCGACGGATCCTCAAGAAACGCGTAGTTGTGCAGCACCCGAATCACTTTGGCTTCGATGTCGGCCACGCCGTTGAACGGATCCATCAGCAGCCCGCGCGATCCTTCATTCAAAGACAGAGCCATCGCGTTAACCGTGAAATCGCGTCGCCGCAGATCTTCAATAATCGTGGCCGGAGCGATGTGCGGAGCTTTGCCCTGCTTGTCGTAAACTTCCGAGCGCGCCATCGCAATCTCGGTGCGAACCCCGCCCGGCAGCGTCAGCAGCAAGCTCCTCGTCTGGTCGTCGGCGTCGCCCACCACCGCGCCCGCCTTCTCCAGATCTTTTTGCAGTTTGAGCGCGTTGCCCTGCACCGTGAAATCCAGATCGCGGATGGGAAACCCGGTAATTACGTCGCGGATGGCGCCGCCGGTGAGATACAGATTCATCCCCGCCGCCTTGGCGGCGTCTAGGACGAGGGTGACTGCTTTTTGTTGATCCGGCGAGAGCCGGGTTTCTAGCGTGTATAGGTAATCGGCCATGCCTTCCTAGTCGCCTGGCGGTGGCCCCTCGTGGGGCTCGGCCGGGGCGTTATTCACAGCTTTTCCACAGGGGAGCGCGACCGCAACCTCGCAGGTTGCCCGCCTACAAAATCTAACTCTCTCTATAGATTAGACTTATACCGCAACACTACGCTTCCAGTAAACACAAGAAAATAACACAAGGTTTACCGTTTGGCTACTGTGAAGCCACTAACTCTCCCAATTCCCCCGGAAAGTGCGAGAATCCAACTGGCAGGTGTGGCGCGGACACTCTTGTCCGCGAAAATGTAGATCATAGTCACACCATGCCGGCAAGTCAGCTACCTTTATAGTTAAGGAAGAAGTAGAAGCGCCCGAAATTCCATGCCCTCGACCCACAAGAAAGTAATCGTGAGGAAGCACGACCGCGACTCCATTAGCGGCCACGTCACTCCCTCCAACTTTGTGGTCGATGGCAAACTGGAACTGCTCAACACCTCCGGCAACGTAGTAGCCATCGACCTGCGCGAGATCAAAGCCGTTTACTTTGTCCGCGAGTTTTCCGACACCGACCTGATGCTGCGCAAGACCTTCACCACCCGTCCCCGCACCGAAGGCCTGTGGGTGCGCCTGAAATTCAAAGACAACGAAGTGATTGAAGGCATTCTGCCCAACGACCTGACCCAGAATCCCGCCGAGGGATTCCTGATGAACCCTCCCGACCTGCGCTCGAACACGCAAAGAGTATTCGTGCCTAGAGAAGCATTAACGTCAGTAACGGTGCTAGCAGTAATAGGCGCAGGAAGTCGCCGCCGCAGAGGCGGCCAACCCGACGCCAGGCAAGTCACGTTGTTCGAGCAATAGGTTTGCGTAGGGACGGACGCATTCGTCCGTCCCAGCCGAGCGCAGCTCGGCCCCGCGCGATGAAGTTGGAACCGGCACATCCGCAAGCAGCCATTCCGCTACAATTCCCGAGAGACAAACCATGAAACTATCCGCGATAGCCCAAGCCCTGAATGCAACCCTGGAAAACGCCCCACCCGACACCGAGATCACCGGAGTGGCGGGCATCGAACACGCCAGCCCCGGCCAGCTAACCTTCGTGTCGAATCCGAAATACAACGCCGCCGCGAAGACCACGAAGGCTTCGGCCGTGATCGTCGCCGAAAATTTCCCTGCCATCGCGACAGGCATGCTGCGCAGCAAGAACCCATATCTGACTTGGGCTAAGGCCATCGAACTTTTCTATCAGCCGCCGCGCTATGCCCCGGGAATCCATTCCACGGCGGTGATTCACGCTAAGGCCAAGCTGGGCAAGAATGCGCACGTCGGCCCCTACGTGGTGATTGACGAAGATGTCTTCATCGGAGACAACGCCGTGCTCCTGGCCCACGTCGTCATCTATCGCGGAGTCAGCATCGGCCACAACTTCTTCGCTCACGCTCACGCCGTGGTCAGAGAATTCTGCCGACTGGGAGACAACGTCCTGCTCCAGAACGGAGTCGTCGTCGGCTGCGACGGCTTCGGCTTCGCCAAGCATAGTGACAGCGATGACGACAAAACAAACGCCGGGCACTGGCACAAGATCGTCCAGTCGGGCAACGTGGTGATCGAGAGCGATGCCGAGCTCCAGGCCAATACCTGCATCGATCGCGCCAGCATTGGCGAAACCCGCATTGGACGGGGCTCCAAGCTCGACAACCTCGTCCACATCGGCCACAGCTGCACCATCGGACACGACACGCTGCTCTGCGCTCAGGTTGGGCTTGCGGGCACTACCGACGTTGGCAACAACGTAATCCTAGCCGGACAAGTCGGCGTCTCGGGGCACGTCAAGATTGGAGACGGAGCGATCGCCATCCCGCAAAGCGGCATTCCGCATGATGTTCCGGCTGGAGCGATGGTCAGCGGTTATCCGGCGATCGATCATCGGCTGTGGCTGAAGTGCTGCGCCGTTTATGCCAAGCTGCCGGAGATTGCGCGGGCGGTCAGGAAGCTGTCAGAGGGAAAGTAAGTGAGCTTGAGTGCTTTGTAGAGTCGTTGCTCTTTCTGGGCGTGTCGAGCGGAGACCCTCCTAGTGCGGTCTTTTGGAATCAAAGACTTAGCGGTTGATTTCTTCCAGGTCTTTGAGGAATAATGACTTAGAGTAAGTTATTTATAAATCAATGAATTAGCTTGATTTGTTCAAGTAGAATTCCGCCAGGTCTTTGAGGAATAAGGAGTTAGCTGTAAGGCCTTTATTTGTCAAAGACTTGGACGGTTTGATCGGTAAGTAACTGACAAATTTTGGAAACTGTGGAGCGCCAATTCATGCGCGGGATGCGGGCGGTTCGGCGAAACTTTTCGGGCTGGAGATCGCGGGAAATAGAGGAGACGGTTGACCGGGGCATGGTCTGGCGGTAGGGTTAGGGCAGCGTTTAGGGTTCGGTTATGACGATTGAAATCAAGCGTCCGGAGATCGAAGCGCTCATTCAGGAGCGGCTGCGTAGCGGCGCGTTCTCGACTGTCGAAGACGTGCTTTTCGATGCCTTGGAGATGCAAAGCGAACGCGAGGCCTGGCTTCAGGAAAACAAAGAGGCTATCAACGCTAAGATTGAGCGTGGACTGGCTCAGCTTGATCGGGGCGAAGGTGTGCCGGGAGACCAGATCCGCACGCGTCTAGCTGCCGATAGGGCAGCGTGGGTGCGGGACCGCGATGACAGCGCGAGCCTTCGAAATACCGCTTCGGGATAGGACGGGCCACCGGCGTGGCATCCGTGGGTAGATCGGGGGTAGCCTACCGCGCAGACGGGCTATTAGTTCGCGTCAAAGATTGAGTCCGTGATTACATCCACACTTACTTGCACGGGATGTTCTCGTCTCAGTTGCTCCACATACTGTGCCACGGATCGAGGATCTATTCCGGCGTTCGTGAGGATGTCGGTAACACCGGAAAGAGTCCGAACCCTGCGCACACTGACTCTTTCGCCTTTCTTGAAACTCAGAACGTACTCGCCCTGCGACCACATTGCGGTTAGAAGTGTCGGGTCCGTAGGATGCAGCGGGAGTTCTTTGTATCTGGTCTCAATCTCTGCGATCTTGGCGTCGATCTCACGGATGAATGTGCGCTTCAGTACGTATGTATAGGCGGAGGGTGAAAAGAACGTGGGTTTGTCCGAAGACGCAGCAAGACGACGGGAGTTCCGGAGCAGTCTGAGGGCGTGGTCAGGACGATCGAGCGCCTCATAGGCGCACGCCATTGCAGCAAAGGCGTTGGGATCGCTTTTCGTTCCACTCGAGCCCTGCCGATGTTCGAACAACTCAACAGCTTTTGTAAACAGGGTTTTTGCCTCCGGACGTCCAAGCCTCTCGGCAGCATAGGCAGTGTTGTACACCGCGGCCAACATAGAAGGCGCCTCCTCCATGGCTCGTCCGTAAGCGGCGAAAGCCTCTTCGAACAACTTCAGCGCCATCGCGGCCTCACCCCAGCTGAAAAAGCTCTCTACGCCTGGCACAAGCTCCGCTGCCTTCTTGTACGCGCCATACGCGACTTCCGGCAGCCCCCGGTGCTGGAATAGCTCACCAAGTTGGGCAAGTTCATCAGCGTCCTTCCCTGAGTCAATCACCTTCTTGGCATACTCCGTGGCCTCCTCGACCCGATCTAGTTGCAAAGCCGTAGATGACATCTGGGTAAGAGTCTGCACAGAGTTTGGCGCGAGTTCCAGAGCTCTCTTGAAGTGCGACGCGGCATCTTCAAAGCGGCCCCTAGTTCGCTGGAAGATACCGAAATCGGTCCACGCCTCCCAACTGTCGGGACGGGCCTCTACGACTTCACGATACTTAAGTTCGGCTAATTCCGTGTTCCCTATTCCTGTGAGTCGCCGGGCTTCTTTCAGCAACGTTGAGACGTCGGCGGTGTTGGAGTTCACCACTAAACTTGTCAATTCGTCGTAGCCTTTCGTGAGTGCATGTGATTGGCTAGTGACAGCAATCGTTTCTTGAAACGCCATAAACGGGTCGAAAGGCAGTATTAGATCGGGTGCTGGCCCAACGCACTTCCTGGCGTTCTCAAACCTTTCGCGACGAACTTCAATCGACTCGGGGACATCTGGGATTGGGGAGGCGACCAGAAGCGTCTTGATCGGTCGATTCAGTTTGTTGAACTTAATCGAATTGTAGATTTGTGCGGTACCGCGAACATTCTGATTGTTCAGGCTGAACAGAAGTACCACCAAGTCAGGCAGCTGTAGCGTGCAAATGCCGGAAACATCCGTCAATCCTGTTCTGGAATCGATCAGCACGTAGTCGGGGTCGTACTTTTCACGAATCGCCGCTTTGAGATTCTCGACAAAAAGAAAACCGCTCTTCTGCTTATAAAGAACCTTCCAATCAAGCCTGCTCAACGAAATTTGGTAACTCTCATCCTTGCGACCGGCGGGCATCATGAGAATTGACCCCTCAGCGTTCTTGTCTGAGATGTTGAACACGAACTCATCCAAGGAAGCTACCTCGTTTGAGTCCATGAATCTCCCGATATATTCGACCAACCCGGGCCTTGTCGCGTTTGACTGAGAGAAGTCAAATGAGTCGATTCCCGGGGCCTCCAAATCGAAATCAATGACGAACACTCGTCTACCCATCGCAGCGAGACGGTGCGCGCAGTTCATGAGCGCTGAGGTTCGTCCAACTCCGCCCTTGTAAGAGTAAAACGTGACAACAAACATGGCTTATCTCCCGCCCTCAGATTTCACAGCGCAGAAACGCCGTGCCAGAGATCAGCATCTCGGTAAACCGAGCGGCGATCTCTAGCTGACCTTCGGACTCAGCCACAGCCGGGAAGAGCCTCTCAAGCTTGACCCCGTTTGTGCTCGCCTCTATATCAGCGACGGCTGTGCCACCGGATTCCTGCGCCTCTAATCGTTCAAGTATCGCGATATTCGCTTCCGATGCCATCAGAAGGCGTAAGTATCGGTCAGAAGCCCCATTCTGGATGTATGCACCAGACTCCCATCGGGCATACGTCTTCTCCCCCAATCCAAGAAGATGCGCCATCTCGGTCTGAGTCCTTCCAAGTTTCTCGCGGAACGCCTTGATCTCTACAGGAGCCAGCCGACGCATCGCCTGTAGGCGCGCAAAATCGATCTTCTGGGTCGCGTCATCGTCGAGGAACACCTCGCCGCAATTTGAGCATTCATCGCGAGCCACTCCCCGCACTCTCAGTTCTCGCTCCCGCCCGGCGTCATCGACGAAATGCGTCTCGTAGTCGCCATAGATTCTTTGCAGCTCACCTCTTCCGCAAATCGGGCACGTCGTCGTAGTCATTTTTGATCACCACCTTCTGCTTGGGTGTGCCGAAAACACAAACAACCTTTCATTCTGGCCTTCCCCTTTGAAACTTGCCTTGACGTACAATTCGACTCCCTCGCACTGGCAATATTCAAAGATGAAGGCCTCGTCGCCGCTCTGTTCCATGAAATCGCCCTTCAGTAGGGCACCACATGTAATGAATTCACCCATAGCCTGTAGTAGGCCAAGTTTTCGCACGGGCGTGAGAGACAAATCCCTCTCCGCCGTTCTCCCCATCGCTACCCTTCTGGGCTCCTCTAGGAAGGCAAGCAGCTTTTTCTTGGTCTTGATGTGCAGACTGTTTCGGTCATCGAAATCCCACACGCAGCGCTAACCTCTGGTAGCATCATCATTTGATACTCTATAACATAATATCTATATATCACATCATTACGAAAGTATCAAATGATACTAAAGAAAAATGGCACTACAAGCAATTCCTTATTTTTAAATATCTTGCAAAGATATCGTGGTGTGGCAAAGCAACATTGGTTGGCTTCGGAGGTTCGCGAGGGATCCCAGCTGCCCTTTGCTTCGCGATAGGAAAAGGCTCGCACCTTCTTAACTATCTCTTTACTCTTGCAATTCTGGCGGTAGGCCTTGGTTGATTGCTTGGCGGACTTTGGCCATCAGGGTGTCGCGACCTCCGAAATCTTTGGGCTCGATTGCGTCGTGGAATTTTACGGTTACCGTTCCTGGACGAATGGCGAAACGTGCTTTCGGCATGACTGCTTCGGTGCCGGAAATGGTGATGGGGACTATGGGAACGTTGCATTCTTCGGCTAAGTAGAAGGGACCTTTTTTGAAGGGCAGGAGTTTGCCATCGAAGGAGCGCTTGCCTTCTACGTAGATGGTCATGTTCAGGCCCTGGTCTAGGGCTTTGACGGCGTCGCGGAGGGCGGAGAGTCCGGCGTCGCGATTGCCTCGGTCTACCGGGACCAGCGAACCGATTTGCATGATCTGACGGAGGATGGGGACTTTGAATAATCCTATTTTCACCATGACCGAGGTGCGGCGCGGGATTAGCGGGAGGGTGATGGGCGGATCGAGATTCGAAATGTGATTCGACATGAAGATGTAGGTGCGGTTGGGATCGAGTTTTTCTCGGCCTTCGATTCGGACTTTGACTCCGGCTATGCGGACTCCGGTGAAGGCTGCCCACATGCAGCCGCGATAGAGGGGGTTGATGTCTTTGGTGAGGTAGGTCCAGGGGAATCCGATTAGCGCGGCTATGGGCAGCGCGGCGGCCCAGAACAATAACATTAGGATGGTGCGAAACACCTTAACTTACTCCGAGCTCGCGCAGGCGTTGGGGTAGCTTCTCATAGATGCGTCCGAAACCGCCATTGGAGAGGATGGCTACTACGTCGGTGGGGCGAAGTTCGTGGGCGATGGCGTTCACTATGGCGTCGGCGTCGGGCAGGATGCGCGCGGGCTTGCCTTGGTTTTTGATTTCGGCGATGACTTGGTTGAGATCGAGACGCTCGGCTTCGGGGATGGCTTCGGATTTGAAAATGGCTGCTATTACTACTTCGTCGGCTTGGGCCAGGCTGTGGGCTAGCGCTTCTTGCAGGACATTGCGGCGCAGGGTGTTCGAGCGCGGCTCTAACACTACCCACAGGCGCGAGTTTGGATAGCGGGCTCGCAGGGCGCGGATGGTTTGCTCGATGGCGGTGGGATGATGGGCGAAGTCGTCGATGATGGTGACTCCGTTGAGTTCGGCTTTCACCTCGAGACGGCGCTTTACGCTGCGAAATGTTTTTAGGGCCTTCGCGATTACATCTTTGGGGATTTCATAGTTCGCGGCTAGGGCGGCGGCGGCGGTGGCGTTCCAGACGTTGTATTCTCCGCCTAGCGCGAATTCGAAGTTGGCCCAGGATTTTCCGGCGCGGTCGACTGACCACGAGGTTTCATGCTCGGATTGCTTTAGATTGGTGATTTTCCAGGTCGCTTGATTGGAGGGCTGGTTGGAGGCTCCGTAACGTTCTACGGGGCAGAAAGCTTTTTCCAGGCAACGGTTCAGGCTGGCGTTCGAGGGCTCGGTTGAGGCGAAGGCTACGATTCGGCCCCGGCCCGGGACTAAGTTTACCAGGCGTTTGAAGGCAGTCTCGACGGCGTCGAGATCTTTGTAGATATCGGCGTGATCGAATTCTACCGAGGTCAGGATCACGGAGTCGGGAAAATAGTGCAGGAACTTTGGACCTTTGTCGAAGAACGCGGTGTCGTACTCGTCGCCTTCGAGGATGAAATGCTTGCCTTGGCCGAGGCCGAAACTGCGGCCGAAATTTTCGGCTATGCCTCCGATGAGGAAGGATGGCTCCAGGCCGGCGGTTTCGAAGATCCAGGCTAGCATCGAGGTGGTCGTGGTTTTGCCGTGGGTTCCGGCTACTACGAGGACATCTTTGCCTATGAGGAATTCATCGTGGAGAATTTGCGGCATGGAGCAGAAGGGGATGCGCTGGTCTAGGACGCGCTCCAGTTCTACGTTGCCGCGCGAGAGGGCGTTGCCTATTACCACCAGATCGGGCTTGGGATCGAGGTTCTCTTCGGCGAAGGGCTGGGCTACGGGGATGTTCAGCGATTCTAGAAACGTCGACATTGGTGGATAGGAGGCGGCGTCGGAGCCGGTGACCTGGAAGCCGCGCTCTTGCAACATTCCGGCTAGTGACGCCATGGCGGTGCCGCAAATGCCGATTAGATGAATGTGTTTGGGTTTGGGCTTTTGTGTGGCTTGGGACTTGGGTTTCGGCTTGGATTCCGCACGTTTCATTGGCCGGGTCATTTCGTGGTTGCCGACTCCAGAATGCTTAGAGTTACTTTGTCGCTTACTTCGAGGCTGGCTTTTACTCCGATGGGGAGGGTGATGTTGGCGCGGGAGACGTGGCCGGAACGCAGGCCGAAGGCTACGGGGATTCGCAGATCGCTCACCACTCGCAGCACTACTTCTTCGAGCGTGTAGTCCTGGTCGAGACTTTGACGGCAATCTAACATTTCTCCGAAGATGATGGCTTGCACATCTTTGAATTTGCCGGCTAGTTTGAGTTGCATCAACATGCGGTCGATCTGGTAGGGCTTAGCGGCAACGTCTTCCATGAAGAGAATGGTGCCGGCGGTTTCGATTTCGTGCTCGGTTCCGAGGGACGCGGCCAACATGGAAAGGCAGCCGCCGTAGAGGATGCCCTCGGCTTGGCCCGCTTGCAGCGGCTTTGCGCCTGAGCCTTCGCCTATCTCCCACTCGGTGGCTCCGCTCAGGGCGTTTTGCCACGAGGGTAGATCTATGCCATCGGGTTGGGCAAAATCCTTGGCGGCCATGGGACCGTGGAAGGTTACGAAGTTGGCAGCGTCGGCGATGCAGCAGAGCAGCGTTGTTATGTCGCTATAGCCGACCAGAATCTTGGGATGCGCGGCGATTTTCACGGGATCGAGCGTCGGGGGCAAGTAGTTCGAGCCGTAGCCTCCTCGGGCGCAGATGATGGCGCGGATGTCGTCACGCTCGAACATGGTTTCCAATTCTCGGGCGCGGCGCTCTACGGAACCGGCGAAGTAGAGATCGCGATCGAGGATGGAAGGGAGATAGAAGGGCTCGTAACCGGCTTGGCGAAGGGCTTCGGCGCCTGCTTCGAGCAACTCGCGCTTGACGTTGGAGGCGGGGGCCACGATTCCTACTTTGTCGCCGGAGTGGAGGGCTCGGGGCTTGATTCTCGGATTGTGGGCGGAAGGCATTTGGAATCGATTAAAGTTTAGTGCAGATATTCTTTTGCGACGGCCCGCAGCGGCTAAAGCCGTCGACGGAAACGAGCGCGGCATCGCAGCGGTAAACCGCTGCGCCACCCAAAAGCAAAAATCAAAAGCAAAATCCCTAGATCGACGCCTCCGTGGAATCCCACCCCTTCGGCTTCGCTCAGGGCAGGCTCTTGCGCAAAAAACGCGCAAGGATGGGGCACCCACGAGAGTCATTGGAGTCGACCGTTCGATTTTAAATGAAGAACTCTCCGCGGCAGATGATGGTGGCTGGGCCTTGCAGATAGACTTCCTTCTGCCAGCGGACGGTCTGCGCACCTCCGGGCGCTGATACCTTTACTGGCGACTTGACCTGGCCAGTGGCAATGGCGGCTACGGCTGAGGCGCATGATCCGGTGCCTGACGACTCGGTTTCTCCTACTCCTCGCTCGAAGAGGCGAATTTCGATTTCATTCGGACCTCGCACGGCCACATACTCCACATTCGTGCCTTGCGGAAATTGGGGCTGGGTTTGGATCAGCGCTGCCTGGCGTTGCCACCCATCTTGGAAACTTTCTACGAAAATTACGAAGTGCGGATTGCCCATCGAAACTCTCATGCCTACGGCTCGCAGCCATATGGTCTCAATCGACAACTCGCCGCCTATTTCGGGCTCACCCATTTCGGTTTCGAACTCGAAGGTGCAACCTTGCCGTCCGGTGAGACGACAGGTCTTCAGTCCGGCGCCGGTGCGGACCACTACTTCCGTTTTATTTTTTTGCTGGGAACAAATCTGGGCGCCCACGCAGCGGGTTCCGTTGCCGGAGATTTCGGCTTCGGAACCATCCGCGTTGATGAGACGGGCTTTCACGTCGGCTTCGGCATCGGAAAACAGCCATTCCACGCCGTCGGCGCCGACTCCGCGATGACGATCGCAGAGGCGACGGGTTAGCGTGGGCAAGTCGCCGGACACTGGCTCCGCTTCGACCAGCAAAAAATCATTGCCGCATGCCGACGCTTTGGTAAATGGAATTCGGGCAATCGGGTTGGGGTTCATTCGTGTTCCGTGATACCGAGGGAGGTCACGGTGGCAAATGCGTTCGATTCGTGCAGGCGGATGGAAAGTACATTCTGTTGATCGCGCTCGCAATCCACGGAAAATACCAGACGGAAATTCGGGTCGGCATCGGCTATGTGCACGCTTTGCATGGTGAGCTGTTCGGAGTCGAGAAGGCGGTTCACTTCGCGCAACATGCCATCCACGTTGGGGCCGGTCACTTCGTAGGTGCTGGTAAATGTTTTCAGGGAGAAGGTTGCTTCCATGCGTCCGAGCACCACCAGCGCTATGAGAATCATAACGGTGGCGAAGCAGGCGGTGAGATAGAGGCCTCCGCCAGCGGCCATGCCAATGCCCGCCACGACGAACAAGGTGGAGGCGGTGGTGAGGCCCACCACCGAGGCGCGGGCGTGGAGAATGGAGCCGGCGCCGATGAAGCCGATGCCGGGGATGATTTGCGCGGCGATGCGGGCGCTGTCGGATTCGGCGCCCGCGAGCTGGCGCGAGAGCACGGTGAACATGGCGGCGCCGAAGCAGATGAACATGTTGGTGCGCAGTCCGGCGGGACGGTGGCGGAGTTGGCGCTCCAGGCCGATGATGCCGCCGAGGATCGCCGCCAGTAGCAGGCGGGCCAGGGTTGAACTCAGAACTACTCCTAGTTCATTGCGCAGAAGTTGGATGACTTCGTGGATCGAGTTCATGGCAGTGCCTCGTCTGCGACCTGGACCTCTCGTGACGGTGCGGCTTAACTACTCGGCCCCTAAAGGAGTGTGCGTGAAAACTCGGTCGTCCCTCCGGGGCTGGGTTCTCGGCCTTTCCGTTCCACCGGATTGCCCGAAAACCAGTTCTCACGCACACAGTAAAGGGGATCTGATTTCAAACGACTGCGGTATCGCTAAAGCGATACCCTGATACGAAACACGAGTCTTTCAGCAATCTGTGAAGTCGCGCCCCTTCAAAACAAAAGCAAAATCCCTCAGTCGACGGTGCCGTGGAATCCCACCCCTTCGACTTCGCTCAGGGCAGGCTCTAACATCGCAAAAAACGCGACGTTAGGATGGGGCACCGCCGCTGATAAGAACGTGTTACTGAAAGCACTCAGAGAAATCGAGGTTTCCTGCAGCTTGCTTGGATCCTCGGAGCGGATTCTATCACCGCTTTGCGGCGCTTTCTGGGTTGCCTGGGCGTGGGGGTTAACGCGATTGATTCGGGGCGCTGGGGGCGTAGATGCGCGCGTGGGGCTGGCCGGTGGCGTGGATTTGGATCAACTCGGTGAGATGGGTGCGATTCACGGCTTGGTCGACGGCATCGCCATCGAAGACAATTACAAAATCCACGTAGCGCGGGGGATCGGCCAGAGCCCGCTCCCAGAGGCCTTCAGGGTCGGTTGGGCGTACCCAGGGGCGGTGATTTTCCTGATTCACTACCTGACGCAGGGGGATGCCGGCTTGCTCCATGATGCCTACGTGTTCGGAGAGATCCATTAAGAACTTTGAGTTGGGCGGGAGTTGGACTACTGCTCGTTCTACGGCGGAATTAAGGGGATTGCGGGTTTGCCAGTTTTTTTGCGCCTCTACGAAACACTGCGGGCCGGCTTTCCACACTTGGGCATAGCTGGCTGCTATCAGCGCCAGGATCACGGCGATGAGTTTTCCGCTGTGGCGGCCGTTGGCTACGAATAGAAAAACGGAGGCGGCGAGGATTCCGGCGGAAACGGCGAACATGGGGAGCAACTGGAGTCCGTAACGCTGGTTGAAGGCGACAAACGGCCACCAGGTGTGGACATGCAGCGGCACGGAGCCGTAGGCGATGGAAAAAGCGTAGAAGACCAGCGGAACCCATAGGAACAGCAAGACGACCGATTGCGCGCGCAGTTTCCAGAGTGCGATCACCAATGCTATGAGGGCGGCTAGCAGCCAGAAGCGGCCCCAGTTCCCTTCCGCCATATTTAATTGCGCTGATTTCAGAAAATAGAGGGCCGCGACGGCCGCGTTGTGGAGCGCTGGATTGGGCGCGCCTACGCGCTGCTCGATGGCTTTCGCGGAGTAGGGACCGTCGGCGAAGGCTAAGGCGTTGCCGTAGATCGCTCCGTTGTAGGCTAGCCATAGGGTGGGAGCTACGGCAATCGCTAGCAGGAACTTGGCTGCTGCCTTCGGCAGGGCGCGGTTGTTTGGCCCGCGGTTGTGCCATCGACGCAGGGCGACGAAGGCTACTGCCGCACCTATGACTCCGGCTAGAAACCAGCCGTCGTAGCGGGTTAGCTCGGCTCCGGCTAGACACCAGGCACAGCGGCGCAGAGGAGTGCGGAGGGCTGGCGTCTGGCGGTCTGCGGCTGGTTTTTCTCTTGCGGGATTTTTTTGCTGGTCATTTTCTCGGAGCGTGCTTTCTTGCAGTGCACCAAGGAATTCCGCGAAGTACACTACCGCCCAGATGAACAACGCCAGATAGAGAGACTCGGTCATGGCCGTCGACTGCATATAGATCATGTTGGGATTGGCTGCGTAGACCAGGGCCGCAACCCAGGCGCCTATATCGGCCGCGAGGATGCGCGGCGTGGAGAGGGGACTGGGCTCAGCTTGGACGGGGCCAAGCCCCGTCACCACACTTGCCAGCACTCCGCGCACGAGGCGAAAGATTCCCATTACTGCCAGCACGTAGGCGATCATCGACGGGATCGAACCACCGGCTCCGCTTTGCCACATGGCCTTGACGAGCAGGAACGGGATCAGGAGCAGATGCGGGAGGGGCAGCCAGACGGTGCCCAGTTGCCAGAGACCGGGTGTTTGCGAGTCGAATACGCGGCGCGCGATGTTGATGTGGGCTACTGCGTCTCCGTAGAGGAGAAGATCGCTGTGGCGGAAGTAGTAGAGGAATGAGAAGAGAGACAGCAGGGCAGGGATTCCGGCGAGGCGGGCGGTGCTGCGGGTGGGGACGGTGGTGGTCGTTGTCGTCACTCTGCGCCCGCTCTGCATACTGTCAGGATAAACCGGCAGGGGCTTGTGGTACTGCATACTGCTCTGCCGAGCTGCGCTCGGCTGGACGGACGAATGCGTCCGTCCCCACGTAGATCTTTCTTACTCCAGGTGCGTTAGTTCTCGGAAGATTTGGAAGCGGGCTTCGATTTCCTCCCGGGTGAGGTTCTGTAGGCGCTCGGTTCCGAAACGTTCGACGGCGAACGATCCCATGACTCCGCCGTAAAACAGGGCTCGCTTCAGGACTTCGCGATTGACTTCTCCTTGCGATGCTATGTAGCCCATGAAGCCGCCGGCAAAGGAGTCGCCGGCTCCGGTGGGATCTTTTACCTCGTCGATGGGCAGGGCAGGAGCGCGGAAGGGATGCGTGCCAATGCCGAAGGCGCCTTCGCGGAAGAAAATTGTGGCGCCGTATTCGCCGTGCTTGACTACCAGCGCGCTGGGACCCATGGCGATTACTTTTTTGGCGGCGCGTAGAAGATTCTTTTCTCCGGCCAGCATTTTGGTTTCGGTGTCGTTGATGAGCAAAATGTTTACCAGTTTCAAGGTTTCCGCCAACTCTTTGGGCGTGCCCTGGATCCAGAAATTCATGGTGTCGCCACCGGTCAGGCGCACTCCGGGCATTTCCAGGCGAACGGTTTTTTGCAGGGCGGGGTGGATGTTGGCTAAGAAAAGGAACTGCGAATCGGCATATTCTTTTGGGATGCGCGGCTGAAATTTTTCGAAGACGTTCAATTCGGTGAAGTCGGTTTTGGCTTCGTTCAGGTTGTCTAGATATTGTCCTCCCCAGCGGAAGGTTTTGCCGTTGGTGCGCTCGATGCCGCGGGTGTCGACTCCGCGATTTTTCAGGACGGCTTCGTTTTGCGGGGTGAAGTCTTCGCCCACCACGGCCACCATGCGCACTTCGGCGAAGTAGCTGGCGGCTAATGAAAAGTATGTGGCAGCGCCTCCGAGAATGTCTTTTACCTGGCCGGACGGCGTGGCGATGGTGTCGAAGGCTACGGAACCTACTACTAGAATGCTCATGCGTCTCCTGGGGCGGCCGATGATCGTCGGTCGTTGATCGTTGGTCGTTGATCGATGGTCGTTGATCGTAAGCGAACGGAACACTTCCGAAGTTGAGGGATTGCCAACGACTAGCGACTAACGACCATCGACTATTTCAGATACTTTCCTAATATCAACTTCAACTTCTCTTTTGTGGCTGCTGGAATTTTGGCGGGATCGGTCAGAATGGCGTTGGCCAGCGCCCTTCCGCACTTGCACGCGCGCGCTTTCGGCATGGCTTGGACTGACGCCTTCACTACTTTCGCGGCATGCTCGGCATTTTTTACCAGCACGGACACGACCTGCTCTACCGTCACGGCATCGTGATGCGGATGCCAGCAATCGTAGTCGGTGACCATGGCTATGGTGACGTAGCAGATCTCGGCCTCGCGCGCCAGTTTGGCTTCCTGCAGGTTGGTCATGCCGATTACGTCGGCTCCCCAACTGCGATAGACGTTGGATTCGGCTTTGGTGGAAAACTGCGGGCCTTCCATGCAGATGTAGGTTCCACCGAGCTTCGCGGTCACGCCGGCCGCTTGGCATGCGTCGCGTACCACCTTGGCCATTTCGGCGCAGATGGGATCTCCGAAACCTACGTGCGCTACTATGCCGTCGCCGAAGAAGGTGTCCACGCGGTGGCGGGTGCGGTCGAAAAACTGGGTGGGGATTACGAAATCGAGGGGCTTGTGCTCTTCTTTCAGGGAGCCTACGGCGGAGACGGAGATGATTCTTTCTACGCCTAGTTGCTTGAAGCCGTAAATGTTGGCTCGGAAATTCAGCTCGCTGGGCAGAAGCTTGTGTCCGCGGGCGTGGCGGGCCAGAAATGCTACTTTGCGACCGTC
>Ga0074044_10002608_pt1 | contig 15712 bp, 8 predicted proteins | sample BogForMeECP23OM1_FD_94443 | JGI IMG/M metagenome (GOLD analysis project Ga0074044, IMG submission 94443) | Bog forest soil microbial communities from Calvert Island, British Columbia, Canada - Bog Forest MetaG ECP23OM1 | ecosystem: Environmental > Terrestrial > Soil > Wetlands ...
GCAGGGCGTGAGTGAAAGCGCGGTGAGTGCCAAACGGGGTTGGGGTTAGTTTGGCGCGAAACCGGCGCAGTCCGAAACGCCCGTCCGAGCCGCGGCCAAGCGGCGTCCACCCGGAAGAGGGCGAAGTGGGAAAGAAGACGGCGCAGCCTTCCACATGAGACTAAGGGATTGGAGGCGTCGCGAAAGGCGGAACCAATAGTGACACTTCATAATTTACGGAAATTGAGTGCTAGGTAGGAGGAGAGTATTCTGGCCCAGAGATGACAAAGAACAGCGCGCCAGTAAAAGCCACCGGAGGAGGCGGCTATACCTTTGCCGATAAGGTCGCGGCTGGATTTCTCGCGCAAATGCTCAAGCGTAAGTTCCCATTGGAGCCGGAGCTTGGCATCATCACGGAGCTGCATTTCGAGACACGGGATACCGGCAATGTCCTCGACGATCTTCAACTGGTTTTGAAGCGCGGGCTCGATGCGACGCGATGCTTCGTCTCGGTCAAAAGCAACAGGCAGCTGACAAAGAACGGATTCAACAACGAATTCGTTGAGGATGCGTGGGATGAGTGGAACGGCGGATCAGGTTCGACGTTCGACCGCTCTAAGGACATTCTTGGTCTGATTGTCGGCGTGATCGACGAAACAACGTTGCACGAATGGGTGGGATTACAGAAGCAGGCCTCTAGCACGACACCGGAGCGCATGAGCGCGAGGCTGCAGAACGACGGTCAATCATCTAAAACGCAGCGTTCCATCTTTGATGGCCTACGTAACTCCGCCTCGGGAGAAGTCGATGCGGTGGAGACCGCGCGCCTCGTCGCGAGTGTACGGGTATTGCGTTTCTCGGAATCGATGGAGGGTGATTACATCAACCTCTGTTCGGAGATTGTGCGCGATGGCAAGATCGAAGATGGGGTGAAGCTGTGGGCGAGGCTCCTTCAGCTGGCTTCGGAAAACAGAGCGACAGGCGGCTACTTCGACCTGCAAAAGTTGATCAAGACTTTACGCCCGGGTTTTGATCTCGTAGACCACCCCGATTTCAGGCCCGATTGGAAAAGGCTCGAAGCAGCCAGTGCGGAAAATACAAGCGGTATCCGTGGTGTCTTGGGTGGCGGTATCCAACTCCCCCGACAGAATGACACTGCTCGGCTGGCAAGCGAAGCCGAAACTCACAGCGTGATCGTCGTTGTGGGCGAATCGGGAAGCGGAAAGTCGGCAGTGATATCGCAGCTTGTTGCCTCGAGAGGCATCTTCCAGCGGACGATTTGGCTGAGCGCAGAACAACTCTCCAAAACGAGTCAAGCCGAACTTGCTCATGCGTTCAATCTCAGTCATGGCATCCCTGAATTGATCAAGAATTCGGGTGTTGACGGCTGCGCGCTGGTTATCGATGGCTTTGAGAGATTTGAGGGTGAGGCCCGGAAACGAGTAATCGAGCTGGCGCGGACGGTGAAGAAAGAGGGCCTCGTTGGATGGAGAGTAATCGTAACCTGTCAGCCGCAATCCTTGGCCTCTGCCCTCGATGCGTTGACCGAAGCCGGAATTCCCGATGCGCACCGGGTTGATTTCGAAAAACCGAAATTGCAGGAGATCCTTGACGCCGTTCAAACGGTTCCTGGGCTGCATCCGCTGCTATTGCGGACGGAGTTACAACCTATTCTTCGGAACCTGATGGTTCTCGATTGGGTGCTGAGAGAAGACATCGCGCAGCGTTTTTCGGCTTCCCGGCCATGGATCGGCGAGACAGAACTGATCGACGCTATTTGGGAGAGGTGGGTGGGATCGGGCAACATGAACCTGGCGCGCGACTCATTATTGAGGACGCTCGGACGGCGAGAAGGCGAGAAGGTGAGTGGTGCCGTGGATGTTGACAGCATTCCCACAAACGAGCTGCCGCTGCTGGGAGAACTCGCGCATCAAGGACTGATACGTGTTAATCAGCCTTCGGTGCAGTTTGCCCATGACTTAATGGGTGATTGGGCTAGGTATCGCATCCTCAAACTTGCGGGCAACGGCGCGCCGGAAAAAGCTAAGACCCTGACGCATATTCCACGGTGGAGTCGGGCTATCCGTCTTTACGCCCAGTCCTTGGCCGAAGATTCGGGCGGACTTGAGAAGTGGAAAGCGGCAAGCGTTCAGTTCGCAGGAGAGGATGCTCAGTCGCAACTTGCGTCTGATCTGTTTCTGGACGGGCTGTTATTCGCCGCAAATTCCGTTTCGTTGCTCGAACAAGTCTGGCCTGATTTGATTGGCGACAAAGGGCAGATTCTTCATCGCCTGTTGAAGCGCCTCGTCCACGTGGCTTCATTCCCCGACTGGCGGATCAGCGGCTTGAAGGACGCGAAGCTCGCGGAACAATATGAAGCCTGGTTTCGCATTCCACAACCTCTCTACTGGATTCCAGTTCTGCACGTGCTGAATCGCCATGCGAAAGATGTCGCGACGCATGCTCTTCTGCAAGGGGCGGAGGTCTGTGCGCTTTGGCTCCGTACCATGCCCGGCGGAATGCCGGGACGAAAGGACGCCGCTTCGTTGGCATTGGAACTGGCCAAGGAAGCACAGGATCGCACGGCGGAAGGCCTGCACTTCGGCGATAAGGACAAAGTTATCTACGAAGCCCTGCTAGCGGGCGCGCGGGAGTTTCCGGAGGAGGTGACGCAGATCGGTCTGGAGCTTTGTGGCCGCAGAGATGAGCCGAACCATGCGCTTCAACGAGGGCTGGAAGAACAAGAGCGTCAGGCGAAGCTTCGAGAAGAGTGGGCAAAGAAAAACCCGGATAGAAAGCGTGCAATATCTCGTCCGCCGTTCGACATCGGTTCGTTCAGGAGGGGGACGATGCGCACCCCCGCCCCAGATGGTCCCTTGCGTGCCGTCGCGGAAGGCTTTCAGGCAGCCGTCATGAATACGATCGCGCTTGATGGCCTGATTGCCGCTCGTCCGGAGGCGGCTAGAGAAGTTCTGCTGGCAGTTTGCATCGAAGAGCCAAAGCCTTCCGACCCATACGACCGAGGATCGCGTCTGCATCAAGATTACGGCCTTGCGGATTGGCGACATGGGTATCCGGCGATGTATTGGAAAGGGCCTTTTCTGAGACTCTTGCAGGCTGCGCCGGAGCAGGGGCTCGACGCGATTGTGCGTCTGGTGAACTACGCCACCGAGCGTTGGATTGAGGATGGCCTTGGCCGAAAGCCAACCGACGAAGAGCGGAAAGAAAACGGCTTCGAATTCGAGTTCAACGGGAAAACCGTGATTTGGGTAGGGCACGGCAATGTTTACGCCTGGCATCGGTATCTCGGGATGGACGGCGACACCGTTGAATGCGCGTTGATGGCACTGGAGAAGTGGCTTTACGACGAGATTGAAAATCAACGGAGCATAAGCCAAGCGGTGAAATACATTTTCGAGCACGCCACGTCAGCTGCATTTGCCGGTGTACTTGTCTCGGTCGGGTTGAGGTATCAAGCGCTTTTTGCAATGGACCTTCAACCCCTGCTTGGCAATTTCTATCTGTATCAAACGCAAATGAGCCTGGCGAATAATGAGAGCGGCGAGTCATGGACGATTTCATATGCCGGACAACCGCAGGAGGTCGTAAAGATCGCGGCAGAATGGAACAGGATGCCGCATCGGCGGTATATGCTTCGTGACTTGGTGCCGGCCCTGATGCTCCGGCACAAGGGAACGATGGAGTATCTAACCGCCAGAACGGCTGAATGGGCAAAGCTGCGGCAAGGCAGCGAAAAATCGCGCCTCGATATGGAATTCTTCCTCGCCCGTTTTGATCCTGCGAATTACACGGAAACGCCGCACGGTGACGGGCAGGTATTGATTACGATGGCGTGGCCCTCGCATTTGGAGAAGATCGCCCAACAATCGCAAGATGAAATGAAGCTTAAGATGCTCGCCTTAGGCTTGGCTCTGCGCGCGCGGCGGATACTGGACGACGAAGATGTCGTGCCTCCCGAGGAATTGGCGGAGCAAATTCAGCAGCTGGCGAATTGGAAAGATTCCAGCGACGACGGATCGCGGGAACACTATCGGATTAGCTCTATCGCCGGGGGCCTCGCGGTTCTGATTATAAAACATCGAAAGTGGCTCGCCGAAAAGGCCGATCTTGAGAAGTGGTGCCTCTCCACATTGCGCGAGCTAAAGCCCGTGAAGCCCGAGCATGATTCCCCAATGTCGATCAATAATCACGGCGCTGAGACATTTCTCGGCGAAGCGGGCGCTGCCCTTCTGCAAGACAGGACTGAGGAATGGGTATTGCGCCTGGCTTTCGAAGGGGTGACAGGCGGCCATTACAGTTCGACTCTCTACACCGCATGGCGAGCTTATCTGCTGCGCGAACAATTGGGCGAGAGATTTGGTGAGTTGGTGAATATCGTCGTGCTCTGGAGCGCGCTGCGACACGCCGCGACTCGCGAGTCCGGCTATTACGGGGACGAGTCCAAACTGCCCGCATTCCGAACGACTCTGTTTCAGAGATATGTCACGGGCAAACTCAAGGGGCCGCTGATTCCGCTGCGTCGTGCCGAACGACTTGGGCGAAGGTTGGAGGAAAGGATTGAGCGCCGGTCGATGTCGAGTGTCGAACGGGAGCAGAGAAAAGCACGCCGGGAATGGAGTCATCAGGAAGATGAAGATAGAAAGTTATACCGGGAAATGCCCGATATCGACCTTGTCGTTATCCAGAAGGGTTTTGGATTTCTGGCGGGGATGGTGCGTCAGCACCTCCCTGACGAAAAGCCGGCACTTGAGCGGTATGTCCGGGAGTTGTTTGATTTGCTCATGCGGACGCTGCCAAAACCCAAGGCGGAGGATGCACGTTCCGAGATTCAGGGAACGCCATACGAGTCCGACAGGTGGATCATGGCTCGCGTTGCCGAATTCGTGGCTCATGCGAATTCCGTCGAGACGGCGCGGTTATTTTATCCGCCGATTCTGGAGTTGGGTCCGGCCGCAAAATATTGGGTCGAGGATTTCCTGGAATCATGGATAAGGCTCGGGTTGCCGCTTAGCAGCGATTTGAACGGATTCGCGTCGATCTGGCAGGACATGCTGGGCTATGCCGAAACGCTCCCGGCTTGGCAGCCCGGCGATAGCAATTACTATTGCCGCGCCGAAGGGCTCGGCGTTCACCTCATGGGTTTGAGCCAAATCGGGATCGGCATTCTTGGTGATGCGAAATACATAAACCTCATCGGATCGATGGCCGTGGCATTCGACAGTTGGGCTGGTCGATGGCTAAAGTATGGTTCGGCGGCGGGGTGGTTCGCATACTTTCTGCGTACGGAATCCGGTCAGGTTTTGTTGCGGCAAGGCGTGAAGCGGCTTGCGGCGGCCGCGGCTTCGTTGCCTGACCGCGAATGGCAGCATCACGATCTCGGGCCCTTGTTTACGGAAGTGCTGTCCCTGTGCTGGAAACACAACCAGAAGGACGTTGAAAAAGACGCAACCCTGCGCGACGCGTTCCTAGGGCTCTTGACCGTGCTTTGTGCGCGGCAAATTCCAGAGGCATTGCATCTCCGGTCCAAGGTTTCGGAAATTCTTGGCGGTTCTTAGAGGAAGTCCCTTCATTTTGGCCAGATAAAGCAACTCTCGGGTGGGTGTTCTCTTGGTACTGCGCTCAAACAAGCCTTGCGGTCATTAAGAAAAACTAGTACATTTTTTCTTAATCGCCGAAATAGGCCTATCCATGCAAACCAAGCACAATCAGATAGTTGCGAGGATCGATCAGCTCGGACCTGGGAAAGCCTTCTCAGCGAAGGACTTCCTCGACATCGCAAGCCGAACCATGATCGATGTCACCCTCGCAAGCCTTGCTCAGAGTGGAAAGATTCGACGGGTTCGGCGCGGCCTCTATGACATGCCCAAGATCAATCCGGCGCTCGGGGGAGAATTGAGCCCGGACATAGACGAGGCCGCGCGCGCCATAGCCCGACGGCAACGATGGAAGATCGTCCCGGAGGGAGGTTGGGCTGCCAACCTGCTTGGTCTCTCTACTCAGGTCCCCGCCAAAATTATCTACTTAACCGATGGCCCGAATAATGAAGTGCTGATCGGACGTCGGAGCATCCACTTTAAACACGCTCGTCCTAAGGCCATGGCCGGACTTGAAGGCAAGTTCGCGCTCGTGGTTCAGGCGCTCCGTCACATTGGCAAGCAAGGGATTGGTCCCAGCGAAATCGAGAAGTTACGCTCATCGCTATCCCCGGCAGAGAAACGCCGACTTGTGAAAGACGCACGTTTCGGCGTGGATTGGATTTATGAAGTGGCGAAAAAGATCGCGGAGAAAACCGCGTGAACAAAGTCGCACAAATGCCTGCGCGCGAGCGCGCTGACCTTTTCGCCGAAACAGCGGAGCGAAAAGTCTTGCCGGAAGCCATTATTGAGAAAGACTTCTGGGTTTGCTGGATGCTGAAACAGCTTTTCTCAACCGAGGCCCTTTCGGGGCGGTTGCTCTTTAAGGGCGGCACGTCGCTGTCGAAGATATTCCACGCGATTAGCCGCTTCTCCGAGGATATAGACCTCGCCGTGGACTACGAGGCATTAGGTTTCAAAGGAGAACGTGACCCGCGGCAGGAGGGTATCTCAAAGACGAAGCGGGCAGGCATCCTTGACGAGATGATGGCGGAATGCCGGCGGTATATCAGGAGTGAATTTCTTGATGTGCTTACAGCACGTTGCGGAGAAATTCTCGGAGCGACGGACGGATGGAGTCTCAACGTTAGTGAGCAGGACCCGAACGTGGTTCAGTTTCGTTATCCAACTGCAATCACGAAGAACCTTGATTATGTTTCTCCCCAGGTTGTGCTTGAGTTGGGTACGCACGCGGAATTTGTGCCGCATGATCGCTTTACGATCCGTTCATTCGCTGCCGAAGAATTTCCGAATGTTGTTGTCGATGGAGACGTTGCGGTGGTCGCGCTGCTCGCGAAGCGGACCTTTTGGGAAAAGGCAACAATTCTTCATGCGGAATACTACCGCCCTCCGGAAAAACCAATCCCCGACCGCTATTCGCGTCATTACTATGACGTTGCCATGCTGTCCCAAGGATCGATACGAGCCGACGCCCTGGCCGACCGGGATCTGCTAACGCAAGTTGTGAGGCATAAGGAGACGTTCTATCCTTCCGCCTGGGCTCGCTACGATCTTGCGCATCCCGGAAGCTTCCGGCTTGCGCCGGTCGAGAACCGAATTGCGGCCTTGGAACGGGACTACCGGAATATGACTGTCATGATATTTGGGGACGCACCTAAATTCGACTGGATCATGGAAACTTTGAGAGCGCGTGAACAGGAAATTAACCAATGAACCAACAATCTCTTTCTTCGCTCATATGGTCAGTCGCCGACCTTTTGCGCGGTGATTACAAGCAATCTGAATATGGCAAGGTCATCTTACCCTTCACAGTGTTGCGGCGTTTGGATTGCGTATTGGAACCAACGAAGGAGGCAGTGCTCGCTGAACAGACCGCGAGAAAGAAGCAGGGACTGAATGCGGAGCCATTCTTGCTGCGTAAGGCGAAGCAGAGCTTCTACAACACGTCGCCGCTCGATATGAAGAAGCTGATGGGCGATCAGGATCACATTCGTGAAAATCTCTTTGCCTATATCCAGGCGTTCTCTCCGGCGGTGCGCGACATTTTCGAGCGTTTCGAGTTTTACGCTCAGATTGACCGCCTTGCGAAGGCCGGACTGCTTTATCTGGTTACTGAACGCTTTGCCCAAGTCGATCTGCATCCCGACAAGGTCAGCAACAGCCAAATGGGTCTGGTCTTTGAAGAGTTGATCCGGAAGTTTGCGGAAATCTCGAACGAGACGGCAGGGGAGCATTTCACCCCGCGAGAAGTCATCCGTCTGATGGTCAATCTACTCTTCATCGAAGATGATGACATGCTGGCAAAGCCTGGTGTCGTGCGAACCATTTATGACCCGACGGCGGGTACCGGTGGCATGCTGTCCGTGGCGGGCGAGTATCTGACCGAGCACAATCCGCAAGCGCGATTGACCATGTTTGGTCAGGAGCTCAATCCGGAGTCCTATGCGATCTGCAAGGCGGACATGCTCATCAAGGGACAGGATGTGGCCAACATCGTGTTCGGAAATACATTTTCCGAGGACGGGCACCCGCACAAAAAATTCGATTACATGCTGTCCAATCCGCCTTTCGGTGTCGAGTGGAAGAAGGTTGAGAAAGAAGTCCGCAAGGAGCATGAAGACCAGGGATTCAATGGACGATTTGGCCCTGGATTACCGCGTATTTCGGATGGCTCTCTGCTTTTCCTTTTACATCTTCTTAGCAAGATGCGACCCGCGGCGGAGGGAGGGAGCCGATTTGGCATTGTACTGAATGGCTCACCACTTTTCAGCGGCGGTGCAGGTTCCGGGGAAAGCGAAATCCGACGATATGTGCTTGAAAATGATCTTGTGGAAGCGATCATCGCTCTGCCCTCGGACATGTTTTACAACACCGGCATCAATACGTATGTCTGGATACTGAGCAATCGCAAGCCAAAGAACCGCAAGGGGAAAGTACAGCTTATTGATGCGAGCGGCTTTTGGCGGAAGATGCGCAAGAGCCTTGGCAGCAAGCGTAAAGAACTAGCAGACGAACATCTGACGGAGATCACGCGGCTCTTCGGCGAGTTCGTTGAAGCGAGCGATGGCGAGAAACTGATTTCACGTATCTTCAAAAACTCCGAGTTCGGGTACCGTACCATCACCGTGGAACGGCCCCTCCGCGATAACAAGGGCAAAATCGTGCTGGGAGACAAGGGGAAGTTCAAGGGCAAGCCCCAACCGGACCCGGACCTGCGTGACACTGAAATCGTGCCACTGTCGGAAGATGTAAAGGCTTATTTCAACCGCCAAGTGTCACCGCATGTGCCGGATGCATGGATAGACCACGAGAAGGCGAAGATTGGGTACGAGATACCTTTCAATCGTTATTTTTATGTCTTCGAGGCCCCGCGTGATCTCACCGTGATTGACGCCGAGTTGAAGCAATGTACGGATCGGATTAAGTCGATGATCGAGGGCCTTGTCGCATGAGCATCTCGCGATACGAAGGCTACAAGGAGAGTGGCCTCCCTTGGCTTCGAGAAATCCCTAGCCATTGGGACACTATCCAGAGCAGAAGATTGTTTTCCCTTAGGAAAGAAAAGGCTACCCCTAATGATCGTCAGCTCACCGCTTCACAAAAGCACGGGGTCATTTATCAGGATGACTATATGGCACAAGAAGGCCAAAGGGTTGTTCAAGTTCTTATTGGGGCGGACCTTCTAAAGCACGTTGAACCAAATGATTTTGTAATCAGCATGAGGAGTTTCCAAGGTGGGATCGAATGGTGCGCACTTCGAGGTAGTATCAGTTCGGCATATGTAATGCTTATCCCAGCCGAATCCGTACACGTGAAGTTCTTTAGCTATCTTTTCAAATGCAGGCCCTATATTCAGGCTCTTCAAAGCACGTCGAATCTCGTTCGAGACGGCCAAGCGTTGCGATATGAAAATTTCACGCTGATTGATTTGCCGGTTATTCCATATTCCGAACAGCAGGCCATTGCTGAGTTCCTCAGCCATGAAACGACAAAGATTGACGCGCTCATAGCTGAACAAGAACACTTGATAGAACTGCTGAACGAAAAGCGACAGGCCGTCATCTCCCAAGCTGTAACGAAGGGATTGAATCATGCTGCGTCGATGAAGGACTCAGGTGTCGAATGGATGGGTAGAGTGCCGGCTCACTGGGATGTTGGTCCACTCAAACATGCTTTTAGTTCTGTGGATTATGGCATTTCAGACTCGCTGGAAGCGAGTGGTGAGGTTGCCGTCCTACGAATGGGGAATATCGGCGGCGGTAAAGTCATCATGGATGACTTCAAGTACGTCGATTCTGTTGATGTCGGTCTTCTCTTGAAAGAGGGGGATTTGCTTTATAACCGGACAAATAGTTTGGATTTGATTGGCAAGGTTGGACTTTTTGCGGGTGGCGGCCACGCCCGTGTTACTTTTGCGTCGTATCTGGTGCGATTGCGAACAAGTGCGGATTGTGTTCCTGGATACTTCGGATACATGTTGAACACGGTCGGAATGCTCGGCGCAGCTCGTGCGAATGCAATTGTCGCGATTGGGCAGTGCAATTTGAACCCAACTCGCTACGGTGCGCTAATCGTAGCGATCCCACCGCAAAGCGAACAGCGGGACATTTTAGCTTTTCTTGACGAACAAACCTCCAAACTCGACACCCTCGTTGCTGAAGCTAAATCTGCTGTCTCATTGCTGCTGGAGCGGCGTTCGGCACTCATTTCCGCTGCCGTCACTGGCAAGATCGATGTGCGCGACTCGGTGGTAGTCCAGATGGGAGAGGCAGTCGCCGAATGAGCGACCTACACAAAGAAATCAATCTCGAAGATGAGATTTGCGAATACCTTTCTGCGAATGGCTGGCTCTATGCTCCGGGCCAGGCTGTGAGCTATGACCGTGCGCGGGCACTGTTTCCGGAGGATGTGATCGCCTGGTTGCAAGCGACACAGCCGCAAGCATGGGAAACCCTACGCAAGAACCACGGGCCGCAAGCTGCAGAGGTCGTGGTCGGGAGGTTGCGCGACGCCGTGAATCAGCGGGGCACGCTTGACGTGCTGCGGCATGGTGTCGAGATCCTCGGTTTGCGGCAGCCCTTGGCTATGGCGCAATTTAAGCCGGCGCTGGCGATGAATCCCGAAATCATGGCGAAGTACGGAGCCAACCGGCTGAGGGTAGTTCGGCAAGTCCGATATTCGCTGCATAATGAGAACGCCATTGACCTCGTTCTCTTCCTCAACGGCTTGCCGGTGGCTACCTGCGAGCTCAAAAGCGACTTTACACAGTGCGTGGATGACGCGGTGGATCAATACCGCTTCGACCGCAATCCGCATCCGAAGGGGCAGGGTGCTGCTGAACCGTTGCTGAGTTTTCCGAACGGAGCCCTAGTCCATTTCGCGGTCAGCAACATGGCGGTGATGATGACGACGCAGTTGAACGGCGGGGTGACGAAATTTCTTCCATTCAATCGTGGTGACAAAGGGGCGGCCGGCAATCCCGCGAACGAGAAGGGCGGTCACCGCACTGCTTATCTTTGGGAAGAAGTCTGGGCAAGGGATAGCTGGCTGGAGATCCTCGGTCGCTACATCGTGGCGCAGAAGGACAAGAAGAAACAGATTACCAAGATCATCTTCCCGCGCTTTCACCAACTTGATGCGACGCGCAAGCTGCAGGCGGCAGTACTGGCCGAAGGAGCGGGGGGCAAATACCTGATCCAGCATTCGGCGGGGTCTGGCAAGACCAATTCCATTGCCTGGTCGGCGCATTTCCTGGCCGATTTGCATAACCTTCAACATGAAAAGCTGTTCGATACCGTGCTGGTTATTTCGGATCGCAAGGTGCTGGATTCCCAGCTACAGGATGCCGTCTTCGACTTTGGGCGCACGACCGGCGTTGTGGTCACGATCAAGGGCGAGAGCGCCAGCAAGAGCGGGGAGTTGGCGGAAGCCCTAGCGGGGGGCAAGAAGATCGTAGTCTGCACGATCCAGACTTTCCCGTTCGCGTTAAAAGCGGTTCACGAACTGGCCGCTACGCAGGGCAAGCGCTTCGCCGTGATCGCCGACGAAGCGCATTCGTCACAAACCGGTGAGGCAGCGGCAAAATTGAAGGCGGTATTGTCGCCGGAAGAATTGCAGGATTTGGCCGATGGCGGCGAGGTCAGTACTGAGGATTTATTGGCGGCACAAATGTCGTTGCGAGCTGCGGAAAAGGGCATCACGTATGTCGCTTTCACGGCGACGCCGAAGGCAAAGACAATCGAGCTGTTTGGACGACGGCCTGATCCTTCTCTGCCGGCGAGCGCCAGCAACTTGCCCGCGCCGTTTCATGTCTACTCGATGCGTCAGGCAATCGAAGAAGGCTTCATCCTCGATGTTCTGAGGAACTATACGCCCTACAAATTGGCCTTCAAACTTGCGCATGACGGCAAAGAGGTGGACGACAAGGAAGTGGAACGCAGTGAAGCGTTGAAGGGGATCATGCGCTGGGTCCGGCTGCACCCTTACAACATCTCTCAGAAAGTTCAGGTAGTTGTGGAACATTTCCGGGAGAATGTGTCACCACTGCTGAGCGGCAAAGCCAAGGCTATGGTCGTGGTCGCCAGTCGACTAGAGGCTGTGCGGTGGCAATTGGCTATTGATAAATACATCAAGGATCAGGGTTGCAAGATTGCGACGCTGGTGGCGTTTTCCGGTGAAATAAGCGACTCTCAGTCTGGCCCTGATTCCTTCTCCGAAACCAGCAGAGTGCTTAACCCAAACCTTCGGGGCCGCGACATGCGTGAGGCGTTCAATACCGAGGAGTATCAAATCCTGCTGGTGGCGAACAAGTTCCAAACTGGCTTCGACCAACCGTTACTTTGTGGCATGTATGTCGATAAACGATTAGCGGGAATCACGGCAGTTCAAACGCTTTCGCGGCTAAATCGGGCGCACGATGGAAAAGACACGACATACGTGGTTGATTTCATAAATGATCCCGAAGAAATCCTGACGGCCTTCAAAGCCTACTACGACACGGCAGAGCTTGAAAACGTTACCGATCCACATCTCGTCTTTGATCTACGAATGAAGTTGGATGCTCTGGGTTTCTACGATGAATTTGAGGTCAACCGTGTCGTCGAGGTGGAGTTCAACCCAAAGGCCAAACAGAGCGATCTGGCTGCTGCTCTGGAGCCGGTCATCTCGCGCCTGCTGCAGCGCTACAAAGCTGCTCAGGAACGCTTGAAGATCGCCGACGCACGGAGCGATGCAAAGACCACCGAAGACGCTAAGAACGAACTTAACGCGCTCGTGCTCTTTAAGCACGACATGTCTGTATTTCAGCGGATGTATGCGTTCCTCTCGCAGATTTTTGATTATGGCAACACGGCAATCGAAAAGCGTTTCATCTTTTACAAGCGATTGTTGCCGTTGCTGGAGTTTGGGCGTGAGCGCGAAGGGATTGACCTCTCCAAGGTCGTTCTGACGCACCACAATTTGAAGAACCTGGGCAAGCGGACTGTGCCGCTGGGTGAGGGGGGAAGTCCGAAATTGAGCCCGCTCACAGAATCGGGTGGCGGCTCCGTCCAAGAAAAGGAAAAGGCGCGGCTCGCTGAGATCATCACTAAGGTCAATGATTTGTTTGAAGGCGATCTGACGGAAGATGATCGCCTGGTCTATGTCAACAACGTTATCAAGGGCAAACTGTTGGAGTCTGTCATCCTGGTCCAGCAGGCTGTCAATAACACCAAAGAACAGTTCGCGAATTCTCCCGACCTATCGAACGAACTACTGAATGCCATTATGGATGCCCTCGCGGCACACAATACGATGAGCAAACAGGCGCTCGAATCCGAACGAGTACGAAGTGGGCTGCGTGAGATCTTGCTCGGTCCAGCTCAGCTCTACGAAGCGCTGAGGTCACGAGCGGAGGCAGCCGTAACAGGATCTGAAGTGAAAGATTGATTCTAAATTAACAGTTCGTCGAACTGTTCTGTCACCGCTGTATGTGCAGGACAATGCCTCGCTTTTGTACTTGGCGGGCGAATGTCAGGAGCTAGAGAAGTTGCGGGTGGATGTTTATAAGTGGGACAAAGAGAGTATCTGTCCTGAAACTAAACCTTTGGGCCAATTGAAGAGCAGGGGCCTTGATCATTGGCAGAGGCTATCAAACTTCCGGAACGGATGAGTGCTGATGCCAACTCGTGAAGAATTGGAAAATATGTTTCGGGGACTGGGAATTGATTTCGCAACTCCCGGTTTCTGCGATACGCCCGAATTTCAGGCGGTAGAGCGTAATAATCCAGCCTTCTTGAAGTCTTATGCGGATTACGTTCAGAAGTTAGAGTTGTCCGCCGAATACCTTGATCGAGCCCGAGCCGTAGTACGGGATACGGCACAGTTTCTTTACAACCAGCTGGTTGCGGACGGGCGGAGAGGGGCATGTGTCGATATCTCGGGTGTCGTACTCAGATTCCTGGAACGTCAAGGCATCTGGTGTCATGTTGCTTGCGGAGGAGTGAGGGTTGAGTTTCCTCCTGAGTCAGGCATCGCTACGAGAAGGTTCTATCCCTTGATGCACAGGAACAACAACGCATTCACTGGGCATGCTTGGATATACGCGCCCCCATTCAAGATTGTTGACGTGAGCATTTCGCTTCAGCCATATTCTGAAGAACAGCAAAGATACTTCCATGGCTACACACTGACTGAACAGTGGGACGAACCGCGGAAAGCAATTGGGATTCGTGATCTCATGGAGAACGAACTTGTGGAAGATCACGTACGCCGCTTTCGGCAGATGCCAACGATGAACAACGTATCAGCCAATCAGCGTCAGTTCATGAGAGAGTTCCCGGCACACGATTTCGCCAAGGACGGACTCAATTTCACCTACATACCTGTGAAAATATCCGCTCCTGACGTTCCGCTGGAGCAAATGCTTCACCCTACTTTATCGGGTCGCCGTCCAGTGCAGGTCTTCGAGGAATTCGAGAACCACCGAAACTGAGAAGTCTACGGTCCTCGTCGTAGCCCCCATCTTCGCCCGCCGCCCGATTTCCCTATTGACATAATAATCCGTATTTCGTTACCCTATAGGTAACTTTATGGCGAGGAGAATGAGTTACCCGATGGGGAACGCATGGATATATACGTCAGCGACAACGACCTGCGCGCCGCAATCACCGAGGAAGCCGCGTGCAGGCGACAGTACGGGGCAGACACAGCGAGAAAGATCACGTTGAGAGTGGCTGCCCTTCGGGCCGCTGATTCGCTCGCTGATTTTTGGCCTCCCAAATCGGGACCTGAGCGATGCCACGAACTCAAAGGCGATCGCTCAGGCACATTTTCGGTCGATCTGAAACAGCCCTATCGCCTGCTGTTCGAAGCGTATGAGGCGACGGCGATGCCGGATCGTTCCGACGAACGGCTGCGATGGAAATCCATCACGGCGATTCACATCCTGGGGATTGAGGACACACATGAATAGCGCTCAACAAACTCGTTTTGAGCCGAACGCTGTTCCCCATCCGGGCGAGACGGTGCTTGAGTATCTCGACTTCTTCGGGTGGTCGCAGCGCGATCTCGCGCGGCGCACGGGCTTGGCGCCCAAGACGATCAGTGAGATATGCAGCGGAAAAGCGCCGATCACGCCTCAGACGGCGCTCGTTTTTGAGAAAGCCTTTCAGCGGCCGGCGCATCTGTGGCTCAACCTGCAGCGCAATTTTGATGAGGCCGAGGCGCGCCGCCGGGAAATCGCCAAGTCCCTCGATTGGGGCGACTGGGTCCGGAATTTCCCGCTGAAGGAGATGCAGAAACTCAAATTCTCGCTGCCGGAGGGACACTCTGACGCCGACGTTCTCCTGAACTTTTTCGGAGTGTCTTCGCCGGACAGCTGGAGTTCCGTTTGGAAAGCCTCGGCCGTTTCATACCGGCAGACCCGCACGCTCAGGGCGCAGGAAGGGGCCATGGCCGCCTGGGTCCGCGAGACCGAACTGGTTGCCAGAGGTTTGGAGGTTGCGGATTTCGACGAGAAGCGCCTCATGTCATCGCTCGACGAGATGAGACGGTACAGCCGGATACGCGCCGACGAGATTATGGACCCGGTGCAGGCGATTTGCGCGCGCGCCGGCGTGGCCGTGGTCTGGGTGCCTGAA
>Ga0074044_10002609_pt1 | contig 15709 bp, 11 predicted proteins | sample BogForMeECP23OM1_FD_94443 | JGI IMG/M metagenome (GOLD analysis project Ga0074044, IMG submission 94443) | Bog forest soil microbial communities from Calvert Island, British Columbia, Canada - Bog Forest MetaG ECP23OM1 | ecosystem: Environmental > Terrestrial > Soil > Wetlands ...
GTGAGACGAGTTAATGCATCGCGTTCCCGGTGGTAGATCCACAGGTCCGTGCCCGTGTTCTCCACCACGGTTGCGGCGATCCGCCTGCCGTCGGGCGAGATGCTCAAATCCTCGAATCCGCGCTCCTGCGTCACCAGGGGCTCGACTTTACCCGCCATGTCCACACTGACCAGCCGGAAATCCGTCTGCACGCCCCCGGTCAAGTAGATCAGCGTGCCCGTGGACGACAGCGCGTAGTCGGCTGCGCCAAACCATAGGTCCCTGGTTACGCCCTCGATCAGCGGCACCGCCGGCCCAGTGATCTTGAGGCTCTCCGCATCAAAAGGCGCTCCCACCAATACGTCGCCGCGCGTGAACACAAGGTAGCCGGGGGCGAGATACCGTGCGTTGGCGCTTTCGTCCATTACCACCGTTCGCTTGCCGGTGGCGAGCGAATAGGCTTCCGTTCTGTAGTGCTGTTCCAGATAACCGGCACTCGCCGTGGTAAACAGCACCGTCTTGCCGCCGGGAAGAATTTGCGGCCAGCGGAAGCTCGCCACCGTTTCTCCGCTCCCGGCCTGTGTCACCGCCTTGGGAGTTCCACCCTCTTCCGGGACGCGCCGGATCTCGGCCACTCCGCTCGGGGCAAAATAAATGAATCCATCATCTCCCCACGATGCTCCCGTGATGCTCGGCGCCTCGCACAGAGTTACCGGCGGACCTCCGTCGGAGGAAACCTTCTTGATTGCTCCGCCGGAGGAGAAACCGATCCAGCGTCCGTCGGGAGAGAAGAATGGCGCCGACCCCCCGGCAGTCCCCGGCAAGGGGGTTGGGGTCAATTGGTCGAGTTTTCTCACGACCAGCTCAAATGTTTCTGTTTGAGGCGCTATTAAGTCCCCACTCTTCCCTGTCTCGGGGCTCCCCTGCACGGCAACGTAGGCCACTCGCGTGCCATCCTGCGAGATTGCCACCGCGCTTCCACGACGATTCGCTTCTTCGTGACGCGCCTGCGCCGCCAAAGTGAGGTGCATGACTGGCCCACTCGGCTGGCGCGTTCGGGAGGGAAGGAGAATCAACGCTGCTGCGAGTGCGATGGCGAGAATCGCGGCGAGTGCCCAGGGCATGGTTCGGGTCCAGGCAGCTACGCGACCCGCGTCGGCGGCTACTGGCGTTGGGATGAGATCGGGCGCGGCCACGCCGCTCTGCACTTCTTCAATAGCGATGCGGGCGTCGCCAATCGCTTGAAGCCGCTGCTTCACATCCTTGCATAGACACCGCTTGAGCAAATCGCGAATGCGCGGCGGAGTGGCCTGCGGAAGAGCGCTCCAATCGGGCTCATCTCGTATCACCGTGGCGAGCGTCTCCGTAACAGCTTCACCTCCGAATGCACGCTGGCCTGTCAGCATCTCATAGAGCAGACAGCCGAATGCCCAAATGTCGGCACGGCGATCGATGGGCTTGCCCTTGGCCTGTTCAGGAGACATGTAGGCGGCGGTGCCGAGAATAATGCCGGCCTGCGTCGCCAGGCGGCTGATCGTCGGCGAAGTCAGAATGTCGCCTGCGACCGCTTCACCTTCGAGCGCTTTTGCCAGCCCGAAATCAAGCAGCTTCACCGAGCCTTCCGGCGTGACTTTCACGTTCGCTGGCTTCAAATCGCGATGAATGATTGCTCGCTCGTGCGCGTATTCAAGGCCATCGCAAATTTGCTTGGCAATGGGCACGGCTTCTTCGATGGGAATCGGTCCCTGTGCGATCCGCTCCGCCAGGGTCGGCCCTTCCACCAGCTCCAACACCAGCGCCCGCACGCTGTTCGATTCTTCGAGGCCGTAGATCGCGGCGACGTTGGGATGATTCAGCGATGCGAGCACTTTTGCTTCGCGTTCGAACCGGGCCATGCGTTCGCTATCAGCCGCGAAAGCCTCGGGCAAGACTTTTAATGCTACATCGCGCCCGAGTCGCGTATCGCGGGCGCGATACACTTCGCCCATTCCGCCCGCTCCCAGCGGCGATCGAATTTCATAGGGGCCGAGTCTGGTGCCAGAGGTGAGGGCCATTCGTGCGTGTGATTATACCTGTGCGGCACTTTCACCGGAGTTGCAGCTGGATCGTCGGACACAAGGAAGTTAATCTAGTGTCAGCTCACCGCGATTCGTAAATGAGGAGTCGACTTGTGAGAATCGATCGCAGCCACTCCCGGATGACGGGCAACCCTTCCCTGATCCGGTAAGGTAACGTTAGCCGATAACTCGGGAGTGAATGACGACAAGGGCGTTTATCAGGACTTGGGGCGACGCCCGCATGGGCTGCAGGCCGCGAGCACATACAACGGGATGGCTCAAGGGGTATAGTGGCACAACGCTGAAAACAAATGACCGTATCAACGACTAGTTCGAACCTCGGCCGTCATGTGTTTGGAGTGGCGGCTTTGGTCTTTGGCCTCATCACGCTGGCCTGGCACGACTACAACGGCTGGCATCTACCGCGTTACGTTGTCTACCCCGCCGCCGCTGCCGAGATCTTCGGCGGAGCTGCGACTCAGTTCCGTCGGACCGCGAAAACGGGCGCAGTTGTCCTTTCTGCGGTTTATCTTGTCTTCGCCTTACTGTGCGTGCCACAAATCGTCGCCAAACCGCAGATCTACAATAGCTGGGGCAACTTCTTCGAGCAGTTCTCTCTCGTGACCGGAGCGGCGATCGTTTATGCGCGCTTGTCATCGGCATGTTCGCGGGCATGTTCACGGGAAACGCTTCCCAGGATCGGCCGCATTCTTTTGGGCATCTGTACCGCTTCCTTTACCCTCGAACAGGCGTTTTATCTTAGCGCTACCGCCAGTCTTGTTCCGAAGTGGCTTCCGCCAAGTCAGATGTTTTGGGCGGTAACGACGACTGTTTTGTTCGCACTCGCGGCTGTGGCTCTTCTTACGAATCGGATGGCACTTCTCGCGACTCGCCTACTGACCATGATGCTCGTGATCTTCGGGCTACTCGTGTGGGTACCGTTGCTTCTTTCGGATCCCCGCAATCATACGAATTGGAGCGAAACCGCCGAGACCTTCGCGATTGCCGGAACAGCATGGATTCTCGCTGATCTCCTCGGCGAGTATCGGCCTTAATGACCATTTCCCGCGATGACGTGAGGTGGGCCAGGCTCACGTGAGGTTTATTCCGTTCAAGACTTGTATCCGCCGGATTGATCGTTCATTGGCGGGTCATTGAATATTCCAAAATCTCAGCTCCTGCTAATTCGGCTCTCGCCTGCAATGCGATGGTTACTGCTAGCGCGTTTGTCGGGATAGCTTCCGGGTTGCCCATCACTCGGGCACAATGCACAGAGAATCTCTGACTCCGCCGATGAAACCGCCCTGAGTTATTCTCACTTCAACATTTCGTCGATAGTCACGATATCCGCTAGCCCGGAGCAGCCGTAGATTGCCGGTAGAATGCGATCCGCCGGGTGGATGCGTCGCAATTGTGCGACTCGCTCCGTTCCGGCTCGATAAGCCGGAAGATACATTCGACCGAGTAACGGATGTTGACCCCAGGCGCCAGAAAGCTTGTCCGCGCGTTCTTCCGTGACGAGAAAATCCCGGCGAAGATTGGCGGCCACCTTCTCGCGCTGCACTCCTTCTCCCCAAGTTAAATACGACGACTGATTCTTGGCATCATCCTGCAGTAACGCCAGCAGCACACCGACCTGCAAATCTTCGTCCGGTAGTTGCTCGATTTCTCTCACGCCATGGGCGATGAGAATTGCATTGTTCGCAATGCCTTCGAACAGGGTAGCGGCGCGGGTATTCATGGTCAATACCGAGGCTTCGAAGCCGGCTTTCCCGCGGACATAGAGATCCTGCAGATAGGCAAACGTGGTAACGTGCCCGGGCACGACCTCGTGGCTCACCAGTTGCTCGAACTCAGGCACAGAGATTTGCAACGAAGCGTTAATTTCATATGTGGCTTCGTACTGCGGACTCCCATCCGTCTTCCGCGCTCGCCCAATGTAGTTCATCGAGCCCGAAAACCATGCGTCCTTAATGGGCAAGAATTCAATATTGGCCCGAGGCACGGACAAGAGGTCCGGGGGAAGATAGGGCAGCAAGTTGGCCGCGCTGAGGCGATCAAAGTGCGCGATCATGGCCGCGCCCAGAGCACGAACCGAAGCCATCGGAACCACTCGATCCCGCCGCCATGCATCGACCGCGCCGAGAAGGCCGGCAGAGCTGGAGGTTGAGTAGCCCGCCCGGCCCAACAATTCGGCAACACGCTCACGCTTTGCTCCCGGGCTGGAGGCTTCCGGTGGCCGGCCCGTCGAGGACTCAACACACCGGGCGTAGGGAACCGGCTTGCCTTTGCCGAGCACTTCCATGGCAAGGTCCCACATCGTCTCCAGGCAAAGCGCCAAACCTTCGAGATACTGACCGCGCGTGCCATCGATCTTCCGAGCGTCGATCTGCCCGGCCTCGAGTTTCCGGGCTTCATCGCGAATTCCGGCAATGGCTTGCGGAAGATCCACCTGACGCAGATAGTCCTCCACTGCCTCACGATCAACGTTCTTGCCGGAAACGCCGCCGGAACCCCGCACCCGCGCCGCCGCCGGAACCGTGTAGGCCGGAGGCAGCGGCTCATCTGAGAACCACGAGTCGGCGATGAATCGTCCCGTGCCAGAGGGACACATGACATCGCCGCCCCAAAGCGTGTCGATACCGAGCACTCCATCTGCGACAAATCGTCCTAGCGAGTCCATGGACTCTCCTCTATTTTTCTTCCGCAGAAACTTTCCTCAGTGAGCCGAACCATACGTACAGACAGAGCCCAGCAAAGAGCAGCCCTGAAACGGTCTGGGACACTGCATTGTTCGAATAAAAAGGCGTCTTGATCAGGTCCTCGCGAAATCGGGGAATCGTTCGGAAGGCTGCGCCCAAAACGCCCCCCAACGCGCCACCGGCCATCAGCCCCGAAGCAATAATCACGCCCCGTTCGCGAATCGTTCTGCCTGGTCCGCCGCCGGTTTTCTCGGAACGCTTGTTCAAGTAGTGACAAAGGAATCCACCGACCAGACAGGGGGTGTTCAGTTCGAGCGGCAGGTACATGCCCAGAGCGAAAATGAGGGATGGTTGCCCCAGCATCTCCAGGATCAACGCAATCATGGCGCCGACACCGAACAATAGATACGCGATCGGCTGATGACTCATGAATCCTTCCACCAGCGCTTTCATGATCGACGCTTGGGGCGAAGCCAAGACCGGCCGCAAATCGCCGGGCAGAGCCTCCCCGAACTGGAAGGTGCGAGCCAGCATCACAACCGTGAGTCCAACTGCGATAGCGGAAGCTATGACGCCCAGGAATTTCACCTTTTCCTGCGCGGACGGTGTCGAGCCTAGCCAATATCCGACCTTGAGGTCGGTGATGGCCTGTCCGGACACGGACAGTGCCGTACACACCATGCCTGCGATCGCCATCACGAAGAACATGCCGGTCGTCCCCGATAACCCGAATCGCAGCAGCACAGCGCAAGAAATAATGATGGTGAGCATCGTCATCCCGGAGACGGGATTGCGCGCGATGGTGGCAATAGCATTGGCCGCCACCGCGGTAAAGAAAAACGAGAAGACGAGCGTAAGCGCCAGACCAATCGCAACCACACTCCAGGAAGCCGCCAAATGCCCGAGGAGCAAGGCGACTCCGATGGCTCCGAGCACAACTCCAAGGAAAATGGCAATCATCGGTATATCGCGATCGGTCCGTTCCTCGGTTACCGCTTCGCTCTTGCGAAATACCCGGAGCGCGATTCCAAACGAATCGGCCATAATACGCAATGACTTGACGATGCCGAATATGCCCGCCGTCGTGATCGCTCCCACACCAATAAATCGAACGTAGCTGCGGTAGATCTGCACCGCCGTCATATGCGAAATCGGAATCGTTGCCGGGTATACAGCACTGTCCAGGTGACTGCCGACGAACCATATCAACGGGACGAGTACGAAGTTGGAAAGAACACCACCCGCACAAAGGATCAAGGAACTGCGCAGGCCGATCACGTAGCCCAGTCCCAGGATGAAGCCGATGGCGTCGAAACTGAAAACCATGCGCGCACGGTCAGACAACATTCGAAACAGGGGCACGAACTGAAAATCAATGAACTCTTTCCACACCTGAAACGTAGTCACGAACAAGTCGTAAATACCTGCGATCGCCGTCGCCTGCAGCAGCAGCTTCGCTTGCGATCCACCTTTCTCGCCCGTGACCAGCACTTCCGCGATGGCCGTCGCTTCCGGATAGGGAAGCAGGCCGTGCATATCCCGCACAAAATAGCGCCGCAAGGGGATCAGGAAGAGGACGCCAAGACATCCGCCGGCCAAGCAAATAAAAATCGTCTGCACCGGGTGGGGGTCGAGCTTCAGAATGTATAGCGCCGGAACCGTGAAGACCGCGCCTGCAACCACGGACCCGGCAACGCCGCCGATGCCGGTGATGATCACATTCTCCAGCAGACTCGACCGTCGCGGATAAAGACGCGCCATGCCGATCGCAAGGATCGAAATCGGGATTGCCGATTCCATCACCTGTCCGACCTTCAGTCCTGAATAAGCGGAGGCGACCGTGAAAATGACGCAGAGCACAATGCCCCAGCCGATGGACCGTGTCGTAAGTTCCGGCAAGCGCGCCGCCGCTGGCACGATCGGTGGATATACTTCGCCGGGCTTCAACGGTTGGTACGCGTTCTCGGGAAGAGACTTGGTTTCGACTTCGGCCATGCAGGAACGAGCCTCCTGACTGGGGCGGATATTTTGACCGCAGACTCGGCCGTCAAGGTCGCCCCATAGCAGTCCCCTCAGGAAAAAGGGACGCCATTATGCATCAGCAAGTCAACCATAGGGTGCAGAGACACAGCAAGGGCGGCGGTCACACATGAAGGGAATTTAGAGTAGATACCACATCGATCGCTGCGGTCAACCCATGTGGACCGGACCGTCAGGTGAAACGCCCTTACCTTCTCGTTATTTCACGGTTGCCCGTCATATGCTCGCAATTCGGCCCGAATCGTGGTAGGGACAGCACAGCGTAAGAACTTCCGCCGTCGATTACACTCAGCATGGCGAGAAAAGCATGCGAGGTGCAACTGCGAAGGAACCGTCACGTTCGGTGCTGGCCCCCGTGCGCGTGGTATTTCGGGCAGTGGTTGTGACGGTTGTGCCCGATGCAAAACAACTGAACGAGCCAAGTTGGCTGGCGTTGGAAGCACTGGTTGAAGATGCACTCGAGATTCGACCCGCAGCTCTGCGGGGGCAGCTTCAACTCTTCCTGCGTGCGATCGAGTGGCTGCCGGTCGTGCGCTATGGCCGCACTTTTGCTGCGTTGGGGGACGAGCAACGTAGCCGTGTCCTCCGTTACTTGCAGGATCACCCTGTAGAACGTATCCGCTGCGGATTCTGGGGGCTGCGTACCCTCGCACTTTTGGGTTATTACGGGCGACCTGAAGGCGCACACGCGATCGACTATGCTCCCGATCCACGCGGTTGGGAGGCGGTGCGATGAAGTGCCGCAGCTATGACATCGTTATCATCGGCTCCGGCGCAGGCGGAGGGACGGTGGCCCAGGAGCTGTCGCCGCTATGCCGCGACGGCGTGCGCATCGCGGTCCTCGAGAAGGGTCCGAAACTCCGGGATGAGGAATTTACGGGGCGCGAAGTGGAGATGGCTAAGGCGCTCTACGAGGACGGCGGAGGGTTCCTGACCGCCGAGCAAACGATGACACTGGCCTTCGGAAGCGCGTATGGCGGCTCGACGGTGGTGTATACGGGCACATCGCTGCTTCCCCCGGAACGAGTCCTCCAGCGCTGGAGTGTGCCGGGGCTGAGCTTTGCGGACGTGGAACAACGCGCGCGAAAGTACGTGGCGGAAAACAACGTCCACCTGCTGGAGAAGGCGCTGATCAACGAGAACAACCGGCTGTTCGTCGAGGGATGCCGGCAGCTTCACTATCGCGTGCAGCAGTTCCCGGTAAACCTGAAAGGGTGCCGGGGATCGAGCCTCTGTAATCTGGGCTGTCCGAACCAAGCGAAACAGGGCACTAATCGGGTGCAGTTGCCGCGCGCGGAGCGCAACGGAGTAGAAGTCGTGACGCGCTGCGACGTGCAGCGGATCGAAAACAAGAAGATCTTTGCCAGGGTCAGCGAGAAACTGATAGGCAGTAAAGGCGAGCCATCAACATGGGAAGCGGGCGACTACCAGATCGACGCCAAAGTCGTGGTGGTTTGTGCCGGTGCGGTGAATTCTCCGGCGCTGCTGCTGAGGTCTGGATTTGGCCGAAGCCTGCCGCGATTGGGACATGGGTTCACCTGTCATCCTGCATTCATTATGGTCGCCGAACACAGCCAGCCGATCACCAACGCCGTCGGTCACCCCAAGAGTTTCTACCTGGACCAGTTCGCCGAGAGCAATCACTTCCTGCTCGAGACCTGCATGTACTTCCCGTTCGTCACCGCCAAAGCGATGGTTGGATTCGGTGAGGAACACAGTCGGTTTATGCGCGTCTTTCCGCGACTGCAGATGATCCTGGTGCTGGCTTGTGATGAGGTGGATGACCACAATCGCGTGACGATAGATGGCAATGGACGCCCGGTGGTTCACTATCGCTTCACCCCGGAGGCGATTCACGGCTTGGTGCAGGGCGCGATTACGGCGGCGAAGATCTCCTTCGCAGCCGGGGCGGTTCGGGCGCATGTGCCGGTTTCACATTCTCCGACGATTGAACGCGCGGAAGCGGAGCGTCTTGACCAGATTGCTCAAAACGCGGAGTTCAAACCTGGGAAGCTTTCGATCTCAGCCGCACACCTGCAGGGAGGTTGCGCGATGGGGAGCAGTCCGAAGGATTCGGTGACCGATTCTTATGGCCGGGTGCATGGAATTCCGTGGCTGTATGTGGCCGATTCGAGCCTGTTTCCGAATTCGCTGGAAATCAATCCGTACTTGACCATCATGGCTCTGGCGGACCGTGTGGCGGAAACCATCCGCAAGAATGTGAATGCGCTTCTATGAGCAAGATCATATGAGCAAGATGACGGGCGGTGACATCGTTGTGCGCGCGCTGGAAGATGAAGGTGTAGGTTTCACTTTCGGCATTCCGGGTACACACAACATCGAACTCTACGATTCACTCGCCCGTTCCAGGAGCGTGCGCCCAGTCCTCGTTACCGATGAACAGAGCGCTTCTTTCATGGCCGATGGAGTTGCGCGTGCTTCCGGGGCGCTTGCGGCAGTGAACCTGGTTCCCGGAGCAGGACTGACACACGCGCTCTCGGGGATTGCCGAAGCTTATCTCGACGGAGTCCCCATGCTCGTGCTCGCTTGTGGAATTCGGCGGGATACGGGAATGGCGTTCCAGCTCCATGACGTTGACCAACTCGCCATCGCGCACCCCGTGACCAAGGCGCAGTTGCGCGCGGAACATGGATCGGAAATCTACGCAACCGTCCGCCGCGCTTGCCAAATCGCGCGAAGTGCCCCGGCCGGGCCGGCGTTGGTCGAGATTCCCGCCGAGCACTACTTCTTCCGTCATGACCCGTATCTGCAGGCACCCGATTCACAGCCAGCACCGCCAACTCCAACGACCCAAGGGGAACTTGTCGAGCGGGCTCGACAATGGATCGAAGCCAGCCGCCGCCCTCTGCTTTACCTGGGGCTCGGGGCCATCCAGGCCGGTGCAGACCTCGTGGCATTGGCCGAGCGACTGAATGCTCCGGTTGCCACAACCATCTCAGGCAAAGGCGTTTTCAACGAAAAGCATCCGCTTTGGTTGTGGTGTGGCTTTGGTGCTGCCGCACCTTCGTTCGTGCGCAAGGTAGCAGCGTCTTGCGATCTTACTTTGGCCATCGGTTGCCGCTTCTCTGAGGTGGGCACGGGAAGCTATGGCATGCAGCCACCCGGCAAACTGATTCACGTGGATATAGATCCCTCGGTACTGGGAAAGAACTACCCCGCGCACCTGCCCGTAGTTTCGGATGCCGCGAGTTTTGTCGCCTCCCTGCTTCCTCATCTGACGTCACGCTCAGTGGATGAATCGTTGCGACGCGAGATACGTTCCGGCCACGAAGAGGTCAGGCAAGGATGGACAACGCCGGATAATTCCGAAGGAGTGCACCCACCTCACCTTTTGGCAACAGTTCAAGAGTTGGTTGGGAACGACGCGATCTATACCACCGATAGCGGCAACGGGACCTTTCTGGCCATGGAGTGCTTACGGCTGCCACATCCGCGTTCGTTCCTGGCGCCGGTGGACTATTCGTGTATGGGTTACGCGGTGCCTGCCGCACTAGGAGCTGCACTCGCCTGTCCTGATCGCCAAGTGATTTCCCTGGCGGGCGATGGTGCATTCCTGATGACAGGTTTGGAACTGCTCACCGCGCGCCAGCTGAGTCTGCCGGTAATGGTGTTGGTCTTGCGCGACCGCGAGTTAGCACAGATTGCGCAGTTTCAGCAAATCGCGCTTGGACAGAAGACCTGCAGTGAGCTTCCTGACTATGACTTGGGCGCCATTTGCCGGGGTGTTGGTGTAGAGTACCTCGCATTGCGTCGTAACGCCGATGCAGAGGCGATCCTCAAGCAGGCACTCACACTAACTGGTTCCGGTCTTCCTGTCGTCGTCGAGGTCGCAATCGACTATTCCCAGAAGACCTACTTCACCCGCGGCGTGGTGCGCACAAATCTGGGCCGCTTGCCGTGGCCCGATCGTATACGCTTCGTGGTGCGTGCTCTAGGACGAAAGCTGGGGTAAGACTGAGGAGAAAATTCGTGCCGCATCCCCCCTGCTCAGTCACTTCGAAGCTGGGCCTCGATTGACTCTGAGTCCGAGTCATCCCCCTTTGCTGTTGTAGAACCAAGGCTGGACGGAGGCGAGAACGAGCTCTTCTTGGTCAGGCCTTTCGACCTGTCCTGTATAGGTAATCTGTGCACGGTCGTCAGCCATTGTCCAAGAACGTCGAAACCGAGGTCAAGTGGTGAAAGCAAGAGTCGGATCTCTTCATACCGGGTCCTGGGGCAAGGCGATTGAGAAAAGGAGTTGCCAGGTGTAGGATTTCGGCTGCTCAAGGGATCCAGAATTTGTGGGGACGCGTTTGAAATAGCGGAGGATTATGATGTCGACCGTATTTTGCCGTGCCCACGTTATGGCGCTTCTGCTTCTGGTCCCAACTGTTGCTGCGCAAGAACTGCCGAAGTTCCAGCCGCCACTGTGGAGCGCCAAACCCGACGTCGCGGCCTTCGAGAAAATGGAGGATGACCGCCTGGCAGCGGCACTGCGTGCCATAGATCAGATCGTCGCCGTCAAGGGTTCAAGGACAATTGAAAACACACTGGTACCGTACGACGAAGCGATTCGGCAGCTGGATGCGGCAAGTTATTTTTCCGGTTTGATGCAGCAGGTGCACCCGGATGTGGCGTTCCGCGATCATGCCACCGCGATGACCACCAAAGTAAGCGGTGCGCAAACGGCATTGTCGCTCAATCGGGACGTTTACCAGGCACTGTCAAGTGTGGATGTGTCCAAGGCGGATGCCGCGACCCGCTATTACGTTCAGCGCCAGCTGCTTGAATTTCGTTTGGCGGGCGTGGACAAAGACGATGCGACTCGAGCGCGGCTCAAGAAGCTCAACGACCAGCTTACCGAAGATCAGTCGTCCTTCGACCGCAACATCTCCGACGACACAAGGACCGTGGAGATCACCGATGCATCAGAACTGGACGGACTGCCGCAGGATTACATTGACAAGCACAAACCCGGTGCGGATGGGAAAATCCACATCACAACCGACTATCCGGATGTCTTCCCGGCACTGACTTTCGCTAAGAGCGACGGACTCCGCCGTCGTCTCTATGAAGCCTTCCGGTCGCGAGCTTACCCCAAGAACCGTGATGTGCTCAGGGACATGATGCGGACGCGCTATGAGATCGCGACGCTGATCGGCTACTCCTCCTGGGCAGATTACAATGCGGCCGACAAGATGATCATCAACGGCAACAATATTGCCAGGTTCATCCAAGACTTAGACGCAACAACGCGACCAGTTGCTCAGCGCGAGTTCGCCATGCTGCTGGCAGAGAAGCGGAAAGCCGATCCCAGGGCATCGGAGATCCTGAGGTATGACTTCTTGCGCCTCTCAGAACTCGTCCGTCGCTCCCAGTACGACTTCGATTCCCAAACCGCCCGCCCTTACCTGCCGTACAACCAGGTGAAGCAGGGGATCCTGGATACCGCCGCGACACTTTTCCACGTCAGCTTCCGCCAGGAACTGAATCTGCCTGCGTGGGACCCATCCGTCGAAACCTGGGATGTAATTGAGAATGGCAAAGCGATCGGCCGGATTTATCTCGACATGCATCCCCGGCCGGGCAAGTATAGCCATGACGAGATGGCGCCGGTTCTGGATGGGATCCGGGGCAAGCAACTGCCGGAGGCCATTCTGGTTTGCAACTTCCCTGCGCCGACTGCGACTGATCCCGGCCTGATGGAATACGGTGATGTGGTGACTTTCTTCCACGAGTTCGGCCATTTGATGCACCATATTCTCGGCGGACAGCAGCAGTGGGCTGGAATCAGCGGCATCAGCATGGAATCCGATTTCGCAGAAGCGCCCTCGCAGATGCTGGAGGAGTGGATGCGTAGCCCCCAGGTTCTTGCCTCCTTTGCTCATCATTACAAGACTGGGGAGTCGATTCCCGCTGACTTGGTGGCGCGCATGAACCGGGCCTCCGCCTTTGGACGCGCAAACGCTGTTGCCGTTCAGTACGCGCATGCGGCAATTTCATACGACATCTACAAAGACAATCCGCAGAAGGTTGACCTCGACGCGATTGCTCTCGATGATTTAAGGCATTACACGTTGTTCATTCCTATTGCCGCCGACGCTCACATGTATGCATCCTTTACCCATCTGGGGGGCTACTCTTCTGCCGTTTACACGTACATGTGGGACAAAGTCATAGCAGAGGATTTCTTCCAGCAGTTTAACCAGACGAATCTACTTGCCGGCGATGCTCCCATGCGCTACCGGCGGCTAGTGCTGGAGCCGGGCGGATCCATGTCTGCAAATGATCTGGTCAAGAACTTTCTCGGCCGTCCACAGAACATGACTGCGTTCCAACGGTGGATGGGCGAAGAGTTTGAGAGCGCACCGCAGAACAAGTCGTCCAGCGGAAACTGAGAGAGCGCTGCCGGCTGGCCATGGAAAGCCTTGGATCACTCGCGCCACACCAGGTCCAATTCCGGGTGTATTGTCAGCTACTCCTACCTTTGGGATTACTCCCCGCTTGCTCGTTACCCTGGCACAATCACCACGAGTGGGCGACATATCGTTACTAATCTGGCGGTTCACATCCGCGTCGCCCTCCCAAGGTGTTTCTCTGAGTAGCCGTGTTCGACGCGGGCCTTTATATCCGAGTACGCCGCATCGATGAGCCTGCTTAGCGCTGCGGCGTTTGTGGCCGTTCCAGGTCTCAGCTTCACATGGCGCATGAACTTGCCGGTGCCTTGCAACAAGCGTGCCGGATCCGACAGCGCTGCGCCGTGAAAGAACCCCACGTTTACGTGCGAAGTGAATACATTGACGTAGCCGAAGGGCGCATCTCCCAAACATGCAACCGGACAGCCATCATGCAGAAGCTCTCGAACTTCGTCCCCGCATTTTCGCATCACCTCAAACCACTGATGCGCGATGGCTCCCAATCCACCTGCATGCTCTTTCATCCACGCATCGATGGCGGCATCGCGCTCGACAGCGCCGTTGAATCGCAGCAATTCCGTTTTCATCGTCGCTCCACTTTCTGCTTTCGAGATCTGTGGATACGTAGCACCCTTACCTTCCCTACAGCAAAATCGCTCGTCCGGAACAGCTGGTCTTGTCGAAGGGAGCGTCGCTCCCGGCTAACGCCGTAGTCTTTTATAACCCGGATCGCCCGTGACCGGCTTGTCGGCAAACCTTACATTACCGGATTATGGAAGGGTTGCCCGTCATCCGCCCACAATCGTACAGGTCGCATAAGGAGCTTCGAGTTCTTTTTCTTCGGATTTCGGAGACCTCCATGTCCTATCCGACTTCCAATGTCCGGTGGCTCTACAAACTGGTGGAAAGCGCGCCGGGCGCACTTCGGGAGATTTGGATGCTTGTGATTCGCCCGTGCAGCCACGTCGGTATGAGAACGGGAGTGACGCTCACACAGGCCGAGGTTTGACTTATAGCTGCGTTGAGCATACACATAGACGACTCTCGGAAGCGGCCGATGCCGAAGTTCTTGTTTACCATGTTGCCCGCGAACGATCTCGGCTTGCCGACTCGTCTCGTGCCCATTGCTCGAGTGCTTGCCGATCGCGGCCACGAAGTGGCTGTGTTCAACCCTGCACCAGCACCTTCAAAGCTGATCGCTGAGGCGGGGTTGCAAAACCTCCCCATGCCCTCGCGGCCTATGCCGGCTCCGGTGATGGACTTGGCTCAAGTTGGGTCCGCATGGGATGTGGAAGAGTTTTTTGCCGCACTGTATCTTGACGAGGAAGCCACCCGCGGCGAAACGGCGGTCTACGTGGACGTGATCCGCGATTACGATCCTGATGTTGTCGTCGACTCATTCGGGCTTCTTACCTGTCTCGCCGCGCGCGTAGTTGCCGTGCCGCTCGTAACCGTGCTTCAGGGCAATATTCATCCATCCAGCGATGGATTTCTTTGGTGGAAGAAAGACCGCCCAGGTGGATTACCCAGTGCAGCCGCAGTGATCAATAAGGTTGCGGCGGAATACGGAATCGTACCCGTTGAGCGCTGCGTCGATCTGCTGGCGGGCGACGTTTCCCTGATCGTCGGCACGCCAGAAACCGATCCGCTGCCCGCAATCGCGTCTGTTACATACGTCGGTCCCATTGTCTGGCAGCGCGGCGATGCTTCTCTGCCCGACTGGGTTGCTGCGCTCGGTCGCGGCCAACCCGTGATATGGGTCTACTCCGGCAATCCCAGGTACGCCGGCGCTCCGACTCCTTGTGACTCGATCGTGGTGATCCGCGCGGCCATCGCGGCTTTGGGTGATGCGCCCGTGCAAGTTGTACTGACAACCGGCTACCAGGAGGTGCCTAAGGAGGTGGGGGCTTTGCCATCGAACTTTCATCACGCCGCCTATCTGCCAGGTTGTGCGATGGCTGAGCGTTGCGACCTCATGGTGCATCATGGTGGTCACAGCTCGGTCATGACAGGATTATCTGTAGGCACGCCAGCGGTGATCATCCCGACTATAACGGAGCGCGAGAGCAACGCTCGTCGTCTTGCAGCATTAGGCGCGGGCGAGATTGTGGTGCCGGTTGATGGTGCAGACGGCGAAAAGCAGATCGACGTGGCCGAATTCAGCGCTAAGGTGAACCGCGTGTTGAACGAGCCCGGCTATCGGACATCCGCTCGCCGGGTCGCCGAATCAATGCGCAAGTTTGGCGGAGCCCAAGAGGCCGCTGAGCTGATCGAGCGGTTCGCAGGTGGTAAGGCCTGAACCGCAGCCCCTATCCTGTATCTCAAACTTCCGCAGGGTACAATCGTTCGACACTCCATGCCCCTGACTCCCGGAACCCGGTTGGGACCCTATGAAATTCTTGCGCCCCTCGGCGCAGGTGGCATGGGTGAGGTGTATCGCGCCACCGACACGAAACTCGGTCGCGACATAGCCCTCAAGGTGCTGCCCGCCGAAATGGCGCACGATCCGGAGAGA
>Ga0074044_10002610_pt1 | contig 15706 bp, 12 predicted proteins | sample BogForMeECP23OM1_FD_94443 | JGI IMG/M metagenome (GOLD analysis project Ga0074044, IMG submission 94443) | Bog forest soil microbial communities from Calvert Island, British Columbia, Canada - Bog Forest MetaG ECP23OM1 | ecosystem: Environmental > Terrestrial > Soil > Wetlands ...
ACAAAAATCGCCAGCTTGTGCCGCGCCACATCGATGCCGAGCATGCGCGAAGCGACTTCGCTGTCGTGAATCGCCTGCAACGCACGACCCGTCGGGCTATCGATGAGATTCAACGCCAGCGCCGTGCCAATGACAAACGTTATCCCGCCGATCCAGTACCAAGCTCGCGGGCCGTGCAGCGGAAAACCGAATAGCGCGAGATGGGGCACCAACATGCCGTCGGGACCGCCCGTCCAGGCTGCTTCGTTGGTGAGGACGATGGCGACGAGGAGCCCGAACCCGAGAGTCGCGACCGCAAGATATTGGCCCTTGAGCTGAAGTATCGGCCGGCCGACGATAAATGCGATTAAGCCGGAGAGCGACGCACCGCCGAGAATGCCTAGCCAACAAGGTACGCCCAAATGGGTCGCTCCGATCGCAACAGCATAGGCTCCGATGCCGAGAAAGCCGGCGTGACCCAGGCTGACCTGTCCGGCAAAACCCATCAGAAGATTCAAGCCCAGACTCGCCAGTGCGAAGATAAAGACGAGCGCAGCAATTCTGTAATAATAGGTTGATGGGAGGAGCAGCGGCAGCAGGAGGAGAATCACCGCGATCGCTGCGACCGGCGCCAAACGATGATCGAGCAGCGCACGCATCCTCAGACTCGTTCGACCTGGGCTCGACCGAGCAGGCCCTGCGGCATAATGAACAGCACAGCGAGGATAACCAAGAAGGCGACGGCATCCTTATAATTCGAAGAGATGTAGCCTGCGCTGAACGCCTCCAGCAGACCAAGAAGGAGGCCCCCGACCACCGCGCCGAAGGCGCTGCCGATGCCGCCGAGCACTGCGCCCGCAAATCCCTTAAGCGCCAGCAACGTTCCGACATCATAGCTGGTCAGCGTGATCGGAGTGACGAGGATTCCTGCGACCGCCCCAATCGCCGCCGATACGACGAACGAGAAGTCGACGATGCGCCGGGTATTGATCCCGACGAGGCGCGCCGCAAGCCGGTTGGCGGCAGTGGCGATGACCGCCTTGCCGAGCAGGGTACGATCAATCACCCCCCAAAGCAGTGCTACGACGACAGCCGCACCAGCAAGCACGACGAGGCTCTGTGGCAGGATGGCGGCGCCACCGAAGCGGATCGGGTCGGCGCCGAGCAGCGGCGGTAGACTATGAAAGCGCTTGTCGAACACAATTTGCGCGGCGCCGCGCAGGAAAATCGACGCGCCGATCGTGATCATGATGAGCGTGACCGCGCTCGCTCCGCGGGCGGGCTCGATTGCGAAGCGATGCAGCGCGAGCCCGATCGCGACCGCCACGATAACCGCGACGAGCGCGGCCAATGGCAACGGCACCCCGGCAAGCGCCAGGAATACCGTCGTCATTCCGCCCAGCATCACAAATTCGCCCTGGGCGAAGTTCACAACACCGGAGGCGTTGTAAATGAGAGTGAAGCCAAGAGCGACAAGCGCGTATACTGCGCCGACCGTCAGTCCCGAGAAGGCGAATTGCAGAAATTCAGCCATCGGATCAAGACGCCTCGCGTCGCCGCCCCTGTCATCGATTCCCAGTCAGGCGAGCAGGCTACGCCGCCAGCTCGCCGCCTTTTTCATGAGCCAGCGTCGGGCACCAAGGTCCAATCTCCGTTCTTGATCTCGAGCATGCGGAAAGCCGATAGGTTCAAGCCCAGGTGATCGGTGGGCGACATGTTTACTATGCCGCCGGTGCCGATGTAGCCCTTCGTTTTTTCTATCTCGTCGCGCACCTGCGCTTTGTCGGCGCTCTTTGCCCGCTGCATCGCTTGCACGAGAATCATCAGGCCGTCATAAGCATGCCCGCCGAAGGTCGACACCGGTTGTCCGGTCTTTTGCTGATACTCCCGCGAATAGCTCACAACGACCGGCTTTTGCGGATCGCTGTCAGGCAATTTATCGGCTACGAGCAGCGCCGCAGCCGGCAGGCGGACACCTTCGGCCGCGGGGCCCGCGAGATCGATAAACTGCTTCGAAGCAACCCCGTGACTTTGATAGAGCGGCAGCGTGATGCCGAGCTGGCGATAGTTGCGCGTCACGATCGCCGGGCCTTGGCCGAAGCCGGTATTGACCACCGCCAGCGCGTCCGTCTTGTTGCGGATATTGGTGAGCTGCGGGGTCATGTCGCTGTCGCGCGGGCCGTAGGTTTCCTCGTGGGCGATGGTGATGCCGAACTTCGGAGCCACTGCGACGCACTGGTCGCGCATCGACTTGCCGAACGCGTCGGTGCCGGAGATAAGTGCGATCGTCGTCAGATTGCGATGCTTGAGGTCCCCAAAGATCTTTTCGCAGGCCATCCTGTCGGTGTGAGGCGTTTTAAACACCCATTTCCGGACGGGCTCGATGATTTGGACAGCGCCGGCGAGCGAGATGAACGGAATCTGCGCCTCTTCGAAAACCGGTATCATTGCCAGTGTCGAGCCAGTTGTCGTGCCCCCGACCATCGCTACGATCTTGTCCTCTTCGACCAGGCGAGTTGCGAACGTGCGCGCATTGTTGGCGTCGCCGCCATCGTCGTAGATGACGAGTTGGAGCTTCTGGCCGTTCACTCCACCCTTGGCGTTGATCGCCTCGACGTACATTTCCAGTGTTTTCTTCTCCGGATCACCGAGAAACGACGCCGGGCCGGTGACCGAAAGCACCGCGCCGATCTTGGTCTGCGCCCACGTCTGGTTAGGAGCTGCGAACAGGATCGCCACGCCAATGCCGACTGCCGCGACGATATGATGTCGTGCCATGTTGTTATCCTCCCAAGGCAAATTCTGTCGAACCTATCAGAGCTGGCAAAGCCGAAATTGATCTAACTCAAGAAGCGTCGAGCCGCCATTTAGTTTGACGCGTTCCGGACGGCGTTCCGGCCGACGTCTGCTCGATGCGTCGGCGCGTCTCGACCCGTCAATGCTCACGGAAGAATTCGGCGTCGGTCGCGATCGGCCACGGAAAACAGGGAAAATGGCCAAATCCGGCGCTCGCTATTCAAGCGGTCCGAGATACCGGCAGCCATCCTGCGGAATCATTGATCTAGCGCAATAAGTGCGGCTGAATTGCGTATATTGTACAATAAGATATTGGACATTCATCCATGACAAGAATTGTTGAGACTTTACGGGAAGAACATCGAAACATCGAAGAATTGCTTCTCGTTCTGGAGCAGGAATTGAGTGTCTTCGATCGCCGTGAGCGGCCCGACTACGAAGTTATACAGGCGGTCATTCGTTATTTTGAGGACTATCCCGATTGCTGCCATCATCCGAAAGAAGACATGATCTTTGAGAAACTGAAGGCGCGTGACTCCACCGCGGCCGAACGCGTCGGCGACCTCGAAGCTGAGCATCAAAATGAAGGCAAACGCCTGAGACGGGTTGCCCACATGATCAGGAGTATCCTGACCGACCACGATATCCTGCGGCAGACATTCCACGATACGATGCGCGACTTCATCGAGACGGAACGGAAACACATGGAGATGGAAGAACGAGTTCTGTTTTCGGCTGCAGTCAACGCCTTGCAACCCGAAGATTGGGCAAGAATCGAGGCGGTGTGGAGCGAAAAGAAGGATTCGATGTTCAACGCGGCCATTGAAGAAAGATGTCAGTCCCTGCGAGAGCGCATTTTGCGGTGGGAACGGGAAAACCAGGAGCATTGGATAGCGCAGCGCGCCGATTCGCAGGCGAACAACCGACATTAGAATGGGCCGGCCGTAATTGGTTCAATACCGCGCGATGCATCCGCGCGCACCACTCGAGCGAAATCCGACCGGAAATGCGCCAGCGATGCGGCCGCGGGGTCTGCCTAGTCGCGGGTGCTGCCTAACGGAATCATCGATTGGCTGTCCCCGCAGGTATCACGGCAGTCGCCTCAAGTTCAATCTTGGCTGGATGGTCAAGCAGATCGGCGACGAAGATCATGCTCATGGCTGGAAAATTCTTTCCCATCAAACGATTCCATATCCGCCCCAACTCGGCTCGCCCGGCAAGGTATGAGGGCTTGTCGATGCAATAGGCGGTCATACGGCAAATATGGTCGGGCGCGCCGCCAGCCTCCGCAAGCACGGCGAGCACGTTTTTGAGCGCTTGTTCGAATTGCGGGACGAGGTTCTCGCTGCAAAATTGCTGTTGCTCATTCCAGCCGACTTGGCCGGCGATGAAGACAATGCGTCCGGTAGCCACTGAAATTCCGTTGGCGTATCCGATCGGAGGTGCCCAGCCGTGCGGAAGCAAAACCGACATTAAACGTTCTCCTCAACCTTATCGAACTCAGCGACGCAAACAATTCGCGGCCGCACCACTTGCGGCATTTTCGATCGGTTAGAGTTACATACCGCTATAACTAAATTGTAGGCTCGGTTATAGTCGTATTTCATTGACTTAGATCAAGGGCAAGATGCGAAATTCTGAGAAAGAAAATAGGTTTTCACGTTGGTGCCAGTGTCTAAAGGAAATTCAAAAGGGGTCCGTGACCTTTACGTCTTCGATACTTATTGATCAGACCAAGAAATGCGCTACTCGCTCGCCGTGTGAACGTGGGCCACAACATGCAAAACGATCTAACTCACATCCTGAACGAGATCGAGGACCCGGAACTTGGCATCGGCATCGTCGATATGGGCCTGGTTTATCGCGCCGACTGGAACGTAAAGGGCATCGACGTGGAATTCACGACGACCTCGGCCTCGTGCCCCTTCGCTGAAGCGCTGTTGCGGCAGATCAACGACATACTGCGTCATCGCTTCCGCGAGGCAGCATCGATTCGCGTGCGGCTCGTCCTGGATCCGCCCTGGACGCTGGAACGGCTCAGCGACAATGCCCGCAGGAAACTCGGTTGGGCCCGAACCGCGACCGTATCGCCGGCGCATTTCTGCTCGGATTTCGCCCGCGGCCCATGGAAGAACTAGACTTTCTCCAAGCCGCTTCCGGCGCGGAGGATGGACTCGACGCCTACTGCGTCTTCTTCACCAGCGGGCATTTAGACTCCGACAGCGGCTGGAATGCCTGGTCGGCCGGAATCGTGGCGGCGAGCTTGTAATAATCCCATGCCCCCTTGGATTCCGCCGGTTTCTTGACCTCGTACAAATACATCTCGTGAACCATCCGGCCGTCCTCGCGAATCTTTCCGTTCTTGGCGAAGAAGTCGTTGATCGGCATTGAGCGCATCTTCTCTATCACCGCTTTGGTTTCGTCCGTGCCGGCGGCCTGCACAGCTTTGAGATAGTGCGTGGTCGCCGAATAGATGCCGGCCTGCGTCATGTTCGGCATCTTGCTCATGCGTTGGAAATAACGCTGGGCCCAGGCTCGCGACTCCTCATTGCGGTCCCAGTAGAAGGCGTTGGTCAGCAGCATCCCTTGCGCCACCTGCAGACCAAGGCTGTTGATGTCGTTAATGAAGACGAGCAAACCCGCCAGTTTCTGGCCGCCTTGCACCACGCCGAACTCGGCCGCCTGCTTAATGGAATTGGTGGTGTCGGCGCCGGCGTTGGCGAGCCCTACCACCTTGGCTTTCGAGGATTGCGCCTGCAGCAGCGCCGAGGAGAAATCCGAGGTGTTGATCGGAACCCTGACGCTGCCGAGCACCTGACCGCCGCTCGCCTTGACGACGCCGGCGGTGATCTGCTCGAGATCGTGGCCGAAAGCGTAATCGGCGGTCAGGAAGAACCAGGTATCGTAGCCCGCCTTGACCATGGCGGCGCCGGTGCCGTGGGAGAGCGCGTAATTATCGTAGGTGTAATGGATCGAGACCGGCGTGCATGCTTCGTTGGTGATGCGCGCCGCACCCGGCCCATTGAGGACGACGATCTTGTTCTTGGTCTTGGCGACTTCGATGGCGGCAAGCGCGGTGGCCGATGCGGCGACGTCCATGAGCGCGTCGACATGCTGGCTGTCGAACCATTCCCGAGCCGTGGCCGAGGCAATGTCCGGCTTATTCTGGTGATCGGCGGCGACGACTTCGATCGGCTTGCCCAGAACTGTTCCGCCGAAATCCTCGACCGCCATCTTGGCAGCGGTGACCGCGCCGACGCCGGTGATATCCGCGTAGATGCTCGACATGTCCTCGATCATGCCGATTTTCACCACGCCGTCGGAAACCTTGTCCTGGGCCTGGGCAGTAAATGTGCACGCGAGCAGCAGCCCGATGCCGATAACAGCCGATCTCTTCATCGTCCCCTCCCGAGTGGGTCGGCTTTCTAGAACGCCAGCCGCAGGCATTTGATACGGATACCAGAAAATCGGGCCTTCCCATCATGTCTGCGGATAGGCGTTAGCAGAACAAGCAAGCTGCGCGGACAACGACCGAGAGCGATGACAGGGGCTTGATGACAGAATACCACGATGGGCCGAGGATAAACCATGTCACCGTGCTGGCAAAGCCGCCAAGGCGTCGACTTTTATCTGCCTGCGGGTTGTGATGTAGGCTGATGGAGCTATTCATGCGGGAAACCTACGGGCCGGAGTATCCGCGCACGTTGGGCGCGCTGATGGCGTGGTCCGGGATGGACCCGGCCGGGCAAGCGGTGACCGACGCCGCGGGCACGCTGAATCGGCGCGCTTTCCTAAACCGCGTGTTGCGGGTGGCGGCAGGGCTGCGGACAGGAGGTGTCGGCCCGGGTGCTCGGGTGGCGCTGTGGTTGCCGAATGGAACCGCTTACCTAGCCGCCATCTTTGCCTGCGCTCGGCTCGGTGCGCTTGCCATCCACATCAACACACGCTTTCGCGTGGCGGAAGTTGGCAACATCCTGCGTCGGTCCCGCGCAATCGCTCTGGTGACGGAATGGGGATTCCCGCCGGTCGACTTCCCGGCCATTTTCGCCGCCCTACCTGCGCAGGATCGCGCTGTACTGCGCTGCGTGTTTGGGCTGCAGCTTTCTTCCAGCGTGACGCAGCTCGCCGGCCTACCGGTATTGGCGCTTGATGGTGCCGCCGCCGATGCGGGCCCGGACGAGGCGACCGCGGCGACGCCCTGCCTGACATTTACCACCTCCGGCACCACCAGCGGCCCGAAACTGGTCCTGCACGATCAGCAAACCATCGCGGGGCACGCCGTCGACGTTGCCCGCCATATCGGACTGGAAGCGGCGGATGCAGTGCTGCTCGGAGCGGTGCCGTTCTGCGGAACGTTCGGCAATGCCGCGGCGATGGCTGCGATCGCCGGCGGCGCGCATGTGGTGTGCCTCGCACAGTTCGACGGTGAGGCGCCGGCCGGGCTGATCCGTCAGCACCGGGTCACCCACGTGATCGGCGGCGACGACATGTTCGGCCGCCTCGCCGCTGCGGCGGGCGGTCGCCGGTTCCACTCGGTGCGCTTCTCGGGTTTCGCCGCCTTCCATTCTACCGCCGCCGCCTCAATCGCCGCCGCGGAGGCGGTGGGCATGCAGCCGCGCGGCCTTTACGGCAGTTCGGAGGTACAGGCGCTGTTCTCGGTCTCGGAGGGCGAGAACCGCCTGCTCGGCGGCGGCGTGCCTGTCAGTAATCGAGCCCGGCTTGCGGTACGCGATCCGGAGACCGGTAGCACGCTGCCGTTCGGTGCGTCCGGTGAACTGTGGATCGACGCCCCGTCTCGCTTCATTGAGTATCTGGAAAATCCGGCAGCGACCGAACGAGCGATCGACGCTGAGGGCATGTTCCGCACCGGCGATCTCGGCCGGCTGGCCGGCACGGGCTTCGTCTATGAGGCGCGGCTTGGCGATGCCATGCGGCTGGGCGGATTCCTGGTCAGCCCCGAGGAGATCGAGGCTATCATTCAGGCGCAGCCTGGCGTGGCGGGTGTGCAGGTGGTGGCGGCGTCCAGGGGAGAGGCTGATCTGGTGCCGGTGGCCTTCGTTCGGCCGGCCGACGGGGCGGTTCTGGACGAGGGCGCCTTGCGGGCACGTTGCCTGGAACAATTAGCGCGGTTTAAGGTCCCGGAGCGGATCGTGCTCGTGCAAGCGTTCCCGATCGTCGACAGCCCGAACGGCCCCAAGGTGCAGAGGGTGCGCCTGCGGGAGATGGCCGAAGCGCTACTGCAGCAGCGGCGGCGCAACCAGCCACGCGATGTTCCTGCAGGATAGTGCCAACGCCAGCGATGACCCAATTGTAATGGAGCCAACTGCCGCCGCGGCATCACCGCCAACCCCGGAGATGGACGAGCAATGACCTACGCCAATCCTCTGCTGCACAAACCAACGCGTGCCTTGCCAAGGCGAGTGGTGGTAATCGGGGCGGGCACCATCGGCCCCGACATCGGCTATTACCTCAAAAGCGCCATTCCCGAGCTGACGCTGCACCTCGTCGACGTCGCCCAGGCGCCGCTTGACCGGGCGGTCGAGCGCTTCAAAAGCTACGCGCGCAAGGGGGTCGAACACGGCAAGATGAGCGAAGCGCGGGCGCGGCAGGTCACCGAGAACCTGTACACCTCGCTCGAGTACGCGGTCGCGCGCGAGGCCGACTGGGTGCTTGAGGCTGCGACCGAGGATCTCGCACTCAAGCGCCAGATTTTCGCGCGGATCGAAGAACTAGTACGGCCGGACACCATCATCACCTCAAACACCAGCTCGCTACCCGCCGAGCGCATCTTCGCCGAACTGCGGCACAAGGAGCGGGCGACGGTGACTCACTTCTTCGCCCCGGCCTGGCGCAATCCGATTGTCGAGGTCATCCGCTGGGTGGGCGCCGATCCGCGTCTCGTCGACGACCTCAATTGGATTTTCTGCATGACCGGCAAGGTGCCGCTGGTCACCGCCGACGTCGCCTGCTTCATGCTCGACCGCGTGTTCGACAACTGGTGCAACGACGCGGCGCTGCTCTTGAACGAAGCAAGCGCCGCCGAGATCGACACCACCACACTCGAGTTCGTGCATGCCGGCCCGTTCTTCGTGCTCAATCTCGCCAACGGCAACCCGATCATCGTTGAGACCAACACGCTGCAGGCGGACGAGGAAGGCGAGCACTACCGGCCGGCGCCGATCTTCCGCTCGGTGCAGAACTGGCGCACGACCGCGCCGGGTAAGCGGGTCGCGGTCGCGCCCGCGATCCAGGCCGATGTGCGCGCCCGCATGCTCGGCATTCTGATCTCGCAAACCGTCGACATCCTCGACCGCAAGATCGGCGCGGCCGCCGACCTCGAGCTCGGCTGCCGTTTGGCGCTCGGCTTCAAGGCCGGGCCGCTCGATATCATGCGCCGGATCGGCAACGCCGAGGTCGAGCGCATCATCGTCCGCACACAGCGCGAACGGCCAGGCCTGCCGCAACCGCTCCGGCCGCTCGGCGATTACCAGAATTTCTATCGCCACGTGCTGCTCGACGACATCGGGGACGTCAAGGTGATCACCATTCGCCGCCCCGATGCGCTCAACGCGATCAACGACGAAGTGACCGACGAGATTCTGGCCGCGATCCGTCGCTTCGAAGGCGACGAAGCCGTCCACGGCTTTGTGCTGACTGGCTACGGCGCGCGCGCCTTCTCGGCCGGCGCTGACATCGGCCGGTTTCCCGGCGTGCTCGGTAACGCCGAGGCGGCCGCTCAATACGCCCGCGACTGCGCCCGCCTGCTCGTGCACATCGACGCCATGCGCAAACCCGTGGTCGCCGCCTTGAACGGCATGGCGCTCGGCGGCGGCCTGGAAATCGCGCTGCGCTGCCACGGCATAGTCGCCATTCGCGGCGTCTCGCTGCAACTGCCGGAGATCACTCTCGGGATCGTTCCCGGGCTGGGCGGCATGGTAGTGCCCTATCGGCGCTGGCCGAAGGGGGCGGCCGTCTTCCACGACATGATGCGGCGGGCGACTCACATGTCGGCGAAGGCGGCGCACGAAATCGGCATGATCGACGCACTCACCGACGCCTATGCCGGATTGATAACCGAGGCGGTCGCGCGCGTGCATGCGCTCGCCGGCCGGCCGGCCTGGCTAGGCGACGGCGTCGTCCATGTCCAGCCGCCGGCGCCGATCGAACCGATGGCGGCGAACGGCCAGCGGCTCAGTTCCGAGGCAATTGGTATCCTCGACGCCGCCATTCGCGATGCCGCGGCGGCGCCGACCTTCGCCGCCGCGCTCGAGATCGGTTATCGCGCCTTTGGGGCGAGCGCCTGCACCGCCGCCGCGCGCGAGGGCATCGACGCCTTCCTGCAGCACCGGCCGGCGGATTTCAGCAAGACCGGCTAACATGCCGCGCGAGCCGCCGACCTATTCTGCCCGCGCGGCGAGACCGAGATAAGTCTCGACCACGCGCGGATTGACGGCGAGCTCGGCGGCCGAGCCCTCGAGCACGAACTCACCCATTTCCAACACGTAACCGTAGTCGGCGACCTGCAGTGCTGCCCGCGCGTTTTGCTCGACCAGGAGGATCGACACGCCGGTCTGCCTCAGGCTGGCGATGACGTGGAGGATGTCACGCGCGATGCGTGGCGCCAGGCCGAGGCTCGGCTCGTCGAGCATGAGGAGCTTGGGGCGCGCCATCAGCGCACGGCCGAGGGCCAGCATCTGCCGCTCGCCGCCGGACAGCGTATCCGCGAGCTGCGAGTGGCGTTCCTGTAAGCGCGGGAAGCGTGCGTAGACCGCCGCCAGATCGTCCTCTACCTCGCGGTCGCGCCGCGACCGAGAAAAGGCGCCGAGCCGCAGATTGTCCTCGACCGGCATGTCGCCAAACAGCTCGCGTCGCTCCGGGACGAGGCACATGCCGCGCCTCACGCGCGCCTCGACCGAAAGATTCGCGAGATTCTCACCATCGTAGCGAACAACACCGCGCGCTGGCAGCAGTCCCATCAGAGCCGCAAGCAGCGTGGTCTTACCGGCGCCGTTCGGGCCGATCACGGTGACGATCCGGCCGTTGCCCACGTCGAGGCGAGCGTCGCGCAGCACAGCCACCTTGCCGTAGCCCACCGCCAAGCCGCGCACCTCAAGCATGCTCATACCACGCTCCCGAGATAGGCCTCGACCACCGCCGGGTTGGTCTGGATCTCCCGTGGCGAGCCCTCGGCGAGCTTTTCGCCAAAGTTCATCACCACGATGCGGTCGACCAACCCCATGACGAATTCCATGTCGTGCTCGACCAGGAGGATGCTGACCCCGCGCTGGCGCAGCGCGCGCAAGAGCTCCGCCAGCGCCTGCTTTTCTTGGTAGCGCTGGCCGGCCGCCGGCTCGTCAAGCAGGAGCAGCAGTGGATCAGCGCACAGCGCCCGCGCGATCTCGACCATGCGCTGCGAGCCGAGCGGCAGCGTGCCGGCGGCGTCGAACAGCCGTCCGCCAAGTCCGATCCACTCGACGTGGTTGGCCGCCTCGCGCCGCAGCCGCGCCTCCTCGGCCCGATCGAGCCGCAGGCTCGCGGACCACACACCTTCGTGGCCGCGCAGATGCGCGCCGATCGCCGCGTTCTCCAGCACGCTCATCGACTGCAGAAGGTTGACGTGCTGGTAGGTGCGGGCGAGACCGCAGCGGGCGATCTCACGCCCAGTGCGATCATCGATACGCTCGCCGCGGAAGTGGATTTCGCCGTCGTCGGCGGCGAGCACGCCGGTCATCAGGTTGAACACGGTGCTCTTGCCGGCGCCGTTCGGACCGATCAGGCCCAGGATTTCGCCGGCCTGCATGTCGAACGACAGGTCCTTCACCGCCGCCAGCGCGTTAAAGCTTTTGCTCACGCGCTTGAGCTGCAGTAGCGGCTCGCCCGCCTGAGGTTGGGCGCGCCGCGGCAGCGGCGGCGCTTGCGCCGGCCGCAGCCGCTGCGTGTCGGCCGGAATGAGCCGGGAGAAATAGGGTACGAGGCCGTCGCGCGTTCGGTGCAGCATGGCGATTACCAGCAGGCCGAACACGATGATTTCGAAATTGCCGCTCTGTTCCATGATCTTCGGTAGCAGGTCCTTCAGCCATTCCTTGAGCAGCGTGAGCAGCGCGGCGCCGATCACCGCACCCCAGAGCTCGCTCGAACCGCCGATCACGGCCATGAACTGGTAGTCGATACTGTTGTTCAGGCCGAACGGATGCGGGCTCACGAAGCGCAGGAAATGTGCGTAGAACCAACCGGACATAGCGGCGAGCAGCGCCGCATAGATGAAGATGACGATCTTGAGCCGCGCCGTGTCGACGCCAAAATTTTCCGCCATCAGGCTGCGGCCGCGCAACGCGCGGATGGCGCGGCCGGAACGCGAATCGAGCAGATTGCGCATGGCCAGCAGCGCCAGCAGCGTGACCACCCAGATCAAATAGTAAAAGGCGCGGCTGTCGCCGAACCTCCAGCCGAACATCGTCAGCGGCGGAATCTCGGCGAGGCCGGAATACTTGCCGAGCATGTCGAGATTGCCGAAGACGAAATAGATGGCGATCCCCCAGGCAATCGTGCCGAGCGGCAGGTAGTGCCCCGACAGCCGTAGCGTGATGAAGCCCAGGCACAGCGCGACGACGAACGTCAGCGCCAGCCCCGCCGGCAGCGTCAGCCAGGGCGACACGCCGTATTGGGTGGTGAGCACGGCGGTTGTGTAGGCACCGAGGCCGACGAATGCTGCCTGCCCGAACGAGGTAAGACCGCCGATGCCGGTAAGTAGCACCAGGCCAAGCGTGACGATGCTGGCGAGGCCGACATAGTTCAACAGCGTGACTTGGAACTCCGGCAGAACCAGCGGCGCGACTGCCAACAACACGAGCGCCGCGAGGATCAGTACGCGCCGCATCATGAGTCGTCTTCCTCATCGACGCGATGCGTCGTCAACGAGCGCCACAGCAAGACCGGAATGATGAGGCCGAAGACGATCGATTCCTTGAACGCGCTGGCCCAGAACGAGGAATAAGATTCAAGAAAGCCGACGGCAAGCGAGCCGACGGCGGCGAGCGGATAGCTGGTCATGCCGCCGATGATCGCGCCGATGAATCCCTTCAGGCTGATCATTAAGCCGGTGTCATAATAGATGGTGGTGATCGGCGAGACGAGAATGCCGGAGACCGCGCCGATCAGGGCAGCGAGCGCGAAACTAAGCCGGCCGGAGAATTCGTAGGAAATGCCGACCAGCCGCGCGCCGACGCGATTGATGGCGGTGGCGCGCAACGCCTTGCCGTAGGTGGTGCGGCCGAACAGGAGCGCGAGCAATACGATCAGCGTCAGGCTGGTGGCGATCACCCCGATGCTTTGACCGCTGATGTCGAGGATTCCCACGCGGAACTGGAGATCGGGGAACATGTGCGTGCGTACGCCCTCACCGCCGAAGAATGCCAAGCCGAATCCGGTGAGCACGTAGTGCACCGCCACGGCGATGATCAGCAGCACCAGGACCGAGGCGTTGGCGAGCGGCTGGAACGCCAAGCGGTACAGCATCGGTCCGAGCGGCGTTACGATCGCGAGCGTCACGACCACCTGCAGCAACAGGTCGTCCGGGCGCGACGCCGACCACCAGGCGGCGGCCGCGACCGCCAGCGGCAGCACAATGTTGGCGAGCATGCTGCCCGGCAGGAACTTCAGAGATTTCTTGCGCAGCGCCGCCAGACCGTCGAGCGCGGCGACGAGGATGCCGCCGCCGATCAGCACGTAGATAGTGCCGGGCACTTTGCCGGCTTGCAGCGTGGCCAGTGAAAGGGCCGCGTAGGAGATGAACTCTCCCTGCGGCACGAAAATGACGCGGGTGACGGTGAAGACGACGACGAGCGCCAGGGCGATCAGCGCGTAGATCGCCCCGTTGGTTACCGCGTCCTGCGACAGCCACAGCGCGATCGCGAGATTCATCGGCTGATCCGCGGGCAAGGAAGAGGGGAACAGACGCGTTCCCCTTCTCCGGCTTGACCGATTGTCCGGCCTACTTCAACAGCCTCCACTCGCCATTTTCGACGTGCACCAGCACGCGCGCACGCTGGTCGAGGCCGTTGTGGTCCTTCGCCGTCATATTATAGACGCCGTGAGTGCCGACGACGTTCTTCACGTTTTCCAGAGCATCGCGCAGCGCCTGGCGGAACTCCGGCGTGCCCGGCTTCGCCTGCTTCGCGGCCATGGGAACGGCGGCGTCCAGCAGCAGGAAGCCGTCGTAGCTGTAGCCGGCAAATCCGTTGCGGGTGCCGGGGCCGAAGGTCTTCTCGTAGCGCGTGGTGAAATCCAAGGCGACCTGTTTGACTGGATTGTCGGCCGGCAGGTCCTCGGCAACGATGAGCGGACCGGTTGGCGCGATAGCGCCCTCGACGGCCTTGCCGCCGACCTTGATGAACTCGCGGTTCACCGTGCCGTGGTTGTGGTAGATCTGCTTCTTGTAGCCGCGCTCGACCAGGCCGATTTGCGGCAGCGCACCGCCGGTGCCCGATCCGCCGACCACGACCGCGTCCGGTTCGGTCGCCATCACCTTGAGCACCTGGCCGGTGACGCTGGTGTCGGCGCGCGCATAGCGCTCATTGCTGATGACCTTGATTCCAACCGGCCCCGCCATCTGTTCGAGCGACTTGAGCACGATGTCGCCCCACGAGTCGGAGAAGCCGATATAGCCGACTGTCTTCACGCCCTTCGCATTCATGTGGTCGACCACGGCGCCCATCATCAGCGCCGTCGGCTGCGGCACGACGAAAGTCCATTCGAGCTTTTCCGGCGGCAAGAACACCGGCGACAGCGCGATGAGCGGCGTCTTCAGCTCGTTGGCGATCTGTGCGAGCTGGGTCGTGGAAGGCACCGATACCGAGCCCATAAACGCGTCCACCTTGTCCTCGGTGATCAGCTGGCGCGCGTTCTGCGCCGCTTCGGTCGGGTCGCTCTTATCCTCAAGGATGATGAACTTGACCGGATAGCCGCCGATCGTCTTCGGCATCAGCTGGAAGGCATTTTTGTAGTTAATGCCGAGCGAGGCGCCGGGACCGGTCGTACCCATGGTGAGACCGATGGTGACCTGCTGCGCCACCGCGAGCCCGGCGAAACCGATCGTCAGCGCCATCGCCAACAACAATTTTCGATACATGACATTCCCTCCCCGTGCTGAACTTACCCTCTGCCTCCGCCGCCCCCGCCGTGATCAAGATCGGTCAAGCCGCGCGTCAACTCAAAACCACCACGTTATCCGCGGCCATGGCCGCGATTTCGCACTGAGTATAGCCAGCTTGCGCAAGCACCCGATGGGTGTCCGCCCCGTATTTCGGCGGGAATCGCATCTCTGCCGCCGCACCCTCGATATCGACGGCCATCGGTTGCATGCGAATGGTCTTACCGTTCGGCATCACGGTACGCGTGAGCTTGGCCAGGAGCTGCGGCAGCGCGCTCACTTGGCGGATGTCGAAGATGCGCGTCGACGGGACGGTGGCCGAACGCAGGTCGGCGAGAACCTCGTCGACGCTGTGACGGCTTGTTACTGCCGCGATGTCGCGATGGATCGCCTCGCGCTCCTTGTGTCGGCCCTCGTTGGTCACCCGCACGTCGTTTGCAACGGGCGCGAATTTCGGCACCGCAGTCAGCCGCCGCCACTGCAGGTCGCTGCCGATCGCCAGGTAAATGAAGCCGTCCTTGGTCGGATAGACGTTGGTCGGGATGAACTTGCGATGTTCGTTGCCGGCGCGCGTGATCTCGCTCGGCTCGCAATCGAAATCGATCAGTGGCAGCACTGTGATCAGCCATGACGCCGCCGCCTGTAGCATGGAGACATTGATCTGTTTGCCGTGTCCGGTCTCACTGCGTTCGAGCAACGCCAGCATGACGTTGGCGTAGACCTCGTCGCCGGCTTTGAGGTCGATCACCGGGAGGCCCATCTGCGTCGGTGAGCCCTTCGGGT
>Ga0074044_10002611_pt1 | contig 15705 bp, 8 predicted proteins | sample BogForMeECP23OM1_FD_94443 | JGI IMG/M metagenome (GOLD analysis project Ga0074044, IMG submission 94443) | Bog forest soil microbial communities from Calvert Island, British Columbia, Canada - Bog Forest MetaG ECP23OM1 | ecosystem: Environmental > Terrestrial > Soil > Wetlands ...
ATTACAAGATTGTGGCGGTCAGACCGGTACATGCCCAGCACATACACAATCACGGATCCCTTCGTGGAATAAATCACCTGCCGGATTCGCAGCAGGGGTTCGCGCTTGGGCACTCCGAGGAGTTCCGCAGTCCGTGGATCGGCCGCGGTTGCATCCACTTCTTCATCCGCGTATCCAAGCACCACGTTGTAACTGCGCTCTAGAATTCCGAACAAAGATACCCTCTCGAGTGGCTCAGAGAGTAGTCCCTCATAATGCTTCGCCGAAAAATAACAGGTTTCGAGGGCGAAGGGTTCTCCGGCGGTGTGCCGCAAGCGTTCGATTTTCAGTACATGACTCTTCGGAGAAAGCGATAACCGCGCCGTAGCTTCCGCTTCGTCGTCTACGACTTCAGAGAAGAGCACCTTGGAACCGACAATCAGGCTCCGGCTGCGCATCTGCTCCGTGTAGCTCATTAATTTGTTGAAATGAATTTTCGGTGTAGAGACAAACGTTCCTACTCCGCGGCGCCTTTCCACAACGCCTTCCTGCTCTAAAGTTGCCAGCGCGTGCCGCGCGGTCATGAGGCTTACGTCATGAATTCGTGCCAGCTCCCGTTCCGACGGCACTGCATCTCCAGGCCGGAGTCCACCGGACTCGATGACCTTGCGAATGGATCCCTGGATCCTCTGGTAGGCGGGCACGCCATTCCGTACTTTCACCGGCATTGGCACTCCTTCGGCAGGCCGGATGCGTGCGAAAAATTGCGTGCAAAAACGTTATTCCAGAAGGAATGCCTGGCTCCAACCGTCACACCCATGGCGCTACCTCATCTCTAACGCCTGCATCTATCCTGTCAGCCCATCCTGCACCCGCCGGAGGAGCCCACCGCCACGCCGGGTGCTTCCTGGCGCGCCCCCGGTGGAATGCACAGGTGCTATAGTGCACGCATCGTGTTTCTCTTATAAATTAAGAATTTCTGCTTGACAAGCTTTTCTTGGTGCTATATAGCTAGTGCCAACGCGTCAGCTTGTTTTGCTGATTTGGGGTGCTTGTTGTTGATTTCTGTTCGTAACAAGCCGGGGAGAGGCTGCTCGTGGACCACGAGACAGCATGGAGGATCTTTATGAAAAAATTGCAGTCTGTGGCGTTGGCACTTTGTTGCCTTGCGCTTGTTGTAGTGTTGCTCGGGGCAAACGCCGCCGTCGCTCAGGAAGTTACTGCCACTGTCACCGGTACGGTAACTGACGCTAGTGGTGCTGCAATCGCTGGCGCCACCGTTACCGCCAAATCGGCGGATCGTGGTATCAGCTATACCGGATCGTCCAACGACTCTGGTATTTATCGAATCGCCCAACTTCCAGTTGGCTCCTATGACCTTCGCGTCGAGAAGGCCGGCTTTGAGACCGCTTTGTTCCCGGCATTCGTTCTTCACGAAAACCAGATTGCGCGTTTCGACGTCCCGCTGAAGGTCGGTCAAGTTAGCCAGACCATCGAAGTCACCGGCGCCGCTCCTGTCCTCAAGACGGAAGCCACGCAGGTCGATACGGTTATCGATGCCGCCACAAATGACAACCTCCCCCTGGCATCGCGCAACTACGTTCAGTTAACTTTGCTCGCGCCCGGCTCGGTCTCGACCGACCCCAGCAGTTTTAACAATGGCAACAACACGGGCGGTTATGGCGGTCGTCCGCTGATCAACGGCAACCGTGAACAGGCCAACTATTTCCTGCTCGACGGTATGGACAATAACCAGGTGTCGGATAATCTTTTGGGTTATACCCCGGCCCCGGATGCCATTCAGGAATTCAACCTGATCACCAACAATGCCCCGGCCGAGTTCGGCCAGTTTATGGGCGGCATTGTCAGCGCCACGATCAAGTCCGGTACAAATAGCTTCCACGGCGATCTTTGGGAGTTTTTGCGCAACGACGTACTGAACGCGAACAGCTGGTCCAACGATTTCACTGATACTGCGAAGGCGAAGCTCCGCTGGAATATGTTTGGCGCCACCTTGGGCGGGCCGATCATAAAGAACAAGCTGTTCTTCTTCGTTGACTATCAGGGCCAGCGCTTTGACACTCCGACTTCGGCTGTCCCAACAACCGTTTACACGGCCGCAGAGCGCGGCGGCAACTTCAGCGCCCTTTGCCCTGCAGGTTTCAACTCTGCCGGGGTTTGCAGTTCCACTGCCGGTGGCAACGTTCAGCTCTATAACCCTTGCGTTTCTTTCAGTGCTCCTTGCACTTCTACCTCTGTTGCCGCGACGGTCAGACAGCCCTTTGTGAACAACCAAATCCCCCTGGCGATGATTAGTCCTGTTGCCTCGGCTCTGTTTGCGTCATCGCTCTATCCATCGCCCATCAATACAAATCTGCAAAACAACGCCAGTTACATAACGAACGCACAGCAGAACGTCGATCAGGGCGATATCAAGGTGGACTATAAGGTTTCTGACACGGACAGCATTTCGGGACGCTATACCCGAGCGTATCAGAACAATCCTTCGGCCAACTCCTACGCGCTGATCGGCAATGGCTTTTCGACGACGCCGATTTACAACACCGTCGGCGATTGGACCCGGTCCATCAGTCCTACACTCGTGAACGATGCTCGTTTCGGTTGGAGCCATATCACGCTGAACAACGGCACGAGCTGGGCGTCAAATGTTGGACAATTCGGCAATGCCATCGGCATTGGCAACGGCAACCCTGCTGGTCTTGACGGATTGCTGGCCCTTAACTTTAGCGACCTAGGCGCTCTCAACTTGGGTAATGCGGAAACCGGTGAGAGTTTCGACGACCAGGTCTGGCAGGCGGAAGATGCGGTTACTTGGTCGCACGGACGCCACACTGTTAAGTTCGGCGCCCAATTCCTCCACAACATCATCAAGACCTTCTACCCAGGCAACAACGGTGAGCTTGGTCTAATGGACTTTGATGGCCGCTTCACCAGCAACACCATTGGCAGCGCCGCGACAGGGGCTGGTTACGGTGCGGCGGACTTCTTCCTCGGGCTGCCGTTCACGATTGGCCGCGGTGTCAGCACCGGCAAAACCTGGACGCAGACGAACAACGTCATCGGCCTCTATGCGGAGGACACCTGGAAGTTCACGGAGCGCTTGACCTTTACGCTCGGTCTGCGCTACCAGGCGTTCACTCCCTGGGTCGAGTCCAACGACCAGCAATCGAACTACAACTTCCAGACCGGCGCGGTTGAACTTGCCAACCAGAACGGAGCCAGCAGATCTCTTTACAACGGCTTCTACGGTGGCAGAGACTTTCAACCTCGCATAGGCTTTGCCTGGACGCCTGCGATGCTCGGAAAAAATACCGTCATCCGTGGCGCGTTCACGATCTCTTCTTACCTGGAAGGAACCGGCACAAACCTGCGCTTGCCGCAGAACCCGCCGTTCACTCCGGCCCAGATCAATACTGTCTACAACAGCCTGGCCTTGCCCGGTTCGACAGTGTCGAATGGTATTCCGGCGACTCCTCCCATCAGCAGCTGCCTTAACTATTCGTGCTTTGCTGGCGCAATTCTGGACTTGTGGGATCCAAACGTCCAGCCAGCGATTGACGACCAGGTGAACCTAGCCGTACAGCACCAATTCTGGGGGAATACCACTTTCCAGATTGGTTATGTCGGTCAACGCGCGGTGCACTTGATGGTGCCGTTCTCTTACACGCAGAGAGTGCTCGAGCCGAACTCCTCCTGCTCGACTCCGCCTTGCACGGCCCCGAGCCCGTTTTTCTCGCAGAACCCGACGTTCTACAATACGATTGCCACGCAGACAGGCGGCACTCAATCGAACGGCACCATGATGTACAACTCCTTGCAGGCGGTACTCCAGAAGGAAATGAGCAAGGGCTTGCAATATCAGGTGTCCTACACCTACTCCAAGTGCATGTCGAACAGCACCGGCTACTATGGAGCCTGGAACAACGCTCTGAGCGCGTCGGCGTACTGGCAGAACATCTACGATCCGAAGGCGGAATGGGCGCCTTGCTACTACGATGCCACTCACATCATCTCTGCGTATGCCATCTATGAGCTTCCGGTTGGCCGGGGCAAGCAATTTGGCAGCGGCATGAACAAAGTGGCGAACGCCGTGGTTGGCGGCTGGTCCGTCAGCCCAATCGTGTCCTTCCACACCGGCTTCCCTGAGCCCGTTTATGGCGCGGCCGACAATACCGGGACGTTCTCTCGCGGCTCGAGGGCGGATTGCAACGGCCTCCCGGCGATCACCGGCGAAAGCCCCATCAACCAGACTGCGTTCCCCGGAGTCGGTGGCTATCAGTGGTTCACGAACAACGGCAACTTCACGAATCCCGCGGTCGGACAGTTCGGTACTTGCGCTCCGCAGTTGGCTGGAGTCCGCGGTCCACACTATACCGACGTCGACTTGAGCCTCCATAAGGACTTCCAGCTCACAGAACGGTTCAAACTGCAATTCCGGACCGACTTCATCAATGCCTTTAACCACGTGGAGCTCAACGCACCCAACATGAGCCTTGGCTCCAACATGGGACAAGTAAACAGTGCCCAGCCGCCAAGAAACATTCAGTTTGCGTTGAAACTCTACTACTAGCTGTAAACCACGTATAATGAGGCAGGCGTACACCCCCGCCTGCCTCATTTTTTTTTCGAGGAGAAGCCGCTTCATCATCGACCGCAGCCGATGCAAATGCCCAAAGATTTATCCTGTTTTTTGCGACCATTCCTGCCCGCCATAATTCTCCTTGCCGCGCTTCCCTCGGCCGCCCAGCAACCGAAGGCCAGTTCCGGGGCTTCCCCCTCGACTGCTCTGACGACAGAACAGGCTCTCGCCCTGGCCGAACAGGGGCGTTGCCAAGAAGCCATTCCTGCACTAAGACGGACTCTGAGTGGCCAAGCCTCCGCCGACAACAAGAAGAACGCCGGAATCCTGGGCATACGCTGCTCGCTTGCCGTGGATAACCGCGATTCCACCGTTGAGTTCATCCGCATGTTGAGCAAGCAATTCCCGAAAGATCCGGATGTCCTATTTATTGTTGTTCACGCGTACTCTGACCTTTCCTCCAGGACAGCCCAGGATCTCGCACGAAATGCGCCGCAATCCGTGGCTGCGCATAAACTGAATGCGGAAGCGTTCGAAATGCAGGGGAACTGGGACGCTGCGCAGCACGAATACGAAATCATGATCGCGAAAGAACCGAATACGCCTGCTCTTCACTTTTTGCTCGGTAGGGTATTGCTCTCCAAGCCAAATGCGGATCAGGCTTCGACGGACCGGGCGAAGCAGGAATTTCAGAAAGAACTGGCGATTGATCCAAACAATGTTGGCGCTCACTACGTCCTTGGGGAATTGGCGCGCAGAAACGAAGACTGCGAGGAAGCCATCCCTGAATTTTCGCAAGCCGCAAAACTCGACCCCACATTTGCGGACGCATTCCTTGGCTGGGGCTTTTGTCTGGTTAAACTCCAGAAATACGCTGAGGCCATTCCTCCCCTTCGAGCGGCGGAGCGGCTGACCCCGGGGAACCAGGCCATTCATTACAATCTCGGAATTGCACTCAATCAGACAGGCCAGAAAGAAGAGGCTCAAAAAGAGTTCGAGATCCACCGCCAACTCACGGTCACCACCCCAGCCCCGGCAGGCGCAGAAAAGCCACAATAGCCAACTGGGCTGTCCGTCTGTTTCCTGTACGTTCCCCAAACGTCATATTTTGAGCACCCTTTTCTGCAGCGAAACCTGGCGGCAAGAATGTACCCGCTGCCGGCAACGGCGGTGTATTGTTAGAAAAACTGCGAAAATATCGGGGAGACTATGCGAAAGTTACGGTTTTTGGTCTCATTGACGACGAACGACAACGACTATCAGTTGGAGCAGGCGCGTGCGGCGGAGAGCGCGGCCAAGAAATTCGGTGTCGAACTCCAACTTCTCTACGCGGACAACGACGCAATCAATCAGAGCACACAAATCCTCAAAGTTGTGCAGGCTTCCGCGGAAGACCGTCCGGATGCAATCATTTTTGAGCCTGTGGGCGGCACGGCGCTGCCCCAGGTAGCGCGCGCCGCGGTCAGCGCAAGAATCGGCTGGGCGGTGTTGAATCGCGACGCAAATTACATTGCCGAGCTGCGCCAGAGCAGCAAGGTCCCGGTGTTTTCGGTGAGTTCCGATCACGTCGAGATCGGCCGCATTCAGAGCAGGCAGTGCGGCGCACTTCTTCCCACCGGTGGCACCGTTCTCTATATCCAGGGACCTTCGGAAAATTCCGCGGCGAAGGATCGCACGCTGGGAATGCAGGAAGCCAAGCGCCACAACATACACCTGATCATGCTCAGGGGACAGTGGACGGAAGAAAGCGCGCAGCGGGCTGTCCGCTCCTGGTTGAAGCTCACGACTTCACAAAAAACCAGCGTAGACCTGGTGGCCGCGCAAGACGATTCCATGGCCATCGGCGCACGCAAGGCTTTTCAGGAATTGCCTTCAGAAATCGAACGGGATCGTTGGCTCGCGCTGCCGTTTCTGGGTTGCGATGGGTTGCCGAACACTGGTCAGGCGTGGGTACGAAGCGGATTGCTGACTGCCACGATTTTCATTCCGCCCAATAGCGGCCAGGCCATGGAAATGCTCGTGGACGCGCTGCAAAATGGCAAACCGCAGCCGGAACGCGCTTTGACCAGTGCAGTTTCCGTGCCTGTTCTGGAGTCCTTGCGTCCCCGCAAGTGAGTCTCAGTTTCCTTTCCTATCCACTTGTACGGGCGTATACTTTTTTCGGCTGCTCGCTCCACACTTTTTCAATTTTCCTGGAGGCTCTCGCATGAGCGCATGGGATCCGAATCGTTCGGATTTACATTTTGGACTGGATCGTCGTAAATTTCTGACGGCCACAGGAACGGGGTTGCTGGCCGCGGCTATACCCGGCGGATCCACCGTTGGGAATGCAACCGGCGTTCCCGTAAAGGAGGGTACCTTGCCACGTCAGGTTTCTACTGGAGCGAAGAAGAAAATTCCCATCGGCGTCTTTGATCCCGTGTACGCGGATCTTCCCCTGGACGCTATGATTGACAAGATCAGCGCGCTCGGCTTGGAGGCCGTGGAAATCGGCACGGGCGGCTATCCGGGCAGCAATCATTGCCCCATTGATGAACTGCTCGCCGATCCGGTCAAAGCCAAAGCGTGGGTGAAAAAATTTGAAGACCACGGCCTTAAAGTTGCCACTCTAAGCTGTCACGGCAATCCCGTTCACCCCGATCCCAAACACGCCGCACGAGACCAGGAAAGCTTCAAGAAAACCGTGCGCCTTGCGGAAATGATCGGCGTGAGGGTGATCGTCGGATTCTCCGGTTGCCCGGGCGGCTCGCCCACGGACACGCAACCAAACTGGATTACCTATCGTTGGCCGGAAGAATATGACCAGATGCTGCAGTGGCAGTGGAAAGAAAAAGTGGTGCCGTACTGGAAAGAGGCGGCCAAGTTTGCGCGCGATCACGGCGTCCATCGCCTGGCATTTGAAATGCATCCTAATTTCGTGGTCTATAACCCACGCACGCTGTTGCGCCTTCGCGATGCCGTGGGAGAAGAGATCGGCGCGAACTGCGACTTGAGCCATCTTTTCTGGCAGGGTTGCGACCCGGTCGAAGTGATTCACTTCCTCGGCAAGCAGGGCATGATTTATCACGCGCACATGAAGGACACGGTTCTCTATCCAGAAAACGTGGCGAAATACGGCGTGCTGAACTTTGTATTCGAGAAGCAGGATTTGCCTATGGCTTCGGATGCCTTCCGCGCCGTGGGCTATGGCCATGGTGCGTCTACATGGAAATCCATCCTTCAGGCCTACATGGACATCAACTATGACGGCATTCTCAGCATTGAAAATGAAGATCCCATTCTCTCCGGTGAAGTCGGCGTGGAACGCGCGGCTTACGTTCTGAAAAATGTCCGCAACGAGATACTCGGTGCCTGAGTTGCATCCGTATTCGATAAATAGCGGCCCGGCATGACTCAGGTCATTCGTTCACCAAAAACCTATGATGTCTGCGTCATCGGCTCCGGCGCGGGCGGAGGCATGGCGGCGAAGATTCTGACAGAGGGCGGCCTTACCGTAGCGCTGCTGGAAGCCGGCCCGACCGTCAATCCCGAAAAAGACTACAAGATGTTTGTGTGGCCATACGAGCTGCCGCACCGCGGCGTGGGCGTCGGCGGAAGAGCCGCGGAAAATTTCGGCGAATTTCTGGCGCCGAATGGCGCTTGGCAGATCGAGGGAGAACCGTATACTTCCGCGCCGGGCGCGAACTTTCAGTGGTTCCGTTCGCGCATTGTGGGCGGCCGCACCAACCATTGGGGACGCATCGCGCTGCGGTTTTCCCCGGTGGATTTCAAATCGAAAACGAGAGACGGCCTTGGCGAAGATTGGCCCATCGCCTACGAAGACATCGCTCCGTACTACGACAAAGTGGAATCGTATATCGGTGTTTTTGGAACGAAGGAAAATATCTCCAGCGCTCCCGATGGAGTTTTTCTTCCTCCCCCAAAACCGCGCTGCAACGAACTGATCATCAAAAAATCCTGCGACAAGCTGGGCATTCTTTGCATCCCTTCGCGGCTGGCGGTTCTGACCAAGCCGCTGAACGGCCGCCCTTCCTGCCACTATTGCGGCCAGTGCGGGCGCGGCTGTACCACCGCTTCCAATTTCAGCTCCAGCCAGGTGCTAATTCCTCCCGCGCTGAAAACCGGTAAGCTCACGATGATTCCGAACGCCATGGCGCGGAAAATTGTGGTGGGAGCGGACGGCAAGGCCAGCGGCGTTTTGTATATTGATAAGACCACGCGCACCGAACAGCGCATCTCAGCGCGCGCTGTGGTGGTTGCGGCAAGCGCCTGCGAATCGGCGCGCCTGTTGTTGAACTCCAGATCTCTTGTGTTTCCAGACGGGTTGGCAAATTCTTCCGGTCAAGTGGGACGCAATCTGACGGACTCCGTAGGGAGCGATGGCGAAGGCTATATCCCGCAGATGGAAAAAATTCCGCCGCACAATCACGATGGAACCGGTGGGATGCACCTGTATATTCCGTGGTGGAAATACGACGGACAAAACGATTTTCCACGGGGGTATCACATCGAGTTGGGCGGCGGTCGAGAGATGCCCGGCGCTGGCATGTTCCATGGTATCTGCGAAGATTTTGAAGGATATGGCGCCGGCTTGAAGGCGACTTGCCGCAAGCGCTACGGAACCACCATCGCTTTCGCCGGCCGCGGCGAAATGATTCCGAATCCGGATACCTACTGCGAGATTGATCCGAAAGTGGTCGATCAATACGGAATTCCTGTTTTGCGTTTCCATTTCAAATGGAGCGACTCCGAATTGAAACAGGCGAAAGATATGCAGGAGACTTTCAAGGCCATCGTGGAAGCTGCCGGCGGAGAATATGCGACAAAGACCAGGAGCGACGGTGCATATCCCTACGGAATTCAGGCGGGCGGAAAAATTATTCATGAAGTGGGCACGGCGCGGATGGGCCGGGACCCGAAGACTTCCATATTGAACTCCTATTGCCAGGCGCACGACGTCAACAACGTGTTTGTCACCGATGGGGCGCCGCTGGTCACAAATCCGGATAAGAATCCCACACTGACGATCATGGCGCTTTCCTGGCGCGCTTCGGAATACCTGCTGGATCAGGCGAAGAGGGGAAATCTATAGCGATGAGCTACGCAGGCAAGCCGAAGAAAAACGGGCAGGGAATTTCGCGTCGGGACGTTTTGCGGAATCTGGCCGTGGGCGCGGCCGGCGGCTCCGTGCTGCAGATCATTCCGGCGGAAGCGGCTGAACTGGCGCACAAAATGATCCTACAGGAGAAGGCCGGCGCTCCCCCTGGCATGTACAAGCCGAAATTCTTTCCGGCGCATCAATATCAGACGCTGTTATTTTTGTGCGATGCGATTATTCCCAAGGATGAAGTATCCGGCGGCGCAGTGGAAGCCGGCGCCCCGGAATTTATCGATCTGCTAGCCAGCGAAAATGAGAAATATCAGCTCATTCTGGGAGGGGGATTGATGTGGCTGGACAACTTCTGCAGCGACCGCTACGCGCACATGCTTCTGGACTGCACTCCGGAGCAGCAGAAGGAAGTGCTGAGCCTGATCGCCTACCGCAAGAGTGCCCAGGCCGATCCCACGCTGTGCCAGGGAATAGCGTTCTTCGCGGAGCTGCGCGCGATGACCTGCGACGGGTTTTACACCTCGAAAATCGGGATCGAGGATTTGAAATACATTGGAAATACGGCGCTTGCTGTGTTTCCCGGCTGCCCACCGCTTCCGGAATAACAAGCCACTCGAGTGAAAATGTGCACGAAAAATGCCGGTCCGTCGACATGGCTCGCGCGCCGACTAGATAGTCCGATCTGAAAGTAACTGACGTTCGAATAACAGTGCTTGTGTTTCAAAGCGGGAAGGCTTGCGCAGCAGAGAGTCGCAGGCGCCTTGTCTGAGTGAAAATGCACATTATGCGTTGGTCGTCGGCCGGTGTTTGTCGCACGAACCTATTGCGGCGAGCTTCCGATTTCGGCGTTTGGCAGCTCGCCGGACTGGATGATCCTTTTGATCATGGCGGAAAACCGGGTTTGATCCTCGCTGCGCACGGTCTTGAACTGCAGGCCGAGCCCTTTGCCAGGCGTGACATAGCGTACCGTGGCGCTCGCCCGGACTTCTCCGTCTTCCACAAGGAAGTGAATCTCGACCGTCGCATCGACGGGGCATGCCCGGAGTGTCTCGATGAACAGTCCCCCCACACTCAGGTCCCGGACCCGGGATGTGTCTTCTATCCGGCCACATCGCCACACAGCCCACACACCCTGGGGCGTTTCGACCCGCTTATGGTGTCTTCTTGAATGAGCAACCAGCCTTTTCAAGATGGCCTCCCAGCCCCAATAACGCGTATAACGCGGAAACGTGCATGAGCGAGCTAGTCAAAACAGGAATTATAAGGTACTACTTGAGGCCCCAAACGGAACAACTCCAGGATTTGATAATAGTGTTTCACTCTTACTCAGTCTGACAAATGGTAAAAATCCTTATGTCACCCAATAGGTACTTGGACGATGGGGCAGGGGCTGGGAGTCCAAGTCCCAGAGCCCCTTTCCGTTCTGTCGTCAGCACGCCGGCCAGAGCCTGTTGTCGATTCGCAGGGTTCGTGGCGCAGCAGACGGGTCGCAGCTTTCTTGAAAATGAAGACATCCATTCAGGGGCCTTCGATACGATGTTCACGGGTCCCTTGGTCGGGTAGATGGATTGACGGGTCTGCCGCTAGAGGTTGACTCGGATCATGGCCGCAGAGTCTATCCAGGGTTTGCTTTCAAGGCCCAAAAAAAGGAGACCCCTCCGTTCTTCTTCGAGTCCCGCAGCGCTTCGCGGAAAACCTCGCCTTGGACATTTTTGTCGATATGTTGAAGAACGCTGAAGAATAAAGACCACATCGAACGTTTCTGACTCGAAAGGCAGGTCGCTCGCAGCAAAGGCCCAACCCTTCGATTTGCAGGAGAAACAGGGTGCTTTTTTCGCGGTCCGGCGCTAACTTTGAATGTCTCTTGGTGTAGCCCCATGATCCGCTTGCTGATGAATCTCAAGATTCGGCGAAAATTACTGATCGCCATGGCCCCGCTGGCCTTAATGGTGATCGTGGCGGGGCTATACGCGTCCATCGAAAGCAAGAGAATCGACACGCGGTATAGCGAATTGCTGGACCGAGATGTTTCGACGTTGCGTCGGCTGACCCAGGCACAGGGCGAGGTGGCGTTGTTTGGCCAGCGCTTGTATGAGGACATCGCCGAGCTTGACCCGGACAGAATGCGCGTGATCGAGAGCGAGCTCGATAGAACCTCAGCCGATTGCCGAACACAGATCTCTGAATCAGCGCGGCAAGCGCCCGAGCGGGTCAAAGAAATCGCTGCAGCCGCAGCCTCGTTCGACCAAGCGGTCTCCGACTCCGGTCCGGTGCGCGTGGCGACTTTGGCCGGCGAAAACACGAGGGCAATGAATTTGATGCGCCGGGGCGTGGATGCAGAGCTCCGCCAGGCACGGCAGGCGATTGCCGACATCTCTGAAGAAATTAAAAAATCGGTAGACCAGCAATCGGACATTTTGACGAAGAAGACTGATCAGGCTATTTTTTTCACGTGGCTCGTCATTTTGGTTGGGTTGTTAGTCACTTTCGGGGCGGTCTTCTATTTCGTCCAGACGGAAGTTGTTCAAGAACTGTTGAACTTGCGCGGCAGCATCCAGGAGCTGGCCGATGGGAAGCTGGAACAGCCGATCGCCTATCTGGATCGCAGGAACGAGATCGGGGAGATCAGCCGCGCGCTCCGGACTCTGCAATTTGGCGCGCAAGAACGGGAGATTCAGGGATGGGTGAAGGGCGAGGTGGCGGCGACGCTGCGGAACTTGCAAGCGGTGCAGAACTTTGGAGAGTTCGCGACCATTTTGTTATCGAGACTGTCGGAATCCATTGCGCTTATCTACGGCGCAATGTATCTCGCTGACGAGAAAAAAGAGCGGTTCTTCCGGGTCGGTGCGTTCGCCATCGGTGATTCAGGGGGGTTGCGTGAGTTTTCCCCGGGAGAGGGGTTGGCGGGACAAGCCGTGGTTGAGAAACGACCGCTAGCGATCACCGCTGGCAAAGATATCCGGATTACGGCGGGAATGGGAATTGTGATCCCCGGGAAGCTCCTATTTCTGCCAGTAATGAATAAGGATGCGGTGACCGCAGTCCTCGAACTGGCACCTATTTCCGACCTGACCGATCGCCAGCAGGCTTTACTCGATGCTCTTCTTCCCTCCGTAGCTCTCAGCTCTGAAATCCTGGCGGGCAATATCGAAACCAGAAATCTTCTTGAGCAGACGCGCGCGCAGGCCGAGGCGTTGGCTGCTTCGGAACGCCAGATCAACGCTCGCAAAGAGGAACTCGAGTCCATCAACCAGGCGCTCCAAACATCCGAGGTCGAACTCCGCCACGCCAAAGAAGTAGCGGAAGAAGCGACGAAGATTAAAGCAGATTTTCTGGCCAATATGAGCCACGAAATCCGTACGCCCATGAACGCCATCATCGGAATGTCTCACCTGACCTTGCGGACGGAACTCAATCCCAGGCAGAGAGATTACGTGCGGAAGATTCAAATGGCGGGCCAGCACTTGCTCGGAATCATCAATGACATTCTGGATTTCTCAAAGATCGAGGCCGGAAAATTAACCGTCGAAAATATCGATTTTGATTTGGAAAAGGTGCTGGAGAATGTCAGCAATCTGATCTCTGAGAAAGCGTCGGCCAAGGGGCTGGAGCTTATCTTCGATATCGAACCCGCAGTCTCCAGGCAACTGAAAGGCGACCCACTACGGTTGGGGCAAATCCTGATCAACTTTTGCAACAACGCCGTTAAATTCACCGAACATGGCGAAATCATGGTGAAGGCGCGAGTTCAGGAAAAAGATGAGAATGGCCAGTTGGTTTGCTTCTCGGTAATTGACACCGGAATAGGCCTTACCCAAGAGCAAATGGGACGATTATTTCAGGCTTTTGAACAAGCGGATGCTTCTACAACACGCCAGCATGGCGGTACTGGGTTGGGGTTAGCTATTTCGAAGCGGCTGGCGCAGTTAATGGGTGGCGACGTTGGGGTGAGCAGCGAAGCGGGGAAAGGAAGCACTTTCTGGTTCACGGCGCGGCTCGCAAACGGCGCGCATTCTTCTCCACGTACTTCGCAGCCAGACCTTCGCGGCAGGCGCGCACTGGTCATCGACGATAATCCGCAGGCTCGCGCCGTAGTGGCAAGCATGCTGGAAAGTATGACATTTGTCGTGCATGAAGCGCCGTCAGGGCTGGAAGCGATCGAGATGGTTCGTCACGCCGCTGAAATCGGCGAGCCCTATGAGATTGCTTTCGTGGACTGGCAAATGCCGGGGATCGATGGCATCGAGACTGGAGCGCGCATTCGTGCGCTGCCGAATCTGAGCGTGCGGCCGCAATTGGTGATGGTTACCGCTTATGGCCGCGAGGAAGTTTTGAAGCAGGCTGAGGAAAACGCTTTCGCCAACGTGCTGATCAAGCCGGTCACTCCTTCCATGTTGTTCGACTCAGCGATTGCTGTTTTGGGCACGGACCGCGACAAGGTGCAGGAAGTCGCGGTGGGCGCGACACGGGAACTTGGGCAACTTCGCGACGCGCGAGTGTTACTGGTGGAAGACAATGAACTCAATCGAGAGGTTGCGCTAGGACTGCTGGAGGATGCGCACCTGTCCATCGATTTTGCGGAGAACGGGGAAGTTGCCGTGCGAATGGTGAGTACACGCAAATACGATGTGGTATTGATGGACATGCAGATGCCCGTTATGGATGGCGTCACGGCAACAAAGATAATCCGTTCGAATCCGCAACTGCGAAGACTGCCCATTATTGCGATGACTGCCAATGTAATGGCCACCGACCGCGAGAAATGCATTGAAGCCGGGATGAATGACCACGTCGCCAAGCCCATCGATCCGGATGAACTTTTTACTGTGCTACTCCGCTGGGTTGAGCCGCGCAGTGGGATTCGGGCCCAGCCAGATATCGCGATTCCCGCATCGAGCCCACGGGGACCTGCCGCGGATCCTGCGTCCGAAACCCTGACGATCACCGGAATCGACACGAAGTCCGCGCTCAGGCGAACGGGCGGAAATCGTTTGCGCTACGAAGCGTTGTTGCGCAAATTCGCACAGCCATCCCAGGGAGGAGTGGAAGAAATTCGGGCCGCTCTCGCCGCGGGCGACGTATCGACCGCCGCACGAGCCGCGCACTCGTTAAAGGGGGCTGCCGCCAATCTCGGCGCGGCCGAACTGGCCGAAAATGCGGCGAAGGTAGAGCATGCGATCATGAGCGGAGCAAATGCTGAACAGACACTCCATAACCTCGCGAGTTCGCTCATGGTTGTAATTGAGGCAATTCGGTCTGCTTTGCCGGTGGAGCGGGTGGCGCCGATAGATGCGACACGCTCTTCGAACCCAGGTACTGTTTTGCAACCTTTGACGCGGCTGAAAACATTGTTAAAGCACGATGATGGCGAGGCCGCGGACTTCATTCTGGAGGCGCGGCCTGTGCTGTCCAAGGTGCTGACCGAAACGGAAATCGCAAGTCTCACCGATTCGGTTGGAAATTTCGATTTCGAGGCGGCGTTGAAGTCACTTTCTGGCATTGCTTCGCGCCTGTCGCTCACACTGGAGTAACAACGATGGTTAAACTACCCCCACAAAAATCAATTTTGATTGTTGACGATACGCCGATCAATATCGGCGTGATTTCTGGAGCTTTAAAAGATATTTACAAAACAAAAGTTGCCACCAACGGCGAGAAGGCTCTGGCGATAGCTTCCGGTGATGAGAAGCCCGACCTGATTCTGCTAGATGTCATGATGCCCGTCATGGACGGGTATGAGGTGTGTCGCCGCCTGAAGGCGGACCCCAACACGCAAAATATCCCGGTGATTTTCCTCACCGGGCAAACGGGCACTGAGGATGAAACAAAAGGATTCGAAGTCGGCGCCGTCGACTATATTCACAAGCCATTTTCCGAAGCCGTTGTAAAAGCGCGCGTGCATACGCACCTGATGCTTCGCGAAGCGCACGCGCAGATTGCGCGACAACTTGTGGAAATCAATATTGAATTGGAAATGGCTCGGCAAATTCAGCTGTCTATCTTGCCCCGCGATACA
>Ga0074044_10002612_pt1 | contig 15704 bp, 12 predicted proteins | sample BogForMeECP23OM1_FD_94443 | JGI IMG/M metagenome (GOLD analysis project Ga0074044, IMG submission 94443) | Bog forest soil microbial communities from Calvert Island, British Columbia, Canada - Bog Forest MetaG ECP23OM1 | ecosystem: Environmental > Terrestrial > Soil > Wetlands ...
CAGCGTCGAAAAGCTGGTCATAGACGCCGAGTCGATTGCCTCGGCGCAGCGACTGGTGCGAGGCATTGAAGTCCGCGGCCAGACCCTGGCCACCGACATGTTCGCGCAAACCGGCCTCTCCGGAAACTTTCTCAAGCTGAAGGAAACGCGCACGCTTTTTCGACTGGAGCAGTATCTGCCGTCGCCTGTTATTGATCGCAGCGCGCGAGGCTCGGAGCCACCCAGCGACGTCTTTACTCGAGCCCGTACCCGAGTCGACGAACTGGTGAGCAACTGGCGGAAGCCATCTCTTCCCGAGGATGTGCTGCGGAAATTTCAGGCAGTCCTCGATCGCGAAGCCGACAGAGCAGGTGTTGCCGCAGAACTTCCCGGGAACTGAGAAGGCGGGGCCCTCAGGGGCTAAAGCCCGCGTTGTTCTAGCCCCGAACGGCACGGCTAAAGCCGTGCCCTACCCAAAACCGATTTGGGAAACACGTTCTGCCACTTCTGTGCCATTTCGCCCCGATTCTCCACAGCCTTCCACTGGCTTGCTACTTGCATTCCCGCACGCAAGTTCCGGATAATTGCTGGACAGAGCTTGACAGCCGTGTATCGCTACAGCCGCGCAGACCTGCTGCGCATTCTCCGGCTCGTTCCTCGCCAGCTTCACACCTGGGAGAAGGCGGGATTGGTGACGGTAGGCGAAGATTATTCCTTCTTCGATCTGGTGCAAATCAAGAAAGTGCGCGACCTCTGTGCGCAGCGCGTTCGTCCGGCGGTCATCCGGCGATCGCTCGACGCCATGCAGAAACAGGTTGCCGGCATGGAGAATCCCCTGCTCGAGGCCGGAACCTATCAGAGCGGACGCCGCGTCGCCTTCCGGCACCAGGGGCGGCTGGTGGAACCGATTGCCGGACAATTCATGTTCGATTTCTCGTCCGAAGAAAGTAAAGTCGTGACCAGCCCGCCGCGCAATGGACCGGAACTGGTGGTTACCGACGTTGCCGACTTGTTTGCGCGCGGGACCATGTTGGAAGAAAATCCCTCCACGCAGAGCGAGGCGATCGCCGCCTATTTAAAGGTTCTCGATATGGATCCCATGCACGCCGCCGCGCACATCAATCTGGGCACGCTCTACTACAACCGTCAGGAATACGGGCTCGCCGAAAAGCACTACCGCTCGGCGATTCAGATCGACCCACGCTATGCGCTCGCCCATTTCGACCTGGGCAACGTGCTCGACGAAACCGGGCGCGTCGAGGAAGCCATCGACACTTATAAGACCGCGATTCAACTGGCGCCCACCTACGCCGACGCGCACTACAACATCGCGCTGGCCTACGAGAAGATGCGCGAGCCCCGCAAGGCGCTGCAACACTGGCGCGCCTACGTGAAGCTCGACACCACCGGCCCCTGGACCGTCCACGCCAAACATCAGATCCAGCGCATCCTGCAGGGCGACCGCCTGAAACTGGTGCACTCCCGCAAGGCGAACTGAGCGCCAAGTGGCGGCGCCGTGACGAACAGCAAGAAAGGGCGCAGCTTGCGCCGCGCCCAGGGAGAGAGAGCAACTGCTCAGTTTTCCACCAGTTAGTCCACCACCAGCTTGTTCTCGACGCTGAACGCGCCCGGTACGGAACTCGCTCGCATTCCGGCAATGGTTTTGTCCATCACGCTCTCGACGGTTCCGTAGAGCGTTACGTGTCCGTTGTCGACCACGATGCGGATGGGGTCGACCGGGTCGGTCGCGTACCGGCCAAGCTCCGAGTCGCGATAAATCGCGCGCGCCGTTCGCGCTCGCAGAGCATCGTCAAAGTTCGAAGCCGGCAGCACCTTCACGCTGTTGACAACATCCTTGACGCCGGGCGTACGCGCCACGATGGCGAGCGCCGAGTCTTTCGCTGCGTCGTTTACGGTATCGCCGCTAATGGTGGCCACGCCGTCTTTCACGTCGAGCGCAAGATAATTGAACGCGTTGTCGTAGAATCCGATGCGGTCACAGGCCAACTGCTTTGCCAGTTTCTGCAGCAACTGGCTGTCGGGCACGTTTTCTCCCGCGACCACGATGTCGTTGCGGACGCCGGCGACGTTTGCCACCTTCTTTACTTTCTTGGCGGCGTCGAGCTTCTCCTGATAAAGGCCGACCGTGCCGGTCAGGGTTACGATGCCGTCCTCCACGCTCGAGTTCACGCGTTGCAGGTGTTTCGCATCATGGATCTTCTGGCTGACCGCCTGCTGAATCTGCTGATCATATCGGCCGGTAGCGGCCATTGCAGTCATACTCAACAGGACGAGCAACGCTATTGTCACCGCAGATCGTTGTTTCTTCATGGTTGCCATCCTTACTGGAATTCCGGTTCCCCACAGGATTAACCGGTTGGTTAAATAGATGCCGAAGGGGTGGGCTGGGATGTGCCGCGAGGAGGCTTTTACAAACTATTACAGGGCCAAACGAGCTACTCAGGAGATGCCGAGAGCGGGCATCGAGCGAAATCCTTCAGCCTATTTCTTGCGCTGGGCAACTTTCTTCTTGGCAGATGCAACGCTCTTTCGGGCGGCGGTTTTGTCCGGAAACACCCGCGCGAAGATCCCGTCAATGTTCTTGAGCTGCCGACTTAGGTCGAATGCGCGCTCGATCTTCACCTTCGGAACTCGCCCACGAATTTCGGGATCGTTCACGATCAACTCGTGAAAATCGAGATCCTCTTTCCACGCGCGCATGGCGTGACTCTGCACCAGGCGATAGGCGTCTTCACGGGAAACCCCGCTCTCGACCAGATCCAGCAACAACTGTCCGCTGAAGACGAGGCCGTGCGTGCCCTGGAGGTTCGCCATCATGCGCTCGGGATAAACGAACATGGTCTCGATCAAATTCGCCGTCTTGTTCAGGAGATAGTCGGCGAGCGTGGTCGAATCGGGGATGATGATGCGTTCAGCCGAGGAGTGCGAAATATCCCGCTCGTGCCAGAGCGCGACGTTCTCGAATCCGGCTTGCGCGTTCGCTCGCACCACGCGCGCGAGTCCAGAGATCTGCTCGCAGGTGACGGGATTGCGCTTGTGCGGCATGGCCGACGAGCCCTTCTGCTTTTCGCTGAAGTATTCTTCGGCCTCGCGGACTTCGGTGCGCTGCAGGTGGCGGATTTCGGTTGCGATCTTATCGAGTGTCGATGCGATCGTGGCCAGCGTCGCCAGGTAGTGGGCATGGCGGTCACGCTGAATCACCTGCGACGACACGGCGGCGGCCTTCAATCCCAGGCGCGCGCACATCTTCTCTTCGAGTTCCGGCGTGAGGTGGGCAAACGTTCCGACCGCGCCCGAGAACTTACCTACGCGCAGATCTTCGGCAGCGGCTTTGAAGCGCGCGATGTTACGCGAAGTCTCCGAATACCAGTTAGCGATCTTGAAGCCGAAAGTTATGGGTTCGGCGTGGACGCCGTGGGTGCGCCCAACCATCGGCGTGTCTTTGAACTCCCAGGCCCGGCGTTCGAGCGCCTCGGCGAGACGCTCCAGGTCGCCGGCGATCAGCGACGATGCCTGCTGGATGAGCAACGCCTGCGCGGTATCGACCACATCATTCGAGGTGAGGCCATAGTGAAACCAGCGGGCGTGCGGGCCGACGATCTCAGCTACTGCCGTCGTAAAGGCGATGACGTCGTGTTTGACCTCAGCTTCAATCTCGAAGATACGGTCAACGTTAAAGTCAGCGCGCGCGCGGATCGCCGTGGCGGCTTCTTTCGGCACGATGCCGGCGGCGGCCAGCGTTTCGGTGGCGGCGACTTCGACCGCGAGCCAGGTGCGGAAGCGGTTTTCGTCGCTCCAGATGCGAGCCATCTCGGGCCGGGTATAGCGTGGGATCACGGCGCTCTCTCCTGAGGGGGAACTGAGGATTGTAAATCAGGCGGGCGAATGGCGCAGTGCGGCGATTTCCCGGCCCCTAAAGGGGCGTCAGATTTTGAAGTACTTGTGGTATCGCTAAAGCGATACCCTGATACGAACCGCCTTCTTACTCCACCGTGTGCTTTGCCGTGTAGCCTTCCCGCGCGTACACGATGTACTTCACTTCCTTGTGCTTCTGGTCGAGAACCTTCAGCGGGCCACCGTCCGGCGCCTGGAGTTCGACTTTCAACTTGCGGTAGGTGCCGTCGAGCTTGGTGTTGGTGGGGTGGTAAGTGATGTTGTACTGGTTGCGGATGTCGGCCCCGATGTCGTGAAACATCTCCGGCAGTTCGCCTTCGAAGCGGGGAAAGTAGGCGCGCCCACCGGTCATACTGGCAAACGTCCTCATCTCGTTATCCGCTTGCAGGTAGTCCATACGACCGACCGGAATCCCGAACCCGTGCACGTTGGAGCAGCGATGCATTTCGCAGTAGTTGCGCACGGCGAATCCGACGCTGATCGGGTAGATCGTGACGTCTTTGGTGGACTTGATCTTCTTGTAGATTTTGTCCAGGGTGATCTTGCTGAAGGTGTCAACCCCACTGGCCACCAGAATGATGTACTTCTTGCCTTCGATACGGTCAGTCCGGTCCAGCGTATCGAACAGCGCATCAAACAGGTTGGTTTCGGCGAAGCCCGGTATGCGTAATTCGTTGAGCGCCGCCTGAACCTCACGCTTGTCCTGGGTAAAGTCGGCCAGGATGTGCGGCGACATGTCGTAGGAAATCACGGCCACCCAGTCGTCTTTCTTCAGGGTGTTCGAGAAGGCGTACGATGCCTGCAAGGCTTGGATGGTGAATCCGTAGTATATGTTGGCAAACTCCACCAGCAGCACTGCCGTGATGGGAGCGTCGGTCTGATTGAAGGTCGCAATCTGCTGCGGCGCGCCATCTTCCAGGATCTTGAAATTTTCTTTCTTCAGCCCCGGGATCGTCTGGCCGTCCTTGCTGGTCACGAGCACATCCAGGTTCACCAGCGGCACCTGCACGCTGATCGAGTAGTCGGGCATCCCTTCGATCTTTTTCGGTTTTTCGGGGGCGGGAGGAGGCGGTTCCTCCTTCTTCTTGGGGACCACATAGGGTCCAACGTCGTTTTGCGGCCCCCCGGCTTCGGGCGGAGCCTCCTGCTTATTCGGATTCGCCGGGGGTTGCTGCGAGGTGTCTTGAGCCTGCGCCGGGAAAGTCGCGGCAACCACCCAGAAAAGGACAAATGCCAGCGGAATTGCACGCTTACGGAAGGCCGACAGCACCTGGTTTTGACCACCAAATACGCCAGAAAACATAGCTAAGTCCTCAAAAACTCCTGTGCTAGTATAGATGCAAGTACTCTGCGGTTGGGATATTTTGCGGGCCATAAAAAACGCCGCCTCTCCTGGCGAAACCTTCCGATAGCACGCGGAGTCTAAGCAAGTGGCAGGGTCATTTTTTGACCTCCGGGGTATTCATGGGTAAAGCCGCACGCTCACTCGCCGCCCTATTGTGTCTCTCGTCGTCCGTCTGGGTTACCGCGCAAGAGATTACCGGGCAATCCATTCCTCCGGCCATCATGCCGCTCGATCAGATCCACGAAGGCATGAAAGGCACGGCGCTCACAGTGTTTCAGGGCGTGAAGCCGGAGCCGATGGACGTGGAAGTTCTGGGCGTGATGCGCAACGTGAACGGCCCCAAGGGGGACATCATTCTTGTGCGTCTGCACGGTACCAAGCCGGAATATACGGGCGTGGTTGCGGGTATGAGCGGAAGTCCGGTCTATTTCGACGGCAAACTGGCGGGCGCGCTTGCCTTCCGCATCGGCGAGTTCTCGAAGGAACCGATCGCGGGCGTGACGCCGATCGAAGAGATGCTCGAGATCAATGCGCTGGATCGTCGGCCGCCGCCGGCGCCGCTGCGCGCCGGTCTTCCCAACCAGAATGAAACCACGCAAACCGCGAGCCCCGGCGAAAGTGCGGCCCTCCCGGTCCAGAACTACAGCAACTATCTAAGGCCCATCGAAACTCCCCTGGTGTTCAACGGTTTTTCCGACGAGACCTTGCAGCGCTACGCATCGCAATTTGCCGCGGCAGGCATCGTTCCGGTGATGGGTATTGGCTCCGCGAGCGATCGCAAGCAGCCCGAGCCGATCGAACCGGGCTCTGCCGTCAGCGCCGTGCTGGTCCGTGGAGATATGGATATTGCCGCCACCTGTACCGTGACTTACGTCGATCCCCAGCGCTTGCTTGCCTGCGGACATCCGCTCCTGCAGTTTGGTGAAGTGGACTTGCCGATGACCAAGGCGACGGTGCTGGCCACGCTGCCTTCGCCGCTGAATGCCTTCAAGATCGTCAACACGACGGAGACAATCGGCGCGTTCGTGCAAGACCGCCAGAACGGCATCATGGGTGTGCCCGGACGCGCGTCGAAGATGATTCCGGTGACCGTAGCCATGCATAGCGGACCAGCGACCAAGGAATTCCATTACGAAATTCTCAACAACGCGCGGCTCAGTCCGCTGGCCATGATGGCCACCGTCTTCAACGCACTGCACGGCACCAACGAATACGGCGAGGACATTACCTACCGCATGAATGGCGTGCTCAGCGTGAAGGGGTATCCCGATGTCACGCTGCGCAACATGTTTGCCCCGCAAGACAACGGGCAGCCCGCGGCGGCTTTGGCTGCCGCGACTATCGGCGATCGTTTTGGACGCATCTATAGCAATTCCTTCGACGCTCCCGACGTTCAGGGAGTGAAGCTCGATTTCGATCTGGTCCGCGAACGCCGCTCGGCGCGCCTGGAAGCTTCGCGCACCGACGTGACCGAAGCTCGCCCCGGCGACCAGATTATGGTTGAGACGGTAATTCGTCCGTATCGCGGCGAGCGGCTCGTACGCCAGATTCCGATACGGATTCCGACCTCCACTTCAAAGGGAACGCTGCGCATCCTGGTCAGCGACGGAGACACGCTCGACCGCATGCACCGGAGTGCGCCGATGATGAGCCGTGGTCTTGGCCTCGCTCCGACGATCGCGTTGCTGAACCAGGAGCGCGCCAACGATCGCGTGTATGTTTCGCTGATCGGGTCCGATCCCGAAGCCATGATCGCTGACAAAGTGATGCCAACGCTGCCGCTTTCCGTCATGAACGTCATGGACAACATGCGCGGCACCCAGGACATGGTCGTGCTCGGAGAGTCGTCGGTCAGCGAAGCTTCCACCGATTCGCTCGACTATGTTGTCTCCGGCGCGCAGATGCTGACGATTAACATCAAGTAGCTGGTTCCGGAGCGTTGCATCGCGAACAATGGCTTGTGCATGAGCAGCATCTTCCATGTATTGTCATCTTTCATAGTGTTGTCATCCTGAGCGAAGCGAAGGACCTGCTGTTTGCTGCGTACTGCATTGAAAAAGGTGCCAGGCTCGCGAGTGTGCACATGCACTGGCGCTGGAGTTCTAGCACTGTTGCTGTCCTCTCTACTGGCGCAAACCACGCCGACCCAGCCAACTTCAGCTTCGTCTAACCCGGAAATTATTCTGCTGGGGACGGCGCACGATCTGCATTTCGGAGCTGAAAATCACTACTCGCTCCCCGATCTGCGGACCGAAGTCGAGGCGTTGCATCCGGATTTGATTTGCGGCGAGATTACGCCCGAAGCTTATCGGGGGCCGATGGAAGGCTATTTCCCTCCCGAGGCCGCATATCTGGCCGAACTTGCCCCCACGCTGCACGCGCGTTTTGCCGCCACCGACTGGCGCATCGCCAAAGCATGGCAAAATCGTGCCGAGCAAATGGAGCCCAAAGAGGTTACGGATAAGGTAGATGCGCTGACTAAAGAGCAAGCCAAGCAGAGGCAGTCGCAGACCGAGCCGTCGCTCTTTGATTTTTTGCATACCAAGGGTGTGGCCATCGCCGATTATCAGTTTGAGCAAGTGATCGGCGAGAATACGGTCTCCGACATTGCGATGGGAGGCTGGCATGAGCGCAATCGCCGCATCGTGGAAAATTGCCTGGATGCCGCTGCCGGCGCCCGCCGCATCGTCATCGCTTATGGCGCCGGCCACATTCCACAGTTGCAACGTCAACTCGCGGCGCGAGGAATCACGGCCCAGATTGCCAGCCGTCACTTTGTTCCCGCAGGCATGGGTAGCGTGCCGCCGTCCGTGCTTGCCCGCTGGCGACGCAATCTCGACAACTTGCAACGAATCCTGGATGGAACCCTCGCCGTCTCGCGCGATTCTCTCGACAAGGTGAAAGATAGCCATCGCGTCCAAGACCTGGAATTAGCACTGAAAACATACAGCCGCGGCGCGGAGACGAAATAACTGCTTTAAACTGAGGTATGACCTTGGCTCGCAAAACGCTCGCTCTAGTATCAGTACTTATCATTTCCGCATTCGCCCTCGCCGAGGGCACTCGCACCTGGGAACAATCCAAGTTCGAAGAACTGACCAAGGGCACCGCCAACGGCATCGCCCTGCGCAGTGAAGGCGGGCTCGAACTTGCTCCGGCCTTCAAAGCGATTGCGACTACGCCTTCGACTTACATCTGGTCGATTGCGTCCGACGCCGCGGGCAACATCTACGCCGCCGCGGGATCTCCGGCGCGCGTCTATCGCATCACGCCGGATGGCCAAAGCACGACCATCTTCGAGCCGCAGGAATTGCAGGTGCAGGCCCTGGTCGTCGACAAGAAGGGAATTGTCTATGCCGCCACCGCGCCTGACGGGAAGGTCTATCGTCTCGAAACCGTCAAGGCTGGCGCGAAGACCTCCTGGAGCGCGTCCACTTACTTCGATCCCGGCTCCAAGTACATTTGGGACCTTGTCCTCGACGGCGCCGGATCGCTGTATGTTGCCACCGGCGATCACGGCGAAATCTACAAAGTCAGCCCCAACGGCCAGCATTCGCTCTTCTTCAAGAGCGATGAAGTCCACATTCGTGTGCTCGCGTTCGATCCGAAAGGAAACTTGATTGCCGGCTCGGATGGCAGCGGGCTTGTCTATCGCATCGCGCCCAATGGCGACGCGTTCGTTCTCTACAGCGCGCCGAAGAAAGAAATTACCGCGCTCGCCATCGACAGTGCGGGCAACATCTACGCTGCTGCTGCGGGAGAAAAGCGCCCTGGAGGCACGCCGCCGCAAATGGGCATCCTGCTCGCGCCACCTGTGCAGAACCAGCCTGCACCCGTCGGCAACATGAACACGACCCCCGCTCCCGCCGCGCCTATGATGATGTCGCCCTTTCCCGCTCCCGGACTCGGCGCCATCGGCGGCTCCGAGATTTATCGCATCGCGCCCGATGGCGCCCCGTCACGCCTGTGGAGTTCCCACGAAGATCTCGTCTACGCTCTCGGCTTCGATCAACGCGGACGCCTCGTCGCCGGCACCGGCAATCGCGGGCACATTTTCGCCATCAACGGCAACAAGGCTGATGATTACACCGATCTCGTCAAAGCCAGCGCCACGCAAGTCACCGCCTTCGCCGCCGCGCCCGGCGGAGGACTGTACGCCTCCAGCAGCAACCTGGGGAAGGTTTTCGTCCTCGGTCCCGGCCTCGAGTCGGAAGGCACGTACGAAAGCGATGTCTTCGACGCGCACGTTTTTTCCCTCTGGGGACGCGCCAGCGTCCGCAACACCGGCAATTCCGCCGTCAATTCCAATTCCAACTTTGAGCTTTATGCGCGCAGCGGCAACGTCGACAATCCCGACCGTAACTGGAGCCACTGGACGCGGATTAATCTCGCCTTGGCCGGCGGGGGCGAACTCAACGTTCCGCCGGCGCGCTTCGTGCAGTGGAAGGCCGTGCTCCATGCGGGCAATCCCGCGCCTCGCATTGACGATGTCCTGCTGAACTACCTGCCGAAGAACGTCGCTCCCGAAATTGACGAAATCATCGTGCAGCCCGGATACCACTATCAGCCCATTCCGCATGTCACGGGCTCGGAGCCCCCCGCTCCCGGGCAACCGCGCTTCGATCCTCCACCGCCCGCAATTCGCGACCGCGACTCGGTCGGCATTCGCTGGCAGGCGCATGACGACAACGACGATCAGCTCGTCTATACGGTTTATTACCGCGGCGACGGCGAATCGCGTTGGCTGCTGCTGAAGACGAACCTCTCCGATCGCTACTATTCTTTCGACGCCAGTCTGCTGCCCGACGGCGGCTACACGGTGAAGGTCGTCGCCTCCGACGCGCCCTCGCATTCGCCCGGAGAAGCCCTCTACGCCGAGCGGGTCAGCCCCCGCTTCGAGGTCGATACCACGGCTCCGGTCATCGTCAACCTGATGGCCGCTCTGGAAGGAAACAAGATTCGCGTCCGTTTCCGCGCCAGCGATTCGTTTTCACCGATCAAGCGGGCGGAGTACTCGCTCGATGGCGGCGACTGGCAGTTCGTCGAGCCGGTCGGTCAGTTGTCGGATTCGAAAGCCGAAGACTACGACTTTCGCGTGGCGGTGCCGCCAGCTGATACTGCGCCCGCTCCGATGGCCGAGAGCACAGGGAGCGACCACGTGGTCGTGGTTCGCGCCTACGACCGTTTCGACAATCTCGCCACCGCAAAAGTTGTCATTCGCGGGAAGTGAAATTCTTGCGACGACCTTCGAGCGCAAACAGCTCACCTCAGGCGCTGAAGCGCGGGAGTGGTTTCGAATAAAGGCCAACCGAGCTGCCTGCGGCAAGAAATTGCAACTTCCGAAGAAGTTCTCAGTTCTCAGTTCCCAGTTTTCAGTGGTGAGCCGGTTCGTTTTGACTGAGCACTGAGAACTGAGAATCGAGAACTTTCTTCGCGGTTTCCAGCAGCGGACGCAACTCGGCGGCGGTAATCCCGAGCGTGCCTCCGGAGAAACCGTCGATGTAGGCGGAGTTGATGCCCACGACTTCGCCGCGCAGGTTCAGCACCGGTCCGCCGCTGCCTCCGCGCGCCGTGGGCGCGTCATAGATCAGCTTGTCGCCGGTCACGTCGCCGATATGCCCGAACGTCGCCGAAGGCCGGATCAGCGACAGCGCCGCTAACTCGCCCGCCGTGTCGGCGTTATCCGGATGCGACGAAAGCCGTTCGTACACGATGGCCGGCGACTTGGCCACCATGCCTGTCACTCCCATCGGATACGCCAGCACGCTCACCGACTCTCCCACGTGCGCCGGCGTCTGGGACAGGATCAACGGGCGCAGTTTCTCCGTGAAAGCGGTCGCTTCCAAGCGCAGCACAGCCAGATCACCATGGGTAGCCAGTGCCGCCGTCTCCAGCTTGACCGCCAGCGGCGAGCCCGGGAAATATGCCACCAGCTTTTCCAGCACCGGCGTTCCGCCCTGCCGCAAGGCCACTGCGACTTCGCGGTCGCCGTACCAGGGCTCGGCGACATGGCGATTGGTGGCCAGCAGGCCCGGCGCCACTACGAACCCGGTACCGGAGACGCGGGCGCGGAAACTTTGCGCGCGGCCGGACACATGGTAAATCCCATAGATGTAGGCGACCGACTCCCGCGCGTCATTTACGGCAGAAGAAGAAACCGATTGCTCCCGTTCCAGATCCGCCACCTGGCGCGAGAGTTGGTTCACCTGCTGCTCCAGTCCGGAAGTCTCCGGGGGAGCGTAGTAGTGTGCCATTACCAGAGCGCCCACCAGAGCCAGCACGCCCAGCAGCCCCTGCACAAACCGCTGCCAGGTCTCAACCACTGCGCCTTCTCTACGATTTTCCCCGATATCGGAATCGAACATGTGGCGTCAGGCCCGAAGGAAGGAGATTTCCGGGCAACCGCTACTATCCTGACGCATTCGGACCAAGGCGTGTAGGGTACAGAAGTCGTGCGGTCGCGGGCCGAAGGTAACTGAGGAACGCCGCGCCCCGCTAGGTGTGGACGGGCGAGGGCGCCCGTCCCCACACCAGCAAAAACAAAAGCCGCCAGCTCGCGCTGACGGCTGAATGCTGATCGCTGACGGCTCCTTAGAATCCTGTCACCCCCGTGCTTGGATGCCCTCCGCGCAGCGTTACCCGAACGCCGCGTTGGCTGTTCACGCGAGCGGTCGTCGTCCAGTCCACTTCGTCGGTGCTGATCACGCCGCTTCCGCCACCTGCGAGTTCGTAGCTGATGCGGCCATCCTGATAGGTGTAATTGCCCACCTCCAGTGCCATGCCACTCTTCAGCATAAACACCGGCACTCCCGCCGCCGTGCCGCCCCCGCCGACCGCGTCTTTCGCGATGTAACTGGCGTAGGTGACCTGCGGAATTTCCTCAGCCGTTGGTGGCTCGCTGTACGAGACGTTCACATTGCGTACCGCGAGTTGAGGAATTGCCGGTTCTGAACTGCGATTGCTCGCGCCCTGGTACGGCTGTTGGTAATAGTTGTCTCTCTGGACCTCGGGGCGGCCAAAGAAATGCCAATCCGGCCCGTTGGTCGCCTGCACCTGCGGGATCTGCACATCATCCATCAGGCGCAACGTGAGCTGGCTTTCGCCCTTTAGCGTGGGACGCGGCCCACGCGCCGGCAGCATGATAATCTTCCACGGCCACAGCGGCGGCAGCATCCATTCGACGATGTCGCGCCTGGCGTGCCCTTTGCCGCGGATATCGCCGTCTTTATCGACTTTGTAGCCGCGCGTTGCGATCACCTTCGCGTCCATCGGCATATCACCATTGGGCATGCCGATGCGATCGAACAGCAGCTTCATGTAGCCCTTGCCCCAGAAATGTCCGGGGTCCTGGGCCGATTCCAGATGGCCGACCAGATAGCTGCCGCGCGGAAACGCCTGCTGGCCGAATTCTGTGACCGAGTGCAAGTGACAGAGCACGGGATCTCCGACCGCAACCGTCGAAGAAGAAAAGTTCGGTTCACTCATGGTGCACTGCAGAAGAGTGCCGGCGGGCAGGACCATCTCCCGCGCACTGGCACTTAGGGTTAAAGCAAGAAGGGATACAGCCAGAACTGCATAGCAGCTGGACTTCATGACGCACCTCGGTCTCACGCCCCATTTGTTGGTTCGGATTCCCAAGCTACTGCGTGAAGCCAGCCCCGATTGAGTGGAGTTAAACACAAGTCGACACTTGCGGTCAATCGACCATTACGGGGCAAAGTGTGTCTTTTTTGCAACAGGCGGCACACCTTCAAATGATGGCGAAGGCTCGAACCGGAAACGTCCCAAACCCCTTCACCTTTGCCGGTACGGCGAAGAACCGGAAATCTGCGTTGGGGAGGGATGCCAGGTTCGTCATGTGCTCCACAATCGGAATTTCATGCTTCAAAAGGACGGTGTGAACCGGCCGCCGCAGGTCCTGAACATCATCGATGTTGTGCGAATCGATGCCCACGAGCTCCGCGCCGGAATCAGCCAGAAACCGTGCCGCATCCTCGGTCAGGAACGGATGCCCCTCGTAATACTGTGGCGTGTTCCAGTGCTGGGACCATCCGGTTTCGACGAGCACGGCCTTGCCCGCCAGATCGTCTCCGCGCGGAAAACACGAGACACCGATCGCCTGGTGTTGGGCCGTTACCTTAATTGCGGGGAGGTTCGCCAGCTTTCGCAATTCCAGTTGCGACAGGTCCTTGCCATCGGCATAACGGTGAAACGGAGAGTCCAGATACGTGCCTGTATTCGCCACCATCTCGATCTTGCCGATCTGAAACTCGGTTCCCGGCGCATAGTGCCTCCGCGACGCTTCCCGGCTCAGGTAGTCGCAGATGATGGGGGCGGGCAGGCCTTTGTAAGTCACGAGGCCGTGTTCGACGGCGTGGCTGAGGTCGATCAGTTTGCGCTGAGCAATTGTCATAAGGGCGGAACTATTCTGTCACGTTACGCCGGGAGCGACTTTTACACTTGACAACGGCTGTGGTATATATCATAATATATACCATGGCACGAACCGCCAAACTGTTTCGCAACGGCCGCAGCCAAGCCGTCCGCTTGCCCTCCGAATATCGCTTCGAGGGCTCGGAGGTGTTTGTCCGGCGCGATCCTGCAACGGGCGACGTGATCCTGTCGCGGCGTCCGGAATCATGGGAGGATTTCTTTGCGTTTCTGAAGACTGCAGACGTGCCCCAAGACTTTCTTTCCGATCGCAAGGATGCGTCTCCGCAAAAGCGCGAGTTGTTCTAGATGGCTATCCGCTATCTTCTCGATACCAATACCGCCAGCTATGTCATAAAAGGAAACTTTCCCCGCGTACGGGAGCGGTTGCTGAAGGTCCCCATGGCGGACGTCGGAATTTCGGTCGTTACTGAGGCAGAACTGCGCTTTGGTGTGGCGAGGAGGCCGGAAGTGGCCACTCTGAACCGTGTGGTTGAGGAATTTCTGCTGCGGGTCGAGGTGCTTCCGTGGAACTCAGAGGCCGCGCAGCACTACGCTCGAATTCGGGCTGCTTTGGAGGAGGACGGGGAGCCGATGGGCAACCTGGACCTGATGATCGCGGCGCACGCTATGGCGGCCGAGGCCGTGCTGGTTACGCATGATCACGTGTTTCGGCGGGTGAAAGGACTGAAGGTGGAAGATTGGAGCAAGGCCTGAAGAGATTGAGCTTGGCGGGCGTTTCGCAAAGGACAACAGCCGTCAGCTTTGTTCTGGCGGCCTAAAATCCTGCCGAGCTTCGCTCGGCTTGGACGGGCGAGGGCGCCCGTCCCCAAACAAACGGAACAAAAACAAAAGCCGCCAGCTTTCGCTGACGGCCTTTTCTGAGAACTGAGAACCGAGAACTGGGAGCTAGCTCTCGTACAGCAACACACCCTCGGTCTTCTCCGAATCCACCGGACGGTAGTACAGCTTGTTCGCTTCGAGGAAGACCTCGATGAACGCCGGGCGGGTGGTGATCGTGCCTTGGATCAGCGCTTCCGAGAGCGGGTCTTCGATGTACTTCTGCAAGGCACGCCGCAGCGGACGCGCTCCGTAGCTGCGGTCGGTCAGGGTCTGGCTCAGAATCCACTTCTTCGCTTCGTCGGCCACGGTTACCGTGATCGAGCGCTGGGCGAGATTTTGGTTCAACTGGCTGACCATGAGTTCGAGAATCTGGATCAGGTCGGCTTCGCTGAGCGCCATGAATAGGATGATTTCATCCACGCGGTTCAGGAATTCCGGATTGAAGGTGCGCTTGACTTCGCCCCTCACCAGGTCCTCGATCTTGGCGGAAACCATCTCGTCTTTCGACGACTGGAAGCCCAGACCCTCGCGTTTCATCAGGTGCCGTGCGCCGATATTCGACGTCATGATCAGGATGGTGTTCTTGAAATCGACTGTGTTGCCGAGGCCGTCGGTTAGCTGGCCGTCTTCAAAAACCTGCAACAGGATGTTGAACACATCCGGATGCGCTTTCTCGATTTCGTCGAGCAGAACAACGGAATATGGAGCCCGCTTGACGCGTTCTGTAAGCTGTCCGCCCTCTTCGTAGCCTACGTATCCTGGAGGCGAGCCGATCAGTTTCGATACGGAGTGCTTCTCCATGAACTCCGACATATCGAAGCGGACGAGCGCTTTTTCGCTGCCGAACATGAATTGGGCCAGGGTGCGAGCCACTTCGGTCTTGCCGACGCCGGTTGGTCCCAGGAACAGGAACGACCCGATCGGACGGTTCGGGCTCTTCAACCCAGCTCGCGAACGGCGAATGGCGCGCGCCAGCGCGCTGATGGCTTTGTCTTGCGAGATGATGCGCTTGTGCAACTCTTCTTCAATGCGCAGCAGCTTCTGGGTTTCTTCTTCTTTAATCGAAGTGATGGGAACGCCGGTCCAGCGCGATACCACATCCTCGATGTCCTCCCGACCGACAACGCCGGTGGAGGATTCATCGAGGTGGTATTTTTCGCGAAGAGCACGCAGGTTCTCGCGCTCTTTGCGC
>Ga0074044_10002613_pt1 | contig 15704 bp, 11 predicted proteins | sample BogForMeECP23OM1_FD_94443 | JGI IMG/M metagenome (GOLD analysis project Ga0074044, IMG submission 94443) | Bog forest soil microbial communities from Calvert Island, British Columbia, Canada - Bog Forest MetaG ECP23OM1 | ecosystem: Environmental > Terrestrial > Soil > Wetlands ...
CAGCTCCTCGACGGCAGCCGATGGACCGGAGCGTGGGTCTGGAGGCGAACCGTTCCAGCCCAGTTGGGAATCGTTGAGACAATACCGATGTCCTGAATGGTTTCGCGACGCCAAGCTGGGGATCTGGGCGGTGTGGGGACCGGAGGCGGTGCCGATGCAGGGCGACTGGTACGCCCGGCAAATGTACGAGGAGGGGAGCCCCCACTACACATATCACCTCGCGCACTACGGGCACCCGTCGAAGTTCGGCTACAAGGACATCATCCCGCTTTGGAAAGCTGAGAGGTGGGATCCCGACCGGCTAATGGCGTATTACAAGCAGGCCGGCGCGAAATATTTCTGCGTCATCGCCCAGCACCATGACAACTTTGATTGTTGGAATTCCAAGTTCCACAAATGGAACTCCGTCAAGATGGGTCCGAAACGCGACATCGTCGGGGAATGGAAGAAAGCAGCCGACAAGTATGGCCTGCGCTTCGGGGTCACCGAGCATCTGGGGGCGAGTTACAACTGGTACAGCGTCACCAAACGGGCCGACAAGGCGGGCCCGCTGGCCAGCGTGCCGTACGACGGCGCCGATCCGCAGTTTGCCGACTTGTACCACGCCGGCAACCAGAACGCTCAGGGCTGGCTGGACAACGTGCCTGAGAGCTGGAAACAAGAGTGGTTCAACCGCATCCAGGACCTGGTGGACAGCTACCGGCCCGACCTGCTCTATTCCGACAGCGGTTTTCCGTTCGACGAGACCGGCCGGCGCCTGGTCGCCCATTTCTACAATCAGAACTTACAGCATCATCGCGGCAAACTGGAGGCCGTGTACACCTGCAAACAGGATCCCCAGGGCAGGTGGGTGCAGGACCTGGAACGCGGCATCATGGGAGATATCCGCGCCGAACCGTGGCAGACCGACACCTGCGTCGGCGGCTGGTACTACGACGTGCGCCTGTTCGAGCAGCACCGGTACAAATCCGCCACGCTTGTGCTCCAGATGCTGGCCGACATCGTCAGCAAGAACGGCAACCTGCTCCTGAATTTCCCGCCACGCCCCGACGGTACGCTGGATGAGGACGAACTCAGCATCCTCAACGAGCTGGCCAGGTGGATGCCGGTCAACGGCGAAGCCGTCTTCGGCACGCGCCCGTGGAAGGTGTATGGCGAAGGGCCCTCGCGGGTTAACAGCGGCGGCTTCAACGAAGGCAAACTCCGCTACACTGCCAACGACATCCGCTTCACGACGAAGGGCAGGAGGCTGTACGCCCTTGCCCTCGGCTGGCCTGAGGACCGGCGACTGGTCATCCGGTCGCTCGCCGTTCCCGCCGGCAGGATCTCCAAAGTGGGTCTGCTCGGTTACCGGGGCGCCCTCCCCTGGGAGCAAACTGATGTCGGCCTGGTTGTGACGATGCCCGAGAAAAAGCCGTGTGATCACGTGTTCGCCCTTAGGATTACTGGCGCCCACCTGAAACCGGCGCCGGTGGCCGTCGCAATCAAAGTGGTAAGGGCGCAACCCAACGGTCGCATCGTGCTGCGCGCCGCGGAAGCGGAGGTTCATGGCAACTCTCCGCAGTACGAGGAAGGCGGCGGCAAAGACCAGATCGGTTACTGGGGTAACGCCCAGGATTTCGTGTCGTGGGACTTCACGGTGACCAGGCCGGGTGCCTTCATGGTCTCCGTCACCTACTCATGCAACCCCGGGGCTGAAGGCAGCGAATACGCCGTCCACGTCGGCGCGCAGAGCCTGGTCGGCACGTCAAAGCCGACCGGCTCATGGGCGCAATACACCACCGACTCCGTGGGCTGGTTGAGGCTCGACCAGGCCAGGACCTTCACGTTGTCCGTCAAACCGAAGACCGACAAGGCCCCCTGGAAAGTGATCGGCCTGAAATCCATCGAGCTCATTCCTGCCGAGTAACCTAACGAAAGATAACTGCCGTGCAGATAAACGCCAGTCGCCCAGTCGGCTGTTGACTTTCGCGCCATTAGTAAGGACAAGGAGAGCACGAATGAGCAAGACGCCACAGGCCCAGCCCGGACTCAACCGCGTCCTCGGTCTCAAGGAGTTGGTGCTGTATGGCATTATCTTGATTCAGCCCACCGCCCCGATGCCGTTGTTCGGCGTGGTCGCTCAGGAGGCGCGCGGACATGTGGTGACCACTATTTTGATCGGCATGGTCGCCATGCTCTTCACCGCCATCAGCTACGGGCGGATGGCCAACGCCTACCCCAGCGCCGGGTCAGCCTACGCCTATGTCGGACGCGAACTGCACGAGGCGCTCGGCTATCTGGTCGGCTGGGGGATGTTGTTCGACTACGTCATGAACCCGGTCATCTGCGCCATTTGGTGCAGTAAGTCGGCCATGAAGTTCGTCCCCATGCTTCCTTACGCCGTGTGGGCCGTGTTCTTCGTTGCCCTCTTCACCGCGATGAATCTGCGCGGCATCCAGGCCAGCGCCCGCACTAATGCCGTGATCGCCGCCGGTCTGGGCGTCGTGATTGTGCTCTTCTTCGGCGCGGCGGCGCGCCGGCTTTGGTTGCATCCGCCGGCCGGCACGATGGGCTGGCTGCGACCTTTCTATGATCCCCAGACCTTTTCCTGGGCGCACGTCTCGACCGGTGCCTCCATCGCCATGCTCACCTATATCGGCTTTGACGGCATATCCACGCTCTCGGAGGAAGTCCGCAATCCGCGCCGCAACATTCTCCTCGCCACCGTCCTGACGTGCTTGGTGACCGGTGTGCTGGCCTCGCTTCAGGTTTATTCGGCACAATTGATCTGGCCGGAGACGAACAATTTCCCTGACGTGGATACCGCCTTTGTGGACGTGGCGGGCAAGGCCGGCGGCCAGTGGCTTTTGGTCACCGTCAACGCCGCGCTGCTCATCGCGACCATCGGTTCCGGCTCGGGCGCGCATTTGGGCGCGGGCCGGCTCCTTTACAGCATGGGCCGGGACAACGCCATCCCGCGCAGGTTCTTCGGCGTTCTTAGTCCCCGCACTCGCATTCCGAGCAACAGTATCCTGTTCGTCGGCGGCCTCGCGCTCGCTGGCGCCCTCTTCCTGAACTATGCCGATGCCTTCATCGCCGAAGGGCTCAAATGGCTGGGCCGGTCCGCCAGCGCCGGCGGCCCACCCATCACCGGTTATCAACTGGGGGCCGAGTTGCTCAACTTCGGCGCCTCCATCGCCTTTATGGGCGTGAACGCCTCAGCGTTCGTACGCTACTTCGTCCGCGCCGAGCGACGCACCCTGGGAAACCTGCTGCCGCCGCTCCTGGGCTTTGCCGTCTGTTTCTACATCTGGCTGAGCCTGCGCACGCCCGCCAAGGTGGTGGGCTTGGTCTGGCTCGCGTCCGGCCTTCTCTACGGCGCCTGGAAAACGAACTGGTTCACCCGCAAAATCGAATTCGCCGTGCCGGACGAAAACCAGGCCTCAGTCCCCCCAGACAATGGACCGCAAGGAAACCACCGCGAGCCCTGAAAATGGCCAGAGCCAAACCGGCTATGGCCCAACGTCCGGGCGCTCACCGGTGTACCAGCGGTAGTCCACTCCTTGCGGAGTGTAGCGTATCCGGGTGACAGTCCCTGACGTCCAGAGCGTTATGCATCCCCGGTTGTGGCGCCACCATCCCATCGTCAAGTCAGCCCCCGGGTAGAAAGAGGCGTAAGCCGACCCAGGTTTCCATTTGGTTAGAATCTGGGAGTCTCCCGGAAACAAACCCAGCGAATCATCCGGGCCTTCCATCAATTGTTCAAACGAATCCTGGCAGAAGATGGTGGTGGCGGGGCTCAAATAGGCGGTCCGCTTCAAAGGGCCCCGGATGCTGGCGCCGTACTGAGTGCCGGTGCCATTGTAGGGCGTCGTCAAATATTGGCACATCCCATAGGTCGAGTTGGCCCAATAACTGTCCGGATAATTGTAGCCCAAATCCCGGAACTCATCCACCAGCTTTCCGTCCGGGCAACCAAAAAGTCGCTGATTACCGCTGAAGTATTGGTAATATCCCAGAGCCCAATAGGCGTCAAAATCCGTGGGCGCGCGCAAGGTGGTTGAGTCCGGCCCCATCGTCCACTGTCCGCCATAGACCACGGAGCCTCCCTGGAGGCAAGAGAAGGTATCATTGTTGTCATCGGCGTACAAATTCCCGGCGATGCCGATTTGGCGGAGGTTGTTGCGGCACACGGTACCCCGGCTGCCTTCTTTCACTCGGACGAGGACAGGGAGAAGCAAGCTCGCGAGGATGGCGATAATCGCGATCACCACCAACAACTCGATGAGGGTGAACCCGGCGTCAGCGGGAAAGGCCCGCAAGCAGGGCTGCTCTCCTTTGGCCGCATGTCCGTCACTCTTCATTCGCGTATTCAAGGCCGAGTCATGCCAAGACCCTAATCCAGCTAGATCTCAGGCGCACGTCGTATAAGTACGGATGGGAATCATCGGGTCTTTGACGGAAAGAACTGATGCTGTTCACTTGTTGAAAGGCCGATTCCGGGGCGATCGTTAACGCCTGACCCTCGGCCGCCGTAGCTTGATTGCTGACACCAGAATGATTACGTCGGCGACGGCCACCCCATGGGTGACCTGCTTGGCGTCACGGACTCATGCGCACGCGGTAGAAGCTGCCGGTTGTTGCTGGCGCGGGGATTGGCCACTGGATGACGGTGTTTGAAGTAACGAGCGAGGTCACCTCTTGAAATGGGTTGGAGAGATTTGTTGTGGCCAGGATGTCATAGCCCTGTCCCGGGATGGCGGACCAGGAGAGTGTGAGCGGCAGGTTGGAGATGCTGAGCAAAAGAGGCGGGATGAGGCGGATCCAAACCGTTTGCGTCTGGTAGCGGTTGCCAGTGATGTCGGTCACCAGCGCATAGAAGGGATGCAACCCCAGGCCTAAAGTGGCTGAGGGCACAGTGAAGGTGACCCGCGCCTGGTTGGAGCTCACCCCGACTGAACCGCCGGTGCTGAACAATTCGATGCGTGAGATGTTGGTGGCGCTGGCGAGTACGGTGAATTGGAGCGGCATATCGAGCGAAGCGTTCGTGCCGGCCAGCAGGGGCGTGAGCGTGGCGGTGAGGCCAGTGTTCTGAATCTGCACGGCTCGTGTGATGCGGGTTTGGGTGCGGACGCTGGTGCCCTCGCAGGCAACGGCGGTTAACTGATGGAAGCCGTCCGGGAAGAGGGTGGTGTCCAGGACGAAGCTGGCCGGCAGAGAAGTGGCACCCGAGCTGACGTATAGATGATCACGGGGCGGCAGGTCGTTGAGGTTATCCTGGAGGAGATACGTGCCCGAGGGCAGGGCCAGAAGGTTGGTGGAGGCAGTGAGCGAGACCTGGATTTGGGAGGCCGGCCAACCGGGCGAGCGCGCGTAAAGGGTCAATTGGGCGGCTACAATGCCGCAAAAGGCGGAGGTGTCGTCGGCGAAGTCCCCCGCCAGGACGCCGTCGGCGGACTGCAACGCCGGGTTCGCGTTGACCAGGTCCAGGAGGTTCTGGACGAGCGTGGCAATGGTGGTGCCCGGGGCGGTGTTAGTGACGCCGACGGTCACTTCGGTGCCATTGGTCTTGGTGAAGCTGAACTGGAGCCAATCGCCTACGACGGGCGCGTTGCTAGCGAGGATGCCCAGGTAACCGGTGGCAGTAGTGTCCAGGAACGTCGGCCGGGCGGGCGTCAACAACGCGGTCAATTTTGCCGCAGAGCCGAGGGTGGCACCGGCAGTCAGGGTGACGTTGCTTCCGGGAACTGCCACGTCGAGCGACTGCAGTTCCAGGCGGTCGCCTACCGCGTAGGCCTGCACCCGGGTGGAGTTGCTCTGCGCGTTCAGCGCGGCGGCAAGGCCGGTCGCAACGGATGCGACCGTCGCATTGGTGGGCACGGTGTAGCCGACCGTGAAGCCATTAAGCGTAGCCGAGAGCAGGTTGCCGGCAGCGGGCAGCAGATTGGTCACGGTCTGGAGGTAGGTGCCGTCGAGGAAGAGGTCCACTTCGGCCAGCGGCAGGTTTGTTGCGGCAGCAGAGAAGGCCAAGTTGAGCCCGGCGTGGCCGCTTAGCACTGTGCCATTGGTCAAGGAACTCCAGTCGGCGGTTCCCGGGCGGGCAAACGGGGCCGATAACGGTTCGCCAACCAAGAGGCCCTGGTAGGGGTTTTGGAGGCTTTGATAGTAGGCTTCAGCGAGGCAGAACCCCCGGTTCTGGTAGAAATAATCGAGCGGGTTGGGGAACTTCTGTGGGTAGTTGCAGGGTTCCTTTACGGTCCCATAGCTGCCGACAGCACCAGCGTCGAGAAAGGCCAGCAGCGTGGTTTGGCCGTCGCTATTGGCAAAGATGACGCCCCCATAGGAGGTCAGGGTGTCGGCCAATGCGCCCGGGACAAAGGCGTTGGCGGGCAGGGAGAAACCCGCCAGGCCAGTCAGCAGGCCGAGGAGGTTGGTGAAAGACGTGGAATCGGTGTCAATCCAAACCAGCAAGTAATCGCCCTGGACCCGGCTTTCGAATATGGCGTTATCGAATTCGACAAACCGGACATTTCGGGCCGGGTCGCTGGTCTTGGCAAGATAGACAGTCTGGGTGGGGAAAGTGCTATCGCTGGCGACGCCCCGGGTCAAGATAAGGTCCGCGCCGTCCAAGTTGCTGTCGGTGAGCATCATCGTGAGAAATGAGTTGGTGGGAGCTGTGTTGGGCTGTGCCTGCAGGAATGGGAGTTCGCTAAAGGCGTAGCTGTTGGAAGAAACGTCGGGCAGCGAACAAGTGCGAGGCAAACATTGGGGCATCGGCGGCGCGGTATTGGTCTTGAAGCCGTAAAAGAGGGTCGAGGTGGTGCTGTTGTAGCTGTCGCCGTCGGTGACCGTGTAGGGGATGTCCATGGACAGGAGCACAAACTCGGCCTGGTTCGTCAACCCGCGGCAGGCGAGCATGGCCAGCAGCGGGTTGCCGAGGTAGGTCTCGAAGTCGTTCGTGGTCCACTCGACCGCACCGTTCGTCCAGCCGGTCATGCGGAAGAAGTTCTGGGGCGGCACTCCCCGCTGTTCGCAATAGTCATTGCCCAGTTCAACCGAATTGGTGCTGTTCTGGTTGACGACGACGATGACGTTGAGACCGCTGCCGCCAGCCCAGAGGTTGCCGGCGGCGAACGCTGCGGCCAGCGCCGACAGCAGCCTGGAAAACAATCGCATGGCGACAAGATTCACCAGACTCGTCATGGAGTAAAGGCAAGCAATCCATCCTGCCTGCATGACGAGGCTGCAACCGGATGTTGGCTACGGTCAGGACGAGCGTGAAGAGGTTGGAACGCCGTCGGCGCCCATTCAAGGCCGAGTGCCCTCCACCGGCTGCCGTGGCAAGGTTGTGGCAGGTGTGGTTCAACTGCTTTCAATAGGGTCGGTGGCGACTTCTGACGATCCCTGAGGGTGGCACCGTCCGGGAGCAGAGGGGGGATGGTTCGGCCCTGGGTCCTCCCGGTTTCGGCGGCAAATTTTTCCGACGATTCTTGCGTCCCGAACGTTTAACCTATGAAGAGAGTTGAATTGGAAGTGCCCCGGAGTTGGGGCAGATAACGATGGTAGCCCGCAGATGTCGCAGATGATGAAGTGACAAGCGAATGAAAAGGTTGGCGTTTTCAACGTTGTCGTTGTTGTGCTCGCGGACCGATGAGGAAGCGATGTGGCGGGTCAAGACGCAGGATGATCACCACGAGTTCGCGCGGCTGGTGAAGCGCTGGGAGCAGCCGATTTGGCGGCTGTGCACGCGGATGACGGGTGACCCGCATCGGGGGGAGGATTTGCGGCAGGAGACTTTCCTGCGCCTCTTCGAACGGCGCAAGGAGTATCAGGTGACGGGCCGGTTCTCGACCTATTTATGGCGGATAGCGCTCAATCTCTGTTACGACGAGCTGCGGCGGCAGGAACGCCGCCGAGAATTCGTGCGGGACCGGGAGCCCGGGGAAGCGCCCGGCGAGACGCCGGATTGCGCCGCCGAAGGCCCGGGGCCGGACGCGCGGGCGGCGCAACAAGAGGAAGGTGAGCTGGTGCGCCAGGCCCTGGGCCGGCTTCCGGAGATTTACCGGACGGTCGTCGTGCTCCGGCACTACGAGGACATGAAACTGGCCAAGATCGCCGAGATCCTGGAAATACCCGAAGGGACGGTGAACTCGCGCATGGCGGAGGCGCTGGCACGGTTGAGCCGGATGCTGGAGCCGAAGCTGGCTCCGCGGGCAGAGAGCAGGAGCCAGACGCCGGAGGTCGGAGGTCTGCGGTTGGAGGTTCACCGCCAGGAGCCAGAAGCCGGGCATGACCAAGCAATGTTATTAGGAAAGGAGCGATTTGTATTATGAGCCATCCGAAACGTGAAGACTGCGTGCCGTATCTTTACGGCGAAATCAAGCCGGAGCAACGCCGGCAACTCAAGGAGCATCTCCAAGGCTGCGCGGAATGTCGCGAGGAATTGCAAAGCTGGGAGCGCAGCCTGCATCGTTTGGACGCATGGAAACTGCCGAGGACGAATACGCGGCTGGACGCAGTTACGCCATTTCTGAAATGGGCGGCGGCGGCAGTGATCGTGCTGGGTCTGGGGTTCGGCTTTGGCCGCGTGACGACCCGCCAGGCAGACCTGGAGACTGTGCGGGCGCGGGTCGAGCCCGAAATCCGGCGGGAGTTTACGGAAATGCTGCGCCGGGAGATTGAGAAGTCGTCGGCGACAACACTGGCGCAGGCGCAGCGGCAGGCTGAAGAGGTGGGGGCGGCCTATTACGCTCTGCTCAAGAAGGACCTGGACACGGTGGCGATCAACACCGATGTCAGCCTGCAGCAGGCACAGCAGGAGTTGCTGCAAGTGGCGGATTACACGCAGCCAGCAGGGAGGCAGCCGAGAGGGCAGTAAGAAGTGGTCAGTAATCAGTAATCAGTGGCCAGTGGCGAGTGGCCAATAGGCTATAGAACAATCGAAGAAATGAATATGAAAGCAATCATGTCAATCATCACCATCAGCGCAGCGGCATCGCTGTTGAATGCAACGGTGGCGCGCGCGCAAGAGACCCCTTCGGAACCGGCGGGGTTGTCGCAAGCCCAGGAGGCCATCCAAGTCGCCCAGGACGAGGCGGCCAGGGCAAAGGTCGAGGCGCAAGCCGCGCAAGCGCAGGCCCAAAAGGCTCAGGCCGAAGCCCAGGCGGATTTTGCCAAGGCGCAACAGCGGATGGAGCGCGTCCAAGAGGAGATGGCCCCAGCCGGTGCGGAGGCCGGCACCGGACGGTTCGGCGGCGGTTCCACCTCAACGCGGCCGGCGTTCACGGAGCGGCTGCAGAATGTGGTGGTGCGCGGCCCGGATCACGGCGCCGGCAAAGCGCTGGTGATTCGCTCTTCGGAATCCGACCTGAAGGAACAGACGCAAATGGAGGAGGATTTGGCGGTGATGTCCCGCATCCTGGAGAAGGCGGCCTCCGAGCGGGCAGGGGGCCATGGAGGCCAGCCGTATGGCGCCACGGCGATGGGGATAGATGTATTCTATACTCCCGCCGCCAGCCCGCTACGAAGCCTCTATTTGGATGGGTACGGTGCTTTGTTCATATTGAATGTCGGTTTTCCGCTTCTGCCTCCCCCACACGCTGAAGGCCAGCAGGAAAAGCAGGAAGCCAACTCCGATTGGGAAGACGCCAAGCAAGAGCTTTACGGCCAGCGTGGTGTCGGACGCGCTCTGAATGCTGCGAGCGAACCTTATGACGAGGAGCGGGTAAATCGCTTGAAAGAAGGCCTGCTGGAATCGCTCAAGAACGCAACCAACATCCGTGGCCTGAAACCAGACGACTCGATAACTGTGTGCGTCTTTGGGGGCCCCAGCTCGGGCCAGCCCAAGGCCAAGGCTTACGTCAGGCGCAGCACTGGGTCAGGCCAGGCGGGGATTGAGGTCCTTGAGTCCGGTCGGGTAGGAGGCCCGATGCGCCAGACGATCATGACCATTCGGGTCAAGAAATCCGATGCGGACGCCTTTGCCAAAGGGGCGATCACGCAGGAGGCCTTCCGCAAGCGTGCCCACGTCGTCGCTTATGCAGGTAGCTTGGAATCTGGCATGCCTTTTGGCGGCATGGGCGGGGGGATGGGCGGCATGGGCGGTTTTGGTGGGGGTGGTGGCGGCGGTGGAGGTGGATTTGGCGGCGGCGGGGTGGTGCGGTGAGGCGTGACACGTGAAACGTGAAACGTGATGCGTGAAAGGTGTTTAAGGCAAAGGCGCGAAAGGGTAGGAGACGCCAAAGGGCTGAGCCATGAGCCGAAGCTCAAGGCTTCGGTGCGCTCGCCCCAGTCGAGACCTTGCGGTTGAAACGGATGGCAGCCACGCGGCCGCCTCCGAGCGTTACGGCCGCAACCCGATTCGAGGAGTCGCGCAGGAAGTTCGCTTCCGGCATGAACCATTCCGTCGTTTTGAACCGGTCCTGGCTGGCCGGAATCAGCGTTATCTCGCCGTGACGAACATGCTCGGCCGTGAGCTTGCCGTTCTTAAGCGTGACGGTGTATTGGGTTTCGAGTTCGTCGCTCCAATAAACCCCTCGGTATTGCTCCAGGCCGGTCGCTTCCCAGGGAGCCAGGGCGGTGCGCTCCCCGTCCATGGTGCTGCCTTCCTTCGTGAACTTCAGGCGCAACGGACTGTCTGGCTTAGCGACAAACTCGAGCTCACCGTTAAGCTGCTCGATGAAGAATCGGTTAGTGGCCAAGGGATGGAGGTCGGCGGCGCCTTGCCCGGGCACTTCCGCGACTAGTTTGCCGTCCTTCTTCCGGATGTCGGCCTCTAATCCGGTATCCAGCTTGTAATGGCCGACATACTGGTCGAGGACGCGCGGCTCGAGGGTGGCGTATTGGCGAGGGGTTTGGGGAGCGGGCCGTTGCGGCGGCTTGGCCGCTTCGGGAGCCATTTTGTCCCCCAGAAACACTTCCGCCACCTTGTTGGCGGTTCCGCCGGAGTCGAAGCTGGCCAGGCCGCTGACCACTGCAATGCCCAGTTCCTGTTCAGGAAACAGAAGCACATAGCTGCGGTAGCCGGCATCGCCACCGCCGTGCGAAATCGTCTTGAGCCCGCGATAGCGCCCAATGACCAAACCGAGGGCGTAGTCAATTCTCTTGCCATTGGTCGCGGATGCCACTGGTGTGCTGGAGCAGTTGGCGCAGCGTAATCGGGTGTCCGTAATCGGGCAGTTCCGGCAGGTATTTGTGTACATCATCCTCCAGCGATAGCTTGCCCTCCTGCTCCAACAGCACCAGCGCCATGGCCGTGAACTGCTTTGAGACCGACGCTACATGATAAACCGTCTGCGGCGTGACCGGGATGTCGTATTCGAGATTGGCCAGCCCGTAGCCTTCCTCGAAGACCAGCTTGCCGTGTTGGGTGACCGCGACGGCTGCCCCCGGGGTGCCGGGCTGGCTCCAGGACTGAAAAAGGTCATCCAGACGTTTGACGCGCTCATCTTGCGCAAAAAGGACGATGGGTGCGCTGGCGAGGCAGAGGAGCAGTTTGAGCGCCGGCAGTTTCTTCATGATGAGGAAGTCCCGGCTAGAAAGACATGAGGGAAGCTTAGCCTCGATCATGTCGAGAAACATATCTGGTCGCCCGGACAGAGCAAGCGCCGGGCTGCGGGGAGGTTTCGCTTTCGCCGTCGGGAAACCTATAGTTCTTGGACGTATGCACGGGGCGGGTTTGAGGGCCCGCCCTGTGACTCAAGTAAAGCGTCTTTGGGACCTATCTGAGGTGGAATGAATCTTGATTTGTTCAGCGGATTCCAATTGAGTTAACCAAACTTGAAGTATTGGCCAGCCATTATCGTTTTGGGGCTGGTGGCCGGGTGCGCTCGGTTCCACCCGCAGCCGCTGTCCCCAGCGGACACGGCTGCTGGCCTGGAGGGCCGCTCGCTAGACAATCCCGACCTCAAGGTGTTCCTGGAGACGAATCTGCATCGGGAGCTAAAGACCTGGCCGGCGGCAAAGTGGGATTTCGAGATGCTGACGCTGGCGGCGTTTTGCTATCATCCGAGCCTCGAAGTGGCCCGGGCCGATTGGCGCGTGGCGGCTGGCGGCATCCAAACCGCTGCCGAGCGCCCGAATCCCACGGCCGGTGTGTCGGGGATCTATGAGCCGGCCTCGGGCGCGTACAGCCCCTGGATTCCGGGGCTGGTCTTCGACCTGCCGCTCGAGACCGCCGGCAAGCGCCGCTTTCGCACCGAGCACGCAAGGCATCTCTCGGAATCGGCCCGGCTCAACATCGCCACGGCGGCCTGGCATGTGCGCAGCCAATTGCGCGCCGCGCTTCTTGATTATGCCGGCGCCCGGCAACGAGTAGCCCTGCTGGAGCGCCAGGCTGCGTTGCGCGCAGAACTGCTCGGGCGCATTCAGGGCCAGTTGGAGGCAGGTGCCATTTCCGCGGTTGAACTCAACGCCGCGCGCCTGGCACTGATTCGTGCACGGGCTGACTTAGCTGATGCTCAACGGCCCCTAGCCGAGGCGCGGTCTTCCCTGGCCGGCGCGCTGGGGCTTTCGGCGGTTGCGCTGGACGGGCTGGACTTCGAATTTGATCTGACGCCGCCGGCGACAGCCGAGGCTCTCACCGCCCACGAAGTCCGCAGGCTGGCACTTCTGGGGCGGGCGGACGTTTTAGCCGCGTTGGCGGATTACGCCGCCAGCCAGTCTGCCTTGCAATTGGAAGTGGCCAAACAATATCCCGACATCCACCTAGCGCCCGGTTACTTCTGGAATGCCGGCAGCACCGGCGAGAATGACTGGCAATTGGGCGCCACGGTGGAACTGCCGCTGTTGAACCGCCACCAGGGCCCGATTGCCGAGGCGGCCGCCCGCCGCCAGGCCAGTGCCGCGCGGTTTTTGGCCTTGCAAGCCAAGGTCATTACCGAGATTGATGGCGCCGTATCCTCGTTCCGCGCCTCCCAGACCAATTTGACCACCGTCGAGGCCCTGGCTGCTGCACAGACAACGCAGCAACAATCCATCGAGGCGCAATTCCAGGCCGGGGCCGCGGATCGCCTCGACGTGCTCACTGCCGGGTTGGAGCTCAACGCTGCCATCATCGCCCGCCTCGACGCGCAGGTGAAGCTGCAGCAGGCCGTAGGGGCGCTGGAGGACGCGGTGCAGCGGCCACTGGGTTTGCCGGAGTCCGTCTGGCAGACCGCGCCGCGAGGCTTGTCGGCGAATCAAGTCAACCCTTCCCCGTGAAAAGGATTGTCATCGGCATCATCGGCCTGGGCGCTGTGCAGCGTCCGCTCGCAAGTTGGTCCAAGCTGGAGCAAGGCCAGGACGCGAGAGCAGAGCAGGAGAAAGCGTGAAACGAGGAATTGTCTTAGTCATTTTCATTGCCGCCGGATTCGGCGGCGGCGTCCTATGGATGAAGCAGCGACAGGCGGCGGCGCCACGTGCTGCCGAGAACTCCGCCAATGCCCAAGCGCCGGCCGAAAAAGAGGCAGCCGTGGCGAAGGTCTTACGCGATACCAACGGCAATACCGTCATTACCATGAACGACAAGACCCAGAAGGAGCTGGGTTTCCAGGTAAAGCACCCGGCAGCATTCCAGATGAGCCTGGAGGTAAAGGCCTACGGAAAAGTGCTGGACCCCGCGCCGTTGGCAGCGCTGGTTACCGAACTGGCCACAGCACAAGCCGCCTATAGCGCTTCCAGGAATGAACTCGCGCGCCTCAACACTTTGGAGGGACAGGGGAATGCATCGGCACGGGCTTTGCAGGCGGCTGAGGCGGCAGCTCAGCGTGACCGCCTGGCAGTCCAATCGGCCAGGGAACGGTTGACCCTGTCGTGGGGCAAGGCAGTGGCGGAGCAGAAGGACCTGCCGGCGTTTGTCCGATCGCTCACGTCCCTGGAGACCGCGCTCGTTCGCGTTGACCTGCCGGTCGGCGAGACTTTGAAAGCACCGCCCACGGGCGCGCGCATCGCGGAGTTATCCGGCCAGTCCGCGGGCGCGAAGTTCCTGGAGGCGGCCCCGAACGTGGACCCTCAAATGCAGGGCCGGGGCTTCATCTTCTTGTCTGAACCGAATTCACTGCGGTTCACAGCCGGCGAGTCGGTGGTCGGCTACATCAAGATTCCGGGAGAACCGCTGGCCGGAGCCGTCATCCCGCGCGAGGCGGTGGTTCGGACGGAAGGGGCGGGCTGGGTTTATGTCCTGAACTCTGTCGGCGACGCCTTCACGCGCATTGAGGTCGCGCTGGATCATCCCATCGAGGCCGGCTGGTTCGTGGCCCGAGGTGTGACTCCCGGCGATAGCGTGGTCGTGGCGGGCGCGCAACAGTTGCTCTCGTTGGAGATCAGGAGCGCGAGAGGAAGCGAATGACCGCCGCGAGCGGAAATCCGAAACCCGAAGGTCGAAGGCCGAAAGAAGCCCGAAGGCCGAAGTCCGAAACGGCCACTGGCTGGGCCGGGACCTCGTCGCCTCCAGGAGCAGAGACTAGCAGGCCACAGCGCTCTGTGCCATTCTCCTCCGATGGCTGCGCGGGGGCTGCTGGTTTCGGCCTTCAGGCTTCGGACTTCTTTCGGGTTTCGGATTTCGGCCTTCGGGTTTGGCGGCTGTGTGCCATCGAGAGCGTCGAGGAACCCCTCCCTTAATGCTCCAGGCTCTCGTCCATTTCTCCCTCAAGTATCGCCGCGTAGTGGTGGCGCTGGCGTGCGTGCTGCTGGGTTACGGCATCCACATCGCCCGCACCGCCAAGCTGGACGTGTTTCCCAACTTCGTCCAACCGCAGGTCGTCATCCAGACCGAGTGCCCCGGTCTGGCGCCGGAGCAGGTGGAATTGCTGGTGACGCTGCCTATTGAATCCACCGTCAACGGCCTGGGGGACATGGAATCGCTGCGCTCGGAGTCCATCGAGGGGTTGTCCGTCATCACCGCGGTGTTCAAGGAGGGCACGGACGTGTTTCGCGCCCGGCAGATGCTCGCGGAGCAGCTTGCAGAGATGGCAGGGGAACTGCCCACGAGTGTGAAGCCGCCCCGCATGACGCCGCTGACTTCCTCGACGATGGACCTGCTCAAGGTCGGCCTGGTGTCGGACACGCTGACGCCGATGGAGCTGCGCACGTTTGCGGATTGGACGCTCAAGCCGCGCTTGCTCTCGGTGCCGGGCGTGGCCAAGTGCAGCACGTTCGGCGGCGAGGTGCGGCAACTGCAAATCCAGGTCTTGCCCGACCGGCTGATGGCCTACGACCTCGCGCTCTCGGACGTGCTGGCGGCGGCGCGCGTTTCGACGGGGGTCATGGGTGCGGGCTTTGTGGAGACCCGCAACCAGCGCATTACGTTGCAGACGGAAGGCCAGGCGCTGACGCCGGAGATACTGGGGGAGGTGGTGGTCGCTCACACCAACGGGCTGAGTGTTCGGCTCAAGGACGTAGCGCGGGTGGTGGAAGGGCCCGAGCCCAAGTTCGGCGATACCGTGGTCATGGGGCGCTGGGGCGTGCTGATGACCATGTCCAGCCAATACGGCGCGAACACGGTGGAAGTCACCGAGCGGCTGGAAGCTGCGCTCGACGAGATGAAACCTGTCTTCGAGAAGGAAGGCATCAAAGTCTATGGGCGGCTGCACCGGCCGGCGACGTTCATCGAGACCGCCCTTAGGAATATGAAGCACTCGCTGGCACTGGGCGGCATCCTGGTGGCGGTGGTGCTGTTTCTATTGCTGGGCAGTGTGCGCACGGCGTGCATTTCGCTTACGGCCATCCCGCTCTCGCTGCTCACG
>Ga0074044_10002614_pt1 | contig 15703 bp, 13 predicted proteins | sample BogForMeECP23OM1_FD_94443 | JGI IMG/M metagenome (GOLD analysis project Ga0074044, IMG submission 94443) | Bog forest soil microbial communities from Calvert Island, British Columbia, Canada - Bog Forest MetaG ECP23OM1 | ecosystem: Environmental > Terrestrial > Soil > Wetlands ...
AATCGCGATGAAGATCAGCGCCTCGACGAAGCCGAACATTCCCAGATAGCGCAGCTCGACCGCCCACGGATACAGAAAAATCACCTCGACGTCGAAGATCAGAAACAGGATCGCCGTCAGGTAGAAGCGCACCGAGAACCGCCCCCACGCCGAGCCGCTCGGCGGGTTGCCGCACTCGAAAGCTTCGCTCTTGATCTCACCCGGACGCTTCGGGCCGATCAGCATGTTGATCGTGCACATGACGCCGACGATCACGCCGGCAACGAGCAGGGTCACAGCCACGGGATACCAGGTTGTCATTCTCGATCCGCCCCACAAGTGCTTCTTATCTTCATATCAATACCCGATGAGCGGGTCTTTTGGAACGGTCGGCGATTTTTTTGAGGAGCGCTCGTCATCCTCGCGCAGCCGCAAATCCGCAGGTACAATCCATCACCTATGCAGCACGACGAGGTGTTCGAAACATGGGCGGCAGGCGCAGTCGCGCGGCGATGGCCAGGCGCGCGCGTCGAAAAAATCGCCGCTCTCCGCGGCGATCTGTCGGCGCGGCGTTTCTGGCGCATCTCGATCGGTCGGCGGGACGAAAGCGGCGCGCCTGCCACCGCTATCCTCGTCGATCTCGGCCCCGACGACTTCCCCCGCTACGTTCGTGCGCTGAATCTTATCCCCGGCCCCCGCACCGAGCCGCCGTGGATCGACGTGCATCGCGCGCTCGAGTCGATCGGCGCGCCCGTCCCCGCCCTCTACGACGCGGACCGCGCCCGGCGCGCGATGCTCGTCGAAGACGTCGGCGAACTCTCCCTGCTCGACGCCGTCCGCCGTCCGGGCGCCGACGCCGCGGACCTGTTCCGGCTCGCCGCCGCCGAACTGATTCGCTTGCACGTCGACGGCACCGGTCAAATCGACCGTCGATGCGTCGCGCGGGAGATTGCCTACAGCGGCCGGCTGTTCGAATGGGAGATGAAGGAATTTGCCGAAGTTGGCCTCGCCACCGTCGCACCCGGCGCCGACCTTTCCTCCATCGCACCCGAGCTGAAGCGGCTGGCCGCGCGGCTCGATCGCTTTCCGCGTGTGTTCTCGCATCGCGACTACCACGGCCACAACCTGTTCATCCAGGACGGCCCGCGGATTCGAATGATAGATTTTCAGGATGCGCTGATGGCGCCTGCCGCGCAGGACCTCGCCGTGCTCCTGACCACGCGCGACACCGATGAATTCATTACGCCGGCAATCGAGCGCCGCATCCTCGACTTCTACTGCGCGGGACTCGTGCGGCGCGGCGTCCCCGCCACGCTCGACGCGGCAGAATTCACGAGCAGCTATCGCATGTGCGTTTTGCAACACGCGCTCAAGATGATCGGGCGCTTCGAGATGTTCGAGCGCGGCGGCAAGAGCGGATACGCGGGCTACATTCCGCATGCGCTCGCGCAGGCGCGCCGGATGCTTGCCGAGATGCGCGCCGAGTTTCCTGAACTTTGCGCGGCGCTGAATCACTGATTCAATGAAGGCATTGGTACTGGCAGCCGGGATGGGCGAGCGGCTTCGGCCCCTGACCGACGTTACGCCGAAACCGATGCTCGAAGTCGGCGGGCGGCCGTTGATTGATTATCCGCTCGCGATGCTGCGGCGCGGCGGCATCACCGAGGTCGCAATCAACGTTCATCATTTGGCCGGGGTCGTTCAGCGCGAACTCGGCGACGGATCGGGGCTCGGACTGCGCATCACGTATGCGCCCGAGCCGGTTTTGCTCGGCACCGGCGGCCCGCTCAATCGCCTGCGGGAGTTTTTGGGCGGGAACGAAAAAAACGAAAATACATTCGTAATCGCCAACAGCGACACGATCCTCGATCTCGACCTGCGCGCGATGGTCGCATTCCATCGCGGCCGCGCCGCGCTCGCCACCATTGCGATACACCGGCCGGCCAATCTCGACTACTACAGCCGCCTCGAGATCGACGCCGGCCACAGGCTGCGCCGGATGCGCCTGCTGGCGCGCCGCAACCCGCTTCAATACGACGATTACCCGGCGGGCCTCGATGACAAGGTCGCCGCGACGCTCTCGCCGTTCATGTATTGCGGCGTGATCGTTGCGGATAGGGCGGTGTTCGACCTGATGCCGCCGGCGCCGCCCTGGAGCCTCATGGCCGGCCTGTTCGCGCCGATGGTCGCAAACGGCCTGCCGGTGTTCGGCTATGTCCACCGCGGATACTTCCGCACGATCGACGATCTCAAGAGCTACGCCGCGCTCAAGGCCGAGTTCGCCTCATCGCCGCCCCCGGGAATTCTCACCCGCTGAAGAGCAGGGGCCAGCCCCTGCACCTGAGTAAGGAAAAAAAGAGGCGGGCGGAGTTTACCCTGAGCGAAGTCGAAGGGTCCTGTTAGAAGGTAAGGGCTTAATTGCTGCGCCGAACCCCTGTGTGTCGGCAGATCCTCCCCTTACCCTTCTAACAGGCCGTCAGGCCGCATCTTTCTTCCACACAGGAAGTCCGAAACCCAGTGTGGGTTTCGGGAAGTTCCGCTCCTTCCTCCGCCCTGTCTAGATCAGCACTTTCGCTTCCTTGAGCCGCGCGATTTCCCCGGGACTATAGCCGAGCAGCTCGGTCAGGACTTCATCGGTATGCTCGCCGATCATCGGCGCGCCGCGATATTCGAGATCGATCGCGCTGAAATTCACCGGCAGTCCCGGCACGACGCGCTCGCCGACTTCGCCATGCTTCAACTTCACGAGCATGCTCGAGCGGGAGAAGACGGGATCCTTCATCAATTCGGGAGTGCTATAGACGGGGCCCGCGGCGAGACCGCCCGCGCGAAGTTTCGCGACCAGTTCATCGCGCGGGTAGATGCGCGTGCGCGCCGCGATTTCGCGCTCGAGGTCCTCGACGTTCGCAAGCCGGCCGAAGAGTCGGGCGAACTCCGGCTCGGACGCCATCGCAGGCGCTCCGAGCGCCTCGCACAGCTGGGCGAACTCGTCGTCGCTGGCGATCGCAATCGCGATCCACTGGTCGTCGCCAGCCGCCGGGAACACGCCATGCGGCGCCATCGACTCGTCGCGATTCCCAATCGCCCCCTGGTCGCGCCCGTTCATCAGAAAATCCATCATCGCTTCGGGCATCATGCTCGTAACCATCTCGGCCATCGACAGGTCCAGCTGCTGCCCCTCGCCGGTCCGATCGCGATAGTGGAGCGCCGCGAGCAGGAAGAACACCATGCCGGTTCCCACCGCGAAATCCGGCCACGTTCCTCCGATCCCGCACGGAAACGAATCGGGATAACCCGTGAGATGACACAGCCCGGCGAAGGCCTGCGTCGTCGGCCCAAAGCCTACCGTGCGCGCGAGCGGACCGTCCTGCCCGAGCGGAGTGCCGCTCAGCATGATTATATCGGGTTTGATTTTCACCAGTTCGGCGTAGGCGAGATTGTATTTTGCCATATTGCCGACGGTAAAATTTTCGGTGACGAAATCGCTCTGCCGGATTATCTTGCGCGCGATTTCCTGGGCCTCGGGCGTCGCCAGATTCAGCGCTACGCTGCGGCGCGAGAAATTGATCGCGTGGAAAATTCCGCTGCGGTTGAAACCGATCTCGCCGTCGGTACCGGTCAGAAGCCGCACCAGGTCCGGTGCGCCCGAGGTCTCGATCCTGATCACGTCGGCGCCGAGCGCGCCAAGCCATGCGGTCGCGTGCGGAACGGCGTAGATCCATCCGAAATCCGCGATGCGGACTCCTTCCAGCGGCCGGGTGCCCATCAGATGCAGATGACCGGCGCCGCGGTGTCCCGTGAGCTCCGCGTCCGCCCGCCCGATTCTCCCGCCAAGTATCTCTTGATTGTGCTCGCCCAGCCGCGGCGCTCCGCGCGCGATTCGCCACGGTGTGCGCGTGAACTTGCACGGCGCACCGGGCATCCGCACTTCGCGGGCAGCCGGATGCTCGAGGTCGATGAAAAATTTGCGCGCTTTGTACTGCTGGTTGCCCGCGACTTCGGCCGGAGTATGCACCGGAAAGCACGGCACGTGTTCCGCCTGCGCCTTCTCAAACGCCTCGGTTCGCGTCTGCGTAGATAACCAGTCGATCACACCGGCTTCGATCGCGTCGATGTGCGCGGCGCGGCCCAGTCTGGTATCGAACAGCTCGGCCTCCATCCACTCGGGATGACCCATCGCCTTTTTCGCGCTGCGCCAGAAGCGATCGCTGCCGGCGTTGAAGCTCACCCATCCATCCTTGCACGGATAAACCCACTGCGCGCCCATTTTGTGGCGGGTCGACAGCCGCCGGAAGGGGGCCGAATCGGGCGCTTCGTGAGAGTAAAACCCGATATTGGGACGAAGCATGCTGATCATCGAGAGCCACTGGCTGACGTCGACATGCTGTCCCGCGCCATTAGCCTTTCGGCTGTATAGTGCGCACATCGCGGCGCCCGCCGCGGTATAGCCAGTCAAATAGTCAGCCTGCCGGCCGCCGGGCTTCAGCGGCGGCTGATTCGATGGATCGGTTACCTGATGCCACGGGGTCTCGTAGCCGACGCCGCTCATGTGGGTGGCGACCAGGTCGCCGCCGCGCAGATTCCTGTAGGGCGACTCGGCGCCAAAAAAGGTTATCGACACAACGATCAGTTTCGGGAATCGGGCCGTGAGCGTGCGCCAGTCAAGCCCGAGCCTCTCGTTCAGTTCCGGACGATTCGGATTGAAAACAATGTCCGCCGGCGCGAGTAAATCGAACGCGAGGTCGCGCCCGCCCCGCTTTTCCAGGTCGATCGTCACGCCGAGCTTGTTGGTGTTGAGGAAGAGATGCAGCCCGCCGGTTTCGGGGTCGGGCAGCTCATCGCGAAACGGTCCCAGCGCGCGCTCCTTCGATCCCGTTCGCGGCGGCTCGACCTTGACGACCTCGGCGCCGAAATCCGCGAACGACTTCGCGGCCATCGATGCGGCCAAAAAGGGCAGCGTGTCGAGGCACGGCAGCTCGACCACCTTGAGGCCTTCGAGCGCGCGCGGCGGCTCCTGGAAGGGTTCGACGCGAGCCATCGCTACTCGGCCATTTCCGCTTTCAGATTGTCGATGAGGCCGATCAGCTCCGCCATCGAGCGAATCACGTAGTCGGGTTTGAATTGCGGATTGGTCTGCAGGTATTTGAACGACGCCGCGCCGGTGGCGACCGCGACCGACGCGCCGTAGCCCGCGCCGAGCGCGGCCATGACGTCGCGCGGCTCATCGCCGACGTACATGCACGCTCGAGGATGAATCGCGGCCCTCAGCGCAGTCTGTTTGAGGCTCTGCGTCTTGTCCAGCGCACGGATCGAGGTGGTGGTCTGCGTCACGACCTGGTCCAGGTACGAGGCGAGCCCGACCATCGCGAGCTTCTCGACCAGCCGCTGCGAATCACCCGGGCGGCTGGTAATCACGCCGGTCGCATAGCCGCGCCGTTTGAGTTCGGCCAATGTATCCTGCACGTGCGGCAGCACCTCGAGACGCTCGGTCTTGTCGATTTCAGCCAGGAAGTATGCGTACGCCAGCTTCACGTACTCAGGCCTGAGATGCTCCGGCACTCCGAGCCATACGTCATCGCTGGAAAGCGCCTCGCGAAAGCGCTCATGGGTGAGCGGCGGATCGTGGCCAAGTTCGTCGAGCGCGTTTTTCGCGGCGATATACAACGGGCCATGGATATCGACCAGCGTGCCGTCGAGATCGAAAAAGATCGCCTTGAATTCGCGCGAGGCCAACACAACTCCTGGGAGGTTCCCAACCGGAGCGCCGGTTGCAGCCCTCTTTCAACCTTTTTGCTTCCGCACTTGTCAAGCGCGGCCGTTAGGAACTCCGCTGATACAGCAGCAGATACTCGCGCCGCCCCCCGATCACCTTCTTTACGTACTCGCGCGTCTCTTTGTACTCGATATTCTCGACCCACTCGTCATCAGCGCCGGAAAATTCGGCCACCCACTTCGAAACCGCGTGCTCGCCCGCGTTATACGCGGCGACGGCCCGAAACGCGTCGCCGCCGAACATCTCCAGCAGGTTTTTCAAATACGCCGTCCCCAGCTCGACGTTAACCGAAGGATCGTAGAGACGGATCGACTCGGTCTCCATGCCATGCTCTGATGCCATCTTCTGCGCCGTCGAAGGAATCAACTGCATCAAGCCGCGCGCGTTCGAACTCGACGTGGCGTTGGGGTTAAACAAGCTCTCCTGCCGTGCCAGCGCGAGCACCAGGTAAGGGTCGAGCGCGAGCCGGGTGGACGCGGACTGAAACAGATCCCAGTACGCGCGCGGATAGCGAACCCGCTCGGCGACGGCGTGGCTCATCTGCCCGTTTTTTTCCATCTGCGTCGCAGCCACGATCGCGTCATACCACGCATCGGCGCTCGCCAGTCCGGCCAGCACGAAACGCCGCATCTCGATGCTGCCGCCGGCATGTTCCGCGAGCGCCTTCAACTCGCCGGGCTCGAGTTCCTTGAGTCCCATCGCGCGGATCGTTTGCAGCCGCGCCATGTGGTACTCGGCAGCACCGGTGACGGCAGGCGATCCGCCATATTCCGGATCCGGCGCCGACGCCGCCGGAAGATCCGGTTTGGCGGCCGCGACGCGCCGGCTGGCGAGCTCGGGATAGTAGTTGGTGTCGGTGCTATCGGCGAGTTTTGCGAAAATTGCGCGAGCAACGCTGGCATCGCCTGCATTTTCCAGCGCACGCGCACGCCAATACTCGCACATGTCAAGATTCGTTGCATCTTTCGCGCGAGCGCCTGCGGCCTGGAATCCCGCCGCCGCGATCCGGTAATTGCGCGCCAGATACAAGGTCCAGGGCATGCGAAACTGTGCTTCCTGGGCGGCGTCGGCGCCGGGATAGCGCGCGGCCAGGCGTCGATATTGCGCACGGGCGGAATCAAGCTGGTGCTGTTCTTCGAAGATTCTGCCGATACGGAGCATCGCGCCGGGAGCGAGCGCGCTGGCCGGAAAATTGGCGGCGAGTCGGTTCAGCGTCGCACGTGCGAGGTCGTATTGATCGTCGTGCCAGTAGATCAGCGCCAGAGCTTCAAGCGCCGCCGGCGCGTCCGGCCCGCGGGGCGCGATTCGCAGATACTCGAGGATCGCACGCCGGGCGCGGCCGGGTTCCGGCTTGAGCGCTCGCGCGGTCACCCACAGCAGTTCCGCGCGAACCGATTGCTCCGGCTCCAGCGCAAGCCCCGCGCTTGCCTGCTCGCCGGCTGCGGACAAATCGCCCTCGCGGAGCAGCAGCTCGGATTCGTCGCGATGATAAGCGAGTGAACGCGTGTCGGCGAGCTCGAGGTTCGACGCAAGGAGCGAATGAACAATCGTGCGCGCTTCGCCATCCGAGTCGGAGCGCGGATACTTGTCGCGCAGCTCCATCAGCTGCGCATAGGCCGACTTTTGATTCCCGAGCGCGATGAGCGCCCGGGCTTCGGCGATGCGCGCGCCCTGCTCTATCGACGCTTCGCGCGTCCGCGCAATCAGCCGCGACGCGACGCCAGCGGCCTCGGCGTTGCGGACGAGCTTCAGCAGATTGTCCGCCAGGATAAGCTCGCCGCGATCGATCATCACGCTATCCGGATACGACCTGACGAGGCGATCGAGGGTGTCTGCCGAGGCGTCCAGATCGCCCTGGTCGTGCTGAGCGCGCGCAAGGTAGAAGAGCACGTAGTCGCCGAGCGCGGGAAATTTGTCGGCAACGAAAGCGAATTTGAGACGATCTATCGCGCGCGCATTGTCGTGGTTCTGATACGCGCGATAGCCGTCGAGGAACGCCGCCCGTGCGTCGGACGGCGGCTCGTCCGGCGCGGCCGTGGCAGCGGCCGGCAAAGGCACGGGCGTGGTTTCGGCCGCTGGCGCAGCTTGCGAGGACGCGGCCGCCGCGTCGGCACGCGCGGGCGCCGACGCGCATCCGGCGAGCAGCGCCGCGGATAGAATCATCAGCGCGCCATCGCGCCACCATTTCGCTATCATCTGATCTTGGTTAGCGCATGGTCAGGGCGGCTTCAATTGGGTATCACCTTTATCTAGCGGGACGGTTCTCCGGCGCGACATCTCTCCCGCGCGATATCGGAGCGCGGTCAGGCAACTGAAAAAATGGCCGATTCAAGCAAAGTGATTCTTGCCTCGGCGTCGCCGCGGCGCCGTCAACTATTGGGGGCAGCGGGAATTTCGTTCGAGGTCATCGAAAGCCTCGTGCCCGAGCGCCAGCTCGCGGGCGAGCCGGCGCGCGACTACGCGCTCAGGATGGCGCGCGACAAGGCCGGCGCGGTTTCGTCGCGGTTCCCGGAAGCGATCGTGATCGGCGCCGACACCATCGTGATGTGCGGCACTCAAATTCTGGAAAAGCCCGCCCATCACGACGACGCGCGCCGGATGCTCGAGACGCTCTCCGGGCGCACTCACACGGTCGTGACTGCCTTCGCATTGGCCCGGGGCGGAAGAATCCTGGAGAGTTCGCCGGTCGAGAGCCAGGTCACTTTTCGTAAACTGGCCGAGGCCGAAATCGACGACTACATCGCCACCGAAGAGCCATTCGACAAGGCCGGGGCTTACGGAATTCAGGGCGTTGGCGGTGGATTTATTTCCCACGTCGAAGGATCGCGCGACAACGTGATGGGCCTGCCGACAGCAGGCGTCGTCGCGGCGCTCGCGCGATGGGGCGTGAAGCCGGCTTAGCCGGGGCCGCGCAATGTCGATTGGCAGTGGAATTGAACGGCGGCTGGAGATCGTGCGGGCGCGGATCGCCGCGGCTGCCCGCCGGGCCGGCCGCAGTCCGGCCTCGATTCGACTCGTGCTCGCGAGCAAGACGCAGCCCGGCGACGCGATTCGCGCCGCATCGCGGGCCGGCGCGCGCGATTTCGGCGAGAACTATGTCCAGGAGGCGATTGCGAAGCGCGCTGAGCTGGCGGACTTGACCGAAATTCGCTGGCATCTGATCGGCCATCTCCAAACCAACAAGGCCAGGACTGCCGCGCGCGCATTCGCGCTCATCCACAGTGTCGATTCGGTCCGCCTGGCCGAGGCTCTGGGGCGGGCGCAACCGTCGCCCCTCGTCCGCGCGCTCATCGAAGTGAATCTCGGCGCCGAGGCGAGCAAGACCGGAGTCGCTGCGGACGGAGTCGCCGCCATGCTGGACGCGGTTCGCGGCATGATCGAAATCGAGGGCCTGATGACGATTCCGCCGCCCGCCGCCAGCGCCGAGACGACGCGTCCATACTTCGCGCGGCTGCGCGAGATGCGCGATCGCCTTGCAGCGCAATCGGGCCTTGCGCTAAGCGAACTCTCGATGGGCATGAGCGACGACTTCGAAATCGCCATTGAGGAAGGCGCGACGATCGTGCGGATCGGACGCGCGGTTTTCGGCGAACGCGCAGCGTGAAAACGTGAAAAGATGAAAAAATTCGGATTCATCGGCGGCGGTAACATGGCCGAGGCGCTCGCGCACGGCCTTATCGCGCACAAGGTCTTCAAGCCAGCCGAAATTATCGTGTCCGACGTTGCGCCAGAGCGCCGGCGTAAACTCGCCCGCGCGCTCAAGGTCGCGACGACTGACGACAACGCCGAGGTCGTGCGCGAGGCCGCGGCCGTGCTGCTCGCCGTCAAGCCACAGACGATCGATGCGGTGATGGCGGAGATCGAGACAGAATTGGCGAAAGCGAGCGGAAAAGCGGCCGGCAAAGGCCGGCTGTTTATTTCGATCGCCGCCGGCGTGACGATCGCGCGGCTGACCCGCGGGCTCGGCAAGCGCGCGCGAGTGATCCGCGTGATGCCGAACGCGCCGGCGATAGTGGGTCATGGAATGGCGGCGATGGTGCGTGCGCGGGGAGCGTCGGCTGGCGATGAGGCGTTCACGCTGCGCATTTTCAGGGCGGTTGGCGACGCCGTCGCGCTCAAGGACGAAAAGCTCCTGGACGTGGTTACGGCGCTCTCGGGCAGCGGCCCGGCCTATGTTTATCTGTTCGCCAAGGCGATGGCGGACGCGGCCGTGAGCGAGGGAATCCCACGCGAACTGGCAATCCGGATGACGCTGAAGACGATTCGTGGCGCCGAACATCTGATGCGCGAGTCCAAGCGCGAGGCCGCCGATTTGATTGCGGCGGTCGCTTCGCCGGGCGGCACGACCGAGGCCGCGCTGCGCCGGTTCGCCGAGCATGGTTTTTCTGATATCGTGGCCGCCGCATTGCACGCCGCCAGCGATCGCTCACGCGAACTTGGCCGCGCAGTCAACTAGCGAGAGCGCCATCGCGTGTACGCTTGGACCAGCCTGATTGTCTTCATCGCGCAGACCCTCGACAGTTTGCTGACGCTCTATTTGTATGTCGTGATCATTTCGGCATTGATGACGTGGATCGAGCCGAATCCGTACAATCCGGTCGTCCGCTTCATCTATTCGATCACGGAGCCGGCCTTCGAATGGTTCCGCGAACATCTGCCGGTGGTTTTCGGCGGAATAGATTTTTCACCGCTCGTCGTGATTATCGTCATTCAGCTCATCCAGCGCGTCGTCATTCCAAGCGTGGTGCACGCGCTGATTCCCGTCTACGCATGAATCCAGGCGGCAATTCGCTCGCGGCAGACCCGCCCTGGATGCGAGTGGCCGATGACGAGGTGACGATCGAGGTCACGGCGCGACCGGGCGCCTCGCGCCGCGGCGTCATCAGCGCAAGCGGTGAACGCCTCGTCGTCGGCGTCCATTCGGGGCCACAAAAAGGCAAGGCGAATGACGAACTGATCGAGTATCTCGCCGGAGAGCTGCGTCTGCCGCGGGCGGCGCTGCTGATCGTTCGCGGCGCGACCTCGCGTCGCAAGACGATCCGGATCGTAACGCACGAACCGGCCAGGGCGGCAGCACGACTGCGGCAGATTGGCGGACAAAAATAGCATCTGCCGGCGAGACTGAGGCGAATCGAAGGCGAAACGCCGGTCTTTTCGGTTGACTGCATTGCTTTCCGTGGTTAATTAAAGGGGTAGAACTGTGGGTGTTTTCGATTAGCAGTCCCGGTTTGCGAATGCCAATCTACGAATACAAGTGCAACAAATGCGGCGTGTTCGAGGCGATGCAGGGGATTAGAGAACCCGCGCTCAAGAAATGTCCTACTTGCAACAGCAAGGTGGAGCGGCAGATGTCGCGCGGTTCGTTCATCCTGAAAGGCAGCGGATGGTACGCGAGCGACTACGCCAAGAAGAGCACCCCGAGCAGCACGGACTCGGATTCAACGTCGCCGCCGGCAACGCCCGCGACCAATGGCAGTACGGCGTCGTCAAGTGATTCGTCGGCGAAGGCGGCTGGCGAGTCGAAGCCGGCGTCGGAATCCAAATCGGCGTCATCGGAATCCAAAAAAACGTCCTCCGAGCCCAGATCGTCGTCTGAAAGGTCTGCGTCGGCCAAATAGCCGCCGACTGATCGGGCTCGACAATTAAATCATCAGGCGGATCGAGCCGTGGGGTAGCAGACCCTGCGGTTTTTTTGTTTGAATCGTTCGATCCTTATGCGCGCGCTGGTATTCGATCGCAATCTGGAATTTCGCGGCGACTATTCCGATCCGGCAGCGGCGCCGGGCGAGAGTATCGTTCGCGTCGGAGTCGCCGGCATCTGCGGAACCGACCTGGAGATCGCGCGCGGCTACATGCAATATCGCGGCGTGCCGGGTCATGAATTCGCCGGCCGCGTAGTCGAATCGAATAACTCCTCGATCCTGGGAAGACGCGTCGTTGGCGAGATCAACGCGGGATGCGGGCGATGCGCGATGTGCGACCGGGGTCTCGCGCGCCATTGCCCCAATCGCACGGTGCTGGGAATCCTCGGCCGCGACGGCGCCTTCGCAGAATTCCTTCGCCTTCCCGACAGCAACCTGATTGCGATTCCCGATTCGCTTCCAGACGAGGTCGCCGTATTCACCGAACCGGTCGCGGCCGCCTACGAGATCTTCGAGCAGGTTCATCTATCGCGCAATCAGACGATTGCGGTGATAGGCGACGGCCGGCTCGGCGCGTTGGTCGCGCTCGTGCTCAAGGGCGAAAAGTACCAGCCGTTGGTCGCGGGCCATCATCGGGAGAAACTCGCGCGGCTGGCTGAACTCGGACTTAAGACCGCCGAGGAATCTTCGGTGCAGGACAAATTCGAGGTTGTGATCGATTGCAGTGGAAGTGGATCCGGTTTTCAGCGCGCGGCTGAACTGGTCCGGCCGCGCGGAAAGATCATCCTGAAGAGCACCGCGGCCGCGGCGGCTGAAATCAATCTGGCGCCAATCGTGGTGAATGAAATCACCGTGATCGGTTCGCGATGCGGCCGCTTTCAGCCTGCGCTCGACGCACTCGCGGCCGGAAAAATCGATCCGCGCCCGCTGATCGATGGGAGCTTCCCGCTCGACGAGGGCCTTGAAGGCTTCGAAGCCGCGAAGAATCCACTCAATTTCAAAATACTGCTGAGAGCGCCGTGAAACGGCGGAGCCCCCGGCCGCTTAGCGGCGGCCGAATAGTGGTCGGAATAGATACGGGCGGCACGTTCACCGATCTCGTCGCGATCGCCGGCGGTGAAATCCGCGTGCACAAAGTGCTCTCGACGCCGGCGGACCCTGCCGACGCCGTCATCCGCGGCCTGCGCGAGATGCTCGCGGGCATCGACACGGCGCCGGAGTCCGTCACCTACAGTTCCACCGTCGCGACCAATGCGCTGCTCGAGAAAAAAGGCGCACGCGTCGCGCTGTTTACCAACGCGGGGTTCGAAGACCTTATCGAGATCGGCCGCCAGAACCGCGACGACCTGTACGCGCTGGCGCCTTCGCGACCCGAGCCGCTCGTCGGCCGCGCGATGCGCTTCGGCGTGGCCGAGCGCACGCTGTTCGACGGCAGCGTCATAAAGTCGCTGAGCCGTGCGGAGCTCGCGCGAATTCGGCGCCTGGGGGCAGGCAGCGGCGCCGACGCATTCGCCATCTGCCTGCTTCACTCGTACGCCAATCCGCAAGGCGAGGAGTCGATCGCCCGGGCGCTGGCGCCACTTGGGCGTCCGCTTACGGTTTCGCATCGGATTCTCGCCGAGTATCGCGAATATGAGCGCTTCTCCACCGCGGTCGTAAATGCGTACGTCGCGCCGCGGATGTCGTCGCATCTGAAAAACCTGGAGACCCGGCTCGAAGGGACGCGGCTTCGAGTCATGCAATCCGACGGCAGCGCGATCGGCCCGCAGCTGGCGCGGGCAGAGCCGGTGCGAACGATTCTCTCCGGTCCCGCGGCGGGCGTGATTGGAGCGGCAAGCCTGGCACGCGCATTCGGCACCGATCGTTTCATCACGTTCGACATGGGCGGGACCTCGACGGATGTATCGCTGTTCGATCGCCGCGCGCGAATCCGCACGCTGAGCCATCCCGACGGCTACGCGGTGCGCACGCCGGTTATCGACATTCACACCGTCGGCGCAGGTGGCGGATCGATCGCGCGGATTGACGCCGGCGGTTCGCTCCGCGTCGGGCCTGACAGCGCGGGCGCCGATCCCGGACCCGCGTGCTACGGACGCGGCGAGTCGTGCACCGTGACCGATGCCGACCTGGTCGCCGGCAGATTGGTCGCGGGCAATTTCCTGGGCGGCAAAATGAAGCTTTATCCGGATCGGGCTGAGCGCGCGTTGTCGCGGCTCGCGCGCGAGATGAAAACCGATCCGATTGCGGCGGCGCGCGGGATTATTCGCGTCGTCAATGCGAACATGGAGCGCGCGATTCGTGTGATCACAATCGAGCGCGGCTATGATCCGCGCGACTTCGCGTTGCTGGCGTTCGGGGGCGCCGGCCCGATGCACGCGTGCGAACTGGCGCTCGATTTGGGTATTCGGCGAATCGTGATGCCGCGGAATCCCGGCCTGCTGTGTGCGTGGGGGGCGTCGAGCGCTCCTTGGGGCCGCGAGTATTCGCTGACGGTGCGCGAGACCAAGCCGAACTATCGGGGCCTGCTCGCGCGCGCCTCGGGACTGGTCCGCCGCGCACACGCCGAGCTCGGGGCTGAGGGAGCGGCCGCGATTCGTCACGAACTGTGGGCCGACATGCGCTATCGGGGGCAGTCGTACGAACTCGAAATCGCGCTCACGCCCCGATTCGTCGCCGACTTTCATTCGGCGCATCGCAGAACTTTCGGACATTGCTCCACCGGTGCCGCCGTCGAAGTGGTGAATATCCGTATCCGCGCGCTCGCGGGGGAGCCGGTCGCCAGGCCGAAGCGAATCGCACGCCAGGCCGGGAAGCCAACGCCGGTTTCAAGCGGACGAGTCCTGGTTGGCGGTCGGAAACGTGCGGTGCCGATCTACGATCGAGCCTCATTTGGCGCCGGCGCGTGCGTGCGCGGGCCGATCGTCGTCGTCGAGCTGAGTTCCACCGCGTACGTCGCGCCGGAATTCACTTTGCGCGTGGACGACTTTGGTAATCTCCAGCTGGAGGCGGCGCGATGAAGCTCGATTCGATCACGCTCGCCGTGATGAACAGCCGCCTTGCGGCGATTGCCGACGAGATGGGCGTGGTGCTCGGGCAGACGGCGTTCTCGCCCAACATCAAGGAGCGGCACGATTTTTCGTGTGCGATTTTCGACGCGCGCGGCGAGCTGGTGGCACAGGCCGCGCATATTCCGGTGCATCTCGGCTCGACGCCGCTCTCGGTGCGCGCGGCGATCTCGGCGCTCGAGCTCGGCCGCGGCGACGTCGCCGCGCTGAACGATCCCTTCGCCGGCGGAACGCATCTGCCTGACTTGACGCTGGTCGCACCGGTGTTCATCGGCAACGAGCGCCGCCCGTTCGCGTACGCCGCCAACCGGGCGCATCACGCGGATATCGGCGGGATCGCGCCGGGCTCGATGGCGCTGGCGACGGAGATTTACCAGGAAGGTTTCCGCTTGCCGCCGGTTAAACTTTTGAGCGCCGGCGAGATCGCTCGCGACGTGATGACGCTGTTTCTCGCCAATACGAGAGTCCGCGAGGAGCGCGAGGGCGACCTGCGCGCGCAGATTGCCGCGTTGTCGGTCGGCGCCGAGCGCTTGCTCGCGATCGTAAAAACGTCGGGACGGAAAACGGTCGAAGCTGCGATGGATGGGCTCAAGGATTACGCGGCGCGGCTGATGACCGCGGCGCTGGCCGAGGTTCGGCCGGGAACCTATCGGGCGCAGGATTTTCTCGACGACGACGGCTTCGGCACAGGTCCGATTCCAATTCGCGCCGCCATCAAAATCGGCGGCGGCAAGGCACTGGTCGATTTCACCGGCTCCGCGCCGCAAGTGCGCGGTTCGGTCAACGCAAATTTCGCGATCACCCTGTCAGCGACTTTCTATGTCATGAAATGTCTGGCGGCAGAGGCCGTGCCCGCCAACGAAGGCCTGATGCGCCCGATCAGCCTCCTCGCGCCGCCCGGCTCGATCGTCAACGCGTTGGCTCCAGCAGCGGTCGCGGGCGGAAACGTCGAGACCTCGCAGCGAATTGTTGACGTTCTGTTCCGTGCGCTCGCCAAGGCGGCGCCGAATCGGATCCCGGCGGCGAGTTCGGGCTCGATGTCGAATCTCACGGTCGGCGGCTTCGACCGATTTCGCGGCCGCCATTTCTCCTACTACGAAACGATTGCCGGCGGCGCGGGCGCCGCAAGCGGCCGGCCCGGCGCGTCCGGCATCCACACTCACATGACCAACACGCTCAACACGCCGATCGAGGCGCTCGAGGCCTACTACCCGATGCGGATCACCGAGTATCGAATCCGGCGC
>Ga0074044_10002615_pt1 | contig 15698 bp, 11 predicted proteins | sample BogForMeECP23OM1_FD_94443 | JGI IMG/M metagenome (GOLD analysis project Ga0074044, IMG submission 94443) | Bog forest soil microbial communities from Calvert Island, British Columbia, Canada - Bog Forest MetaG ECP23OM1 | ecosystem: Environmental > Terrestrial > Soil > Wetlands ...
CTCTTAGAGTAGCGCCGCCGTCCCGGCGGCTGTCCGGCGGGCGTCCTCGCCCGCCGCGCCGAGGGCGAGACGCCCTCGGGACAGCCGGCAAGATGCCGGCGCTACTCATCTTCCACCTCGTACGGCACTAGTAGACGAATTCTAATGCCCCAGTGGCAGTGTTGGTGCGGAACGGGTTCACTGCCTGCAAAGTAGTTGGATCGTACGAAAGGGCTTGACTCGGACGAATCGCATATTCAAACGACGCTTTGATATTGGCGTGAATCAAGAACTGAACCCCGGGTGTGATCCGGTCGCGCGTGCTGCCCACCGGCATGAAGTAATTCCCTACAGTCGGGTTCAGGAAATCCGTGGTCGACTGGACGCGGTCGTAACGCATGATCGCCATCAGCCAGGGCAGCGCGAGATAGTCGGCTTGCAGAAAGCCGCCGTTGAACTTGGCTGAGGTACCTGGAAGAAACCCAGTAGGGTCGGTCGTGGAGTTCACCAGCAGAGAGTTATCGTGGCCATACATGAACAGACCGTACAAATTGAACTTGCGATAGTTGAAATCGAAGTCGCCGCCCACACGATAGAAAGGCTCGCGGCCCGTGAGAACAGTAGTTTCGCCTGCGATCCTTTGCACCGAGCGCCCATAGAAATAGTACGAACCCAGGGTTAGGTAGGTGTGATCGCGGGGGCCGGTCGCTCCCGCGGCCTGCACGTCATGACGGCTGGCTGGGTCGCGCTCTAGGTTGAAGCGATAAGCGACACGTCCGTACAGGTCCTTGAAATTCGAGTCCGAAACGAATGGAAAACTCGTTGCCGTAGGAACGTTTGGGTTTGCGGGAGCCGTGTTGCTCGTGTTCTGGTCCACGACCGCGATGGCGTAACGATAGCCTCCGTAGTGGTGTCCCCCGCTCAGTTCTATTCCCCGTCCAGGGCCAGCCAGAGTGACATGATTATCGACCCCAGGCGAAACCAAATTGGCCCCGATGTTGGCCTGACTGTAAATGTCGTAAGCGCTGATGTCGTAGGCGCGAGCCTGCGTAAAGGGCAAGTCGAGCTCGAACTGTCCGACTTTTAACGTGAGCGAATCGGTTGGCAGCTTGAAAAATCGGCTCACGTTCACGAACCGCAGGTAAGCGTCGCCCAAGGCTCCATTCGCATTCGCACCCGCAACGCTGATATCGTCGTCCACCCAGAAAGAGATATCGCTTCCGAAATTCCCCGCCGTGAAGATGCTGAAGTAGCCCGGCTGAAAGTCCGTGGTCGGGATGTAAGGTCCGGTGTTCTGCTGCGCGATGTTGTAGTTATTAGCGTTGCCGCTGGTGTATTGGAAAAACTGATTGAAGCGCAGCCCGATCGGAGGCAGTCCGGGAATCGTCCCCGGAAAAACCGTGTGCGGCCACAATTCTTTCTGCGCCGGAGCTCCCAGCATCACCACGGGAACCTTGATAAAGTCTTCATCGCCTTTCGGAAATTTGAATCCGGCATCCTTGAAGGCCTTGCCAAAATCGTTGAGCTTGGGAAAGTCAATGTGGCAGGTGGTGCACGAGGTGCCGTACTGGCGCGAGAAAGCCGGAATCGCATAACTGCTTCCCGTCAGCAGTACAACGGTGAGGACAAAAGTGAAAAACAGGGACACCCGACGCGGCATATCCATTGCATCGCCTCCTTGGCGGTAGAACTTGCGGCTGATTCGCTCCAAATTCTTAAGGACCCAGGTTGACGGGCATTATCCGGGACAGAAATCACAGCACGCAGCGTCCGGCGTCACGCACGCGTGTGATCGCAATCACACTTCCGTCGTCCTGAAGTCAGCTGATGAAACGAGAACGGAAGTATTGTCATGCAGGCGCAAACAAGTGGTCAAGAGAACGCAAGCAGCCAGATCGATCACAGACACATTTTCAGAAACCGCCAACGCTTTCGTCCGACACAGTTGAATGGCAGATTCTCACTCTCACCACGCGCCGTTAAGAGCTTGCTCCCTCAAAATGCGCTTCGATTTCTTCCAGCGTCTTCCCCTTGGTTTCCGGCAGGAACACCGCGGCGGTGATGAAGTAGATTACGGTGCAGGCGGCAAAGCCAAAAAACATGGCCGCGTAACCATGCTTGCCGACCGTCGGCAGGAAGACGGCGGCGATACTGGTCGAAACCGCCTGGTTGATGAGCAGTGCGATGCTCATCCCATTCGAGCGAATCCGCGTCGGCATCAACTCCGAAAGCGCCAGCCACACGCAGACTCCGGGGCCAATCGCGAAAAACGCCATGAACACGAAAAGCGTGATCGCGACCAACATTCCGCTGCGCGGGCTGGGTAGCGGGGTGATCAATGCATTGTCGATTCTCAGCGGAGCCTGGCGCGCGGCATCGAGATTGCCAAAGGGGTTCGAAAAGAACGCCACCACTTTGTTGGCGGGCATCGAGCTCTCGCGCGTGATCTGGATCGGGGTCGCGGCGGCATCGTCGGAACGCGCAGCCTTGGTTGCGGCGCGGAAATCCCCATACGAATAGATGACCACCAGGGAAGTGGGGCGGGTGCCGATTCGCCGAACTGCGTCACCCGATGTACTGATACCGGCCAGCTTCTCCGCCAGCTTCTGGTTGTACGTGAGTGTGATCTTCTGGTCCGCCGTAACCATGGACTGAACCGCGTCCCGAGAATCCACGCGCAGGCTTTCCGTCTTGCGGAAGAGCAGGCCGGTCGAGACCAGCGACAGAATAATCCCAGCCGTTCCCACCGACAGCAGGAATTTGCGTCCCTTGCGGTCCACTAGCAGCACGCCGCCAATGGTCATCAGAAAATTCACGATCGTGAAAAGAACGTAGCCCCAATGCGCCTGAACGTCGGAAAGGCCGCTCTGCAAAAGAATATTCGTGTTATAGCCAATGATGGAGTTAATACCAGTCGCTTGGTTGCACGCGAGAATGACGCAGGCCAGGACAAACGGAATTACGTACTTGCGGCGCAAGAGCGATTCCCTCACCTTGGCCCCGGTTGCGGTTTTCGCTTTTTCGGCCGCGGTGACTTGTTCCATCTCCGCCAGCTCAACATCCGCTTGTTCGTTGGTGCGAGAACGCAGCAGCGCGGCGTAGGCCGCATCCCGTTTGCCGCGCAGAAACAGCCAGCGCGGAGACTCCGACACCATAAAGCTGCCGATCACGAACAAAATGCCGGGTGGCAACGAAACCCAGAAGATGCTGCGCCAGGCGGTGTCTTTGAAAGCGAAGAGCCTCGCGGGATCGCCCAGCCTCGCCACCTCTTCGACGCGAACGCTGAAATACATGCCCACGATGGCCGCCGTTACAATCCCCAGCGTCAGAAGCCATTGGAAAATGCCCGTCCCCTTGCCGCGGCTCGCCGCCGCCAGGCACTCCGCCAGATACAGCGGGACTACAACACCGATTAGGCCGGCGCTGATGCCCTGCAACAAGCGGCCCAGCACCAGCGACTCATAGCCATGCGAGAGCGCAATGATGGGAATGCTGCAGACAAACAGCAGTCCGCTCAGGATCATCAGAGGCTTGCGTCCCATCCAATCTGCCAGCGCGCCGGCAAACAAGGTTGAAATCACGCTACCGAGGAGCACGGCCGCGACGACGAAGGAAAGCTGGCCCGCGTTGAACCCGGACGTGGCCTCCAGATATGGATATGCCCCCGCAATAATGCCGACATCCACGCCGTAGAGCAGTCCGCCAAGCCCCGCCACCAAAAGGAGGAAGCGGTTGTAACCAGCCTTATTGTCGTTTGACACGGTGCCAACCCTTTCGTCTTTACGTGCGGAGCCCAGTGCAGTCTCGCGCCCAAATTCACTTTGTCAGGGCTGGAGGACGCTGTTCAGTGCTTGATACGCAGCTCCCAACATGGGCGCGTCCTCATTCACGACCACCGATATCGGAACGCGCGCCAGTGCTTGCGCCAGTTTGCCCGCTCCACAAAAAGCCTTGAAGAACCTGCCATCCTGAAGTTTAGGCAGAATCTTTGTCGCGATGCCGCCCGCAATGTAGACGCCACCAACCGCCATAGTGTGCAACACAAAATTTCCGGTTGCCCCGCCGTAGGTTTCGCTCCAGAAATCCAGCGTCTCCTCGCAAACGCCGCAAGATTTCGCCAATCCGCGCTGCGTAATTTCGCTCGCCGCATTGCCCTCTGGTGACTCGAACGACGCGTGGCGCACCGCGGGGTTCAGGAATTCATGAATCCTGCGAAAGCCGCGCCCGGAGACAATCTCCTCGCACGACACGTGCGACAACTGTAACCTTAAATGGCTGAGCAATTGCATCTCACGATCCGTGCGCGGCGCAAAATCCGCCTGTCCTCCTTCGGCCGGCGCGACGCGATACTTTTCGCCATCCCAAAAAAGAAGAGCCTCTCCCAAGCCGGTTCCCGCCGCGATCACGCCTCTGGTCGCATGGTGCGCGGGGACTCCACGATTCAGGGTTACGAAGTCATTCGGAGACAGCCGCTCCAGACTCAAGGCAGTGGCGATGAGGTCGTTGAACAATTGTATGTTTTTCAGGTTCAGCTTTCGGGTAAGCGCCGAGGCGTCAAGCTCCCAAGGCAGGTTTTCCGAGTAGTGCCGCCCCTCGACGACCGCTCCGGCCACGGCAAAGCCAGCGGCGTCGATTGCCGGCCCACTCGCGCTCTCACCTGCTGCTGTCGCTTGTTGGAGGAAAGCTTCGATCAGATCTTCGAATCCAGTGTAGTCCTGTGTTGCGAGACGGCGCTGCAAGACGGAACGAAGAGCAAGCCCTTCTTGCTGAAACAACCCCAGGTTGCACTTAGTGCCTCCGATGTCCCCGGCCAGAATCATTTCGGGTACCCGTCGGGCCGGGTGCGATGCCACTGCCACGCGCTCTTAACAATGGTTTCCAAATCCGGGAATTTCGGCTGCCAGCCTAGATCGCGTTGAATTTTTCTCGAGCTGGCAATCAACACTGCTGGATCTCCCGCGCGGCGAGGCGATTCGAGCACAGGAATCGGATGCCCGGTAACTTTTCGCGCCACGTCGACTACTTGGCGCACACTGAAGCCCTGCCCGTTGCCCAGGTTGTAGATCAGCGGACTGGAATTCTCCGCCACATCATCCAACGCGTGGAGGGCCAGCAGATGTGCTCGAGCCAGATCGCTGACGTGGATGTAATCGCGGATGCAGGTGCCGTCGGGCGTGGGGTAGTCAGCGCCGAAAATGTTCAGGTGTTCGGCGCGGCCGAGGGCGACTTCGAGGATTCGGGGAATTAGATGCGTCTCGGGCTGGTGCGCCTCGCCTTGGTCGGGACGGGACGCGCCGGCGGCATTGAAATATCGCAGGTTGGCATAGCGCAGGCCGTGAATCTGATGGAACCATGCCAGCATTCGCTCGACCAGCAGCTTCGATTCGCCGTACGCATTGGTCGGATGAACGGGATCATCCTCCTCAACCGGAGTGCGGTCGGGATTGCCAAACAGCGCCGCCGTCGACGAGAAAACGAAACGCTTGACCCCGGCAGCGAGCATCGCTTCGAGCAAGGTCAGCGCATTCGCGGTGTTGTTGCGGAAAAATGTTTCGGGAGCCTTCATCGACTCGCCCGCTTCGATCAGCGCGGCAAAATGCATGACGGCAGCAATCGCGCGCAACCGGAACACCTGGTCAAGGTGATCGCGGTCTGCCAATTCGCCCACTATCAACTCGGCGTTTTTCGGCACTGCCTGGCGATGGCCGCGACTCAGGTTATCGAAGACAACAACCTGGTGTCCCGCCTGCAATAGCTCGTCGGTAACCACGCTGCCGATGTAGCCCGCTCCCCCGGTAACTAGAACCCTCATTCGCTTCGTGCCCATTTCTTGAGCTGCTTCTCAGGCAACTTTCTCGATCCTAAATTGGTGGATCGGGATCAGCAAAGAAGAAAACGTCCCGGAGGAACATCCGGGACGTTTTTCTCCGCTTCGGTTTTGCAGGAGACGTCAGTGCGAAATGGCGGCGAACAGGGGTGAGTGCATCAAAGACTGGAACTTCTGGTCGTCGCTCTTGAAGTGGACTTGCACATTCGAGCTGTCCGAATCAACGGTAGTGGCGTCAATGGCGGTCTTTTCGATCGGGCTGGCATTGAGTTTCTTGTAAAGCATGACGCCCTTGACCACCGTGGAAAGAGTGGCCGCCGTCATCGCATCGGACGTGACCACGCTCAGATCGAAACTCACTCCGTTCTCGAAGTTCATGGTGTAGCGCGAAGCCAGAATGCGCTTCTTGACGCTTTCGTAGTCGCCAACCTTCGCGGCGGCATCGCCCACCACCGAAAACATCATGGTCTGGGTTCCCTTCTGGTCGAGGATGCTCCACACGGTCGCGCCATCGACGGCCGACATCTGGTCGGTCATCACCGGATTCGAATCGAGCGAAGGACGCTTGCCGTCGCGGGTATCGAGCGCGCTGTGCAACGACGCCGGAGTGCCGAAGGCCAGCGTGTTGTCGTCCAGGAACGTCATCACCAGACCGTTATCCATCGGGTAAATCGCAGTGGTGCCATACTTCGTGGCCGCGATCTTCTTCAGCTTCATCTTCTTGAGAACGGCTTTGGCGGAGAACGATCCCTGCGCCACGCCGACGGTTTGAATCCCCTTCTTCTCGGTACGGAAAGAGGCGAAGTCGAGTTGCTCGAGATCGTGCTCGGCGTCAATGCCGATGCCCTTCAGTGCGGTCTCAAGTTCCTTCAGGTTGTCGGGCAGCACTTGCGCTTTGAGTGCCTGCGCGGTCGGCGAATCCTTGAGTGCCCGGTAGTCGACGCCGATCAGTTGCTGAAGTTCAGCAGGCACCATGGAGCGCGCCGACGACGCGATCGGCATGGCGAAGCCGGCCGTCGCGCACAAGAGCAAAACCGCGAAAAACGAATTCTTCTTCATTGAACTCCTCGAAATGACCGCATCAAGACATGGTTTTTAAGAGCTGGCTCGCAAAACATGTTCGCAAAGTGGGTCTGCACCGTTTAGATGCGAGGCGCAAACCGCACGTTGTTGAACTTGGGCAGACTTTAGCTCTTCTCCGCTTATTTTAGTCTTTAATCTTGGAGAGGAGGACTGTAACTAAAGTGCTTCCGCCTCGCATGGTTTTGGAACGCTCGAATCACGGGAGTTTGCGTGGAAAACCGACGAGGAACCAGTTATTGCCGAAACGCCGATCCGATCTGTTTCTGTCGCTAATCCGAGGAATGCGGAGTTGTCGCGACTATTTACTTTTAAGGTACTAACCAACTAGTATGGGCGGGGGTACCCCCCTTTTTTCCCGTCTTTTGGATTCATAGACTTAGGAGGAAGTCCCCGCCAGGTCTTTGGGTCTAAAGGACTTGCTGGTAAAGTCTTCCAAAATCAACGAGTTACGTTGTCAAAGAGCGCTGAAAATGGTTTTGGGGCCGTTTCGAGGGCGGAGAGATCCTTCGCTCCGCTCAGGATTTCGGCAGCGGGCTCCCGCTTCGCTCACGCCCGCTAAACGCCTCAACCTCGAAACTGCCCCAATCAGATCTCTATCGTCGCGCACGACGGGACTTAAGTCAATGGATTTCGATCAGGGATGGTTTGTGGAAGTGAAAACCCCGCCCTAGCGGAGTCTGGGTGCACCCTTTGGAGGGTGTGGATAGCCTAGGCCAACCAACCGTCAGGTTTTCTTCGGAGCCTGCGCCCTGTATTCCTCCGCAATGTCCCTAAGCCGACCTTCCCAGCCTTGCATGAATGGCCAATGGTGAAACAGCTGAAACATCACCGTCTCCTGCCAAACTTCCAGATGCTGAAGGAATCCCCCGTAAATCAACAACCGCTGGTCGCGGTTCTTGTCTTTGAACGCAAGTTCAAACAGTGTCGGCTCGACAGTCAGGTATGAGGGGAACGGTTTATCAGCGGCAATCAGATCATACGAACGTTCGGCCATCGGGATCGTCAAATGGAGGTCGTAAGCAAATAAATCGGGATTGTAAGCAAAAGCCATGCCCTTGCAGTTGACTTCTTGCCATTGACCGATCTTAGGGTCCTTGATCGCATTCGTTCCCAAGTATGAATTCAGTTCTAAAAGGAACTCGAGCTCGCAAGCTGCGCCTAAGAACTTCTCATAGGTGCCGAAATGTTTTCCCCAAGCCGTTGCAATTCGCTCCTTCCAGTAGAACGTGCTTCTCCCGTCGTTCTGTTCTCCACTGGGGAAGAGGTTAGGCAGCGGCCAGAACAGAACGGGCGTCTGATGGGTCTTCCGGTCATCAGCAGTTATGCGAGCGACGAACCGTGGGAGAATCACCGCCAGAAACCGTGGCCGATTACGACTCAATGCATAGGTGGCAACACACCTGAGAGCGACGTAGATTTCAAATGCGGGTCGCCACCAGGGCAAAGAGTCTGGTTCTCTACTCACATATCCGGACTTCAGGCGCTGGAGACCTCGCGACGACTCGAATGCCTCAAGGAGCAGATCAACAACTGACTGAACCCAGTTTATTTCAAAATCATATTTGACAACCAATAGTCCGAGAGTAACAACTGACTGAAGTGACGGCAGGAACTCATCCCGGAAAAAACCATTCACTTCCAAGAAATACTCTTCAAGGTTGGGTGGTAATCCGGGTGCTCGCGTACTCAAATTGTCCCAGCCGTCGACTAGAGATTCTCGAGCCAGCTCAAGCAGCATACGAAATCGGGGATATTCATTCGCAACGATAAGTTCCTCGGTGAATCGTCGGAAATCAGTGGCGGGCCCCACCAACAATTCACGAACAGGCAGACGGATTGCAGAAGGACTGACGGGGTGAGATGTGCCAGACAGTTCGCTGAAGTGCTTGAATCTCTTGCGTGCCCTGTCCTCGGCCTCCTCTTCCATCCGTTGCTTGTACATCAGGTCGAGGTCCGCTCGGGACGCGATTTGTAGGGCGGTGCCCTTCTTTATCCAAATCTCTCCGACTTGCAGTCGAGCCTTACCGCCCGGCCTCTGTCCTTCAGTCTTGATCACAATAGGCCGCGGTTGGTTCGCGTCCAATACAAAGAGGACAAATGGCTGTCCCGCGTCCGTATGCAAATTGTTGAATACGTGAAATCGGGGCGGCGGGTCCAGATACTTGGCGACTACAGCCGAGACGGTTGCCGGGTCAAATTCTCCAGCATTTGAAACGGGATAAAACAGTTTTTCTTTCGGGTCGGCACCAATTGTTATGCAACGCTCTTCGGCAACTTCCGCATTGGCAACCCCCTGCAAGAATTTGATGAAGTCCAACCTATCATCAAGATTGTCGTGGCTTATTGAGCACGCCCGTTTGAACTCAAATCGCGGATGCTCGACCCCTTGTCTAATGAGAGATTGAATCTCTTGCCGGTGCTTCTCCACCTGTTCAGACAGAGCACCTTCGGTTTCTTGCTTGTTCTCCGTTTCTTGGGCCATGTCAGGTTGATTCTACTCTCGGCCTAAGAGCCACCAAGCCTCCATCATCCGCGTAGCTCTCTTGATCTTCACGCTCTGCACGAACGAAATCGCTGTCGATGTTAGAGGCCGTCTAATGAAGGACCGTAGGGTAAACCAGCGAGGCCCTCAGGGGCTAAAGCCCGCATTTTTATTGGCCCTGAGCGGCACGGCTAAAGCCGTGCCCTACCCAAAACCTATTCCCCGAAACACATTCTAGCCTTTTAGCGCCGCTGCGCGCTTCCGCGTCTCGTTGACGAAGACATCATCCTTCAGCGAATCAAGATTAATCTCGACATTCGCGAGCGCGCCTTCGAGGGCGGCTTTGGCTAGAGCGATTGCGGTCGTCAAATCAGACTTCATGTTCGGGTTGGTGATCGGCTTCAGCTTGGTTGCGATTTTCGCTACCTCGACCACCTTTTCGGCCACGCCCAGAGGAACGCTGGTCGCCTGCTTGAGGGCGGAGCTGATCGCGGCGTCGCCATCCGAAGATTCCTTCGCCGACTTATAAGCCTTCATGACGACATTGTAGGACTCGGCGTCGGCGTCGATCGCGGCCTTGAGTTCCTCGCGCAGCTGGCTGAGTCGGGCAATAGCTTCGCTGAGCTGCTTTTCGTACTGCACGTACGCTTTCTTGCCGCGCGACATGGACGCGACCATGCCCGCAAGTCCGGCAGCCATGGCGCCGCTGGCGGCGGCAGCGCTGCCTCCTCCGGGAGTCGCGGTGGGAGCGGCGAGTTGTTCGATGAAGGGCTCGACTCCAGCGCGCAGGCCGCCGACCGCCATCTTGCCGCTCATCACCGCGGCCAAGCGGTTCTCCAAAATGAGCGAGGAATCGAAGTTCTCTACTTGCAGAAACCACTCGGCGGCCTGCTCCAAAGCCTTCTTCGGAATCAGCCCGACGATCTCGCTTGAAACCGGGATGACGCCGTAGCGCGCCGCTTCGCGTTTTACGAATTCAAAAACGCGGTGGACAGGAGTCTGCTCGAAGTCGGTCAGGTTCATCGAAACCTGAGCCATGCCGCGCACCAGGAATCCGGCCCCCTTGACGAAGCGCAGGCCGCCACTCGAAGCACGCACGGCCTTCGCGACTTTCTTGGCGATGCCGACGTCGGGCGTATTCAGGAAGACGTTATAGGCGATGAGAAATTTGCGCGCGCCGACAACGGTGGCCCCAGCCGTAGGATGCACGCGGGGCTCGCCGAAGTCAGGCCTGCGCGCGGGATTGGTCGCAATCTCGTCGCGAATTCCCTCGAACTGGCCACGGCGAATGTTCTCCAGGTTCTGCCGTTCGGGCGTGGCCGCAGCGGCTTCGTAAAGGTAGACCGGGATCTGGAAGCGTTTCGAAATCTCGGCTCCAACGTGGCGCGCCATGGCCACGCAGTCTTCGATAGTCACGCCGTCAATCGGGATAAAAGGAATGACATCGGCTGCGCCCATGCGCGGGTGCGCGCCCTGATGCTTGGTCAGGTCGATCAATTCGGCGGCCTTCCCTACCCCGCGAATTGCCGCTTCCTGGATGGCTTCCCGCTCGCCGACCAGAGTGATGACCGAGCGGTTGTGGTCCGAATCCATCTCCCGGTCGAGGAGATAAACGCCGGGGAGCTTCATGGCTTCGATAATGGCATCGACTTTGGCCGGGTCGCGGCCTTCGGAAAAATTAGGAACGCATTCCACCAGAGTGCTGGGCATGGCAAGAAGGATAACGGGCGGTGGTTAAGTCAGGCAACTCGGGCGGGATTTGGATTTGACAGCGCGCCGCCTCAACTGGCAGACTGCGAAACTATACTCCGAGTGTACTCCGAACCATGCGGTGCCTGCCTCAACTCTCCGGCCTCGGTTTTACTTGACGATAGTCCCGCCTAAAACGTCCGTCGGCCGTTTCCCAGCTCAGTAAGCACTGGTCAAAAAAGCGATGCGTCGTCGAGAGGATGCCTCATGCTGCGTCAATCTCTGCTTTTCTTGCTGCTTGTCTTGTCGTCTCTGCCGGCTCTTGCCCAGCCGACTCTCGCTCAAAAGGAGCGCCATTTCAATTTCCACTACGCATTCACGGTGAAAAATGTCGGCCCCGGCGAGCGGGTGCGAATCTGGATTCCGCTGGCCCACTCCGATGCTTTCCAGGATGTGAAGGTCACTTCCAAAAGTGGCGACTTGCCGCTCAAGCAGGTTCGCCAGGCGGAGTATGGGAACGAGGTTCTCTACGCCGAGACTGCGAAAGCGGACAAGGGTGAGTACAAGTTCTCCGTGGACTACGATGTGGTGCGCAAAGAGCATGTTGTCCTGGTGGACGGAAAGCCTCTGGTTGAGAGGCCATCCGCAAAAGTGCCGCGAGTCGAGTTGGCGCGATTCCTTGAGGCGGACCGACTGGTGCCGGTGACAGGAGTTCCGGCACAACTGGCCGCGCAGGAAACCACGGGCGCGACCACACCGCTAGAAAAAGCGCGCGACATTTACGAATACGTCTTCCGCACCATGAAATATGAGAAGACCGGCACCGGCTGGGGACACGGCGACACGCTCTGGGCGTGCGATTCGAAGCATGGCAACTGTACCGATTTCCACTCGGTTTTTATCTCGATGGCGCGTGCCGAGAAGATTCCAGCGCGCTTTCAGATCGGCTTTCCGATACCTGCCGATAAGCACTCCGCTGAGATTCCCGGATACCACTGTTGGGCGGAGTTTTATCTGGATTCGGCCGGATGGGTCCCGGTAGACATTTCGGAGGCATGGAAGCATCAGGAAAAGCACGATTACTTTTTCGGCGCGCACGATGTGAACCGGGTGCAGTTCACGCAAGGACGCGACCTGAAACTCAAGCCCGCACAGGACGGTCCGCCGCTGAACTATTTCGTGTATCCCTACGTGGAGGTCGGCGGAAAGGAGTATTCGAATATTTCCATCGCGTTCTCGTTTGTGGATGTTGATTCCGCGCCAAAAGAACGCACCGCTTCGCGGTAGGAAAATTGTGGTGTCTGGGGAACTTCGCGCAGTGCTAGAATCCGGATTCGTGGTTGCGGCAGTCAGACCTCAACCGCAGGAGCCCACCATGCCGAAATATGTCATCGAGCGCGAGATTCCCGGCGCCGGCAAATTGACCCCGCAACAACTCCAGGCGATCTCGCAGAAATCCTGCGGCGTTCTGCAGAAGCTTGGTCCACAGGTGCAGTGGCTTGAAAGTTTCGTCACCGACGACAAGATCTACTGCGTCTACATCGCGCCCAATGAAGAGATGATCCGCGAACACGCCCGCCAGGGAGGTTTTCCGGCCAATCGAATCTCCGCTATCCGGTCGGTCATCGGTCCGACCACCGCGGAAGGTTAAACTCTGTCCACTGTGCCCAATTCACGCAGGCCGACCATCGGCGTCTTTGACTCAGGTGTGGGTGGCCTCACCGTACTGCGCGCGCTCGTCGACCGCATCCGGGACGCCAGCTATCTCTACTTCGGCGATACCGCACGTCTTCCCTACGGGTCGAAGTCAGCGGCTACCGTCGCGCATTACGCGGTTGGGGCGGTGCGCTATTTGCAGGATCAGGGAGCGGAACTACTTGTGATCGCCTGCAACACCGCCACCGCGCTGGCACTCAACGAGATCAAAGCGGCGGCGGGAGTGGAAGTAATCGGCGTGGTTGAGCCGGGAGCCGACGCGGCGGCGGCGGCCAGCCGGAAGCGGAACGTGGTCGTCATCGGCACCGACGCCACCATCAGCAGCCATGCCTACCGGCGGGCGCTCGAAGCCCGCAACGTCGTGGTGCGCGAGAAGGCTTGTCCCCTGTTTGTGCCGCTCGTCGAAGAAGGCTGGGTGGAGCATCCGGTGACCGAGCAGGTGGCAAAGATTTATTTGTCGGAAGCATTTTCGCCGGAAGTTCCTTCGCCAGAAGTTCTTTCGGACACCGCGTGCGATGCCGACGTGCTGCTTCTCGGGTGCACCCACTATCCGCTGATCAAGCCCCTGCTGCGGCGAGCGGCGCCGGAGCACATCACCATCGTAGACTCAGCCGAGTCCACGGCGCAGGAGGTGGCGCGTCAACTGGAGCGCGAATTGAAGCTCGAGCCAAGAGGAATTCCCCAACTCAAGTTCTTCGCAACCGATTCGGCGGAGAAATTCAAGAAGATGGGAACGCGGTTCCTGGGGCTTCCGGTCGACGATGTGCTGCACGTGGATTTGAAGGAATAGGCGGCGAGAGCCGTGCTGCGCACGGCTTGGACGGGCGGGGCGCCCGTCCCTCCACAAACAACAACGACCGCTTGCGCGGCCGTCTTCTGGGCTCCCAAAGTTTTTCCGTGCATTCGGCTTCAGTACAAACGAAAATCGACCTCGATGTTGATCGCCACTGTGACCGGCTTGCCGTCTTTCATGGCGGGTTCGAAACGCCATGTCTTTACGGCTTCAATCGCCTTCTCGTCCAGTCCCAAGCCCAGCGTTCGGGACACGCGGATGTCCCGCGTCCTGCCATCCGGCCCCACAATCACGTACAGAACGCAGGTCCCTTGATATTTTGCCTTGCGGGCCTCTTCTGAGTACTCCGGGTCGGGGTCATAAATCTTCCTGGGAGCCGAGACTCCGCCGCCAACGTGGAACACTCCCCCACCGGTGCCGCCGCCGCTACCCGGGCCGTATCCGGGACCCGAGCCGGAACCAACGCCACCACCGCTGCCGGTGCCAATCCCGCCGCCGTAGCCAGTTCCATTCGAGGGCACAGACGGCAGACGCGAAAGCGGATCGCCCAGGTCGGGCATGTTGGGCTGCGCCAGGTGAATGTCGGGAGGAACCACGATCGTCGGCGGAGCCACCAGTCTCGGATTCGGGTTGCGCACCACGGCCATGGGCGGAGTAAGCTGCTGCATCGACTGCTTGGGCAAACGGCCTTGCGATGCCAGCAGTTTGTCGCGATCGCCGCCACCACCGCCGCCGCCGCTCATGGTCTTTGAAACTGGCAGTACGGGAAGATCATCGGGCGCAATCAACAAGACGGTTTCTTTGGGCTTGGAGACCTCGATGATTCTCCGGCCCAGGTAGGTACCAGCGATGATGGCGGCGAGGGCCAGCACGTGGATGACAGTCGAACCAGCGGCTCCGCGTCCTTTGTAGTTGTAGAAGCCCCAGATGTCGCGCACCGGGACCGGCTTCGAGGTCAGGATCAGCGGGGGAAGTTTCTTGGGAAAGAAGAAGTCGTCAATATTGCGGAACAGGGATTTCCACAGAGGGTTATCCAGAGTCTCGTTCTTCAGGAGAAGATGCAGTTCGGGCTCTGGACCCAGCGCTGGTGGAATCTGCGGTGTTTCGAGTTCTGGCATAGTTTCCCGAGCACTAACCCAACGTTCACGGTACAGGCGGCCGCTGATTTAGATGCGTGAGCGCTCCTCAGAGCTTGCAAAAAATCGCCGGTACAGCAGACGAACCTGCCGCCCCAATGTTCCCCGGTCAATTAGATGCGCGCAGGCCGCAATCTGTTGAAAATTGTACACGCTTTTTGCGGAGGGAAAACAGTACTTTTCGAATTCGGTCCCAGTCCCGCAGCCCAAATAGACGTGTCCTTCCGCGCTCCCTATATAATGAAAAGATTCAATCGGTTGGGAGAATCTTGCAAGTGCCGACGGACCTGAAATCCACCATCAATTTGCCCAAAACCGGCTTTCCCATGAAGGCAGCCCTGCCCCAGAACGAGCCCAAAATCCTGGCTCGGTGGGAGGAGCAACGGATCTACGACCGCATCCGGGAAGTGCGTAAGGGCGCGCCCACCTACGTGCTTCACGATGGACCTCCGTATACCAGCGGACCGATCCACCTGGGCACGGCCATGAACAAGTGCCTCAAGGATTTCATCGTCAAATCCAAGACCATGTCCGGGTTCGACGCGCCCTACGTGCCCGGTTGGGATTGCCACGGCCTGCCCATTGAAATCAAGGTCGACAAAGAACTGGGGGGCAAGAAGCTCCAGATGCGACCGACTGATGTCCGCGCCGAATGCCGCAAGTACGCGCAGAAATTCCTTGACCTGCAGCGCCAGCAGTTCAAGCGCATCGGCGTCTTCGGCCGCTTCGACAAGCCCTACGCCACCATGACGCCGCAGTATGAGTCGGTGGTGCTCTCCACTTTCTACTCTTTCTACGAGAACGGATTCGTCTACAAGGGTCTGCGCGCCGTCTACTGGTGCATGCACGACGAGACCGCGCTCGCCGAGGCCGAAGTCGAATATGAGAACCACACCAGCCCCACGGTGTGGGTGAAGTACCGCTTGCTCGACGATCCGGCAAAGATTGATGCGGCGCTTGGTGGGAAGAAAGTTTCGACCATCATCTGGACCA
>Ga0074044_10002616_pt1 | contig 15698 bp, 18 predicted proteins | sample BogForMeECP23OM1_FD_94443 | JGI IMG/M metagenome (GOLD analysis project Ga0074044, IMG submission 94443) | Bog forest soil microbial communities from Calvert Island, British Columbia, Canada - Bog Forest MetaG ECP23OM1 | ecosystem: Environmental > Terrestrial > Soil > Wetlands ...
AAATGCGAGCGTCGTTAGCAAGGCCGCGGGATGCCAATTCGTCCTTTTCGTTCGATTATTCCCTGACCGAAGGGAGAAAAAACGCCCAAATTCGGGCCGTTGAAAAATGAGGGGATTCATGAGCTTAGGAGGTCCTTCAAGCTCTAACAAAGTAGTATGCCGTGAGTAACCGTGACATCTACAATGACAAAACGTCGCCTTCGTTCGGCTTACGACGAACCGACCTGGCGAAGGGCTGCCAAATTCGCCTCGACTAAGCCCAATTCGGATTGAGGTAATCTATGGCCTCCATCGCCTGGGGGTTGAGATGCTCTGATAGTGTAGATCCGGACAAATCCACTACTGCTTCTGCCCCCCATGGGGTAGCCGCTGCTCGCGTCGACTCACTCGGAGAGCGACGGTCGAGGCGCATGGTTAGTCAGGCGGGCGACATATTCGTCCGACGAACTGAACCGCATCGGCTTCCGCCTATGAGCAATTCAATTCCGTCCCAGGTCCCCGAAGGCGTCTCACCGGCGCGCTACTCTGGCGTTGACAGGCGTTGACAGGATGGCATTAAGTTTGCCAGTGAGCTTGAGTTTAGCGACTTCGAGAGGGTTCCCATGGTCAAGAAGCCAAGTGGCAGTGAAAAACTACGCAAGAATGTGGCGACAAGCTCGTTGGGCGATCGGGCCCCTGCCCTCGAGCACCGTACGACGGAAATCAGCGAACATCACATCCGGGAGCGAGCCTATGGCATCTGGATTGAGGAAGGCAGGCCCGACGGTCGTGAAGTTGAGCATTGGTTGCGCGCCAGCAAAGAGTTCGAGGGAGAGGCTCTGTAGGAAGAACGAACGATTCCGCCGCTCGAATTCGGGCCAGCGTTGACGCCTACGTTTGGAGCGGCGCTGATCAGTTACGTCATAACCGACCCTTACAATGCGAACGGCCATCGCGCGGCGGGCGGCGGGCGGTGGCGAGGCTGGCCGTAGGTTTCGCCTCGTGCTTCTCGCGCGGCGTTTTCGCTGCGACGCGGTCCTCTGCGGTTGGCGCGTTCTCACCGAGTGGCTTTCAAGGGGACGTGCCTGACCCCCCGGGCGCGACGAACTGCTCGACTGGACCTTATCGTCCGTCATCTTGTGCTCGCTCTGGGTGGTCGACCGGCCGCGAGTTTCGCTCGCCGGTTGATGCTGCCGGTCAGCAACGACACCCTGCTGCGGAAGATGAATGCCGTCGACGCGTCTCTTTCGGATTCAGCGCTTGATCCGCGGCATCCGACTTCATCGATAGTGCCCACGATTGTTGATGGGCACTATCCTCATGCCACCGCTCGCCGTCCAGGCGGCCCCCAGCGGAGGGTTACTTTATGCAGGCACAACATGCATTTTCAAGGAGACTGCAAAGCGTTTGTACTGACAGTGCGCTCAGGCCGCCAATGCGAACCAACTTGCCGGGATGGCAGTCGCCGGGTTGAACATCCCCGCCCCGGCCGATGAGTACACGCCGGTCGCTGACCCGGCGCACACGGACTTTCTGGTTATTTCGGCACCAGCACGTGAGGTTTCATATGGATTTTCGCATAGTCTAATGCGGTCTTGAGATCATTGTCGGACATCTCGCGGAAGCCGCCTCCTGAGCGACCTTGCCTAGGATCAACGCATTTTCGAGCTCGCTCTCGGACATTTTGGCGAGGTCCGCGTGCTGAACGTACTTACCAAGGCTCAACGCGCTCTTCAGCTTGGCTTTCGAGAAGTCGCCGAGCCCCGCATCCTGAACGTACCGACCGGGGATTAGCGCGGCTCCCCAGAAAAGCAGGCGCTTCACAATAGACACCCGCGAATATGGCTAGGATGGCATCCCAACGGGAAGGAAACAACATGAAGCTGACATCGATGCTCAGGCTCGGCGTCTGCGTGGCGGTGAGCCCATGGACCAGCGCGGCCCTCGCCCAGGCGACCGGAACGGCCCCTCAATGCTGCGGATTGCCCCCGATTCATGATTCGTCCCAGAAATCGATGGTGGGAACCGCGGTGAATTCCACCAGTTCCGACGTCTATTTCACCGGATATGAAGGCAATATTTCCGAAGTCTATTATCCGACCGTCGATACCCTAGCCACGGCCAACATGGAATTCTTGGTCGGTAACGCCGCCAAGACCTTCGTCGACGAAGAGAAGGTGCAGAGTTGGACGGTCACCCAACCCGACCCCAAATCCATGTGTTGGCAAGCGGTCACTAGCAATGCCGGCCATAACTGGCGGATCACCAAGATGATCTTCGCTGATCCATCAAACAACACGCTAATCCAGCAGACCACCTTTCAGGCGCTGAACGGGCAGACCGTCGGGAATTTCAATCTTTACCTCCTATACAAACCCTATCTTAAGAACGCTGCTGCGCACAACAGTGGCTCGACGGTAGCATCCGGCGGCGCCACCTACCTGGTCGCCAGCAGCAGCGACGGTAGCGAATACTCCGCCTTGGGCACTTCGCTGGACTGGACCGTCGAAAACGGCGTCACCATGGTGTCAAGTGGCAATTACGGGGTCAATGCCGGCTGGCAAGATCTGCTGGGCGGCAACCCTCCCGGCCACACGATGAGGTGGGCCTATGGCTCGGCCCCCAACGGCAATGTCGCCCAGATGGGTTGGCTCAAAACAGCCGGCAATTCGGCAACCAGCATCACTTTCACTGTGGCGTTGGGCTTCGGCTCGACGCAAGCCAATGCCATCGCCGCCGCCAACAATACCCTGGGGGAGAATATCTCAAGCCAGCAGACCAGCTATGACGACGCTTGGCACAGCTATGCCGGCGGCCTCAGCACCCAGAACGGCGCCGCTGACAATCAGTACTATCTGTCGGCGATGACGCTGAAGACCATGCAGGACAAGAGCACCGGCAAGAGCAACGGCGCGATGATCGCCGGGATCGGAACCCCCTGGGGTCCCGACGAAGGGGATAATGACCCGGGCGGCTACCACCTGGTCTGGTCGCGCGACATGTACAAATTCGCCAATGCCTTGATTGCCGCCGGAGACGCCGCCTCGGCCACAAGTGCGGTGAACTGGCTCTTCAATGTTGACATGAACCCGTCGACCGGTCGTTTCCCGCAAGACGCCCACGTGGACGGGACGCCCAACCAGGACGCCACGCAAATGGACGAACAGGCGATGCCAATCATTCTAGCCTACCGCTTGGGGCCCTCGGTCTACAACTTGTTGTGGCCGAAGATCCATCTAACTGCCAACTACATCTACAGCAACGGTCCGTGGACCGAGGAGGAGCGCTGGGAGGAAACTAGCGGCTATTCGCCCTCGACGATCGCCGCTGAGGTCGCCGGGCTGGTCGACGCCGCCCAGATCGCCTTGGCCAACAACGATGCCGCCGATGCGGCGAACTGGCTGAACGCCGCCGACTACTGGCAGCAGAACGTCACCGGCTGGACCTACACCACCCAGGGCTGCCCGGACATCAGCAGCAATTGCAACAGCACCAGCATGTATATCATGATCAACACCTCAGGCGCGCAGGGTGGCGGCCTGCCCGGCGGCTGGAATCCGAGCGCTGATCCCAATCAGAATATGTCTATCGACATCGCCAATAACGGCGGGACCCATCGGGCGATCGACATCATTGACGGCGGTTTCCTCGAACTGGTCCGCATGGGGATCAAACGGCCAAACGACCCGACCATCACCAATAGCCTCCTCGCCTATGACACAGTCATCGAGCAGACGATCGGCGGCAACACCGCCTATTTCCGCTACAATTTCGACGGCTATGGCGAGACCAACGCCGGCGGTCCCTTCAACGGTTCCTCCGGCCGCGGCAGGCTGTGGCCGATCTTCGACGCCGAGCGCGGCAATTACCAGATCGCCGCGACCGGAACCGGAAGCGCCGGCTCACCCTATCTGGCCGCGCTAAGGGCATTCTCGACGCCACAGGGCTTCATCTCTGAACAGATTTGGAATTCGAGCGCTAGCCTGCCAGGCGACACGGACGATCCTTCCGGGTGGACCGTGACCACGCCCGTCGGCTACACCCCCGGCGCCATCACCGGTTCTATGGAGCCGCTCAACTGGGCGCAGGGTGAATACATTACTCTGTTGGCCGGTATCGCCGCTGGTAATGTTCTCGATATTCCGCAGGCGGTCTGCGCCCGCTACTATGCCTGCGTACTGACACCGGGCCCCGGTCAGGTTAGAATCGACTTTAACGTAAATGCTATGACCCAATGGGGCCAATATGTATATGTGACGGGTAACACGGAAGTGCTCGGCAACTGGAACACCAACCTCGGTCTTCCTGTCGACTCTACAAGCTATCCGATCTGGAAAAACGCTGTCATCCTCGCCGCCGGCAGCGTCATTCAATACAAATATTATCGCAAGAATCCGGACGGCAGCGTCACCTGGGAATGCTACCCGAGCAGCAGCAAATGTAACGGCAACCGGTCGCTGACGGCGCCGTCTTCCGGCTCGTTCAATATGAACGATACAGTCAGCTGGCAGTGAGCAACTCCGCTGGTCGTTCGTTGCCGGCCAACTTGAAAGTCATGGCGTCGTGTTGGCTTTGCTAGGACGGATGGAGTTTATGTCCGAGCTGGATGGTGCCGTATCGTTCTCGCGGAGCTTTATATTCAATGCTGCCTGCGAAGAGCAATCCAAGGGCCGATGCACTGCTTAAGAATGCCTGGGCTATTTTTGGCACGATTATTTCTGGGGCCAACCGGGCTCGGACTCTTCCCAAGAAGGCGGCGACGGTGAAGATGCTGAGCGACCGCGGCGTTACCATGGCCCGCATCAACTTCGATGTCGGCAAGTTGTCCGCGATAAAGAAGAAGAACGAAAAGGCAATGGGCTATTTCGAAATTGCGCGGATCGGCGCTGAAAGTCAGGGCGCGGAAAAGCTACTGGAGAAGATCGACGCCGCGCTGGTGCAGCTTCCCTAGCCGGCATAAAGCTCACGAGAACGACCAACTGCGAGTTCGCGTTCCAGGAATGCCCGCTACTGGCGCGTTCCTTCCGAACCGTCGCCGACCAGGAAGGGCCGCTTGGGTGAAGGGTTTCGGACGCCGGGCCTTCCCGGGCAGCCCTTGTAGGCCCGGTGTCCGCCCCATTCCGCACATTCTATGGCGTGTACTAAGCGTTTGATTTTGCACGAGGCGCGCGCCACAGATCGAGGCGTCCGGTTCGACTTGGCGACCGGACCGGACGCTCCATCCGGAAGCTTAGGCGCACGAAGGTTGCGGCGCGGCTCAACCCTGCCGCCTGCAGGTCGTGCTGCACGGCTGCACCGAATCGGCCGAGGTCCTGGGCGACGTCTTCACCACCAGGATCGGCCTGAACGAATGGGCCGGCGCCAACCGGACCGTCGTCCTCTGTCCGCAGGCGCATGCCAGGACCGTCGCCGAGCTGCCGTCGTCGCTCTTGCTGACGGGCATTGAGAACGTCAACCCGGCGGGCTGCTGGAACTGGTGGGGTTTTGGCGGCGACGCCCAATACCTGACCAAGAAGGGCGTGCAGGTCGACGCGATCTGGAAGATGATCGAGCGGCTCGAGGGGAGGTAGGCCGCTTCCCTGTTCCGCCTGTTCTTTCCCTGTTACGGCCGATTTCTTTCCCTGTTATGGCCGATTTCTTTCCCTGTTATTTTTCTGCGTGGGCGCATGAGAGTTTACGTACAAAGCCTTGAAAACGTTTGGTTTAGGCCCACGCCAGAGGCCCCCGGCGCGAGACTTTTCCCTGTTCTTTCGCTGTTAGCAGGGAAAACGCCCTTGTCACCCGACGCCGCCGGCGCCGCACCTCCCGCGGCGACCGGAAAGACGTTGGAAACGTCGCCGCCGATGCCCTATGCAACCTCCAACGCGCGAGCGGGCGGGCGCCCTGATCGGGGACTGAGGAGAGCATCGCATGGAAACGGTGTCTCGGCTCGTCGCCGATCCCGCCGCCTGGGCGGCGCTGGCGACCCTGATCGCGATGGAGGTCGTGCTCGGGGTCGACAACCTCGTGTTCATCGCGATCCTTTCGGGCCGGGTCACGGCGAGCCGGCGCGCGCTGGCGCGAAACATCGGCCTGTCGGCCGCCCTCGTCCTGCGCCTCGCGCTGCTCGCCTCCGCGGCGGCGATCGTTCATCTGACCCAGCCGCTCGCGACCGTCCTCGGCCATCCGTTTTCCCTGCGCGACGTCCTGCTGCTGGCGGGCGGCCTGTTTCTCGTCTGGAAGGCGACGACAGAAATTCACGAACGGGTCGATCCGAATGCGGGCGACGAAGAGCCGGCCAACGCCGCGCCGCTCGGCCTCATCGCCGCGTTCGTCCAGATCATGATCATCGACATCGTCTTTTCGGTCGACAGCATCATCACCGCGGTCGGCATGACCAACGAGTTCCCGATCATGGTCGTCGCGGTCGTCGTTGCGGTCGGCGCGATGATGGTCGCCTCCGGCCCGCTCGGCGCGTTCATCCATCGCAATCCGACCGTCCTGATGCTCGCGCTTAGCTTTCTCCTGATGATCGGCATGACGCTGATCGCCGACGGGTTCGGCTTCCACATCGAAAGGGGCTATATTTACGCGGCGATGTTCTTCTCCTCCCTGGTCGAGGCGCTCAATGCGCTCGCCAGGCGCAAAGCCGAGAGGCGGACTTGACGCTGATTTCTCTGCTGCTGTTCGCCGCCGTCTATTTCGCCGCGGTCGCCACGCCCGGGCCGGGCGTCGCGGCCCTCGTCGCGCGCGTGCTCGGTCGGGGCCTCGGCGGAGCGGCCGCGTTCATCGCCGGTTATGTCGTCGGCGACATCGTCTGGCTCGTCGTGGCCGGGACGGGTTTGAGCGTGCTCGCTAGCGCTTTCGCCGGACTGTTCGTCGCGCTGAAATACGCAGGCGCCGCCTATCTCCTCTACGTCGCATGGAAGATGGCGACGGCGCCGGTCGCGGTCGGGGAGGCGGCGCCCGCCGCGTCGCGCGGCTGGCGGGCCTTTCTCGGCTCGCTGTCGCTGACGCTCGGCAATCCGAAGGTGATGATCTTCTTTCTCTCGATCATGCCGCTCGTCGTCGACGTCAGGACGCTGACCCCGCTCGCGATCGGCGAACTGGCGGCGCTCTGCGCGGTCATGTCGTGCACGCTCGCGGCTTACGCGCTCGCCGCGAACCGCGCCCGCGCTCTTTTCCGTTCGGCCCGCGTCATGGGCTTCGCCCATCGCGCCGCGGGCGGCGCATTGGCGGGCGTGGCGGTCGCCGTCGCGACGAGGTGAGCCATGTCGGACCTGCTGGCGATCGGCGAGGCGCTGGTCGAGCTCAACCAGGCGAAGGACGGGGCGCCCTTCGTCCAGGGCTTCGGCGGCGACACGTCGAACGCGATGATCGCGGCGGCCCGGCTCGGCGCGGACGCGGCCTACTTCACCGCGGTGGGCGCCGACCGTTTCGGCCAGGCGCTGACCGAGCTCTGGATGCGCGAAGGCGTCGACGCGAGCCGCATCATGGTCAGCGGCGGGGCCCATACGGGGCTCTATTTCGTCACCCACGGCCCCGAGGGCCACGCGTTCTCCTACTTGCGCGCGGGCTCCGCGGCGAGCAGGATCGGCGAAAGCGATCTGTCGGCCGACCGGGTGCGCGAGACGAAAATCCTGCATCTCTCCGGCATCAGCCAGGCGATCTCGTCCTCGGCCGCCGACGCCGGGTTCGCCGCGATCGACATCGCGCGCGACGCGAAGCGCCTTGTCTCGTACGACCCGAATCTCAGGCTCAAGCTCTGGCCGCTGCGCCGGGCGCGGGCGATCATTCACGAAGCGATGCGCTATAGCGACATCGCGCTTCCGGGCCTCGACGACGCGCTGGCCTTGACCGGATTGAGCGATCCCGACGCGATCGTCGATTTCTACCTGCGCCTCGGCGCGAGCGTCGTGGCGCTCAAGCTCGGCAAGGCTGGCGCGATCGCCGCGACGGCCAAGGCGCGCGAGCGCATTCCGGCCCGCGCCGTCAATGCGATCGACGCCACAGGGGCGGGCGACTGCTTCGACGGCGCCTTCCTCGCCGAATTCGTCCGCTCGGCCGATCCGTTCGCCGCCGCGCGTTTCGCCAACGCCGCCGCCGCGCTCTCGACGCTCGGCTACGGCGCTGTCGCGCCCCTGCCGCGCCGCGCCGACGTCGAAGCCGCTCTGGCGAAGCCCCCATGACGCCGTTCTTTCCGAGCCCCTCGCTGGCGGCCGGCTATCTCTTCGCCTGCGTGCTGCTCGCCGCGACGCCTGGGGCGGACATGGCGGTCTTTCTTTCGCGCACGCTGAGCGGTGGCCGCGCGCAGGGGTTCGGCGCCCAGGCGGGCGCGAACGCGGGCCTTCTCGTCCATTCCATCGCCGCCGCGCTCGGCCTCTCGGCGCTGCTCGCGGCCTCGGCGGAGGCCTATCAGGCGGTCAAGATCGCCGGCGCGCTCTATCTGGTGTGGCTCGCGATCGGCGCGCTGCGCCACGGCGCGGCGCTGAAGATGAAAGCGGAGGGCGGCGGGAGCGTCGGATTGCGTGGGGCGTTCCTGACCGGCCTTCTCGTCAATCTGACCAACCCGAAGATCGTCCTCTTCTTCGTGACCTTCCTGCCGCAGTTCATCGACGCGCGCGATCCGCACGCCGGCGCAAAACTGTTCCTGCTCGGCTTCGGCTTCATCGCCATCACCACGATCGTCAACGCCGTCGTGATTCTGCTCGCCGCGCGCTTCGTCGCCGGCGCGAAGGATAATCCGCGCGCCCTGCGGCTGTTCGACTACGCTTTCGCCGCGCTGATGAGCGCCTTCGCCGCGCGGCTCGTCTGGAGCGAGACGAGATGATAGGAGGATCCCCATGGACTTGCCCGCCTTCCGCGCCTCGCTCGCATCCGCTTCGCCGCCGGTGGGACTAAGTCACGCTCTACGCGCCCTGTGGCTCGATGCCAGGGGCGACTGGGACGGCGCGCATGAAGCAGCGCAGGCGGACGAGGGCGGGGCGGGCGATTGGGTCCACGCCTATTTGCACCGCAAGGAAGGCGACGCCGGCAACGCCGCCTATTGGTACCGCCGCGCCGGCAAGCCCGTCTGCCGGACGTCGCTCGACGACGAGTGGGCGGCGATCGCGGACGCGCTTTTGAAGCCGGCGTAGAAAGGAGCGAATCGCCCCGTGCGCGGCGTCACTTGTTGCCTTGGTCGATGCAGCCCCACCTGACGCAATCGTCGGGATTGCGGCTCAGCCCGTCGGTTTCGTGAATGTTGTAGGGGTAGGGCACGAGAGGGTCCGCGTCTTTGAACACCCTCGGCAGCTGGCTGGCGGGGAGCACGGCCGAGACCTGCGCCGGTATCGTGGGAATGCTTCGGCCCTGGGCCAGGCAGCCAGACGGATATGCCAACGCGACCGCGGCCGCGAGCCAGCGAACATCCAACACTCTCATTCTTGCCTCCTGGGCGTTTGGCGATAAGCCGCGGGGCCGATGATTTCTATTTGATACGTCAGTACTCCGGCGAGGCGCGCCAAGATATTGAATGACATTTTAATGTTGGCGACCCCACGTCAATGTTGGCGACCGTCCGTCCCAGTTGGCTGCTCTTCGGCCGCGGCGCGATGAGCATCGAGGCGCGACGCGCGAGCAGACCCCGCGGCCGCGTTCTTGCCGTCAGCCGAGGTGAGGGCGTGGCACTTGCTGCTGCGGTGGGCGCCCGCGAGCGGGACGCCTCAGTTGTTGTCGACGCAGCCGTACGTCACGCAGTCATTCGGATTGCGGCTCAGTCCATCGGTCTCGTGCTCTTCGGGCGATCCGGCGTAGGCCGGCGACCGGAATCCCAAGACGGGGAACGCCGCCACGGCAGGCTCCGGCGCGAGAGCGGACAGGTGCATCGACCTCGGCGACCCGAGCCGACCTGCCCCGGGAGTTCCCTGCTAGCTCCCTGCTCCCGCGAAATAATCCCCTGCTCGCCGGCGCAGGGAATTTTCGCGGACGCTCTTGAAATCAACGGCGTTTTCGACGCGAATTTCGACGTTTTGGCCCGAAAAGCGAGAAATTCGCTGCTCTTTTCCCTGCTGGCGGGGAATTTGCCGGCGCGCTCGCGATTGCGAAGCCGGGGCTGCGGGGCTAAAGCCGGCACGGATTTCCCTTGCGCCTCGGACACCCTTTGAGCGTCGACGCGGATCAGAGTGCGCCCGCCGCCCGCGATTGTCTGGCCGGAGCCGCGCGCGAGGCCGGGGCGCTCGCGCTCACGTTCTTCCGCCACGGCGCCGCGACGTCGGCCCGAATCAACACGAAGGCGGGCGGCTCCCTGGTCACCGAGGCCGACCTCGCAGCCGACGCTCTCTTGAAAGCGCGCCTCGGCGAGGCCTTTCCTGAGGCGGGCTGGCTGTCCGAGGAGACGGTCGACGACTCAGACCGCCTCGCGCGTCGCGCGCTCATCATCGTCGATCCGATCGACGGCACGCGCGCCTTCGTCGGCGGCGATCCGCGCTGGGCGATTTCGGCCGCGTTGGTAATCGATGGGCGGCCGGTCGCGGGAGTCGTCCATGCGCCGGCGCTCGGCGAGACTTATGCCGCCGCGCGCGGCGCGGGGGCCGAGGTCAACGGCGCGCCGCTCTTCGCCTCGGCCCCTGTCGATCAGCGCCGGCTCACCGCCGCCGGGCCGAAACCGATCCTGCAGGCGATGGGGACCAAGCTCGGCGCGACGGTGGAAATCGCGCCGCGGGTGCCGTCGCTCGCTTATCGGCTCTGCTTGGCGGCGCGCGGCGCGATCCATTTCGCGGTCGCGGCGGGAAATTCGCATGACTGGGACGTCGCCGCCGCGGATCTCCTGCTCGAGGAGGCCGGCGCCTGCCTCGTCGACGCCTCGGGCGAACGGCTGACCTACAATCGTCCGGATGTTCGCCGCGGCCCGTTGCTCGCGACGCCCGACGCGCTGGCGCCGCGATTGCTTGACGTCTTTCGCGCCGCGACCGGCGCAGGAGCATGAAATCGATGCGCGTGCGTTCTCCTGCGGCTTGTGTTTTCGCCGCCGCGAGGGCAAAGCCCGCGCCAAACATTGCTGAAGGAAACCGACTATGACGTCCAAAGAGCCGAAGGCTCACGAGGCGGAGAAGCCGCAGCGTCTGCATCTCGTGTTCGGCGGCGAGTCGAAGTCGCTCGACACGCACGAATTCCGCGACGTCTCCAAGATCGACGTCGTCGGGCTTTTCCCCGATTATGCGAGCGCCGAGCGGGCGTGGCGCGCCAAGGCGCAGCAGACCGTCGACAGCGCCCAGACGCGCTATTTCATCGTCCATCTGCATCGGCTGATCGAACCGGACCTCGCGCCGCCGACGAGGATCGCCTGAGCGTTTCATGGCAAGACGCTTAGGGAGGTCGGAGTTCGGACAGGAGGCGATCGGCCTCCTGCTCGCGGGCTATTTGCGCCTCGTGCATCGCACAGGTCGATTCACGACCGTTCCCAATGATCTCGACGCCTTTGTCAAAGGCAAGCTGCCGCTTATCGCCGCGATGTGGCACGGACAGCATCTGATGATGCCGCTCGCCCGCCCGGCAGCGATGGATCGGCTCGCGGTGCTGATTTCGCGCCACGAGGACGCCGGCGGCCAGGCTATCGCCGCCCGGCGCCTCGGAATCACGCCGATCCGAGGCTCGGGCGGCCCCGTCGATCGGCAATATTACAAGGGAGGTGCGCCCGCCTTGCGGGAGCTGCTGCGCCAGCTCGAATCGGGCTCTTCCGTCGCCCTAACCGCCGACGTGCCGAAGCGCGCCCGGGTCGCGGGCATGGGGATCGTGACCCTGGCCCGGCTTTCGGGCCGCCCGATCGTCCCGACCGCCGTCGTCCTCAGCCGCCGCATCCAGTTCCGCAGCTGGGACCGGGCCACGCTCGGATTGCCGTTCAGCCGCGCGGTCGTGGTTGCGGGCGAATTGATCCGGGTGCCCCCGGACGCTGACGATGCCGGGTTGGAGCGGGCTCGCGTCGCCGTGCAGGAGGGGCTCGACGAAGCCCACCGCCGCGGCTACGCAATGGTTGGCGCAACCGATCCGGGTGCGCATCTGAGAACGGCATGACGACGCCCCTGTCGCTGACCGCCTATCGTCTCCTGACTGCGCTCGCGACGCCGCTCGCCGGCCCCTTCCTGTCGACGCGGCTCAGGCGCGGCAAGGAAGACCCGCGGCGCGTCGCCGAGCGGCGCGGTCGGCCGGGGCTTTCCCGCCCGGCCGGAAGGCTCGTCTGGCTGCACGGCGCGAGCGTCGGCGAGGCTGTCTCGCTGCTGCCTTTCGTCGAGCGCATCACGCGCGGGGGCGCAACCGCGCTCGTGACCACCGGGACGGTCACGTCCGCCGCGCTGCTCGGGCAGCGTCTGCCGCCCGGGGCGCTGCATCAATACGCCCCGCTCGACAGCCCGTTCTTTATGCATCGTTTTCTCGCCCACTGGCGTCCTGACGCGGCCCTGATCGCGGAATCGGAACTGTGGCCGAACATGATCTACGCGGCCAAGCGCGCCGGCTTGCCGCTCGCGATGATCAACGGCCGGATGAGCCAGCGCTCGTTCAACCGCTGGCGAAAGGCGCCCGGCTTCATCGGGTCGCTGCTCGGGCGTTTCGATCTCTGCCTTGCGCGCAGCGACGACGACGGCGAGCGGCTGCTGTCTCTCGGCGCGCCGACGGTCCTCGTGGCCGGCGACATCAAGTTCGACGCGCCGGCTCTGCCTGCCGACCGACGGGAGCTCGCGGAACTCTCGGGCCTGACATCCGGCCGGCAGATCTGGATCGCCGCCTCGACGCACGAGGGCGAGGAGCTGATCGCGGCCGAGGCGCACAAGCGGCTGGCGCGGATCTTTCCGGACGCGCTGACGCTGATCGCCCCGCGCCATCCCGAGCGGGGGGAGGCGATCCTGCGGCAGCTCGAAGCGAAAGGGCTCGTCTGCACGCTGCGCTCGCGCGGCGAGCGCCCCGGACCGGGCGCGGCGGTCTATATCTGCGACACGATCGGCGAGCTTGGACTCTTCTATCGGCTGGCCGGCGTCGTGTTCGTCGGCAAGTCCTTTTCCGGAGGAGGAGGGCAGAACCCGATTGAGCCCGCACGGCTCGCGTCGGCCATCCTGCACGGGCCGAAGGTCGCCAATTTTTCCGAGGTCTATGCGGCGCTCGACCAGACGGGCGGTGCGCTCGAAGTCGCCGACCCCGCAGCTCTCGGCGACACGCTCGTCGGGCTCTTCGCCAATGCGGCGCGGCTGCGGGCGATGGCGCGCGCGGCGTCGGATGCGGTCGAGCGGCGGGCGGGCGCAGTCGACCGTTCGATGAAAGCGCTCGCCCCTTTGTTGCCGATCGCCGGGTCGGGGCGGTGAAGACCCCGGGCTTCTGGCGCCCCGGCCGTCCGACGGCGCTCGCTCGCGCCCTTCAGCCGGTCGGCGCGCTTTATGGCGCGGCGACTGCCCGCCGCATGGCGCGGCCCGGCAGGAGGGCCGAAGCGCCGGTCGTCTGCGTCGGCAATTTTGTCGTCGGCGGCGCCGGCAAGACGCCCGCGGCGATCGCGCTCGCCCGGATGCTGATCGACGACGGCCGGCGGGTCGCGTTTCTTTCGCGCGGCTATGGCGGCGCGAAGCGGGTCGAACCCGTCCGGGTCGACCCGAACGTCCACGACGCCAGGACGGTCGGCGACGAGCCGTTGCTGCTCGCCCGGATCGCGCCTTGCTGGGTCGGGGCGGACCGCGTCAAAGCCGCGACGATGGCGGTCGAGGCGAGGGCGCAGGTCCTTCTGCTCGACGACGGTCTGCAGAATCCGGCGCTCGCGAAGGACCTCGCCTTCGCCGTGGTCGACGGCGAGCAGCGGTTCGGCAACGGCCTGTGCTTTCCCGCCGGCCCCTTGCGCGCGCCGGTCGCGGCGCAGGCGCCGCACGTCGAGGGACTGATCGTGATCGGCGGCGACGAGTCGGCGGCGCTCGCGATCTCGGCGGCCGCGCCCGGAAAGCCGATCCTGCGCGCCAATCTCGAGCCCGACGCCTTCGCCGCCGCGACGCTGATCGGCCGCGAGGTGGTCGCCTTCGCCGGCATCGCGCGTCCGGAAAAGTTCTACGCGACGCTGCGGCGCATCGGCGCCCAGCTCGTCGCGACGCGCGACTTTGCCGATCATCACGTCTTCACGGAGCGCGAGATCGAGGCGCTGACCGACGAGGCGGCGCGGCGCAGCGCACTGCTCGCGACGACAGAGAAGGACCGCGTACGGTTGACCGCACGACAGGCGCAGGCGGTCGTCACGCTTCCCGTCATGCTGCGCTTCGACGAGCCGTCGGCCGCGCGGGAGATGCTGCGTCGGGCCTTGAGCGGATGATTGGGCCGACCGGAATGGACGGGCTCACCATCAGACTCGCCAAGCCATCAGATCAATCGGAGCTGCGCCGGGCGGTCGTTGAGCTCCAGGAGCACGAACGGCGCTTGCACGCCACGCGACTGCCGGGCGAAGCCATCGCCGATGCTTATCTTGCGTGGATTCTCGCGCAAGCGGCGGAGAGGGGCGCCGTCTTCGTCGCAGAATCCCCCAATGCGTTCGCCGGCTTCGCCGCCGGTTGGATTGAGGACGAGGCCAACATCGCCGAGACGCGGGATTCGACCCGCTTCGGCCTCGTTTCCGACATCTGCGTTCTGGCGCCGTATCGGGGCCGCCGAATCGCCTCCAGTCTGCTGGAAGCTCTGGAGACGCTTTTTCTTCGCGACGGCGTTTCGCGCATCCGGATCGGCGCGCTAGCGTCAAACGCAGCCGCGCGGGCGAGCTACGAGCGTTCGGGCTTCGCCCCCTACGAGGTCGTCTACGAGAAGCTCATCGGGCCGGCGGGTGGATGAGGGCTCGAAAGCAGGCGCAAAGCGATGCTCAAGAAACCGCTGCCGCCGACCTATTTTCTCGCGAGCCTCGCCCTCATGGCGGCGCTCGCCTTCGCGCTGCCGATCGCGTCGCTGCTCACGGGGTGGCAGCGGGCGATGGGGCTCGTCCCGATCGCGGCGGGCGTCTGGCTCAATCTTGCGGCCGACCGCGCCTTCAAGGATCTCGGGACCACGGTCAAGCCGTTCGAGCGCTCGTCGGCGCTGGCGACCGACGGCGTGTTCCGCCTGAGCCGCAACCCGATGTATCTCGGCATGGTCCTGATCCTCATCGGCGCCGCGATGCTGCTCGGCGCCCTCACGCCGTTCCTGGTCGCCGCCGGCTTCGCGGCGATCATCGAGACCCGCTTCATTCCGGCCGAGGAGCGGTTGCTGGCCGAGGCGTTCGGCGACGCCTGGACGGCATACCGGAAGAGGACGCGACGGTGGCTCTGAGGATGCGGCGCAACTGAGGGGCTGCACCCGCCGCGCGACTGGCAAATCCTGGCGCGTGGAAATCTGTGATGCTGACGGGACGCTTTCGGTCAACCGCTACGGCGGCCGCGAGCGGGCGCAGCTCAGGGTGGTCGACGTGGCGGAAGCGGGGCGGTAGGGAGGCTGAATTCCCTGCTTCGCAGGGATTCCGCAGGGAATTTCGATTGAATCGGGAAAAACCGCCGCCAAAAGCCCAGGGATTCGAGAGGGTTGCGCGATAATTCCCTGCGCGAGGTAACTCCCAAGCTGGGGTGAGTCTCATTAGCAACAGTTTTCGTGAAAACGCCTGGAGGCGCGCGATTTTTCGGGACGTGGGGTGGGGAAACATGAGTCAACGTATGGATGATTCTCCCGCCCGAGATTCGCGACCTGGTCACCGCGCTGCGGCGCGAGATTGAGGTTTTGCG
>Ga0074044_10002617_pt1 | contig 15694 bp, 10 predicted proteins | sample BogForMeECP23OM1_FD_94443 | JGI IMG/M metagenome (GOLD analysis project Ga0074044, IMG submission 94443) | Bog forest soil microbial communities from Calvert Island, British Columbia, Canada - Bog Forest MetaG ECP23OM1 | ecosystem: Environmental > Terrestrial > Soil > Wetlands ...
GCTTTACGATTCCGACAAAAACCGACTTTTCGGCTCGGAGCACTACAAGTCGGACCGTTCTATCACTCAGCCTAGTCCATGGGCGGAAGGCGACTTCGAAGAGAAGATGGCCATGCTACTCCGGTGGGCCAACGCGCTTAATCGCTCCGTTCCTGCGTTTCAGGATGCACAAAACCTTCTTGAAAGCGAGGACTCGGTCATTGGGGCACGTCGTCCGCCGCGCCAAGCGTCTGAACTAAAATCCTCAGCAAGGGCTGTTGAGAAGATCCTTTGGTGAGCTTTAAGCCTGAGTTTTTCCGCAGCCTGCTAGATCTAGCGGGAAATGTTCTGTAACCTAATGATTTTAATAGATCGGGCAAAACAGGGGGGGTGGGGGTACTACGAGAATCGCGCCCCGTACTTCACCTCCGGATAAGCCCGGTCAAACAAGACCCAAAGCGCTCCGATCACGACGAAAACGAGGTAGCTTCCCTCCGGCCCAACCGAGCCGCCCGTAAGCCATTCGGGACCGTGAAAGCTGGAGCTGATCAGGTGTCCGGGCAGAAGCGCACCGCTGTCGGGAACGGAGTACAGAAAGGTCTCGCCCCAATCCCAAGCCATATGGAAGCCGACGGCCCACCACAAATCGCCCGTCCGTCGCAGCGTCAAACAAAAGAAGAAGCCGATCAATCCCACCGCCACCAGCCCAGTCGTAGTTTCTCCCGGATTGCGGCCGTGGACGTAACCGAACAGAGCCGAGAGAAACGCAGCCACCAGCCAGAAATTCATCCCCTGAGAGAGCACCCATTGCGAGTAGCCGCGCATCAGGAAATCTTCAAAGACTGCTGCGAATAGAAAAAGCAGCGCGTAGAACGCGGCAAATTTCCAGACGCGCGCACCGTGCAGTTCCAACGCGCCGAATTCCAACGCGCCGGTTACGCGCAACGCCAGAATCAGGACGCTGAGGGATGCGATGCCCCACAGCGTCCCGCTCCCGAAATTTCGTCCGAACGCGCGCCGCAGCGGCAGGCCGAAGTCGCCAAATGGACGATCTTCAATGCGGGCCATCACGAAACCAGGCAAGATCGCGGCCAGCATCATGCAGGCTTCGATCATCATGCGCCACCAGAGGACACCCAGATACAACTGGAGCGACACGACCAGCCAGCCTTCGATCTGGAAAACAATCCACGCCATGGCGAGGTAAAGCAGCCAGCGCGTGCCCAGATAAATTCCCTTCGGGCCGGGAAAAACGCCGCGCAGCAGAGAATCGCGGCCATCGCTTGTCGTTGATAAACTCGTGGTTGATAAGGACGGTAGAGACAACGGCAAAGACGCAGGTGAAACGGAAGGCGCAGTCGGCTTTGCGTCATGGGCCGCGACTGGCGGCTCCGGCTCCGCGGAAGATGGTGACAACGGTTTGTTATCCATCTTTAGTTATCCAATGCTGTCCCGGACATGGTAAAACACTCGGTCCTGCTTTGTTGCGCCAATGTTGCGGCGATTCCTTCATTCCGATGCTTTCCGCGCCCCGCAGTTGTTCGCGGCCGCGCTGCTGTTGGTCTATCTGATGCAGTGCGTCTGGCTGGTGCGCGTGCAGACGTTGCGCGCCTCGGCACCGGACTCCGACCGCGATCTACGCATCTACCTGGGCCTTGAGCAGTGGAAAGGCGGCGCGATCGCGGGAACGCCCGAATCGTTGCGCTCGGAAGCTGTCACCGGCGTGCCTTCCGCGGGACGCGCCGGCCATCTCCGCGTGCGCGACGGATACGATCAGGACCGCTCACCGCTCTATTACCTGGTCGCCGCGGCACCGTTGCTGCTGCGCCCCGCATCGTGGTTGCCGGAATCGCTTCAGCCGTTGCTGGCCGCGTCACCGTATCTGTTCTTCGGCGCCATGCTCGGAGCCTCGCTTTGGTATGTCGGCCGCCGTCTCTACAGCAACGCTGGCGGATACATCGCGCTCGCACTCTACTGCTTTTCGCCCGCCATAATTGTCAACGCGGCGGGCACGCAGAGCATGGGTGAATTGGGTGCGGTGTGGGGAGCGTTCGGAACCATCTTCACTGCCATCGCCGTGGCGCACACACTCTACGCTCCCCGCGAAGTTGTGCTCTGGAACTGGCGACGCATTCTGCTTCTGGGTTTATCCCTGGTACTGGCAGCGGGTAACCAGTTTTCGCTCGCAATGCTGGCGGTGGTAATTTTGCCGCTCATGTTCTGGGTGGCGCCAGTCCGGCCGCGCAGCGTGCTCGCCATCTGGACCACCGCAATCGCGGTCGGTGCGGTGCTGTTATTTGCCGCCTACTTTTTCGAACCTGCATTGTTCCGGCAAGGAATGCTGCACGGGCGCTGGATCGACTTCGAACCCGCGGCGTTTGGGATTGCGGTTTCATATCGCAACGCATTGGAGCCGATCTTCGTCGGTAGTCCACCGCTGATGGTCGCCCTGCCCGTGGCGCTGGTTGCGTACTTCGGATGGAAGCGTACCCGCTATTTCGGCAACACCGCGCCGCTTCTGACCGCGGCACTGCTGCTGATCCTGGGGCTGGGCGCTCCCAATTTTCCGGGACAGGGATTCCATCTGACCATGCTCGTGTTCCTTTTCGTCTTCGTCGCCGGAGTGTTCGCCGATCTGCTGGAGACGCAACAGAGCTTGCTGGTGACGGCTGGTCTGTGCGGATTGCTGAGCGCCTCCGCGATCTGGAACCTGTGGCAGTTGGCCCGTCTGATGTAGCGACGGTTGAATAGCAAGGAATCACGCAGGTTAAGAATAACGCTTACAATATTGGAAAAGATCGACTATGAGCACCACGACCCAGACTCCCACACCGAAGACCATCTACGTGACCCGCACTGGCCTCCCGCTCAGCTTCAGGTTCGAGTGGCCTTTCCGGCACGCGACCTCCGGCGCAGACTTCGACGTCCTACATACGGTGATCACGCTCGAAAATTCCAATGGCCTGCGCGCGCTGGTGGCCGTGAACCTTTCCGCTACGCTGCGAGAAGTGCTGCCTTCACTTGAACCGAAGGACACGGAAGGTCCGGTGATCAATGCCCTGCGCAAGGAGGTCGACCACAAGCAAACGGAGTTTGCAAAATCCGGCAAGTTGGTGCCGCTGCCGCTCTCTAGCCGCCACTACAGCTTCAAGCTCAAGCAGTGGGCATTCGGCAAGGCCACCGACGAAGAAATCGCCCGCATGATCGAGCGCAAGGTGTATTGGCAGACGCGTCTGGCAGGCGGAGATGTGTGGCCGGGCGACCCGACCGAGGCGCTCTACTTAGACACCAGCACCGATCACATTGCCGAGATCGCCGCCGGACTCGGGCAGCAGGGACTTTTCACCATGGCCCGGCGCTACGCCACCGCGCTTCCCGCGTTGATGGACCAGCAAGATCGCTTCGAATCGGAAATGGTGGTAGCGCTACAGCAGTTGGAAGAAAAACATGCGTTCGAGCGCGGCTAAAGCCGTTCCGCCTACCACACGCGGCAAGCGTTCTCCCGCACCATCGGCTGCCCGGGTTTGCAGTGGAACGCTTCACGAAATTCTTTCATGTTGGCGGCCACGCCATTGGCGCGGTACTTCTCCGGCGAGTGCGGATCGACCGTTGCCCGCAGTCGCTTATCTTCATCGCGCTCGTTCGTGCACCAACTTTGCCCGTAGGCGACGAAGAAGCGCTGCTCAGGTGTGAGACCATCCAGTGGCTCCAGTTTTTGATTCTTCCTGTCTTCCTTCCACGCCAGGTAAGCGAGCAGCGTTCCGCCTAAATCCGCCAGATCTTCGCCGTTGGTTAGTTTGCCATTGATCTTGATGTCGTCGATGATGGTGTATCCGGAATATTGGTCAACCACGCATTTGGCACGCTGTTCAAATTCCTTGCGGTCGGCCTCGGTCCACCAGTTGCGCAAATTTCCCTGCGCGTCGAACTGGCTGCCCTCGTCGTCAAAGGCATGGGTGAGTTCGTGTCCCATTGTGGCGCCGGTGTCACCGTAGTTGGGTGCAGCGTCGGAAAGTGCGCTGAACAACGGCGGCTGCAGTACGCCCGCGGGAAAGTTGATGTCGTTTCTCTGCGGATCGTAATCGGCATTAACGGTGGGCGGCGTCATGTCCCACTCTTTGCGGTCCACGGGCTTGCCGATTTTGGCGAGCCAGCGGTGAAACTCGAACCAGGAAGCACGTTCCGAGTTCCCGATTTCGTCGCCGCGCACGATCTCGAGTTTGCTGTAGTCGCGCCAGTCGTCGGGATAACCGATCTTGTTCGCGATCGCGTGTAACTTAGCGAGCGCCTGCTCCTTGGTCGCCGCTCCCATCCATGGAAGCGCCTGGATCTCGCTCTGCATGGCCGCTTCGATTTCCTGCACCATCTTCAGCGCTGCCTGCTTCGCTTCCGGACTGAAGTACTTCGCCACATATACCTGGCCCAGCGCCTCCCCCAGATCGTTATCCACGTCATTGGTGCACCGCTTCCAGCGTGGTGGAAGTTCCTCCCGACCACGCAGAGTTTTGCCGTAGAAATCAAAATTTTCTCTTACGAACGCGGCGGAAAGGTCGGTGGCCGCGTCGTGTGCGACGTGCCATCGGAGATATGTTTTCCAGTCGTCCAGACTTTCCTTTTCGATCTCTTCACTCATGACATGGAAGTAGTCGGGCGTGACCACGTTCAGCGTTTCTAGCGATCCCGTGCCGGTTTTTGCGAAATACGTACCCCAGCCGAAAGATGGCGTCAGTTTCTGCAGGTCCTCAACTCTCATTTTGTGATAAAGGCTCGGTGGATCGCGCCGTTCGACCCGGGTCATTTGGCCTTTGGCTAATGCAGTCTCGATGCGCATCACGGTCGTTGCTTTGCTGGCGGCATCCGTTCGATTATCCCCCAGCAACTCGAACATCCGGGCAACGTGCGCCAAGTACGCTTTGCGCAGCTCCTCTGACTTGGGGTCGTCCTTTAAATAGTAATCGCGATCCGGCAGACCGAGTCCGCCCTGATCGGCTTCGGCGATCACCTGAGTCGAGTCCTTAAAGTCCTGATTCGTGCGGAAGGTGAACAACGTGCCTCCGCCCTCGAGCGACGGCGGAAATTGGGCGGTCGCGATATATTGGGGCAAATCCTGTTTCGATTTCAGACCCTCGATGCGTTCCAATTCCGGCAACAACGGCTTGGCTCCCAGCTTCTCAATGGCCGTTTCATCCATGCATGACGCGTAGTAATCACCGATTTTCTGCGTTACCGCATCCCGCGGGCGGTTCGGTCTGGCGGCTTCTTCCAAAATCGTCCTCAGCTGTGCCCGGTTCTCGTCCTGGAGCTTGCCATACGTGCCCCAACTCGATTGGTCGGGAGGAATCGGATTGTGTTTTATCCACTCGCCACATGAGTATGTGTAGAGATCGACGCAGGGATCAACGGTTCGATCCATGGCGGAAACATCGAGCACGGGCTCGGAGGAAGAGTGTTGGGCACAGGCGGGCACGGCGGCCGCAAGGGCCGGCAGCATGAGAGCGAAAATTTTCCATCGCATAAGGTTGTACACGCAAAACCGCTTTCTGAGATTATCGCTTTGTTCAAAACTTAGCCAGTGTCACCGACCGGTCGATGGTGGGGCACACCTGGACTCCAGGTAGTCAGACGTGAGCATTGGGCTTTGGTTAGGGAAGTTGTCGAGAAATTCGGCAGGTATTGGGCCACCGATGAGCCGTGCCGAGAGCTGGGCGATCTTCTGAACAAATAGTTTCAGGACGAAGAGGAGCGTCGGCGCTGACATTCTCCGCCATGGCGTACTCTACCTTAGTAGACCCACGTTGGTATCCCACTTAGTTACCGCACCTCACTTGTTATGCTCTACCTATTACTCCCTAGGTTTCGACGCCGACGTGGCAGACTCGACCCACGATGTAGTCTCCGGAATTCTGACCGTGTCCTATGATTATTACTTCAATTGGGAAGGTCGGGTTGTGAGGACGCAGGATCAGGTGGCTGTCCGCGATTTCGACATATCTGATCTTGCAAGCCTGATCTTTACGCACCGCGTACATGTTCACTTCGCCCTTGCGGTAGGGAGTCATGGAATTATAGTGGCGGTCGAGCAGCAGGGTGGCGCCGGGCATAGTACGGGGATACATGCTCATCCCTTCCTGGGTATCCACCTTGATGATCACAAAGCGTTCCCAGTGGCTGCGGTCGCCATCCATCTCCTCCTTGATGCGCTTCAGAAAGCTCTTCTTGAACTTCAGAATATCTTTGACATGCATGCTCATGATCACCGCTTCGGAGGCCGCGATATGCGGGTCTGCGACGGCCACGTTGTCGAATTCGTCCTCGCCCGGCGGGAGGATCGAAGCGCGTTTGTTGACTTCGGCGGGGTCGATGAGATCCAACACGGAAAGATGCTGCACGTTCAAGACTTTGTCCATGCCCTCCAGGCTGAGACCGCGTTTGCGGTTCAGGAAGTTGGAGATATGGGCTTGCTTAAAACCGGTCTGCTCCGCCAAACGCAAGCCAGTGAGATTCCCTGCGTCAATGCGTTCCCAAAGAGCCTTGCGGAGATTTTCTTGAAGCATGCGGAATTTCATCGCCGGAGTATATCACGCGAGAATAGCCGAGTGCTATTATCAATATAAGTATAACAGCCGGAAGGGAATAGAGTTCTTGACTTAGTAATTTTAAAGCTATACAATAAGATCATTATATGTCTCATAATGCACTTACACTGGAAGAAAGGTTATCCGCCATGATAGAAGTAGAATTGCACGAAAACGAGGAGAAGAGCTTCGGGGAATTCCGCCGGAAGGTACGGTCGGCGGAAGTGCTCTCGGCAGCAATGCAGCGGCTGTTGCAGGCCGTTCACTTCAATGGGCGTTTAAGCGTGGTTGTGCAGAACGGGCAGGTGCTCAAGTCTGGCTACGAGGAGGGTTACTTCCGGCAAGCGGAGACAGAATCTGCAAGGCTGCAGTAACTGCTTTATCCCTAACTAAATAGCACAACAGGTCATCGTAAGAGAAACGAGCCCTGGGCCGAGAAATCGGTACCGGGGCTTTTTTAGTTTAGCGTTTGTTCATTTTCTAAAGAGAGGCAATCATGAATTTCATAAACGATAGGGAAGGCCAGGAGAAGCATGTCGAGCTGAAGTATTGCGAGCGGTGCGGCGGGTTGTGGCTACGTCCGGAGGGAACAGATGGAGTGTATTGCGCGAGTTGTCGACTGCGTTTGGCAGCGATGCGAGACCCGGGGGAGCCGTCGCCTTACAAAGCGCGGCGGAGCCGCAGAGGGCGGGTAAAGGAAGAAGCAACGGACGTTCGAAAGGGCGCCCAAGAAGATGTTCAAGGAGAAGAGTTACAGAACATGGGCCAGATTGATTGTCTGCAGGGTATGGCTGCGATGGAGGTGTGGGGATGACGAGGGCACAAACGGTAAGTACACAAGTGACGAGCACACTTACTTGGAGCCTGATGGGGCAGTCGGAACCGCCGCCGTCGTCGATTGTGTTCGGCGAGACGGAAATTGGACTGTGGCCCTATCGACGGCGGACAATCGCGCTGCTGCGGCGGTATGCCCGGTCTTCGGTCGAGGTGGGAAGGCTACCATCTCTGCTGGGGCGCGAGTTCTTCCGGTCACGGGTAACGTCGTACACCATGAGAAACTTTGAAGACGTCGTGATTTTTGTGACTGATATGGAGCATGCGATCGAGAAGCTGAACGCACTCGAAAAGAAAATCCTGGCGATGTATGTTCTGGAGGAATATACGATTCCCGAGGTCTCAAGGCTAATGAGTTCTAACCAGAGAATGGTCGAGCGGCTCGTCCAGGATGCCCTCGACCGACTCTCGCGGGTCCTGCTGGCGGGTGGCTTGATGGATGAATTGCCTCTGGCGACTCGGGGGCGGAAAAGTTGTCAAGAGGGTAAAAATTACAATTTCGAGGTAAGTGACTCAAAAGAAGGCAAAAATAAATTCCGGAAATTTGTCGGTACACCCCCCTCCAATTTGATATCCTAGACTTAAGAGTCGAAAAAAAGAAAAACTCTGAAGGGCGCGACGCAAATCGCGCCCTTTTTCTATTTTGGGCAGGCGGACGGCGTTGTGCGAGGAGGCCCAGTTGGTGACGGGAAAGGTGACGTAGAATCAGAGTAATCGTCCGAAGCGGATCGAGGAGGGCGACGGGAAAACGAACGGAACGCTGCATGGATATGAGTTGGGTGACGGAACGAGTTGCACTGGGTGGCGGGATCTGGAATGCGCGGAACATGGAAGAACTGGCGCAGGCTGGCGTAACCCATGTGCTCAACATGCAACTGGAGTTCGACGATCGACCGCTCGCGGAACCGCACGGGATCCGGGTGCTGTGGAATCCGACTGACGACGATTTTCTGCCCAAGCCTCCGGAGCTGCTGAAACGGGGCGTGGATTTTGCGTTGGAAGCGCTTGATGACCCGAATGCAAGGCTTTACGTTCACTGCGCCGCGGGGGTGCACCGTGCTCCGATGATGACGCTGGCGATATTATGTGCGATAGAGTGGGAACTGGATCCGGCGATGGTGCTGATCGAGACGAGACGGCCGGTGGTTGACTTCGCGGACGTGTATGTGGAGAGCGTGCGGCGATTTCTGGAGTCGCGAGTGGAGAGCGGGCCGCGGAGTTCAGACTAACCATCAGGTTAACTATCGGAATTCAGCGGGGAGGGAATTTGGTGCTCTTCGGATTTCCTCAGTGTGGTGGCGACAGAAGTCGGAGGCTCGAACCACAGGGGACACGGAGGAGAACAGGGGAAACCGGTAAGGGTGCCGCTCGGGAGAGCGGCTTTCTTATTGGGGCGAATCAGGGTTGCGTGTACTCACGAGGAGAGAAGAAGAGATGCCCAGATGGTTGGCGTTGAATAACAAGCGTTTCTCGAAGGCGGCGGAGGTAGCGCTTTCCCTGATGCTGGCGCTACTGGTGACGTTGGCGCTCTCGACCACGTTGCAGGCACAAGGGCCGGCGCTCACAACGATCAGCAGCACGGTGTATCGGGCTGATGGAACCGCCGCATCGGGTATGGTGTTGATTTCATGGCCGTCGTTCCAGACCGCGGAGGGAGACGCGGTGGCGGCGGGGAATCTGAGTGTGACGATCGGACCGCTGGGCGCGTTTACCGCGCAACTTGTTCCGAACGTGGGGGCGTCTCCGGCAGGAACTTACTATGTCGTGGTTTTTCAACTGGATGATGGAACGGTCCGGACAGAATATTGGGCGGTTCCGGCAACATCGCCGACAACGATTGCCGCAGTTGTCACGACGCCGGGCACAGGGTTGGGGAACCTGATCGCGACGCAACAGTACGTGAATGCGATGGACGCCACGATGGTGCACCTGGCAGGAACGGAGACGATCACCGGCACGAAGGAGTTTACCGTGCCTCCGTCGCTTCCGACGCCGGTGGGAACTAATGACGCTGCCAACAAGGGCTATGTAGATACGGCGGTGTCGACGGTAGGTGCGGGAGCGTACGTCCCTCTCGCAGGTGGCACCATGAGTGGCCCACTAACCCTTCCCGCGGATCCGGCCGCGCCTAACCAGGCTGCTGACCGGCATTATGTGGACAACGGGCTCTTGGCGAAAGCGGATCTGGTGAATGGGACGGTTCCGTCCGGCGAACTAGGATCGGGAGTGCCCAGCTCAACTACCTGCTTAACCGGTAACTCCACGTGGGGAGCTTGCGGTGGTGGGGCGCCGGCCGGGATCACTTACGCCTCGACGGCGCAGAACTGGTCCCAGACCTCGACCACGGCGTTGACTGGATGTTCGACGGGCGTCAGTTGCGTGACGCAGACGTTGACCCTCTCGCCTTGTCCGCCCGGACTCGATGTTTCTGGGCATGGCATGTACGACGTCTACCTGTCTGACTCCAACCCTGAGTCGGTACTGGTGACCGGCGGGTCTACCGCATCCTGCCCGTCATCCGCGACGATTGCCTTTGTTCCTTACTTTTCGCATTCGGCCTACACGGTCGAGTCGGCGTCTTCCGGTATTCAGGAAACGATCAACCTTGCTTGTGGTGCAACAGGGACTTCATACTACAACGCCCAGTGCAACGTAACGGTTCCGGCGAACGGGGGACCATCGGGATCAGGCTATGTCCATCCGCTCAACACCTACAATGTCTACGGAACGATCTTCTTCCATGCCAACCAATCTGTGTTGAGTGGCTATGGCACGTCGCTCAACTGTTTGGGACGCGGCGCATGCCTACAGGTTGGAGACTTGGTATCCTCTTCCGATTATCTCGACTCGGTGGTGAAAGGCTTCCAGTTCCGCGCACCAACCGCCTACACTTCGCCTGGGTGGAATCCCTTCATTGGCAACCCGATCTCGAACACCGTCCGAACTGCGGGCACTCCTGGAACGGCGACCATTACTACGGGAACGACGGTGCACGGTTTTCGTCCGGGGGACATGGTGACCATTGAATTCACCGACCAGAACGGCTACTGGGGTGACGCCGTGGTTAGTACAGTTCCTACGCCTACTACGTTCACCTACCAGAAGCCGGGAACGAGCACAGCCCTTGCCTCGAACAACACGCCGGGGGGAGTCGCGCTCGCCTACGACGCGATCCTAGACAACGCCAACGGGACACGTTTCACCGACATCACGTACGACGGCTCGGGAGCATGGTATTTCGACAACTTCTTCGACCTCTGGGATGACGAAGCCGCGGTGATTGACCATTTCAATGGCGGCGGCAACACCACGATTATGAGTTCCCAATACTGGGAAGGCTCGTTCATCTATGTAGGCTGCAACCAAGGCAACCACAGCATCGCTCCGGTGATTAGCCTACGCGACTCAAACATCACGGCCGGCTATGCAGCGGGGATTACCGACTACTGCTCGAACGGGCTCTACGTCGAGAACACAGTACTGCAAGCCACGGGCGCGTGGCAGTTCAACGTGTCCAACTACAACGGAAACTATCAGGGCGCGTATCTTAAGAATATCTACTCGGAGACCGGGTTGAACGCGAACCCCGTCAGCTCGCCGCGGTCCCCGTGGCCGGGTTTGGGCATTGCTGGATTGATCGAAGGCACGACGAGCCAGGGAGGATTGGGATTCCAGATTGAAGGCGCTGGGACATTGAGTGGCATCTTCCCCACGGGTGGCACCGGGTCGACCCCTTATTCATATTTTATCGTTGCCCATGACACGACCGCGGGCACCCAGACCTCTCCGATGCAGATTCTCAACTGGGCGTCGACGGGAAGCGATTCCATCCCGGTGAAGTGGCCACGCATTGCCAACGGTACGGATACCATCACGTACGATGTGATCCGCATGGCGCCGCCAACTCTAGTTAACGGCGTTTTTGGACCGTACTATGGCGGGTGTACGGGTGGTACTGACGGGGCATGCGGTTCGGTTGCAACCGGAATATCTCAAGCGACGGCTTGTTCTGGCACTTTGGTCTGCACCTACACCGACACGGGTTCGTCAACGACTTTGGCATACACGGTACTACAAGGAAATTATTCCGGAATCATCGAGTTCTGGCCCGGTGCATTGGTTGCGATAAGTGGCGGCACATCGGTGGAGAACGAACAGTACCCAGTAGTTGGAATCGGAACCGCAAATAACGCCATTCAGAACGCTCCGATCTGTAGTCATTACGGTGTAGCGGGAGCGGGTGGATTCAGCTCATGTCTGGCGAGCGTCAACAGCATCTCAAATCAGACAGCTACGATCTTGTCGGATGGCGGTCCGCACAATGGGCCGAATCCCGGATTTACGGGGCGTTTGAACTTCTCCGTTAGTCCTTATTCTGCATTAGTCGGTTATGGTCAGATCATCACCCTGGTAGATTCCAACGCAGCGCTGACAGAAGCGACTGGAACTTACCGTCGTCCGGCCAGTGCGAGCGACACGTGGATTGGGCTAGATAGCCAAACTGCCTCGAACGCCGCGCAACTTGCTTTCGGTTCTCCGGTGGCAATCTCGAATTACATCAACAATACGGGTAGCACTGGGTCGGGATGGCTGGAGAGGTTGAGCGCAGCGCTGAAAGAGTTCAACGTTCCAGCAAAGTTCGATCAGGGCGTTACGCTGGCTGGACTGTCGAATGGTTGCCTCAATGTTGCGTCTGGAGTGATTGCATCCACGGGAAGTCCGTGCGGATCTGGCGGTGGAGGGGTCAGTTCGGTGTTTGGGCGGTCGGGGGCGGTGGTGGCGGCCAGTGGGGACTACACGGTAGCGCAGGTAACGGGGGCAGCGGTGGATGCATCAGTTGTCCACCTGGCAAACACGGAGACGATCACTGGGGCGAAGAACTTCACGAACAATGTGGCGGTAAGCGGGAACTTGTTATTGCCGCAGGGAAATGGGTACGTTCCCGCAGTCGGCGGCATTGGACTGGACACAGCGGCCGGGTTGCCGGTGGTGAACATTGGCGGCACAACGCAGCAGGTTGCATTGACGAGTTCAAATATCAGCGGGCAAGCGGGGACGGCGCTGGCGCTGGCGGTTGCTCCGACGCAGTGCAGCGGGTCGTTTGCCACGGGCATTGCGGCGAATGGAAATGCGAATTGTGCAATTGCGGATGTTATCCAGTTGCATGAAACTGCGGCGCCGACGGGGATTCCCAACTGGGGGGAATTCTGGTTCGATTCGACGTACCACGCTCCGTTCTTCATTGACAATAATGGGCAAGCTGTACAGCTGGGGCTGACTAACCTGTTTAACTCGGACCCAGGCGGCGATGTTGCGGACAATCTTGAAGAACGCAACGGAGGCAGCGCGCAAAACCTGCGGGTGTATTCGAGTTATACGAATGGCGGCGCGACGTGGACGCGGATGTCGCTGGGATCGGAAGCGATCGGCAGCACCAATTACAACGTTTTACGCAGCGAGGACGCGACCAGCGGGAATGCCCTCAGTTTAGGCATGCACATTGGCTCCAGCATTAAATGGTTTTTTTCTTCGGATGGGACCTTTAAGCCGAATTCCGATTACAGTTACGACATTGGGACCGACACCGGACAGGCGGTGCGAAGCGTATTCGCGAAGACGTCGTTCAACATATATAGCTCGGGTCGTCAGGATTTTGAGTTCCTGAACGATGCCACGAACGGTACGACGCTAAACCAGCTCGCGGTATACAACAGCGGCGCCGCGGGGGTGCAGACCGCGGCGACTACGAGCACGGATGGAGTAGTAGGTATCGTCAGCAGTGGGGCGGGCACGACTAACAGAGCAGTGATCACGTGGGCTGGGGTGGCGGCATGTAATTTCGATGCTGCCAATCCGATCGCGGGAGACTATGTAGTCGCCAGCACCACGGCGGCTGGGAAGTGCCACGACACGGGATCGACCACCCGGCCGACTGCGGCGCAGGTGATCGGGCGGATAGAAAGTGGCGAGGTGCGAGTAAGCCTGGGAGCTCCGAGCGGAAGTGGCGCGGTCAGTTCGGTTTTTGGACGTTCGGGGACGGTGACAGCGGCGACGGGCGACTATTCGGTGTCTCAGGTTACTGGGGCGGCGGTGGACTCTACGGTCGTTCACCTGGCGGGAACGGAGACGATTAGTGGGTCGAAGACATTTTCGAGCGACGTTAGTCTGAGTGGGAACCTTAACGTTGCGGGGAATATCAACCAGACGGGCAGCGGGCCGACGCAGTGGTCAGGGCAGGAGTGGACGGGAACGACAGTCACGGTGCCGAGCGGGATGGCTTTCTCGCTGGGTGTGGGGTCAGACGGCGGTTTCAGGTGTCAGCTGACGAGCGGGGCGTCTTGTATGTCGGCATCGGTGCTGACAACCGGAACACTGCCCCATGCACAGTTGCCAGCGTTGGTGAGCGGTGACATCCCGAACAATGCGGCCAATACGACGGGGACAGCGGCGAACGTCAGCGGGACGCCGGCACTGCCGAGCGGGACAGCGGGGACTACGCAGAGCGCCGGGGATAACTCGACGAAGCTGGCGACGACGGCCTACGTGCGCAGCGAGATTCAGATGGCCTGGTCATGCCCGGTTGCCGGAACGACGGCAGTAGTGAGCTATTGTAACTGGACGCTGCCGGCGGCGATCACGATAACCGGCTTCGATCTCGCGGCTGGCACTGCTGCGGCTGGATGTACTACGTATCCGACACTGCAGGTGTGGGATGGAACGGCGAATGCGGAAGTGGGAAGCTATTCCATCCCTTTTACTTCCGGCGCCAATTTTTTTACCCAGGTCATTGGGAGCACGAACGTAGCGTCCGGCCATTTTCTGCGGCTGAAGATCACTACTGCCGGTGCGGGATGCACCACCAATGCAGCCGGAGTCGTCGGCACCCTAACCTACCAGATGCAGAACTAGCAGAGCCACCGAATCAAGAAAACCATGATGAAACAGTTGCTATTGCTTCTATTGCTAGGAGCGCCGCTGGCGTGTGCCTCCAATTATTACGTTGACTGCAATTACGGGTCGAACGGGAATCCGGGCACGAGTCCGCAGCAGGCTTGGCGGACGCTGCTGGAAGTTGGAATCTCTACCTTTCTGCCAGGCGACACGATCAACCTGCTTCGGGACTGTACGTGGAACGAAACGCTAACTCCACCCTCGAGCGGGACGAATCCGGCAACGGGCGGAGCGCTAATCAAGATTGACAGTTATGGCAATGGGCAGCCTCCACACCTGACTGGGTATTTGCCGATCGCGGCGCAATGGTGGACGCAGGTGGGAAGTACAAACGTATGGTCGGCAACACTCTATTCGGCTACGAGCGAGCTTGGGTATGTAGTGCAGTGCGGCATCCGGGGCTTCTACTGCCTGACCCAGCCGCCATCGCAGTTAGAGTATGTGCGGTTTGGGACGGTGTGGGGGACGGCGCAGGGAAGCCAGACGGCACTTAGTCAGGATCGAGACTACTGGTATGACCCGACTAACTACATCTTGTATGTCTATAGCGCGGGTGGCAATCCGGGATCGAATTCGGCTTATTCCCCCTCGGTCGCGCCCATCGTGCTCAGTGGCGAGACCGTGTTGAATGTGAATGGGGTCTCGTGGCTGGAGATCCAGCATCTGCAAATCGACTGGTTCGACAGCTATGGAGTGCAGGTGCAGGGGCTCAGCGATCACATATGGCTGGCGAACATTGCGGCGAACAGTGAAGTGGAGAACAGTACGGTGCCCTTGGGGTTCTTTGTGCAACCAAGCGGCACGCCGGTGGACATCCATCTCTACAACACCGATGCCAATATGAATTACATGGGCTATCGGTTTAATGGCAGCGGATGCTCCAGCGGTGGGTGTTACTTTGAAATTAAGAACTGTCGCGCATACGGGAACCGCACGTACGGGATTATGGACAACGTCTATGGGGCGGTGAATTACGACTATTGCCATCTGTATGGGAATTACCTGGCGACGGCGATTGCAGTCGATGTTTCGGGAACGCCGGGACCTACGGCGGGGACACACAATGTGGCGGCCGAAACGGCGCCTTGGATCCGCTCATGGCAACGGCGACCGGCATATACGACGGTAACTTATGACGATCCGGGACTGGTGCAGTACAGCGACACTTATGTGAACGCTCTGCTGCCGATGATGAGCGCAAAGAGGATACCGCTTTCGATTGCGGTGGTTACTAACGGGACTTATTCGCAGTCGATTATCGGCGAGGTGCAGGGATGGATCGATGCGGGCTGGGACATCAACACGCACTCCGTCTCACATCAATACTGGAATCCGCCATCGACGACACCATGCGA